>ERZ780195.439-NODE-439-length-42040-cov-5.120114_pt1 | contig 42040 bp, 32 predicted proteins | sample MGYA00511017_ERZ780195 | MGnify/ENA primary metagenome ERZ780195 (study PRJEB29588, sample SAMEA2159974) | human gut metagenome | biome: human gut; feature: human-associated habitat; material: faeces | place: Denmark | collected 2008/2010 ...
GCTGCTCGTCCTCGGTAAAGAGGAAGCCCAGCGAGTCCGTGCCGGAGAGCACGATCTTCATGCCGCAGGCCGCAAACACGTCAGAAAACAGCGCCGCGCCCTCGATAAAATCCTCCATCAGCGTCACCTCGTCGAGGAACACATAGCGAAAGCCCTGCGCTTCCAGCGCCTTGAGGTCACGGTTCACGTCTGCCAGAGTATCTTTTGCGGTGATCTGAATGAACGCTGCCTTGGTAAGCTCCGTGTCGCTCATCTCCGCGAAAATCTGGCGGATCATGGTGGTTTTCCCCGTCCGGCGCAGGCCGTAGAGGATGAATACCTTGTCCTGCGGCTCGCCGTAGACAAAGTCGTGCAGCTGCCGGAAGCACTCGCGCCTGCGATAGCCGCGAACAGACGCCGCAAAGGAACGCAGCGCCTCGCCGGTGCGGACATTGGTGGTAAACGCAGAAGGGTTCGCAGATTTCGCCTTGGGCAGCTGCTTTTTCAGCGCCTTCAGCTCCTGCTCCAGTTCCTTCCGCCGCTCGATCTGAGCACGGAAATTCTCCAATTCGTCAGCAGGAATATACTTCTCCCGCCGCTTTTTGTTCTCCGTCCAACGGTGGTAAAAATACTCCTTGCCGTTGACAGTCTTCTTCGTAACAGAGCCAGCAGGCAAAGCAGAAATCTGCTGTTCCAGCTCCGCCGCGCGGGTTTGCATTTCGGATAAGTCCATAGCGCACCTCCTGTGAGATACTATTCTATGCAGAATTATACCCCATTATACCCTCAAAGTCAAGGGTATAGTGGGGTATAGCAGAATTATTACTCAGGGTCACAACAACGCAGATATCATAAGAATGTGTTGCCACAAGTTGCTCGACTTTTGTTAGGAAATACGGTGCTATGGAATTCAAAGAAACCGGAGATTATGAATAAGAAGCAGATGCAAATTGCCAGCCAAATCAGTAAGCGGAAAGCACTCCATCCGCCGTGCGCCAAGGACGAGAAGAAGCTTCAATGCTACTACGAGGGCAAGATAGCCGTGCTGCCGGACGTGATCGATGTGACCACCGCTGTGGACTTTACCGGCTATAACCACCGCACCGTCTGCCAATGGATTCGAGTGGGAAAGCGTCAGCCTCTTTTTGCTGAAAATTATAATTAAATAATGGTAATTTGTGGAGACCAGCCTAGCAAAAATGCTTGATAAGGATGCTTTGAAGTCGTTGGCTGTCCGATAATGCTATCTCTCCATCATTCAATGCATCTGCTATGGCAACTCGTACGCATCCTTTGGCCTTCTCATTTTTTGCAATCTGCTCCAATGTATGTGGGTAAAGGTTTAGCAGCCACGAAACATCAAATTTATTGAAATCAAATTTTGTGTATTCACAATAAAAGTCAAACGCCGCACTATTACCAAGGAACTCACGGAAATCCTTTGCATTGAGAACATTGATCAGGCACCAGTAACCAACCTGATCTAACTCTTCATAAGGGTGTTTATTTGGATATACAACTATGCCATTGTTGTTATTCTCTTGCGCTGCATCTATTCTCTGCCGAAGGAATATCTTCAATTGAGTTTTCGCTGCTTTACTAATCCGCGCATCGCATTGCACTAACATTTCGAATAGATCGAAGCTAAAGTTCGTGCGCGATTGTTTATTAGCCCATGTGATTAGCTTCTTCTGTTGATTGTTTGAAACATACCCGTAGTAGTGCTGCGTTATCTGGCGATTCATCTGGAAAAGATTATTGTTTATAATCTGCGAGACTCTTGCAGCCAGTCTTCGCGAAAAGTGTTTTTCCCCTGGTGCAAAAATATAATGAACAAGATTACAATAATTGATACCGGTGTTTCTGGAGAACACTTCAAACCTCTCGCCGTTCTTCAATGCAGAAATATTCCTATCCAAATAGGAAATCAGAGTATTCTCTACAATTCTACTTGTTTCTTTACTGTACATTTTCCTACGCTCCAGTTGACGATCAAGGAATAGAATCTTATCATCTATCAATATCTCCCTAAACTCTTGCGTAAGGATAAAGCTGCATATCTTATCAACTAAGCCCTGTGAAATGTTGACATATCCAAGTAAAACGAGACAGTTTTTAATTTGCGTTTGTAATCCTATAACATCGATGTTGTTTTTTGTAGCTCTGACAGCAGAGCTGTAGTAATCCAGTAAATTGTTTACAGCCGTCTCAACCAAATCCATATTCTGAAACGCGATTGTTTCAATGTGATGTTTCTTTAATAACGCGCTTATTTCTTTTGCGTCAAAATACTCTATGAAACAATGAAAATCGATCTCGTCAAAATGAACATCATTCCCACCAATAAACGGAAATGGTTGCTCATGCAATATTTTTTTGCCCTGGATGGAGTATTTATATACCAACAAGGACATAAGGTTTTTGACTGCGTTCCTATATTCCGAAAACACATCCGCTACGATACCATTTCCCAGCAGGAAATGCAGGTAATCGTTTACTCTGCAAATCGCCTTCCCACTACTCGTCATGCCAAATTCAGTTGTTCCAGACTCGATTACTTTTTGAAGCTTTTGCCCGTCAGCAAAAGCCTCATACGAATATTTATAGAGCATATTTGCACTATGAATATCTCTGAGGTTGTCATATGTATTTCGGAATTCTACTGGAAGACGTCTAAAGAGGTTTTCAGCCTCTAAATCATTCGGAGATAATGCTTCAATAGCATCAAGGTTATAACAGTGATACCATGTATTAACATTTTTGATTACTTTCCGAAGGCTGATACAGTTGGATTCAGCAAAATAGTACATCAAATAATTCGATTCCTTAAAAGCTTGCTTTGCAACCTCTGAAAAGTGAAAGAATGCTTCGTCGTATCGTCTTAGTCGAGATAGATAAAACGCTTTTTTATAATTTCTCTCCAGCGTTTTATAATTCTTTGTTGAAAATGTGCACATCGCAGAATAATCGAATAGAATGCAATTCTTATCTGCAAAAGGCACCTCGCCAGCAACAAAACGCCTGTATTTGTGACCATCTTCTACCTCAAGTATTCTCGCTTTTCTGAAGACATTGAGAATGCAATGGTATTTTTCCAACATAGTCTTTGTAAGGTTATCCTGTTCGCCCTCAGATAATTGGTTTATCGTAAAAAACTTTTTCAAAAGCAAACTGTCATTGTTGGATAAGCGTATGACGCCGTCATCACCAATTATAACATATGGATACAGCCTTTTTGATACGTCTTCGATTCGAAGGGCGTTCAAGCAGCCCAAGGGTTGTAGTAGATTATACAGAATCTCAAATGCGTCATCCTCTGATTTCCCATCTAATGATAGCTCAGATTGATTCTTTAGCGCAGCAAAGATTGCGGTGTAGCGATCTAAATAAACGTCAGTTGAAGCAATGAGTTTATTCCATTCAATAACTAAGAGTCCCTTCGACTGGTGATAAATAATCTCGGTATCTGTAAGGGCTTGGCTTCCAACATATAGGAAGATCGGCTCCCGGAAGCTATCTTTAAGTAGTGTTTTCGTCCAGTTCAGAATCAGCTTAATATTATAATCATTTAGGCTGTATCCTATGAAAACAACAGTGTTGGTGGAAAAAATGGACTTCACCAATGTTTCAATTAGTTTGAAATTGTCGCTATAGTTGAGGTAATCCTCTTCCTTAAGCACAAAATTATTATGTTTGAAATCTCCGTGTAGTTTTAGAATAAATCTATCTCCAAAAATAGTCGGAACATCTTCATCGCGCGAAACAACCTTAAAGCTCTGACAATACTGAACCGCTGCATCTTCCAATAGCGTGTCATAGTTGGTGGTAATAAAAGAGACTGGATTAAGGTTTAGCATTTCTCGATGGATGACATTTGGCAACATGGGCGAAGAATGAAGCTGTGCCTTGACAAACGTATAGTATTCTTCCTTGTTCTCACCTAAAGAATAATAGAACATCTGCGGAATTTGCAGATACTCATCGGAAGAATACTCATCTTTTCGTGCTTGTCCCAATCTATCACTAATTGCATGAATCAGCCCCTTCCAAGTTGGTGCTCCGGAAAGTGCCGATACACCTGCGCCGACGAAAAACGTAAGCGCATTGTTTTGTGAAGCAGTTAGTATTCTCTGTAATTCCTTCTCGTACATACGCTACCCCCATGCCGCAACAAATAAATATATAGTGTATTAATAGACACTTATCTCTCCTGTCGGTGGCGCACGTCATTCAGCCATTCGCCCCTGTACTTGAAATAGCGCGGACCGGCGACAGAGTATTTGCTGCCAGTGAGCAGCTGAGCCAAAGCCGAGAGTGAGTAGATCTGCCCTTGATAGCTCACCGTTTTGTCATCCACTATCGTGCATTTGATTTCTGGGTTATTGCAGTACTCGATCTCCTCACCGGGTTGAATGTTACACATGGAGAAGCGGAAAGGAGACTGACGCTCTTTGTGCTCGTCGTCGATCTCCTGCGCGGTTTCCTCCGCCTGCTTCTGGGCTTCATCCATAGCAATTCGTTTCAGCTTGTCCGCGCAGCCATGGATCTCCGCAATGGCCTCTAGGATGGAATAGGCGTCTTCCGGCGACATGGCATAGAACTCACGGATGCGCTGCTTTCCATTGAAGTTCTCGATGGAACGTAGATTGGGGTTCAGCTTGTCAATGATGCTGTGAATCTTCAGATCAGAAAGCCGCGAATTGACCTCATAGGTTGCATAGACACGAAAGGCAAAGGGAATACACTCGCTCCGGTTGAGCTGCAGTAACCGCTTGTCGATATCGTCCGCATACCCGATTTTTACATATTCAGGAAAGGACGGATTGGTCAGTATGTAAATAACTCCTGTTTTATCCATGTAATCTCCTCCGGTTCTTTCGCTTAAAATATAGCACCGTCAAACAGTCACTCCGCTAATGCTTTTCTAATAATCTCACTTCTTCGAGAAGCTATTTTTTCTAAAGACCCTTCCAGTTCTTTTATAGCCATTTCATGGTCCTCTACTTTCGACATAGCGTTGTTTTGTATTGAAATATCAGGAACAGTAAATGTAATTCCCTGTACTCTGTCGATGGAAGCACGATACGACCGAGAGAAGCCCATTTTTCCACCTTCGACTTCAAGAAGGTGTGCAAGATAACGAGGATTTACTTCAGAGGTCTTGCAGCGGAGGACACCGCAGTGATCTGTGGGATAGAACGGCATGTCTGAAGGCAAGTAGCTGGTCATCCAGTCTCCGTCGATTCCCCACAACACAGAGGGAACAGAGAAATCCGTAATCAGCAGCTTGTCAATAAAGCCAAACGGTGCAGTGACATTGGCGCTGTAAACGGGAATTTTACCATTCGATACAAGCTCTTTGTCCAAAACCCGCTTACCAATGGCAACGCTGAATTTTTGTGTATCAGACAGGCTCAGTTTGTACCCCCCCGGTTGACATAACAACATCCAGTTCTGCAAACAGATCAGCTATCTTCTGTCTGTAGGTCTCAATGCTCATACGGGTGGCATTGTATTCCTCGTCGATTTTGGCACATGCATCTACAATCTCCTGTTGAACGGGAATAGGTGGAACTGGGACCTTAATGCTTTTTATGGTCTCAATAGACAACTCAACTTGTCCGCTTGAACCATCTGCCATCTTCTCAAGCGTTTTGAATCCGACAACTGAAGACAGCACCAATAGCACAAAAGTGGGTAATACTTCGTCGTTAGGGCGGAATATTGTGATGTGGCTGTCTACCACATAATCACCATCCAACTCAAAAAGGGTTACTCGGCCTGCGGTTCCAACACCTGTCGAATTGATCAAAATATCTCCCTTTTGAAGCTTCCGCTCATCGATCTCAGTATCCTTAGCAAGATAGTATTTCGATGAAAAATCAAAATCCCGGTACCCTCGTGCTTGCCCGGATTTAATGACTTGTACTTTCGAATCGCCATATGTCGGTGACTTTCCGCGTTTTAATAATACCTGTAGCTCATCTATGGTTTTCAAGGGATATTTACTTTCGATAACAATCTTCTTGTTTACGCTTATTCTGATAGACTTATTGAAACCAGCTCTGGAATAATCCAACATGTTTTTTGTGGCAACAGCGGCTCCGTAAACAAGCTGGTCCTCACTAAACTGCGGAACTAATCCTTCAAAAGATACCTTGACTGCATTGGCCAGAGTTCCCTCCGCCGCGCGATTCGCATCATCATACATCTTGCCGCCTGGCGTGATGATCTGAATGCCCTCATTACCCTTGCGGTTTGACCAGTCATATCCAAGGAATTCTTTCTGTGCCTTGTTATCTGCCGGAGCCGTAATGATCACAGTTGTCTGCTGATACACCAGCGAGAAATAAAACAGCTTTTCCCGCTCAATGGAGTAAGCGTACGAATACAATTTTTCCAGATACACGGCTGCCTGCTCGTCAGCACTTTTCTGCTGATATGCTTTTGTTTTCAACAGGTTCTTCGCATCTGCGGAATCGGCAAACGCCGTCACATACATTTTGAAGTATTTGGATCCTTCCAGGTCTGCAACGGAAAGGGATTTATTCAAGAAGGCTCTGTACTCATTCTCACCGACATCAATCTGTGCAAGATATGCCTCGAAAATGTCTTTATCTTTCCATTCGGCAAGCTCTGCACCGCTGAAAACCGCATCCACAGAATCTGCTGACAGGTCAATCTGTTTCGGCGGTTCATTGAATTTTTCCAGAAACATCACGACAGTATTCGTTCCGGTCGCGCCAAAGGTTTTGGAACCGAAGGCGGCAATTCCCCGGATATAGAAATTCTGCAAAAGCTGCTCCCTGGCTCCGGTGTAGCTTGCGCTGTCATTCGAGAGAATAGAACTCGGTAGGATCACCGCCGCGACTCCCTGCGGCTTTAGCAGCTGTGCAATTCGCTCCACAAACAGCGTTTCGATCTCTCCGCCATTCATGCCAATCCGGTCAAGAAGGGTAAAGCTGTTGTTCTTAAGTTGTAGATGCTGCTTGAAATCTTTTACCGCATATGGCGGATTTGCTGATGTTAAGCAAAGACTAAAAAAATATGGGCTGTTTAAGCCCACATAAGTAGGAGCGGCACCCAGTAAACAAGGTCCGCTCCCGCTTTTATTCTGATGTATTCTCCTGTTCAATCAACTTGGCAATCTCATCGGAGAATCGATAGATGATCTCCACCCTCATGCCGCTGAATACATTTACGCGATCAATAAAGAACAGGAGCATTTCGTTGGTCAGCTCGTCCGCAGTTAGCGTCCGGCGAGCCATATCGCAGGTCTCCGTCAATTCACGGTTCCTGCTCTGAGAAAGGGATAAAAGTTCCTTTTCCAGCCGTTCTTTTTCTGTACTGAGGCTGTTGCTCTCTGTGTTCATCTTATCGCGTTCGATGAGGTATATATCCCTCTGAAGTCTGCCTTCGGCGTATCGTTCATAGGCACTGATCCTACCGACAGATATCTGCTTAAGGCGTTTTTCAATCTGTTCCAACCGAAATCTGAGGTTCTCCTCAGTGCCTTCTGTGGAAGCTGCCGCTTCATGCAGACGATCATCTGCATCCACCAGCAGTTGGAGCTTTTCAAGCAGATCATTCTTCACAATACGCTCCAGATCGGCCTCAATGAACCGTTCACCCACCGGGCAGGCAGTTTCTCTGTTGGAGACAGATTTGAAACAGGCGTAGTAAATCACGCGGGAGTTTTTCTGCCTTTGCATGATGCGCCCGCAGATGCCGCAGTGAATCAGGCTGCGCAGCAGATACTGATTAGGACTTCGCTCATAGCCCTTGCGGATTTTACGGAACACCTTCTGTGCTTCTTCATATTCTCTTTCGCTTACGATGGCCTCATGACAATCCGGGATGATTTGCCATTCGGATTCATCCGTCCATACCGTCCGGGGATTGTCCAACCCCTTCCAGCGGCGCTGGTTCATAATCATCACGCCTGTGTATTCCCGGCGTTTCAGAATCTCCCGCACATTGATGGCGCTCCAACAGGCTTCCTGCGAAGAGGTACGGAACTTTCGGCTGCCGGGATTCATCCGCATAAAATAGGCGGACGGCGTTTCCAGATGATAATCATTCAGGATAACGGCAATCTCCGCAGGCGTTTTTCCTTCCAGCGCCAGGTCAAAAATCTTCCGCACCACAGGCGCAGTATCCGGATTGGGAATGATTTTCCGCTTCGCATTCGGGTCTTTCATGTATCCATAAGGGGCTTGCGAGGCCACAAATTCACCTTTGCTCTTTCTTGTGCTCATGACAGTTTTGATTTTCTGGGACAGGTCGCGGCTGTAATAGGAATAGACAATGTACTTCATGACCACCTCCATGCCGGCCGTGGAGCCCTTGTAATCATCACTGTCATAACCGTCATTGACTGCAATGAAGCGCACAACCAGGAATGGAAAAATACGCTCCAGATAATCGCCTATTTCCACATAGTCTCGGAAAAAGCGGCTGAAGTCCTTACAGATGACCACATTGGCCTCGCCGTTTTTCAAGCTTTCGATCATTCGCTCAAAGGAGGGACGATGTCCGTTTGTGCCGGAGTAACCGTCATCGATGAATTCAACCGCTTCATAGCCGTCAAACTCACGGCGGGCACGGATATACCGATACAGAAGTGTGCGCTGATTGGCGATGCTCTCGCTCTCGGTTTTGAATTTCAGGTCATCGTCTGCATCGGACAAGCGAATATACAGATACAATTTCTTCACTGGGGTTCACCTCCTTCCAGTTCGTGATAAACAGCTTCCAGCACATCCCGTTCCTCTTGAAAACGGAAGATGATCTCTAACCTGTGCTGGGCATAACCTGTTTTATATACATTGATGTGGGCAATCATAGCCTGTGCGACTTCCGGCGTCAGCTTCCGTGCTTTGCGGATATTCCGAATACTCGCGAGCCATTTGTTTTCGGAAGAAAGCATCCGGTTTAGCTTGGCCAGTTCCACAGACAGTTGATTAAGTCTGGCGCTCTGCTCCTGATACTCTGCATCAAACCGGCCCTTCAGCTCGATATAATCTCCGGCAGAGAGGATACCGTCCACATAGTCATTGTAGAGCTGCTCCCGCTTTTTCTGATAACCGGACAGTTTTTCGCTGACGTCCAGCATTTCCTGCTGGAGATCGGTCTGCCTTTGTGTCTGAATGCCGCTGTCTTTCAGCCGCCCGGCAACTTTCTCAAAATCTGCAAACAGAGCAAGCTGTGTCTGAACTGCGTTCCAGACAATCGGTGCGAGCTTTTTCTCTGAAATGCTGACCGGAGTATCGCATCGACCGTACTGCTTATTCCTGCAGCTGTACCGTCCTTCCTTTTTCTCACCATGGCGGCTGTATCCGAGATTGGAGCCGCAGCACCCGCACCGGACGATTCCGCTCTTGAAGATCTGCGGATGCTTTTCACGGTACTCACGGCTGGCTTCCAGCTTGGCATTATTTTCACGGCGGCCAGCTTCCAATACTTCTCTGACCTGATAGAAGTCGCTCCTGCTGACCAATGCCTCGTGCATATCCGGCAGGATACGCCATTTGCTTTCATCCGGCTCATAATGGTAATCCGGCTTGCCCAGGTAGAGTGCCGTCGGCATCCGCCCAAAGACAAGATCGCCCATATAGGTCGGATTCATCAATATCTGCTTGATGACCTGCTGTGTCCAGAGGCAGTCGGAATAACATTCTCTTTTGGTCTGTCCACGCAGGTAACGGAGCCTGCCGGGAGAAGGAATTCCTTCTTCATTCAGCTGGCGCACAATGGGACGCGCTCCAATGCCTCCAAGAAACTGCGCGTAAATTCTTTTGACAATCGGCGCAGTCTCCGGATCAGGTTCAAACCGGTACTCCTGTGTGGTCGATTTCCGGTATCCGTAGGGAATCATGCTGGGAATGTGTTCTCCGGCCAGTTGCTTTGCATGAACGGCCAGAGATACTTTCTTGGACTGGTCTTTGGAATAGAAGCTGTTGATCAGGTTTTTCAGCGGAATCAGCAAACTGCTGGCAGAGCCGTCCGTTTCAAAGCTGTCATAGCGGTCAACCACAGAGATAAACCGGACGCCCATGGCAGGAAAGATGTTCTCCAGTAGATTTCCTGCCTCAATATAGTCACGAGAAAACCGACTGAAATCCTTGATGACCAACGCTTTGATTCTGCCATCCCGAATGTCTTTCAGGAGTCTTTGGAACTCTGGACGGTCAGTGTTTGTTCCGGTCCAGCCGTTGTCTACATAGGTATCTGCCAGATGAAGATACGGATGCTCCGATATATAATCCCGGCAGATCTCAATCTGACCTTCTATGGAATCGCCATCATCATTCTTTTTGCTGTTTTCAACTGAGAGTCGGGCGTAGATGGCCGTCTCCCATACTGCAGGCAGCATGGCGCTGACCGGTTCATGCGTCTGCTCCTGCTGTAAATACTGTCTTTTCTTTCTTGCCATTATGCGTTCCTCCTCTCCGGCATTTTTACGCCTTCCTCAGATGGAAGGACATCCTCGAACCGTTCTATATACTGCAGTGCGTTTTCCAGTTCATCTTTGTAGCGGAAGCATACCTCGATGCGCTTGCCGTCATAGATCAGGATTTTCTCAATCAGGTGAACGATGCACTCTCTGTCCAGTTCCGTCAAATGCTGGTACTTTTTGAATTGCTCGATCCACTCAATATTCCCGGAGCTGTTTTCCAAAGCCTGACTGCGTTCGTCCTTCAGCTTTCCCAGCTGCCGCTGCCTGTCCGCAATCCTGCGGTCATAGCCTGCATGGAATTCTCTGTACTCCTCCCGGCTGATAACACCGTCTGCCATATCCGAATACAGGTTGATTTTCAAATCCTGATATCGCTTGATTTCATTTTCCAGTGCCGTCAGCTGGGCATCATAGTTGATGATGCGCCGCTCCTGCTCCGGCAGTGAAGCAATGTAATCCAGCACCTGCTCCACCTGGGCGATCAGTTCAATATGATCGTTTACCACCCGGAACACGATAGCCTTCAGCTTGTCCTCGCTGAAGGTATGTGGAGAACAACCTTTGCCAGCCTTGTTGGTGGAGCATACCAGGTAATGATACTTCCTGCCACCGCTGGGCACTGTTTTCCGCACCATGGTGCGCTTGCAGTCGCCGCAGAACACAAAGCCTGAAAACAGATGGACCTTTTCCTGCTTCGGCGCTGTACGAACATCCCGCAGCATCAGATTCTGAACGGTTTCAAAATCAGAACGGCATATGATGGGCTCGTGACTTTCTTCGATGACAATCCATTCATCCCGGTCATACTCCACGCGCTTCTTGATTTTGTGGTTCGGGGTGCCGGATTTGTGCTGGATCAGTGTTCCGATATAGATTTCATTGGACAGGATTCGCTTCACCAGCATAGGGCTCCATTGTGCCTGTTCATTGCTGCGGAATCCGCAGGAGTAGTTGAGCCCTTGCGCCTGCTTGTATTCCATAGGGCTCAAAATACCCATGCTGTTGAGTCGGTCGGCAATGGCTGAATTGCATAGCCCCTGTATGCGGAGACTAAAGATCAGCTCCACCGTGCGGGCTGCCTCCTCATCTACCACCAGCCTGTTCCTGTTTGTTTCATCCTTCCGATAGCCATAGGGAGCAAAGGCTCCGATGAAATCGCCCATCTTTCGCTTGATGTCCAGCTGAGAGCGAATCTTGACGGATATGTCGCGGCAGTAGGCATCGTTAATCAGGTTTTTGAAGGGCACGATCAGCGCATCAGATTGCGCCTTTTCACCGCAGGAATCATAGCTGTCATTGATGGCGATGAACCGCACACCCATGAATGGAAAAATCTTTTCCAAATACCGTCCGGCATCGATGTAGTTTCTTGCGAATCGGCTGAGGTCTTTGCAGATCACACAATCGATTTTCTTTGCCTTGATATCCTCCATCATCTGCTTAAAGCCCGGTCGCTCGAAATTGACGCCGGAATATCCGTCATCGGCATACTCTTTTACGATTACAAATTCCGGATGTTGGCGTACATAGTCCCGAATGATTTCTTTCTGGCTCGTAATGGAATTGCTCTCCGCCTTGTCGCCATCATCGCGGGAAAGGCGGGTATATTCTGCTGCATTCCAGATTCTGTCTGGCATTTTTATCACCTCCAATATAATTGTATTGAAATCATCCGGTTCAGTCGATGATGTCGATTTTTGTTTCAGCCCTTCCTGATCTGACTGCGGGCGTAACCTTCAAGCCGGTCGTCAATCGTCTCATGGGTATTCATGAATCCGATCTTTACGACAATGCCGTCATCAATATAGCAGTAGGGATTGCCGATCTGCTTCAGATAGGATGCGATTCGTTTTTCCTTCGGCTGACGGCTGTCGATGCGTACATCCCGACGATCATGAAGCGTTGCCGGGTCAACCGTGCGGATATCCACTTTTTTCATTTCATCCAATGTCATGGTCTGCTCCTTTCCGCACTCGAAATGAGTGCCTGCATATTACAAATAAAGTGCCAGGCTCACCGCAAGGCACTTACAGAATTCCGGGCTGTACAGAACACTGCTGTCCACCCGCCCCAGGTATTTGATGATTCGGCGTTTGTCCAGTGTTTTCAGCTGCTCCAGAATCACTACGGACGGCCGGCTAAGGCCGTGTACATGTTCCAACAGAAAATGTGTGGGCTGATTCGGCTTTTTATCAATGTTGGAGGTGAGCGGTGCTACAATCAGCGTAGGGCTGAAGAAATTACCCGTGTTGTTCTGTAGAATCAGCACCGGGCGGACACCGCCGATCTCTGCGCCCACGACCGGATCGAGGTCTGCAAGATAAACATCTCCGCGCCGGTACTCCCAATTCTTGCGCAATGGCTTCACCTCCTAAAAACTCTGTTTTATATACTGCCTCCCATTCGTCCACGACCCCCGGAGGCGGGGAACTCATCAGGCGGCAGTCTGCGAAGCTGCCTCATAGGAATCTAACCTCCCCGCCTTCATTGTGACCGGGCCGCGAATTACGGAAGTATCATTATCCCTTGTGCGTTTCATGGCTGTATCCGTTGCAGCCGGATATTTCAGATTGGTTCGGAATCGCTCACCGCCTTGCTTTCCGTAATCACCCAGGTTGGGCAGGCGTGTCATGGCGTACCATCATACAGCTGGAGAATCTCTCCCGCACAGGAACGTACCTGATGAATGTGTATGAAATTTTCAAGGTTCAGCAAGCAGAGCGCGAATCGCTTTTATCAAACAGACTCATTTGCTCCTCTCACCCTATAGCCGGTGGGAAGAGCTGTTTTCGGACAGGCTCAAAGAGATTTTTTGATTTTTTCTTTGAGACGTGTCCAACGCCGATGTGCTGTATTTTCGGATAATCCAATCTCCAGCGAAATCTCAGCAAAAGATTTTCCCTGCGATCTTCTCAACGCAATCAGAATGGTGATCGGGTCGGTTTCCGAAAGCAGTCGGAACAGTACGGGACTGTCGATGCCGCTCAGGAAATCCGAGACGGTTTTCACATCCGGTTCTTCCTCGGATGCCGCGAGCTGTTCGAGATAATCACCGCCTTCCGTATGATGTTCGTAATACCTCCGGTCAGAATTAAATATTTCCCAATCGTAGGCACGGAGCTGCGCAATCTTTTCCTCGCTGACACCAAGTTCCCGCAGCTGTTTTTCCTCGGCTTCTTTCCAGAGCCGCCATTTTCTTTCTTCACTGGCTTTGTTGTATGCCATTGTCGTATCCTCCGAATTTCTGAATTTTGTTTGGAATTCAGAAACCGGAGGAGGAGAACGGCAGCGCCATCTGCGCTTTTGGGCATAAAAAATAGAGAGGTTTTTGCTCACTGAAACAAAAGCCTCTCTATTATGAAATTTTGCCGGAGACATAGAAAAACCCCCGTAAGTCGTCATTTAGCTTTTGCGCTAAAAGGCTAACCTACGGGGGTTCCTCAGCTGTGCAGCTGTAGTATCACGGCTGTTTGTTCTATTCTATTTTAGCTCCGGATTGTGCGTTCTTTGTGTTTTGGGAAAAATCGGGTGTTTCCTCTGTGCGTCGAATGTGTTACACACCGAACAGCTCCTCATAACGAATCATACTGTTCTTTTTCAGGTGCTGCGTTACAACGTCGATTTCCTCCTGTGTCATATCTTCTTTGAGGCGCAGATATTCCTTCTTTGCCATATCAGCTCCAGACAGATTGTATGTCGCCATGATGAGCCAATAGCAGATCAGGCCATTGCCGGGGAACAGTTCATGTGCCCTGGCTGCATACTGCATGACGCTTGCATAATCCTGTTGCTTTGCAAGTTCACGCATCAGGGCATCCGCGGCTTTGATATAGCGGACTTCATATTGGCTGACAATATCATTCAGCCAGAGCTGATCTCTGCCGCACATGAACACCGGTCCTTTGTATAAGTCAACGGCCTTGCGAAGTTCATCAATTCGTTCCAGACTGTTCGATGTCAGCTCGGCTGCCTTCATGTGTTTATCAAACTGTTCCATGTCGGTAGTTATCTTCAGCTCCGGATTTCGCCTGTAGCCGCTTCCTTCACGGATGATCAGTCTTGCGGACTGTCCGGTCCGTTTCGCATACATATTGGAAAACCGGTAAATGCTGCCGCGGATCGCATTCGTATTGCCGTCAAAGTCCTCTCCGGGATTCAGATGTTCAAAGATTTCTCTCGGTGAGTGGGCGCGTTCCGGCTTTAGCAACAGGTAGGCAACAAGCTGGATGGTTTTCGGCGCATTGATAATCTGCTCAGTCAGCGTACCGCCTGCCGTGCGGATTTCCAGGTCGCGGAAGAAACTGATATATACATCATAAGACTGTTCCATCGGGTTCATGGCTTCGATGATTTCCTCGCGTTCCATGGTATTCTGCTGAGCAAGCGCACGATGAAGAACATAGGCAAAGATGAACAGCGCTTCCGGATGGTTGAGATATTTTGACGGATTGCGTATGACAAGAAAACCGGTCGGTGACGGAGAGAAAGGAGAAGCGATGATTGACCTTGCGTCCAGCCGCTCATACAATGCGTATTCGACCGGACAGGATTCTCTGATTTCACTCGTATCTGTCAGCACAATGGGGAAGGCGCTTTTCATGGATTCAAGCCACCGAGGCATAACCTCGGCATCTTCAAGTCCGCTCAGTCTTTCAAGGGTCGTATCATTTGCACCTCCTGACCGGAACCAGCATACAGGTCTCCACAGGCAAGTATCCATATCGATATCCATAACGCCTGACCAATCACCGCCATAAAAATCACAGACTGTTTTCAGCGTGAGATCGCTAATCTCTTTCGGATCATCGGTTTCATGCAGTGTACTTTCAAGAACCGTCTCAACAAGATCCTTTTCAACGCAGTATCTTAAATATTCATCATCATATTGTTCCAATTCCTTCGGAAGGCGACGTCGATGCCTGTCGAGTTGCTTGAAGAAGCCTGCCATTTTTGTTTCACTCCTTTCAGCGCTTAAAACGGGCACATACAAAAAACAACACAGTCCACCAGTATGGTACTGGCAGTCTGTGCTGCAATGATTCTATATCAGCTATTCCAAGGATGTGGTCAGGTGTTCTGTTTCAACAGATTATCGAACTGGGCCGGTGCACTCAGCAAAGTAGCAGGGTCTATTTCCAACGCATCGGCGATGTTATAGAACACCTCAAGCGAAAAGGACTTGGCTATTCCCGCAGCCTCGATTGAACTGATAAGAGAACGACTGACTGACGCACGTTCTGCCAGCTGCTCTTGGGACAGGCCACGATACTTTCTGAACGTAGAAATGGTTATGCCCAGCTGAATGAGTCTGTCCCGATTCTTGAGGCTCATTTCCTTGTCCATGTTCACGCACCTGCCTTTCTACTTATCCTGTATATATATTTTACCGCGGATAAGAGCGTTTTTCTGCACCTGTACATGAGCGTGTGCTCACAATTAAAAACATACGACTTTAGTCGTACACTATTTATTTCGAAATTACGCATTTGATCATTCTCCAAGTCAATTTGCATACAGTATTGATAACTTCAGCAATGACTGGAGGAGATCGGCAGGGGACACTTTTAAGTTGCATGAAGCGTGCGTTTGGTATCATGCCGCAGGTACGCGGGCAAAAAAATAGCACAGCCACCATAGCAGTGACTGTGCAGGAGAAGTCCTTTGAATGTTTTAGGTGTGTGGAATTGTGATTTTCTCGATCTCTATTTTGCTGCCATCAACGGTCATCATAGCGAAGGTGATCTCCTGATCGAACCGGCGTTTCCCACAGCTTCCCGGATTCAGCCAGAGGACGCCATCCATCATTTGCTCAGCGTATTTGTGAGAATGACCGTAGATAACCACATCCGTATCGTGCAGACCTTTGGGCATAAATTTCTTGTTATGTACCACAAAGAACCTGCATTTCTCAATCTGAAAAGTCAGGCTTTCCGGTATATTCTCTGCCCACTCTTTATCGTTATTGCCGCGAACTACATAGACCGGTGCAATTTCATTCAGGCAATCTATGATTTCAGACTTATTGATGTCGCCACCGTGGATGATAGCATCACAGCCGACAATTCTGTCAAGTACTTCCGGACGAAGTAGGCCATGCGAGTCCGAAAGAACTGCAATTTTTGTTGCCATCAGCTCAACCTCCCGGCAATCAATTCTTACCCTGCCACCAGATAAATCTGCTTGTCATCGAAACAGATTTCAGCAGTGTGATTGTAAATCAGAATCATATCCCGCATTTTCTCTGTAAATACGCCAGTTCCGGGATTGCTAATTTCCGCAAAAGCCTTCACAACGTTCCGTTCCATGCCGACAGCATTGTTTTTCAGCCGTTCGCCGCTGTCCTGCAGGAATTCATCGACCTGTCCGTCCTTGATTTTCGGAATACTGCCAATTAATCTGCCCACGGCATTGCTGGCGCTTCCGATTCCCTTCAATAGATTTGCCTCGAGTGCAGAGTTGCCCAGCCTTTCCAAGTATTCAGAGCACTTGCCATATAAATCTCGGTATGTCATGGAGAGTGATTCTATTTCCTCTTTAATCCCGGTGATATACTCTTCCTTGAAGTTGCCACTCAACATGATTTCCAGCAGGGAGGCCAGCGAGAATGTGTACAGTGAGAGCCGGTAATACTTGAATTTCTTCAACAGGTCTTTCAGCGTAGATTTCACCTTCATTTGTGCCACAACCAGCTGTCTGGAATTCAACACTTCCGTGACCTGTTTTTGATAGGACAGCATATTTTTCCGAGCAGTTCTCTGCAAATCCAGAACCATCTTGTGATTGCTCTGAAGATAATGCTCATTGTCCCAGTTATATTTGTATTTACTGATCATGCTGACCAGCGTCTCGACATCAGCTTCAATCTCTGATTCTTTCTCAACCTCAAGAAATGTGAGAATCTGCTTCTGCATTTCTGCAATGCTGTCAAGTTTCTGTTCAATGGAGAACAGCGCAATCGCCATCAGCATTGTGGCAGGGTCAATCGGCACCGTGGCTGTGCTTGTTGCAGTTAACGGTCCCGCAGACTGGAGCTGCGCGAATTTGGATGTACCGTCGGCGCATTTGAACGCACCCCAGAAGTTTCCGTTCCGTGCAACCTTCAGTGCATCTCCAACCCCGGCGTTTGCGAGACGATATAGCCCCTGTGCATTCACCGTTGTCGTCTGCGTCACGGTATGCAGCGCCGGGATCAGCGAAGATACACCAGCCCCCAATGTAGCAAGCTGTGCGATGGGCATACTGAATGTAACCTTCTCCGCAAGCTCCGAACGGGCGTCCATCAGAATATCATTCGTGACTTCGATAATATCTGCCTGATGAGGGATGACTCCATGTCCTTCCGGATGGGTTTCCATGTCATCTATTCTCGTAATTTTTCCCATAGTGTGATCCTCCGAGTATGTTTTGTTGAGCCGAGAACTTTCGTCTCATAACGGTGCAAGTATTTTTCGCGAGCCTGCTATAAAGATGCCTGCTGTTTTCCGGTACGCTTCGGGGCTTTTCTCCGAGAGCTTGTCAGCTGATAGCTGAACTCAATCAGTTCTTTTATCTCATCATCAGCCACAGGCCCACACAGCAGTATCGAAACCCATTTTTCCTTGTTCATATGGTATGCCGGATAGAATCCCGCCTGCATTCGGAGCATACCAATGATGGTTGGATCACATTTCACATTCAGCACGTCAACCACACCGTTTCCGTCCATACCAAGCTTTGAGCGATCAACTTCGATGATGACACCATACCACTTATTGTTTTCTGCATGGCGCAGAACAGCGTTCCAATCCTTCCACGGATAATCCGGTTTCGTCCAGTAACGCTGCCTGCACCAGTCGAATACTTCTCGCCTGTTCATTGCTGTCTCATGTATTTAGAGAGATTGATAACTCTCCACCAAAGTTGTTCATCGTAAACCGGTTATCTTCAAGCAGGTATTCTTTCTCTACCACATATTGAAATGGGTAAAAATACGTGGAATTATTCAGTTCTGCAAAGGAATAATATCCACTGTTGTCAACAAGCATCATCGTATATACCATGAACACAGATACTCTTTTGTTGTAAACTGTGTGCTTTGCAATCTGGTATCTACCTGGCTTATCACAATGGATGACATCCAGCTCTTTTAATGTCGAAATCAACTTATCGACAGAATGAAAAAGTGTTGTTCGCTCGCCCCATTCGTCATAAAGTTTTTGCTTAATCTGGCTTAACGCAATTTCATCTTGAAATTCTGACATTTTCCCAATTAGTTTACACATATCATTGAAAACAGGGTAGGCTGCCATCATCATGCACCAATGAACTTCCAGTGCATACTCAGGCAAGTCTTTTATGATGCTGAGCGCTTCACATTTTAATCTGCTATTGATCTCATTTTCGTAGACCCAAATACACATTAATATTTCTCGAGTTTTCCTCAAAACTGTTGGGCTCGATATTTCAAAACTAAGATATTCATTCAGCTGATCATGTATCTCTGCTTCCGAGAGCCCTTCTATCACCAACTCGGCTGTTTTGTTCAGCCACTGCATCTTTAATTTCCTTGATAAACCTACCATCTTAGCCATGTTTTTTCTCCGCCTTTATCTTTATAAATGGGACAACAACCTCGTCGATTGTCATTCCACCATGGGTCATTACCTGCTCACCAAAAACATCAAGAGACATCCCTGCATCACAGATCAAATACTCATATTCTTTCGGTAAATAGTATTTCGGATAATCAACTAACCCAAATCTGTCTTGTAGTTTTTCTTTATCTGCAAAATCCTTTAGAACCAGCATTCGATGACTTTTCGTTTCTATGTCAACACCAGCTCCAACGTACTTTCCGACACCTGTACACTGTGTATTACCATGATCTGCTGTAATATATACATCAAAACCATCTGACAATAATCGCTCTGTCAGCTGTCTTAGCTTCCCTTCATTAGTCAGTACAGATATATCATTGTACATGCCAAGCCTTCCTTGTGGTTGTGCATGAACCATATCGTCTACATCATTGATTATGATAACTCCACATCGAACAAAATAGTCAAACTCCGCGCAATATCCACGAACATATCCAATCTGGCCATCTGTGTATCCCATTTTCTTGGCACATGCTATAAATTCAGCTTTTTCTTTACTTTGAATCCAAGGCTCCCACAGTTGGCTTGGAAATTTACCTGAAAGCAAGCATTGCCGAGATATGGATGTCGTACTAGGAATCATTGCGAACATCGCAGACTGCTCATATTCTATCCCATAGAAAGATTCGGATATAATATTCCAATCAAACTCCGACATTCCATCCATCACAACAATAACGAATTTATCACTATTTTCATGTATATAGTCCATCGTATGACTTACCAATACCGGAGTAGCTCTATCGATTTTTGTAGATAATGTGCCAAATGACTTCATAATGTAATCTTGAAATAGCTCATTGATTCGTTGAGTATCAATATTAAGCCCATACTGGACAGAATATCGGTCAATCAAAGCTTTTTCCTCAGCAATATGATACCATTCTCTATATGTAAGAGCGTCATTCAACCTCAAAAGAATCGTCTTCAACCTTTCGGAGAAATAGGTAGACAAATTGCTCTTACTATAGACAACCGAATCGAAATACTGTTCAGTTTGCTCACGCCGCAATAAGTTTTCATAATTATCGGAAATGACCATCGTTAGCAAGTCCAAATCCATTATGGACTTTTTCTGCAGCACATCTGGATTCAATTTAGGAAAAAGCATGTGCAATGATACCGTATATGCGGAAAACCGTTCAAGTATATCGTAGGGAATATATGCTCTGTTCTCATGCACCACTGCAATTTTGCATTTGCCATATTTCACTTTCTCTTCATATTCAATACGAAAACTAAGATCATCCTTATATTCAACAATTTCAAATCCATGCACTGCAAAAGCACTAACATAACCGGTACGGCAATTCAAGCCTTCTGAATCATTGATTAATATGAAATCAGAATACCTGGCAGGCGAATGATCGTACACATATTCCCCAAACATTATTACGCCTCCAATCTTATCAACATCATTAGGCGGAAATCCGGAAGAATAGTTCCACTTTTTTTATATTCTGATTCAATTTCTTCTTCCTCTTGATTAAGTTTCGCTATTCTTGACCGACGGATATTATCGATACCTATATGTTCCGCCGCATCACGACGCAAAGACAATGCATATTTGTATTTATCATACTGTTCTTTACTTCGCTTTTCCTGACGATCTTTTAGTTCAACGAATGTATTGTAAGCAAAGTCCATACTAATTTCCTGGAGTCGCTGATAATCTGATTCAGGAATATTGGGAACCATGTTACATACAAGCTGACTATTTTCATCCAAAAAAACATCCATTATTCTGCTTCCAGCCATAGGACGAAGTAAAAAGGAATCATTCACAAAAATAGGAAGAATCCGCTTTCCTTGGACGTCCTCAGAAATAGAAAGCTCCCAGAGCATAAAATAACCCGCTTCATTTGGAAAATTCCGAATCCCAACCGATAGAATTTGTGATGTGTGATCTTGCAAAATGTTTCCACTCAAGTGGCTGGTAATCATCTCATCGCTAATGCTGATTCTATCGATCAAGGTAAGATCCCGACCTTTCCAAGATTCATAATACGCAAGCATTTGCCTTAAAGCAGCATCAATATCGAAATTAGATTCTTTCCCAACCAGCTCGGTCAAATCTTTCTCTTCATGGAGAATATCCTTATACTTGATAGCATTAGCTGCCTGTTGGCGCATCTCCTTTTCAACGGAAATAATATTTTGCTCAATACGCGAGGAATGACCAATAGAATTCATATATGCATCAGTAAAATCGCACTCAGCCACTTCGCTGTCCAATACATCAGAATATTTATCAACGCCCAATTCTTTCATAATGACAGACAGCTTTTCTTCCAATACATCGCGAACTCGGCTTTCCACCGTATCCTTAATAATGAAATTGTAAATATGAACATCTCGCTGCTGGCCAATACGATCAGCACGGCCACAACGCTGTTCAATTTTCATGGGGTTCCATGGCAGATCATAATTTATAATAACATTCGCAAACTGCAAGTTAAGACCTTCACCGCCTGCATCTGTTGATATAAAAATGCTTGTATGTGTCTTAAAGTCGTTTAGCGCCTCATTTCGCTCTTCCATATCCATACTTCCGTTTAGAATACTGACAGAATATCCCCTCGACTCTAGCAAGTCTTTCAAATAAATCTGCGTTCCCACAAACTCGGTAAAGAGAATAACTTTCTGTGCCGGATCCTCGCTCTGAAGCGCATCAATAGTGTCAAACAACGCTTCTACTTTAACATCGGGATGCTGAAATTCAGCTTGTTTTGCTACAGAAATAATAAGCTTCAGTTCCTCAATTTCAGCATTCCGATCAAGTGACATAGCCTCCATAGCGTCAGCGTCACCATCTTCAATATCACGTTCTTCAAGATCAGCTTCGCTCATGGAGCTGGCGCGTGTTTCTTCCTCTAAAAGAATATGTAAACGGCGCTCCAGGCTTTGGTGAACTGCAGCAGTACTACTTGTCACCATGCGCTGCATAATAATCATGAGGAAAATAAGGCACATGTTTTTCTTCCGATTACGTCTTGCCTTATCATAAGTTTTAGAAACATACGAACTGACCAATTCGTAAAGCTGTCGCTGCAATGAATGCCGTTCGTCCCAATGCAACTCTACTAAATGGGTATATCGCTTTTTGAAAAGCAAATTTCCATTATTATCAATTGCCTCACGTTTTTCTGTTCGAATCAGATACGGCGCAACTTGTTCCTTAACGATAGATTTATAGTTTGGGAAAGCCTGCTCGTCCAACAGCCGCACCAAACGCAGAAACGGTTCTGTTTTTCCATTATGGGGCGTAGCAGTCAACAAAAGAAGATATGGGCTTGCCTGAGAAAGAAGATATCCCAGCTTATAACGAGCCACATCGCTGGATGAACCTGCGACACGATGTGCTTCATCAATAATAATTAGGTCCCAGCCACTATTGATAATAGCCTCAATCCGTTCCTGATTATACTTCTCAATCCGCTCATCTGGCCAACCAGCATGTTTTTCCACCGGTTTGATTGAATCCATCGGTGAAATGATCTGGTCGAATTGACCGTAAACATCGTCATTATCTGTCAAACGACGGATCGTTTCAAAATCAGATGGCAGTATTACTTGAAACTTTTCATGGAACTTCTCCTGCATTTCCGAAGACCACTGACTAACCAGCCCAGTAGGGCAAACCACTAGGATACGCTTGACTAAACCACGAGCTTTCAATTCTTTGATAATCATGCCTGCTTCAATCGTTTTTCCCAATCCAACTTCATCCGCCAAAATATAGCGAATGTTATTTGTCTCCAAAGCACGATTCAACACATGCAGCTGATGAGGCAACGGAATGATTCCGCTAGACAAAGAAGAAAGTATACCGGAAGCGGTTTCGTTTTTGATTTTTGAGAGCAACATGACATAACGCAGATAATTTTCGTCCAACTGCGTCTCATTACCACCCATATGTAATTGTTCCTCTGTCGCTCTGTATACATTTCCGGTCGCCGGATTAAACACCTTATAGGAAGTATATCCCCATAACTCGATGTGCTCCATGATCTGCACATTGGCTCCGTTATGTGAATCAAAAACAAAATCGCCTATATTAAACATTTCAATTCATCCTTCAAAAAACAATCTCATATTCTGGTTATTTCTTTTTCAAAACGGATTCTGCCTCGTTGGGAAGAAGCTCTAGCTTTTCAATCACTTGGGATACCCATGAAGGAACTTTTTCGGGGTTGTCGATCTCTTTCTTTGTACGAATGTATAATCTTAGAGCTTTTGCCTTGCCAACATCTCCGATAGAAAGATTTTCTTCAAGTCGATACTCAAATCCCAGATAACTTTCATGAACGATACCATCTGGGAAATCATCTTCGCACCCAAACAGCCGTAATATCCCGTGATTTTTTGTGATAGTAGCTTTTTCATCATCTTTCCCTATGTTTTGCTTATCTCCATCGAAAATGACAAAACAAGGAATTCCAAACTCACTATACAAACGATAGAAGCGGTCAATTTCGCTTTTGCCGCCGCAACGAACGATAGTAACACCTTCTGCAGTATAATCATATCCCAATAAATCGAAGAAATATGGGAGAATCAACGATTCACTTTCACCCTCAACCAGGATAACTTTTCGCGCAAACATAGCTTCACTAGCTCGCTGCGAATCTCCGGTGTTTTCATAAGCGTCTTTATATGTGAACATCAATTCTTCTTCTGAAGAATCTATATTTGTCCTGATTTTGAGATCAGCGACAAAATTAGTGGGATTCGCGCTTCGGATATAGGTTCCGTTATCCATCGATTTTCGTACAACATGTATCTCGTTAAACCTATCAAGAGACACAAACTCCGTTGAGTGCGTCGTGATGAATACTTGCGTGCCGTTTTCTGCTAACTCACGGATAATTCTATGGAAATTCCGTCTTCCCTGGGGATGAAGATACAGCTCAGGCTCATCAATAAATATCGGAGTTTGATTTTTCAGCTTCAATTGAGAATACGCCTTCAAAATTGCAATAGTGATACTGGCTTGGACGCCCATACCGAGCTCAGATGCACGGAAAGTGAGGCCGGTTTCTGCTTCGTTAACCATGATTTGTAGTGTCCTAAATAGGTTCCAAGGATCATACATATTCAGATCAACATTGAAATCTGAAGGTGCACGATTCAGTTGCCGAGCAGTTTCCTTCCTTAGGATGGTCGTAAATGTCTCCATAAGATTATTTCCGCTTTCATCCTTCACAGAAAAAAGAATATCATCTCTGACCCTTTGCATTTCAGCCTTAAACGCTTCGCTCTTTGGCATAACCTCACCAGTCGCCGGATCTGTTATCATCTCCGTCAAAAATCTAGCGTTAATGTCGCGTAAAAGTCTTCCAAGAACAGTCCATCGACTGGCTGCTGGGTTCTCTGAAATTTTTCTATCGGGGCCAATAAACGCCGAAACATAACGCTGTCGGATATCGTCGGTAACATATCCATTTCCATCGATATTTAATCCAGACTTTTCATGGCCATATTTATCATACCATTTATTACTCATCTGAAGATAATGACCATCATCGAAATGAAGTTCAACAACTACATGTGCATCTTCATTTCCCCGATAGTAATCTTCTTTGGGAAAATTATTGAAAGATGGATAAACGGACCCAAGAATCCATTCAATTGCCGCGAAGATATTGCTTTTCCCCACGCTGTTCTCTCCGATAAAAACATTGACCTTATCAGAAAGCGCAATATCAATATTCTTTATGCTCTTATAGTTTTGAATGACTATTCTTGAAATCTTCAAAGCTACCCCTCCCTAAAACCCCATTTGCCTAAAAAGCGGATATTGTCGCACATGAACAGGAAAAGCACATCTACATGAGATCATTACTTTCTCTCCCATTTTTTCTTTTGATTTTCTCTGGGAAAAGCCTCCTCATAGTGCCACTCTCCTGTAATCAACCAATATTCATATGTGTTCAGCCATGTGCAAATCCAAGGGATAAAACTGTCTGCAATGAACATTTGCTGATTCCAATTCTTATCTTTAGGATAGTAGACGCACAGCTGATAGTGTCCGTAATCATCTTTTTCATATGTGTGATGAGGTAGTTTCCCCTCATATTGTTTAATGTCTGGATTAATAAGCCATGCTTTGGGAGCTTTATCACTTACCTTGTATTTTATCTTGATCTTATAGATATCGGAATGCTTCGACGGCTGCAAGTTTATCACACAGATTAGTTCAGAATTAACTATATTAACAGTGTCGATAAGATTGCAATATAGCTGGTAAATCCTAATTGCTTGATTAACTACCGTTAGCGGCTGAGGCTTCAGATATCTTTTATTCACCATAATGTCGTGTGTATGGGACGGGAATGATCCCTTTACTAGAAAGATTGCCCGAGGATGGCTCTATTTTCAAAGTGCCATCCTTTATTGCTGTACGATCTTCCTCAGCCATTTTTGCAAATACAGTTTTTCCGGTCTTCTCACCGAAAGTTCGTTTTACCCTTTCTCCCATCTCCACGCGTGACAAGCTATACAATTCTTCTCCGGCCAAATCTGTTGTAGCCTGTTTCAGCCACATAAAATATGCTCTTGCTCTTTCCGGGTGAGAATTCCATTTGTCTGCAAAATTTTCGCCCCGATAACTTGGGTTTTCTATATAATATTGACCTTCTCGCATATTATTCAAAATCCATTTGGGAGCAGCTTTTAGAATATTGGCCATTGCGTCAACAATATTATCTTCTTCTTGATACAATGTAGCTGCCATGGTTGTAATGATGATTGAAATCGGCTTATTACCAGAGTCATCATCAGCAAACATGATGTCTCTGTGGCGCTTTAAGAGCTGAACTACTCTTTGTAGCGGCGTTTTAATTTTACGTCGTTTTACATCTTCGATATCAGCACTGGCAACGATATTTCTGTGCTCTTTAAGATAATTATTCAAGAGCCTCTCGCGTTGCTTAGCACATCGTTCAAAGAACCATTTTATGTATCCAGACGGATTGCTCCCAATATATTCGTAGGTATCAAGTTCCTCATCGTGATCCGTAATGTTAATCGTCCCAGATTTGGCAACAGCATACGCAGGAATGACATCCATATGGAAATGAGGAATATCCTCATATTCTACATGCCAGCATCTACGCTTATTCTCAATATCTCTGCTCGTTTTTTTATAACCTACAAGCAGAGGCTTTACAACATCAACCTTAAGCTGCTTCGCGGTCAAACCATACTTGTCTTCAAATTGGCAAACGATATCCAAATCATAATCATCATCATTTGTAATTGGTTTAACAACGGTACCTAATCCAAAAGAACCTTGCGGATAAATGCTGATCCTATACTTTGGCGTATTTTCATCAATCCATTTACCAAGAGCTTGGTATTCGTTTACCGCAGATTGAAACATATCATCGCTGATATCTATACTGGTGGCAATTTCCCGATACAATCTATTAAGGTCGTCCTTGTTATACATTACCGTTCACCTCCAATTGTAATTGTCTCAATGAAACCATCTATTGAATTCACTTGTTCATAAATTGTGATTGGCAGATCTGCCTTGGGCATATAGTCCATACCTGCACGTATTGCCAATGACTGTGGCATTGCTGGGAAAAGATGAATTCTTTCGGCTTCTGGATGAGTATTCTTAATCTCTTCCATTACTTCGCGGAAAGCCTTAACAAAATCAGTTTGAATCCGCTTGTTCCGCACAAAATTGCGATTAGGTTCCGGAATAGTAAGATGATAAATAGAACAATCATTGCCTAAGACAGATGCAATTCTTCTATCGACAATTGTTGCACTTAAGTCGATGACTAGTGCAACTTTGTTGTTGGAATTGACAAGTGGCCTTTTTACAATATAATTCACAATTGTGTCGTCGTTCTTTGGCCATGCCCATTTGTCACCTTCACGATGGCATTGGAATACGTGAGTATCAAGTTGATCGCAGAGAAGTGCTCCCAGCTTGAATAACAGCGGCTGCGGCGCAAGCGAGAAAAGCGCAATCCGTTCCTCTCTCTTGATCCCTTCAAAAGAAAGTCGTACTTGATACTCCAGTTCTTTTGCCTTCAATTCGATGTTTTCTTTAGACGGAACGTATCTTGTTGGTGCTCCCATATGAAGCATAATAGGTTCATCCTGTTTCGGATACATTCTGTCTCGAATGACGGCTCTTTTGAAAGCGGTTGTATCTCCGTAAACATCTACATTATCAGTATTTGAGAAGAATGCAACCGTTTTGCAAGATGCATCCTCCTGAATCTCAGTGACACGGCGCACTCTGTTCTCATGTTCCTCTTTCTTTGAGCAGAGGAACGCTCCAGAATAGTCTTCCGGCTTTGTATCAATCAAATGGTGATGCTCTTCGCAAAGAAGCATGAGATTTTCGATCCGATTAATCTCATCCTGGCGCATATCATCACGATGCCTAGGTCCCGTTGCACCGACAGCGTGAATATGTGCGTTTTCTGCAAAATTAGCCATATCCCCATATTTTGAGTCGCAATACAGCAACTTGTTACAGATCTCACATCTGCCAGCAGCTCGTCCCCACAACATTATAATTGTTTTAGGATCAATCGCCGTTCTGGCAATTTCTGACGACTTCTTTTTATCTGCCATTACCGTTTACACTCTCCCCAGACTGATATCATAATACATGAGCAGATTCGGGTCTTCCTGAATGGTGCTCTCCGGCAGACGCTCAGCGATATCTACAATAGCCTGGTAGTTCTTGTCTTTCCACAAACGGCTGAAACCAACGCGGATAGCTTCGGAACGGAAGGATTTCAACTTGCCCTTGCTGTTCATGTAGCCTTCAAACTCCTTCCAGAGCTTCTTCTCACGCAGCTTGGCGATGTCGCCTTCCTTGGTGGTATCCGGAATATACCAGCGGCCGTTCTCGTCCTGAAGGAAGTTTTCTTCCAGCAGAACAGACAGCTCCGGCATAGCCTCATAGCGATCCACACTCTTGACTTCCTGCATGAACTTGGGCTGGAGCTCAGCATATGTCTGCGGACCGCCGGACTGCTCGTCCAACTGCTGATACAACCAGGAGATAGCAGATTTCTCGTTGGTCACGAACAGCGAGAACTGGATCGGCTCAACATCGGTCTTGATGCGAGCTGTATCATACTCATTGACCTGATCCGGCAGGAAGTACATATTGTCCCGTTTCAGGAAACGCTCGTCCAGCCCCTTGTAGAAATCGGTGGCATCAAGTGGTACCGGGATGCCTTTCATAATATGATAGGCTACCATTCGGTCAAAGAGTAAATACGCTTGTCTCTCAGAAACTATTTGTATTTTCTCATTTTCAATATTAACTATCGGCAAATTTTCAAGATATTGACTAGTAAATGACCATGCGGTTTCTTCACTTCCAGCCTGTTCAGAAAACCTACGTTCGAATTCTTCCTTTGGTTTATACGCAGAAATAGCTAAATCCTGTTTTACTGCACCATTGGCAGTTTGCTGGTTATAGCTGCCTTGCCCCTTATCCAACGTTTTCACGTAGGATACTACAAATCCTGCTTTTTGAATTGCCTCATTGATCGCCATCCACACAGCATTTTTACTGTTATGGAATTCTATTGTTATCCAACGTTTTGGTTTAAGGCACCGATAGAACTCTCTGAAGCATTTTTCAAAAAGCATTTGATAATCGGTCAATGCTTTTCCTTGTGCCTTACAAATTATTGCTTCTTGTGAATTGTTGGTAATAATTTTAAGCCACGCATCCCAAATAAAGCTTAATTCCGAATAAATAAGATTGTCTCCAAATGGGGGATCGACAAATATATAATCTACTGAATTGCTTGGTATCAATCTCAAATCTGTAGAAGAACCGCATGAAACACAACAATCCCCCCGCCTCTTGTGAAACATAAAAACCGGTTCTATATCTTTAATTTTACCTCTCACTAAAGAAAAAATATTTCTTTCAGCAAGTATGCTCGGAATATATAAAGCATTCGGCATAGCTCCCGCCAAGTTGATTTTTCCATTTTTCATTCCAACGTTATGTAACTTAGAAGCCGTTTTCATCAAGATGGATGTCACACAAAACATTACCTGATCCTTATAGCTACTTTTCTGTGCCTTATCCCATATTAGTGCAAGAGCATAAAGATTTCGCTCTGTATAATATAAATTTACTCTAGTAAAACCAGCCTTAATCGGATCTGCAGTTTTTTCTCCATGAGGGATGTCTGCTGTTGGGTACCACTGTTCTATGTCCATGCTCTTTATTTTTTCAATGAGCTCCAAGTCTTTTTCATCAGGCTTCTTGTCATAACGTTTACCACCGTAAGAATAGTTAATGAGCACCGGAACTTGTTTAGAAATTTCAATAGGTCTTCCCGTTATTTTATCGATAATAATATCCTTCGCTCTTGCACACTGCGTTTTCTTTACAATGGAACCACACGCATTACAGCGAAGTTCTTTTTTCATGTTTCCGTCTTTATCAATAGCAATATCCCAAAATACGATTTCTTTACCACAATGCGGGCAATAAAACACATCAGACCATAGGGTATAATTGATTACGGCCTTGTCTCCCAAGAAGCTTTCATGATCTGGAGTAGTATAATACATCCATCCCAGTTCTCGCTCCGCCTCGTCCACAATTCGATGAACTTCCTCAGAGAATCCTTGTCCATCAACAGATGCATTATAATTTGCAGCAATAAAAGTCGCAGAGGGAGATAGATCATTCAATATTACTTTTCTTGCCCCCCACTTAACATTAGGATTTGATTGTTCAACTTTATATTTGAAATCCGCATCAGGACAACCACACATTTGTGCCGCTACACCTGTCATCCCCGTACCACAGAAGCCATCTAACACTAAATCGCCCGGTTTTGTATAATGTAAAATGTACTGCATAATTGCCTTATGCGGTACCTTAGTATGGTAAGTGTGGGCCATATAAATGGGATCGGTCTTTCCTTCACTCACATCCGCCGCAAACGGCTCCCTATGATAATCATCCGTCGCCTCATCGTAGGGCGTTCCATTTTCGCGAATGAACTCCTCGATAAACGGATTAGGGCAAGCAGTATAGTACGGTGCATCGGACAGTGCAATAATGTCCTCATCGGTGCCGATGGGGAAACCTTCAATGTCACGCACCTTGTCAATATCTTCTCTGGTCAGCTTTCTGGGTTCCATGCTGATATCCTCACTTTCGTTTTCTCAATTGTGCAGACAGCATCTGCACAATTTTATTTGATCCGTTTCTGAATGTCCTCAATGGACGGCAGCTGCTTTTCCAGATCATCCGGCAGACTGCTGGTGATTTTGTATTCGCTCACTCCGATGGGCTTTGAAATATCCTTGAGGGAGTATTCCGCCACCAGGTTGTTTTTGCTCTTGCACAGGAGCAGACCGATGGACGGATTGTCCTGTTCCTTTTTCAGAATGCCATCCACAGCCGAAAGATAGAAATTCAGCTGGCCGGCATACTCGGGCTTGAAATCACCGGTTTTCAATTCGATGACTACATAGCAGCGCAGGTTCAGGTTATAGAATAGCAGGTCAATGTAAAAATCGTCACCGCCCACATTCAGGTGATACTGATTACCCAGAAAAGCAAAACCGGTTCCAAGCTCCAGAAGCAGATTGGTGACATCCCGTACAAGCGCCTGTTCAATATCCCGTTCCACCATATCCTCCCGGAATGGGATAAAGTCGAATACATATGGATCCTTCATGGTCTGGACCGCCAGTTCGCTTTGCGGCGACGGCAGACGGCGCTCAAAGTTAGAAACTTTATCTACCAATACCTGACGTTGATACAATCCGCTTTCAATCTGATGTACCAGCACATTATGCGACCATCCGTTTTCGGCGGTTTTCTGAATATACCATATCCGCTGTTCTGGGTCTTTGACTTTCTCAAGAATAGCGATATTGTGTGACCAGGGAATTTGTGCAGACACTGTCTGCACAAATTCCCGATCCGGATATGCCGCCGCAAATTTCGCCATATACTTCAGATTACGGACCGAATAACCTTTGCTTTCCGGAAAGGCAATGCGGATATCAGCGGCAAGATTATCAATAAATTTGTTGCCCCATGACTTGTGTTCATTGATGATGCAGCCGATTTCATGATAAAGCAGCAGCATATCCGCGTTTACATGAACCGCCGCACGATACTGTGCATCCGTGATTTCCCGTTTTATGCTTTCTACAATGGAGATATACTCTGTTGAATTTATCAGCATGCGCCACACCTCACTTTTCTCTGGGCAAAACTATTTTTTTACAATAATACGGAGCTTGCCGGCATCCTTGCCTTTCGTGTATCCGGCAATCAAATCATTGACTTTCTGCCGGAAGGCTGCTTCATCCAGCGGCGGAAGTTTGGTCAGTTTCTCGATCAAGTCATCCGCATCCACAACCACCGGTTCAAAACCTTTCAGAAGCGCCTGAATTGCCTTGATGAAGAAGTCGTCCACACGCTTCGGCAGTTCTTTTGTTTCGATGAACGCGTCGATCACTTTCTGCTGCCCAGCACTCAAATACTCTTTCTGGCTGGCAACGATAGGATCAGAGATAGTATTCAGGAGGGACTTAGTCCATTCATCCAGCAGAGACTCCAAACGTGTTTCGATATTCTCAAGTTTGCCGTAGACCGGTTTCACATTGTCATCCAGGTGGAAATGACAGTGCGGGCAGACAGGAGAAGACTTCAATTCTTCTGGTGTCAGCTCATAGCACACTTTCAAATCAGAGAGCTCATTTTCCAGATCGGTCAGTTTTGCCACCGAAAGAATATCAATCGTGCGCAGCTTACGAAGGCTGAGCAGCGTCCTTCCTTCCTGGATTTTTCCGCGGCGCTGGGCATCGGTAATATCCAGTCTTTTTTTCTTATGTTCGTCGAAATACAGATCAATGTATTTCGATTTCACTTTGTTCAGTTCCGCTTCGGCCTTCTGTGCCGCAACATCTCCGGATTCTCCGTCCCAGATACTGTCACGAATAGTCCGGAAGCTATCTTTTGCCTGAATCAGTTCGCTTTTCAAAGCATCACCAAGTTCAACCGTCTCTATACCGGTCATATAGGAGACAATCGCCGTGCAGCCGCTCTTAAAGGAAAGATATTCATTGATCTTTTTGATCATTGCAATATCTTCAGCCAGCTTCTCGATCTGCTCCATCGTCAAACTGAAATTGTTCAGTTTTGCAGGCGTATTAAAGCGGGCCTGATAGTTGCTGAATTCATCACGCACATTCTGACAGGCCGATTTCAGCTGCGGCATCCTTGCAGCTGCCACCAATGGCTCGCTCCAAAGCGCAAAATCCTGGCTGATTTTCGTGTTTGCCAGTACAGCAGAATTACATACGGTCTGCGCTTTTTTCAGAAGCTCCTCAACGCCTTTGCTGCGTGTACTTTGATTATCCAGAAGAGCCGGATTGATATCAAGCACACCAAACAAAGCTTTCAGTTCTGCCATAGCCATCTCGGAAGGTCTGGAAAGGAATTTGAACTCGTAAAGATCGAGCACATTCGTCCTCGGAACCTCGTCCAGATTCGAGGCAGTCAATGTCTTTCCACTCTTCAGCGTCATGACTGCATATCCGTCATACACCATAGCAAGGAAAATGATAGGCGTGAAGATGAATTCGATCTTGAAGTGCTTATCAACGTACTGATCCATAAATCTGGGTTCAAAAATATCAGAGTAGTTGATAACCCCCTGCGGCGGCAGTTTTTTCAACATGTCAATGTAATATGCTGCATACATGGAGTTCTTTGTGGAAATTTTGTCTCCGTCCAGAACGCCAAAACTTGCCAACATATTTGCCGACAGTTGGTTCTTTCTACCGGCAAAGTGATCAAATGCCGCTCGTACTGCTTCGGCCATATTTTTGCGTGTAATCTTCGTTTTCATTACGGGATAACCCGGATACTTGTCACAGAAATAGTCATCGAAACTAAGGGAAGCAGCCAGATCAATTGTATCCTTAAACGTCATATCACGGTTATAACGCCCTTTCAGAACTTCAATCAGTTGACGGCGCCCACGCTTATAGACTACATCAAAGCAAGTATTTTTATTTTCGTTCAAGAAACGAATGAGCTTTTTACGGATTACTCCTGCCTTGTTCAAATAAGCATCTTTATCTTTTCCTTCGCTCATAGCAGCCAGGCTGGTAGCAGCAGTATAAAGTCCCAAAGTTTCTCTGAATTCTTCCGTTGATTTGAAGTACAAATACACCTCATCAGGGAGATTCTGAACACTTACGCCATTTTTGTCATATGGCGGCATGATATGGATATAGAAGTCACGCTCTGGCTGAGCAGTGCTTCTCTCTCCAGGCAGTCCCATAAACAGATAACCTTCCCGGAACATATTATGAGAATCCCAGTTCAAGTCATACTCATAGATATTAAAATTCGTCACATATTGTTTGGCATCCCATTCCAGGCAGCTGTATACAACATTGTAGAAAGAGCGGTTCAGTTCATCATCAGCGAGAAGAGTTGCCTTCTGCTTGATCTTCTCATCGTAGTCAACAACCTTATCCACATCAATGTAATACTGGTTATTTGCGTCATTGAAAATAATGAACTGGCCTGAAACTGTAGTCATGATTTCTTTCAACGTCACTTTTACAGCGGACAGAAGGAAATCCGCATCCTGTTCCGGCATCATCATGTACAGGCACAAATCATCCTTTAAGTTTTCGGCTGTCATGCCAAACTGAACGTCCAGTCCATTGGTTGTCAAACGATGAACACTAAGCGCATAGATGATCTGCATAGCCATTGGCTTATATGCAGCCTTGGGGAATGCTCTGACGATGATATCTTCTAACTGCTGACTTGCGCCAACAACACGACTGATTGTCGGGTCGCTTTTGAGAAGACCATTAGATTTTATGGCAGGCCAGTAGTTATCGAAAGAGATAATTCCCGGCGCATTTTCAGGTACATTGGTATCAAAGATGTCCTTGATGGTTGTAGAAATATTCTTCAGGATATGACGGTTTTCAATCAGATAGAGTTTATTGAACACGTCAATGTACGCTGGATGAATTGGGAACAGATCCACGAATTCTTCCAGCCTAGAAGACATACCAGTATAGAGACCGCAGAACTTCTCTAAATGCTTACGAATCAGAGCTTTCTGTTCCGGGGTCTTTTTCAGGATTCTTTCCGAAACCACATAGGATGTTGCTTCCTTTGTAATAATCAGTTGGGTAAATCTATCACTGACATGCTTTAGCGTATCGGCGACGAAACTGAATCTTGGATTATCAAAAATTTTCTCCTGCATGCCAAACATGACTCGCAACGATGATTTTGAGCACATTTCTCCCAATGCACGGAAGAATTCCAAATCCAAAACGATTTCTCGTTCATTCCTGGATGACAGATAAGAAAGAAATTCGTCAACGACAATCAGATATCCCTTGTCAGGATACTTCTTTGAAAAAGCCATCATCATATCTTTGACAACAGACTTTATACTTTTCACACTGCTGTATTCAGGAACATCAAAATCGATGCCACGCTTTTCAAAATCTTCCTGAACATATCCCATTATGACATCGTACAAAGGCATTACGACGCCGCCGATCTCAATACGCAGAACTTCAAATTTTCCCGCAATAGGTTTAATTTGCTCTGCGAACTTTTTATTCTGGAGATATTGTATGTTGTCAGCGTCTGTAGCAATAGCAGAGATAACGCTCATCAAATGAGATTTACCGGTACCATAGTTACCAACAATCAAAACGCCCTTATTGTCTACCACTTCGTCCATCTGAAGCTGGTCTATCACAGGGGCTTGAAGGCTCTCAGCCATCGTGTCCGACATCACATAGGTTTTCACATATTCGCGTGCCTTATTCTTGTCATCCGCCGTCACAAGCTGAATGACATCCTCAATCGGATGGAAAGAAATCAGATCTGAGTATTTCATTATTTGTCCTCCCTTGTTAAACGACGCATGTCACATCGTACTTATCTATATCGAATGTTTTGAAATCTGAATATCCCGTTTCCGCGTATATAAGTTTACCGTCACTGTATGTTCCTGGCCATATAATTGAAAAATTCTTCTTTTTGCAGGCTGTAATTAATAACTGCAAAACATCGATTTGATATTCAGGATTAAAAAGCACATCAAATTCCTTTATCACGCAGTTTTCCGGTAACACCGTAATGATTGAATCTATGATACCAGGCAATTTGAAAGATCTTCTTGCTGGCTTTATGCTGATAAGTTTTTCTGCAATACGAAGATTTAGTTCAATTGCATCTTTCTCCAGCTTAGCATCTGTATAGCAGAAGATGATCGGTTTCATCAGGCCATCAGTACCATGTAGTTGATATTCATATTTTGAAATCTGCTTACCCATCTTCAGCATATCCCTTTCAGTACATAATGGTCAGGACCATTACACATTTTCTTCATCCGGAACAAACTCCACAATGTCATCAAGAGAGCAATTCAGCGTTTTACAAATCCGTTCCAGAATATCGATGGTGACATTTTCGCCGCGATACATCTTGCTGACAGTATAGTGACTTACTTTTGCTTGTTCCTCCAATTCTTTCTTTTTCATGTCTTTGTCAATAAGGAGTTTCCATAATTTTTTGTAGCTTACGGCCATAATTTATCCCTCTCTTATTTTTCGGCAAGTGGTTACAATAATCTACAGTTTAGTATACCACAAAAGTATGAACAAATCAATTGCATGTGCGTTATAAAACACATCTATCCAAAGTTTTTATAATGTGAACTCTTCTTTGGCAAGCAATGCCTTCCTGATCAGAAAGGCTCAAAACAAAAAGATTCCGCCCGGAGGCGGAACTTTCTGTTTTGGCTTGTTGGGGCAATCCCCAAACCCCAAAGATCGAAGATTTCATCTTCGGCGGCGCACCTGACGGCGCTTATTTTTCTTCCTGCTGGCGCTCTCGCTGAGGCGCGCTTCTGACATTTTCAATGCCGAAAAGACCGGCCAGATTTGCCTGATAAGTCAGTAGCTCCCGGTACTCATCTTTCGCCCGATAGTATTCCGGGTATGCCGCCTTTTTCATCGCCAGCAGTTCGGCGTACTCCGCCCGGAGGGCGTTCAGGGAGGGAAGCTGCTTCTTGTGGGAACCGGCAGTTTTGCCGGAAGTGTCAGATGGAAGCAATTCGTCAAATGCCCGCTTGGACGCTTTGCAAAGCTTGATCGCATCCTCGTGTTCCTCGTAGTACGCTTTGGAATAGCCGGATGCCCGATAGCCGGCATAGATGTCCTTGGTTTTGAGATAGTTGGTGATGTGCTTCTGAAGCACCGCAATCTCATTCAGCCGCTTTTCGGCAGAAGTGATCTGCGCAGACAACGCATCTCTGCGCTGCTTTATGGCATCCACCGATTCGGCAAATGCCGCAAAATCATCTGCGCTGGTAAAACCATGCTGCTGATAATACAGAAGCGCCTTGGCCTGCTGTTTGGTGATCTGATTCTGGATAGACAGATCGTAGTAATGGCCTCGTCCCTGATTCTGTTTTGCTTCCAGCGAACTGACAAGCTGGGCTTTCTGTTCTGCCAGCGGACTGCGGCGTTTCCTTGGATTATGGATACGCTTGCCTGCCAGCACCGCCCGAATTGCATCCTCCCGATATTCCTCCGGCAGGGAGCGCATACGGATATTGCGCTTCTGACGCGGATGGCTGAATGTGATGTTTTTTCCGCGGGTGATGGTGTAGCCGGCCTGTTCCATAAGAGAATAAAAGCCCTCAATGTCATGCGGCTTTCTCGCCAGCGCCGCATCCATATCCAGACATAGGCGGTCGCGATTTGAGAGCTTTTCAATGTCGCCCTGCCAGCGGTTGTAGCTCATGCCGTGGGGCTTAGGATTTTCAATAGCTGACAGTCTGTGCTGAACGCAAATCAGGTCGCTCAGCTTGCGAACTGCCAATGTACTGCCCCAGAAGTTTCGGAATTTCCGGGTGCAGTCAAGACTGGTGGAGTTCCAGTAAATGTGATTGTGGATATGATGCTTATCGACATGGGTGCAGACAATAAAGGCATGATTGCCTTTTAAGAACCGCTCGGCAAACTCATAGCCGATGCGGTTGGCTTCTTCCGGCATAATCTCACCCGGGCGGAAGGACTGGCGCACCTGATAGGCAATCACATCGCTGTCCTGTCTGCGCCCGGTCAGCTGAAAATACTCGCGTTTGGAGAGTGCAAATTCTGCGTCTGCCGTCTGCGGGTCGCATGCAAAGTAGCTGATCAGCTGTCCCTCCTTGGTCTTATCCGGATTTTTCCCATACTCCAGTCTGTCTGACAGGCATTGTCTGATGGTTTTTCCTTTGTTCTGATGCATGGGGATAATGCGCGTTGTTGCCAAGCCGATTCACCACCTTTTTCAAAATAGAAAGGCTCCTGCCGGCAAAAGCAGAAGCCCTCATCAGTATAATTTCACTTTGCGCCAACTTGGCGACAAGTTCCTTTATCCGTATACGCTGTCCTGAATCCAATAACGGAATTTCTGCACCTGTCCCAGAAGCATGATAGAGATCATCGGCAGACCGAATGGGGTAAAGAGAAACGCCGCAATCAGTCCGCAGATTCCCTGGGCGGTCTTTCCGTCAACAAAGATACAGAGTGAGCCCAGACCCACGGCAATGGCGATGAAATTCAAAATGACAGCAGATGCCTGAACCAGTTTCGCCGTTAGCCAGACGAAAACAGATAAGACAGCAATCACCGGTGCGCATAGAATTTTCAGCAGTATCTTCATGGTCGAAACCTCCTTCTCTTCTTTTCTGAATATATTGTAATTCTGAAATCAAAAACGCTCAAGGATGCGGAGCCGGATAACAAAAAATGCGGGCAGCGGAACGCGCGGCTCCGCTGCCCATGGGGTATATTGTCCTTATTTCAAAGCGGACAGTTTGGTAAGAATATCGTTCAGACGGGCAGCAGTCTCTTTCTGGAACCCCAGAATTTCCTCCAAATCCGTATCATAGATGCACCCGGTATCATGCAGGTATCTGGTAATCTGATTGATGTTGGCATTTGCACGTCTGAGCAGATGCAGCATTTCCTGAATTTCCGGCATATCCAGTCGGATGACCATGCCGTCAATAGCCATCTTTCGCAAAAATGCGCTGAGGTTCGTACTGCCCGACAGCGCCATGTTCTTTTGAATCAGGTCATATTCTTCCTGCGTTGCCCAGAAGTGCATACTGATGTCTCTCTTTTCTGCCATGGTCACAGCTCCTGCGATTTGTCTTTTCCGGGCTTGACCTCGGTCGCGGGGAGAGGTTTGTGCAGCTTGTCAAGCACAGACGGCTTTTTCTCCATAGGGGCTTTCTCCAGTTCCTTTCGGAAATGGGTAACGAACAGATCGACCAGTCCGGTGTGTGCCTGATCAACTACGAAGTAGCAGTTCCGGTCTCCGCCCCATGAATCGGGATTCGGAACGACCGGTACAGTCTGCGCCCACTCCCGATTGGCGCGGCTGATGCGCCCGTCCCAATCCTTATGCTGTACGGTATTGGCCAGCACATACTGGATTCTCTCCATACTGAACTCTGCGCCAAGCGTTTCCATAACAGCCTGCGAGTTCAGACGGTTGTTGCCGTAATTGTCATTAATGGCCTTCTCAATCGCCTCCTTGCAGGCAATGTTAGCCTGATAGGATTCTCTGTACAGCGGCAGCTCATCATGTTCACGGGCATAGGCTGCATCATGCCGGTATAACGGCGTACCCTTTGCAAACTTCTTTTCCATGTTCAGCGAACCTCCTTCTCGGTTTCATTCTGTTTTAGATGACTGTCCCGCTGCGGAAGCGGCATGTGGAGCTTGGCCAGCACAGACGGTCTTTCGGATTTTGCACTGACAGCAGAGTGCACTTCCGGCTCATCATCCGACAACTCCGCCATCGCCTCTATCGGCGTTCTGTCATCAATATTCAGCTCAATGTTCAGCTGTGCCAAACGGGCTGATTTCTCCCTTAACTCCTGTTCCTGCGGAAAAGGCTTGCCCAGCTCCGCCTTTGTGGTCTCCATCTGCGCATACAGGGAATCCAGCTTTTCCTGCACACGGGCAAGGCGCGTCTCCATTCCGGCAAGGGCATTGTCAATGCGGATGAGATTACCTCTGGGGTCTCTGCCCAGCTCCACACGATGGGACATTTTTCCCTTGAGGGTCAGCACATACTGTTTGCCGAAATCCTCCAGTGTCAGCGACATCTGAAAGCCACGGTAACTGCCGATAGGCACCGGTTCCAGCCCCTTGACCTCCTTCATGGCGTCAACCAGAGCCGCACCGGCGTTTTCCTTATCGGTCAGCACATCGCCTCGGACAACCATACCGACAAAACCATCCTGCGGATGCGGATGTTCCGCCAGTGTCTGCATATCCGCCTTGAATCCCTCGATGAAGCCCCTGTTCTGCTCAATCTGTTCCGGAAAATGACGGAGAATGTTATCCTCCAGACGGTACTGCTGGCTCTGATGATTGGCCTTCATCAGCTTCAGTCTTGCAACATCCACATCCAGATCCATCTTCTCCTTGATCCGCTCATCACCGGCACAGAGCGCCTTGATTTCTGCATAGGACAGAGCTGTTTCATCAATGTCCTCACAACTTCTTACGGGACTTTTGCTTGTCATAATCTGCGATATGAACTTCTGCTTGTTCTCCAGCGTCTGCCAGAGATAGGCGTCAAAAGTGGCTTCCGTCACATAGCGGAAGATATGAACTTCCTTGTTTCTGTTTCCCTGACGGATGATTCGTCCGGAGCGCTGTTCCAGATCGCCCGGCCGCCAAGGTGCGTCCAGATCGTGGAGTGCCACAAGGCGGTCCTGGACATTCATACCCGCCCCCATTTTGAAGGTGCTGCCCAACAGTACGCGCACCTGACCGGAGCGGACCTTAGCAAACAGTTCCTTTTTCCGCGCTTCGGTATTTGCCTCATGAATGAAGGCGATCTGCTCGCGGGGAATCCCTCTGGAAACCAGCTTTTCGCGGATGTCGTCATAGACGGTAAACTCCGGTTCCGGTGAATCGTCTTTGACTGTGCTTGCGACCGCATGAAGCTCCGGGTTGTCCAGATTGCCTCCGACTGCCTTGGCGGCCTTTGTTGCAGGTGCACCGGCTTTGGGTGTGCTGAGATCACAGAATACCAGCTGTGTCAGCCTGTCTGCCTGTCCTTCATCCCAGATGCGGTAAATGTTATCCACGCACATATTCACTTTGCTGGACGGATCGTCCGGCAGATCGGGATTGATGATGCGCTGGTCGAGCCCCAGCTTTCTGCCGTCTGTGGTAATGCGAAGCATATTGTCCACACTGGCGTCAACCGCCCCGGCATGAACTCTGGCAGCACGTTCGGACAGTTCCTGAACCATCGCCTGCTGAATCTCTGTCGGCTGCGCCACCACATTGTGATAGACAGCTTCCGGCACGGGAAGATGGAGCTGGTCGGACGTCTTGATGTCGGCCACTTCTTTGAACAGCGTCATCAGCTCCGGCAGATTAAAGAACTTGGCAAATCGGGTTCTTGCACGATAGCCGGTGCCCTCCGGAGCCAATTCAATCGCGGTTGTGGTCTCGCCGAAGGTGGAAGCCCAGCAGTCAAAATGCGCCAGTCCCTTCTTCTGAAGCGTATCATGCTGGAGATAGCGCATCATGGTATAAAGCTCGGTCATACTGTTGCTGACGGGCGTGCCTGTTGCGAACACCACGCCTTTTCCGCCGGTCAGCTCATCGATGTAGCGGCATTTCAGCAGCATATCGGAGGATTTCTGCGCATCCGTTGTCGAGAGTCCGGCTACATTGCGCATTTTGGTATAGAGAAAAAGGTTCTTGAACGCATGCGCTTCGTCCACATAGAGCCGGTCGACACCCAGCTCCTCAAAGGTAACGACATCGTCCTTCCTTCCGGATTCCAGCAGCTTTTTCAGCTTGGTCTCCAGACCTTTCTTTGTGCGCTCCATGGATTTGATAGTGAAGCGTTCAGCACGGCTGCTTTTCAGTTCCTCAATACCCTCGGTGACTTCCTCGATTTGCTCCCGCAACAGCCGCTCCTGCCGTTCCATAGAGACCGGAATCCGCTCGAACTGGCTGTGTCCGATAATAATGGCGTCATAATCGCCGGTAGCAATACGGGCGCAGAACTTCTTGCGGTTTTTCGGCTCAAAATCCTTTTTCGTCGCCGCCAGAATATTGGCGGACGGATAGAGCCGCAGAAACTCCGAGGCCCACTGCTCGGTCAGATGATTCGGAACCACAAACATCGGCTTGTGGCAAAGTCCCAAACGCTTGCTTTCCATAGCGGCAGCAACCATCTCAAAGGTCTTGCCTGCTCCTACCTCGTGCGCTAACAACGTATTTCCGCCGTAGAGAATGTGTGCGACGGCGTTCAGCTGATGTTCCCTCAAATGAATCTCCGGGTTCATGCCGCCGAAAGTGATATGAGAGCCATCGTATTCGCGCGGACGGTTGGAATTGAACAGCTCATTGTAGCGCTGCACCAGCTCTGCGCGCCTGTCCGGATCTCGCCATATCCACTCCTGAAAGGCGTCTCGGATAGCCTGCTGCTTCTGCTGGGCAAGTGTGGTCTCCTTTGCGTTGAGCACTCGCCGTTCCTTGCCGTCAGGGTCGGTGACAGTATCATAAATGCGCACATCGCGCAGGTTCAGCGTATCCTCCAGAATCTTGTAGGCATTGGCGCGCTCTGTGCCGTAGGTCATATAGGCGTTGACATCCTGTTTGGATGGGGTGGATTTGCCGCTGATGTTCCATTCAGCGGTGCTGGGTGAATAGTTTACTTGAATCAAATGCCGCCGGTAATACGCTGGATTGAACGTTTCGTACATGAATTGCTGAATGTAATCCTTGTCGATCCACGTTGCACCGAGGCGCACTTCGATCTCTGACGCATCTAAATCTTTTGGCTGTGCCTGCCGCAGCGCCTCTACATTGGGAGCGTAGCCGGGTGCGTCTACGGCGG
>ERZ780195.453-NODE-453-length-41350-cov-17.877903_pt1 | contig 41350 bp, 39 predicted proteins | sample MGYA00511017_ERZ780195 | MGnify/ENA primary metagenome ERZ780195 (study PRJEB29588, sample SAMEA2159974) | human gut metagenome | biome: human gut; feature: human-associated habitat; material: faeces | place: Denmark | collected 2008/2010 ...
CAGCGGCGCCCAGCCGCAGGCCAGCGCGATGCTCAGGGCGCCGAAGGAGACGTGGCTCAGGCCATCGCCGATCATGGAATAGCGCTTGAGCACCAGGGGCACACCCAGCAGTGCCGCGCACAGGGCAATGAGGATGCCCACCACGAAGGCCCGCAGGATAAAGGGATAGGTGAACATATCGAGAAGCAGGCTCATATCCCGTCACCTCCGAACCGCTTGCCATAGGGCGAAGCCAGATACGCCGCCGTGTCTCCGTAGAACCAGCTGCCGTGTCCCGCGTGGAGAATGGCGGTGGCGTAGGGCAGGGCGCTGTGCAGATCGTGGGTCACCATGATGATGGCGATGCCCTCCGTTTTGTTGAGGTAGTCCAGCGTGCGGTACAGATCCTGGGCGGCGGCGGGGTCCAGACCCGTCACCGGCTCGTCCAGCACCAGCAGCTCCCCGGCGGCGCACAGCGCCCGGGCCAGCAGTACCCGCTGCTGCTGACCGCCGGACAGCTCCCGGTAGCAGCGGTCCTTCAGCTCCAGAATGCCCAGCTTGCCCATGTGCATCAGCGCCGTGGACTTCTCCTGCGGCGTGTAGAAGAAGCGGCCCCGCTTGCCGCTGAGGAAGCCGCTGCGCACTACCTCCGTCACCGTGGCGGGGAAGTCCTTCTGCGCCCGGGTCTGCTGGGGCAGGTAGCCGATGGCCCCGGCCCGGAGAGAATCGTCCAGCACGATGTCGCCCTTCATGGGGCGCAGGAGGCCCAGCAGGCTTTTCAGCAGCGTGGACTTGCCGGAGCCGTTCTCACCCACGATGCACAGGTAGTCGCCGCTGCGCACCTGAAAGGTCAGACCCTCCCAGATGGCCTTGCCCTCGTAGCCCAGGGACACATTGCGGCAGTCCAGCAGTATTTTTTTTTCCGTCGTCTGTTCCATCAGGACAACCCCTCTCTCAAAGCGTCCGCGTTGGCCTCCATCAGCTGGAGGTAGGTGACGCCGCTGTCAAATTCGGCGCGGCTCACCGTCTGGCAGGAGTGGAACGTCCGCACCTGCGCGCCGGTGGTCTCCGCGATGGCCTCCGCCACCTTCCGGCTGCTGAGCTCGATGGTGTATACCACCGGGATGTGCTGCTCCCGCACCAGGTCAATGAGGTATTTCAGCGTGGCCAGCGACGGCTCCGTGTCCCCGGCGCAGCCGTGGAACGCAGCGCGGTAGTCCAGCCCGTACTCCCGGCAGAAGTACAGCAGCGGGAAGCGGTCGCCGAACACCAACAGCTTCCGGGAGGCGCCGCTGACGATGCCGCGGAACGTCTCGTCCAGCGCCGTCAGCTCCGCCAGATAGTCGGTGAGCCGGGTGCGGAAGTCCTCGGCGTGGGCGGGATCAGCTTCACACAGAGCCTCCGCAATGGCACGGCACAGGGTCATGGCTGTCACCGGCGACGTCCAGATATGCTCGTCGTAGGCGGCGTCCTCATCCTCCGCTTCGTGGTCATGGTCATGGTCGTCGTGGTCGTGGCCGGAGGCACCCTGCATACCCTCGGCGTACTCCTCCTCGTACAGCTCCGCGGCGTCCATCATGGACAGGACGCAGGGGATGTTCTCCCCGGCGGCGTCCAGAATGTCGGACACCCACTGCTCGCTCTCGCCGCCGTTGTAGATGAACACGTCCGCCTCGCTGATGCGGATCACGTCCCGGGGCGTAGGCTCGAAGCTGTGGGTCTCCCGCCCGGCGGGCACCAGCAGCGTCACGTCCACCGCGTCGCCGCCGATCTGCCGGACGAAGTCGTAGTAGGGGAACAGGGTGCAGACCACCCGAAGCCGGCCGTTCTCCCGGGGCGGCTCGCGGCCGCAGGCGGTCAGGGACGCCGCCAGCACCAGCGCCAGCAGGCCCGTCAGCAGCCGCCTCATTCCGCCGCCTCCCGGCACCGGCGGCACACGCCGTAGAACAGCGTGCGGTGGGCGTCGATGGCGAAGCCGTGCTCCTCCTCCAGGTGGCGGTACAGCGGGGCCAGGTGGGAGCAGTCCACATGCTGCACCGTGCCGCATTTTTCGCACTTCAGCAGGAAGCAGTCCCGCCCGGAGTCGGCGCAGGTGCAGAACTGGTATTTCGCACCGGTGTCCGTCACCAGCTTGTGGACCTTGCCCGCCTTTTCCAGCCGCTCCAGCTGGCGGTAGACGGTGGTGAGGCCCACCGCCTCCCCCTGCCGGTGCAGCAGCTCTGTCAGCTCCGCCGCGCCGATGCCGTCGGCACAGCCGCGGATGCAGGCCAGCACCGCCTGCTGCTGTTTCGTCATGTATGCCATGGGATGCCTCCTGAATCTGAAAATGAAAACCGTTTTCAAATTATAGCCGAAATAATTTGTTTGTCAACTATCTTTTTCCCGCCGCGTATGGTACAATGGGAGCGCCGTCACCCATGAGGGCAGATACGCCTGCCGGCGTGTCTTTCCGCGCTTTCCGAAAAAGAGATACGGGAGGATACCAGCATGCAGCATGAGATCACCCACAGCGCACCGCTGCTCAATGACAAGGGCAGCCTGCGGGAGCCGGGCTACGCCAAGAGGCTCCTGCCCATCTACCGCCGCGCCGACATCCGGGCCGGAAAGACCCGCATCAAGGAATGGGACTACTATCTGGCGGCCAACGACCATTTCGCCGTGGCGCTGACCATCGCCGACAACGGTTACATGGGGCTGGATTCCATCTCGTTCCTGCACTTTGATGAGAAGTGGGAAAAGACAAAAAGCCCCATGCGCGTGTTCCCCATGGGCCGCACCGGCCTGCCGGAGACCTCCGCCGCCGGGGACAGCGTCATCACCGGCAACGGCTACGGCATCGCGTTCCGCCATGTGGGGGACTCCCGGGTGCTGACGTTCCGCATGGGGGACTTTCTGGACGGGCAGGCCATCGAGGGACGCCTGACCCTGACGGAGGAGCCGGAGGAGTCCATGGTCATCGCCACGCCCTTCGACAAGCCGGGGCACTTCTACTACAACCAGAAGATCAACTGCATGCGGGTGTCCGGCGAGGTCAACCTGGCGGGGCGGGTGTACCGGTTCGCGCCGGAGGACTCGTTTGCGGTGCTGGACTGGGGCCGGGGCGTGTGGACATACCACAATACATGGTACTGGGGCAGTGCCTCCGGGCAGATCGACGGCGTGCCCTTCGGATGGAACATCGGCTACGGCTTCGGCAACACCTACGCCGCCAGCGAGAACATGCTGTTTTACGGCGGCAAGGCCCACAAGCTCAGCCAGGTGCGGTTCCACATCCCTATGAAGGACGGACGGGAGGACTATCTCAGCCCGTGGACGTTCACCTCCGACGACGGGCGGTTCGAGATGGACTTTGCGCCCATTCTGGACCGGGCGGCCTGCACGGACTTCAAACTGCTGAAATCCGACCAGCACCAGGTGTTCGGGCGGTTCACCGGCCGGGCGGTGCTGGACGACGGCACGGAGATCCATGTCAGCAACTTCCTGGGCTTCGCCGAGAAGGTGGAGAACAAGTGGTAAGGCGCCGCGTTAACTGGCGCTTAACATCGGATTAACAAGGACTTAACAAACAGGCGGCCGCTCATCTGAGAGCGACCGTCTGTTTCTTTACGGGAAAACCGTCTGATTATGTACGCTGTATGCAGAAATTGCGAGGCATTCGCACAATTATAGTGATGGAAAGTGCGAGCTGCGGCGAAAATGGAGCATGTGTTTACCGCTAAGAAAATGTTAAAAGTGGAGAAAGCTGTGCTAAAATTTTATAAATATTGCTAATTGCAGGAATTGGCGGGATACGGTATACTTTAACATAACCCACAGGAAAAACTTTCGTGTGGGTCGTCTGCACCGGCGGTGTGCTGCCGGTGCAGGAAGGCTAAGGGAAAGAAAAAATTGTAAGGAGAGAAAGCAATGGAAGAAAGAAAAGGCTTTGGATCCAATTTTGGATTCCTCATGGCTGCCGTCGGCTCTGCTGTGGGCCTGGGCAACATCTGGGGCTTCCCCAATAAGATGGGCGCCTCCGGCGGTTTCACGTTCCTCATCATCTATCTGATCCTGGCGGTCATCTGCGGCTTCATCGTCATGCTGGGCGAGCTGGCCATCGGCCGCAAGACCGGCAAGGGCGCTATCGCCGCCTACCACGCCATCTCCAAAAAGTTCAAGTGGGTCGGCTGGCTGGGCGTCGCCTCCGCCTTCCTGATCATGAGCTTCTACTGCGCGCTGGGCGGCTACTGCATCAAGTACGTGGTTCTCAACGTGGGCAACCTGTTCGGTACGGGCTTTGGCTCTAACGGCCTCAACGGCGGCGATGTGTTCGGCGCCTTCCTGACCAACCAGGGCGAGGGCGTCATCTACGGCCTGATCTTCGTGGTGCTGACCATGCTCATCGTTATGGGCGGCGTCAGCGGCGGTATCGAAAAGTTCTGCGGCATCGGTATGCCTGCTCTGTTCGTGATGCTGCTGATCTGCATCATCCGCGCCTGCACCCTGCCCGGCGCTGTGAACGGCCTGAAGTATATGTTTATTCCCGGCTGGGCCGTGGCCAACGGCGTTATTAAAGAGGCTCCCAGCATCTTTGAAGTCATCTCTACCGCAGGCGGTCAGATGTTCTTCTCCCTGTCCATCGGCATGGGCGCTATGATTACCTACGGCTCCTATCTGGATAAGAAGGAGCACCTGGAGAAGAACGCCGTCCTCATCATCGTCATGGACACCCTGGTGGCCCTGATGGCCGGCCTGTGCGTGATGCCCGCCCGCTTCGCCCTGGATCCCGAAGGCCCGATCGGCGGCCCCAAGCTGCTGTTTATCACCATGCAGAACGTGTTCGATTCCATGGAGGGCGCTATCGGCCCCATCTTCGGCATTATCTTCTACCTGCTGGTGGTGCTGGCAGCAGTGTCCTCCTCCATCTCCCTGCTGGAGACCGTGGTGGCCCACTTTGTGGACGAGGCCCGGGAGAAGGGCAAGGGCGACCAGCGCAAGAAGTATTCCCTCATCGCCTCCATCCTTATCGCCCTGCTGTGCGTGCTGGTCTGCGTTGACGGTCTGGGCTCCAACGGGATCGCGCCATGGGAGCTTTTGAAGCTGGACGGCTACAAGGGCTGGAGCGACTGCTGGCTGGACTTCTTCGACATGATCTCCGAGGGCGTGTTCATGCCCCTGGGCGGCCTGCTGATGACCCTGATGATCGGCTGGGAGATCGGCCCGGAGATGGTCAAGGACGAGTGCGAAGCCACCGAGGGACACAAAATGAGCAGCTATCCGTTCTTCAAGGTCTGCTGCAAGTACATCACCCCGCTGTGCATGCTGCTGATCCTGTACGGTCAGCTCAAGAGCTTCTTCGGCTAAGAGAAGAAACGACAAGTATGTTATACATTCCGGGACCGCCATCCCGGTATGCTCTCCAAATAACAGAAAAAGCAGCGCCCGCCATTCCGGCGGGCGCTGTTTGATTTTGTCCGGAGACAGGGAGGCGTCCGCAGGCGGCAGGGCGGATGCCCGGAGACAGGAGACGAGCGGCAGGAGACGGGAAACCAGAGCGCGGTGCGGCTATGGACGCCGCGGGACAGGCGGCGGGATCCGCCTGTTTATTCTTTGACGGACGGTTTCTTTAGAAGAAAAATCAGGATCGCGGCAAAAAAATCAGAAAAAACCCGTAAAAAGCTGTGCCAACAGCCGCTAAAAAGTGATAATATATTTATAAACCGCACATGACAAATTGTTCACAGAATGTTAAAAATGTACAACATGGCGCGAGAAATTTATCAATACTGCTAATTGCGGTTGGGTTTTGTTTCCTGTATACTTTTTTCATGAACCGTTCACTGACTTTGGGGACGGGGAGTTGAGAGGCGTGGCGGCGCCTCAAGATGTTTCCTGTCGATAGACAGGAAGCAGAAAATCAGCACTCCGAGGAAAGGCGGAGGGCAAATTTCTGTTATAAGGAGAGAAAACATGGAAGAAAGAAAAGGCTTTGGAACCAATTTTGGATTCCTGATGGCCGCGGTCGGCTCGGCAGTCGGCCTGGGCAACATCTGGGGCTTCCCCAACAAGATGGGCGCCTCCGGCGGCTTCACGTTCCTCATCATCTACCTCGTTCTGGCAGTCCTGTGCGGCTTCATCGTCATGGTGGGCGAGCTGGCCATCGGCCGCAAGACCGGTAAGGGCGCTGTGGAAGCGTATCACGTCCTGTCCAAGAAGTTCAAGTGGATGGGCTGGATGGGCATCCTGTCCGCGTTCTTCATCCTGTTCTTCTACTGCGCGCTGGGCGGCTACTGCATCAAGTACGTCGTGCTGAACGTGGGCGACCTGTTCGGCGCGGGCTTCGGCGCCAACGCCATGGCTGCGGTCGCTGACGCCAACGGCACTTCCGTAGGCGCTGAGGTGTTCGGCGCATTTATCGGGAATCCCACCGAGGCTATCATCTACGGTCTGATCTTCGTGGCCATCACCATGATCATCGTCATCGGCGGTATCGGCGGCGGTATTGAGAAGGTCTGCTCCGTGGGTATGCCCGCGCTGTTCGTGATGCTGCTGATCTGCATCATCCGCGCCTGCACCCTGCCCGGCGCTGTGGAAGGCCTGAAGTACATGTTCGTTCCCGGCTGGGCTGTCGCCAACGGCGTTATTAAAGAGGCTCCCGACTTCCTGACGGTGCTGGCTACCGCAGGCGGCCAGATGTTCTTCTCCCTGTCTCTGGGCATGGGCGCCATGATCACCTACGGCTCCTACCTGCAGAAGAAGGAGAACCTGCAGAAGAACGCCATCCTCATCATCGTCATGGATACGCTGGTGGCTTTGATGGCCGGTCTGTGCGTCATTCCCGGCCGCTTCGCCCTGGACCCCGACGGCGCGCTGGGCGGCCCCAAGCTGCTGTTCATCACCATGCAGAACGTGTTCAGCCGTATGGGCGGCCTTGGCCCCATCTTCGGCATCCTGTTCTATCTGCTGGTGGTCTTCGCCGCCGTGTCCTCCTCCATCTCTCTGCTGGAGGTCATCGTGGCCCACTTCGTGGATAAGGCCCGCGACGCCGGCAAGGGCGATAAGCGTAAGACCTACACCCTCATCGCTGCGGCCTGCGTGGGTCTGGGCTGCATTCTGGTCTGCGCCGATGCGCTGGGCTCCACGGGCTTTGCGCCAGGTAATCTTCTGGGTATGACGGGCGAATTGCCCACATGGGCTGCCGACTGGCTGGACTTCTGGGATATGTTGTCCGAAGGCATCATGATGCCGCTGGGCGCCCTGCTGATGTCGCTGATGATCGGCTGGGAGATCGGGCCCGAGGTCGTCAAGGACGAGTGCGAGCAGTCCGGCCACGCCATGAGCGGCTATGGATTCTTCAAGGTCTGCGTGAAGTTCATCACCCCGCTGTGCATGATCCTCATCCTGTACGGGCAGATCAAGGAATTCTTCTTCTAAAAAGTACATAAGAAGGACGCCGGAGCAACGCTCCGGCGTCCTTTTGCGTATTTTTGGAGGAGGTGCGGGTCAGCGGAGGAGGGACACCGCGCCCGGCAGGTTCTCGATGTCCACCCGCGCCGCGCTGGGGGCGTATTCACCGTCCAGCGACCAGGGGATGTGGGCCTGGGTGGTCAGGGTGACGTGCTGCACATGGCGGAAAATGACACCGGGGTAGTCGTACTGCATCCGGGTCATGGCGGTGATGAGGTTCTGCAGATCCAGCGCCGATTTGGGCATCCGGAGGAGCAGCAGCTCGAACCGGCCGTCGTCCATTTTGACGCGGCTGGGGTCCAGCTTCACCAGGCCGCCCATGGAGGTGCAGTTGCACACGGCGCCGAAGATGAAGTCGCCCTCGAACACCTCGCCGTCCGCCTCGATGCGGCAGCTGTAGGGCCGCAGAGAGTCCAGATCGCCCAGCCCCTCCAGAATGTAGGCGAAGTGGCCCAGGGCGTTTTTTGCCGCCTGGGACGCGGAGTAGGACGAGCGGGTGAAGGCGCCGAAGGACGCCACATAGGCAAAATAGCGGTCGTTGTGCCGGCCGATGTCCAGCGGATGGGGGCTGCCGCTGGCGATATCCAGCGCGGCCAGCCGCGGGTCGGAGGACAGGTGGAGGCTGGCGGCAAAATCGTTGGTGCTGCCGTTGGGCAGGTAGCCCAGCAGCGGGCGCTGCGGCAGCGTCATCAGGCCGGAGATGGTCTCGTTCAGGGTGCCGTCGCCGCCGGCGCAGACCACCACATCGTAATCGGGACCCCAATCCGCCGCCACGCGGCTGGCGTCGCCGCCGGCCTCCGTGACAAAGACGCGTACCAGATAGCCGGCCCGGGACAGGGCGGCCACCGCATCAAACAAGGGGGCGCTGGACTTGGTCTTGCCCGCCCGGGGATTGACAATGAACAAGAGCTTCTTCATGGCTCTCCTCCTCTTGTGTGCCGATGATGCCGCGCACGTCGGCCGTGCGCGAGTGTTCTATCATTATGCCATAGGATATGAGAAATTGCAACAGGCAGAGCGGCAGCGGTGTCCGAGGCAGGCACGGTGCAGGAGGACAGAAAAAATCTTGCAAAACCGGGCGCTGTCGGCTATGATAGAGGACAAAGGAGTGATGCGGATGAAGCGGCGGACGCAATATGTGAAGTGGGGCCTGACGGCGTTTCTCACCGTCTGCGCCGTGCTGGTGTTTTACGATACGTTTTATATGGGCGCCACGCTCCAGCACTTTGTGGACAAGCTGTTTTCCGTGCTGGCGCCGGTGCTGTACGGCTGCGCCATCGCCTACCTGCTGACGCCGGTGATGAACTGGATCGAGCGGGCGCTCCACGCCGGGTGGCAGAAGGCGTTCCCGAAGAAGCACGTCAAAAATGCCGCGGGCGTCCTGCGGTTTGCCAGCATCCTGCTGGCGGAGGCGGTGGCCATCCTGCTGGTGTACCTGCTGATGAGCGTGCTGATCCCGCAGCTGGTGGACAGCGTGACCATGCTCATCAACAACGCCGAGGCGTATTACTATAAGGTGTACAACTGGGCCGACGGCCTGCTGGACAGCGAGAACGAGATCGCCGTATGGGTGGCGGACTTCGTGACCAAGTACTACAGCGACGGCGTGACGCTGCTGAAGGACCACATCCTGCCCTGGGCGCAGGGGGCGCTGGGCACCCTGACCGGCGGCATCTGGAGCGGTATCTGGAGTGTGGTCAGCTTTGCCACAGACCTGATCGTGGGCATCATCGTGTCCATCTATCTGATGACCATGAAGGAGAAGAGCCTGGCCCGCTGCTGCAAGGCGGTGTACGCGCTGTTCGACGAGAAGAAGGCCAACGCCGTCATCCACGGCACCCGGCAGGTGGACCGCATCTTCTCCGGCTTCGTCCGGGGCAAGCTGCTGGACTCCCTGATCATCGGCGCGCTGTGCTTCGTGGGCTGCTCCATCCTGAAAATGCCCTACACCCCGCTGGTCAGCGTGGTGGTGGGCGTGACCAACATCATCCCGTTCTTCGGGCCGTTCCTGGGCGCCATCCCCTCGGCTTTCCTAATCCTGCTGGTCAGCCCCAAGCAGTGCCTGATCTTTGTGATCTTCATCGTGGTGCTGCAGCAGTTCGACGGCAACATCCTGGGGCCGAAGATCCTGGGCGACGCCACCGGCATATCCAGCTTCTGGGTCATCGTGGCCATTCTGGTGGGCGGCGGCTTCGGCGGCGTGCTGGGCATGTTCCTGGGTGTGCCCATTTTCGCCTGCCTGCAGGAGCTGGTGAAGTATCTGCTGGACCGGCGGCTGCGCCGCCGCGATATGCCCACGGAGGCCTACGCCTATGTGGAGCGCGCCCGGACGGCGGGGCAGGAGCATACGCCGGAAGCAGCGATAACGGAGGAAAAGCATGACTGAGGAGATCAGAAAAGGATTATTGGAGTTCTGCAACCGCAAGGAACCGTTTTTGACCCACAACCATATGTACGCCACCGACCTGTCCGACGGCACCGCCACGGTGGTGCTGCCCATGTGCGAGGACAGTCTGAACCGCTGGGGCGGCGCCCATGGCGGTATCCTGTTTTCCCTGTGCGACGTGGCCATGGGCATGGCCATCGTGACGCTGCGGCAGGAGATGGTGGTGACGGTGAACGCCAGCATCGACTATCTGGCCGCCGCTGCCGCCGGCAGCACCCTCACCGCCGTGGGGAAGGTGGACAGGGTGGGCGGCAAGCTGGCCTTCTGCTCGGCGGAGGTCACCGACGAGAACGGCAGGGCCGTGGTGCAGGCGAGCTGCGTCATGTGCTTCACGGGCCGGCCCCTGCCGCTGTGAGGGCGTATCTGTCCCGGCGCCGTCCGCTGCTTCGGTGGCTGGCGGCGCTGGCGCTGTTTTTTGCTGCCTACTTCGCGCTGCGCACCGACCGCGACGCCATGAACTGGCTGTGCGGCAGCGTCATCTTCCCGGTGATGCGCCGGGTGTCCCGTCTGTGCGACTTCTTTGACGGCTCCGTGGGCGAGGTGCTGATCCTGACGGGCATCTGGGCGGCGCTGATCTGGCTGGCCTGCACGGTGCGGCGGCTCATAACGGGGCCGCGCCGGGGTGCGGTGCTGGCGGACTTCGTGCTGACCGCCGGGTGCATCGTCCTGACGGTGTATGCGGGGTTCTGCCTGCTGTGGGGCACTGCCTACAGCACCGACGGCTTTCAGGAGAAGAGCGGCATCACCGCCCAGCCCGTGTCGGCAGAGGCGCTGGAGCGGGTGACGGTGTACTTCGCGGAGGAGCTGTCCGCCGCGGCGGACGGGGTGCCCCGGGACGAAAACGGCGTCTGCCAGCTGGATCGGAAGGCCGTGCTGGCCGGGGCGGACAGCGCCTACGACGGGCTGTACCGGGAGTTTCCGTTTCTACGGATGGAGACGGGGGCCGTCAAGCCCTTCGGATGCTCCTCCGCCCTCAGCGTCCTGCGGTTCACCGGGTTCTACTTCCCCTTTACCGGCGAGGCCAACGTGAACATGGACAGCCCGTCGGCGCACCTGCCGGCCACGGTGTGCCACGAGATGGCCCACCAGCGGGGCATCATCTCCGAGCAGGAGTGCAATTTCGTGGGGATCCTGGCGGCCACGCGCAGCGAGGATCCGGCCTACCGCTATGCCGGGTGGCTGGAGGGCTATGTATATCTGTCCAACGCCCTGTACCGGGCGGATCCGGAGCGGTGCCTTGCCGTCCGGGAGACGATGCCGGAGGAGGTGCGGGCCGACCTGCGGGCGGACAGCACCTACTGGGCGCAGTTCCGGGGGCCGGTGTCGCAGGCGTCGGAGACGGTGTACGATGTGTTCCTCAAGACCAACGGCGACGAAAACGGCGTCCGCAGCTACGGCATGGTGACAGACCTGCTGGTGACGTATTTTGACAGATGAAAAAAGCACCCCGAAGCCATGCTTCGGGGTGCTTTTTGTGCGGGTTTACAGGCCGAGACCGGGAATGTTCAGGCCGCCGGTCAGGGCGTTCATGGAGGTGCTCATGGCGTCCTCCGCCTGGCGCAGGGCCTCGTTGACGGCGGAGATCACCAGATCCTGCAGCATCTCCACGTCCTCAGGGTCCACCGCGTCGGGCTTGATGGTCAGGGCGGTCAGCTCTTTCTTGCCGCTGACCACCGCCGTCACCGCGCCGCCGCCCACGGAGGCGGTAAAGGAGCTGTTCTCCACCTCCTCCTGGGCCTTGTTCATCTCCTGTTGCATCTTCAGCAGCTTCTGCTGCATCTGAGCCTGCTGCTGCATCATGCCGGCACCGCCGGAAAAGCCCTTGCGGGCGCTGTATCCCTTTGCCATGTTCTGTTCTCCTTTATGTCGTTGGTTTTATTTGATCTGGAAGCCATCCAGCTGCTGACCGTTCTGCAGCAGCTCGTTGAGCTTATCACCGCCGGCGGCCGGTGCAGGGGCCTCCCACGGGGGCGTATCGTCGGCGGGGGCGGGCTTCGGCGGCTCCGGCACCTCCGGGCGCGGGGGCTGCTTCGGCATGGGGGGCGGCGCAGGCCGGGGCGCGGCGCGTCTGGCCGACGGGGCCTGTCCGATCGCCAGCGCCACGCGGATGTCGCGGCCCTGGTCGGCGGAGGTGACCTCCCGCAGAACGGCGGTGACCTCCGGCTTGTCCAGCTGCTTCAGGGTGAAGTCGTCCCGGCACAGCACAGTGAGGCAGTCACCGTCCACCACGCCGGACACCATGTTCAGCATGACCCGCACATTCACCGGCAGGCGGCCCTTGTACTGATCCAGCAGCCGCTGCCACACGGCGGTATCGCCGGCGGGCGCCGATGCGGAGGTGCTCCGGGCTGCGGGGGCAGGACGGGGCGCGGGCTGGGGCGCGGGACGGACAGGCGGCTCCTCCGGAAGACCGTAGTCACGGACGGCCTGCTCCGGCAGAGGAGGCTCCTCCGGGAGCGGCGGTTCCTCCGGGAGCGGCGGTTCCTCGTAGGCGGGCTGGGGCCGGGGCTGCGGCGTCTCCCGCCGGGGGGCGGGACGCTGATGGGGCGGGACGCCGCCTTGCTGCACGGCCTGCTCCAGACGGGCCAGCCGTTGGTCAAAGGCGGTGAGGTCGCCGGACAGGCTCTCGTCGCACAGCCGCAGCAGGCACAGCTCCGCCGCCGTGCGGGGACGGATGCTGTCCGCCAGCGCGGCGCAGCAGCTTTGCAGCGTGTCGGCCATGTACAGGAACCGGCTCATGGGCAGGTCGCGGCCCAGGTCGGTGAGGGTTTTGCGGTCGTAGACGCCGGACAGCAGGGCGGCGCCGCCCTCCGGCGCGGCCTTCATCACCGTCATGTCCCTGGCAAGGTCGCTGAGCTCGCCCAGCAGGGCGGCCACGTCCTTGCCGCCGCGGTACAGCTGGTCGAACAGGGCCAGCGCGTCGGCGGCGTTCCGGGCCAGCAGGCAGCGCATGAGCTGCAGCGTCTGGGTGCTGCCGGCCAGACCCAGTGTGTCCAGCACGGTGCGGCTGTCGATATCGCCCGCCGCCGCCCGGCACTGATCCAGCAGGCTCAGGGCGTCGCGGAGGGCGCCGTTGGCCATGCGGGCCAGGATCTCCGCGCCGTCCGCCGTCAGGGCGATGTCCTCCGCCGCCGCGATCTTCAGCAGCTGCTGCTCCGTGTCCCGGGGCAGGATGCGCTTGAAGGAGAACCGCTGGCAGCGGGAGAGGATGGTGGCCGGCACCTTGTGCAGCTCCGTGGTGGCCAGAATGAACAGCAGATGCTCCGGCGGCTCCTCCATGATCTTCAGCAGGGCGTTGAAGGCGTCCCGGGAGAGCATATGCACCTCGTCGATGATGTACACCCGCTTTTTCAGCACGGAGGGGGGATAGACCGCCTCCTCCCGCAGGGTGCGGGCGTCATTGACGCTGCCGTTGGAGGCGGCGTCCAGCTCCGTCACGTCCAGCAGCGTGCCGGCGTCGATGCCCCGGCAGCTGTCACACTGGCAGCAGGGGGCGCCGTCCACGGGATGCTCGCAGTTGACGGCCTTGGCAAGGATCCGGGCACAGGTGGTCTTGCCGGTGCCCCGGGTGCCGGTGAAAAGGTAGGCGTGACCCACGCGGCCCTCCGCCACCTGCCGCTGGAGCGTGTCGGTGATGTGGGACTGGCCCACCACCTCCGAAAAGGTCCGGGGACGGTATTTGCGGTACAGAGCCTGATACACGGGCAACACCTCCTGACAAAGTGAAATGGAACGTCCTCCGCCCATAGCCGCGAAGCCGGCTTCCCCGCGGCACATGGATGATCCCTCTTAATGCTGCTCGGTTCCCCGCCTGACATGATTCGTGGGTATCCATTGCGCGAGACCGGCCCCGCAGCTATCGGCGGAGGACGAGTTCACCCAAGTATTCTACTACAAAACCGCCCGCTTGGCAACAGTTTTTTGTCGAGGGGCTATCCCAGCAGCGTCCATACGCCGTGGATGATCATGCACAGCGCCGCGCCCATGGCGGTGGGCAGCGCCGCCGCCAGCGCCGTCCACCGGGCGCTTCCTGTCTCGTGGAGGATGGTGAGGCAGGTGGTGCCGCAGGGGAAGTGCAGCAGGCACAGCACCAGCATGCACACCGCCGTCTGGGCCGTCCAGCCGTTGGCGGTGAGGACGGCGGACAGCTCCGCCAGGCTGCCGTAGGCCGTGAGGGTGCCGGTCTGGAGATAACCCATCAGCAGTACCGGCAGCACGATCTCGTTGGCGGGGAAGCCCAGCAGGAACGCCAGCAGCACCATGCCGTCCAGCCCCATGAGCCGTCCGGGGCCGTCCAGCGCACCGGCCAGCGCCGTCAGCAGACTGCCGCCGCGGACGGAGATGCTGCCCAGTGTCCAGATGAGCAGTCCGGCGGGGGCGGCCACCGTCACCGCACGGCCCAGCACGAACAGCGTCCGATCCAGCAGTGACCGCACCAGCACCTGCCCCACCCGGGGCATCCGGTAGGGCGGCAGCTCCAGCGAGAAGGCGGACAGCTGGCCCCGCAGCACCGTGGCGGTCAGCAGCCGGGAGGCCAGCAGCGTCATGCCGACGGCGAAGAGGATGCACCCCAGAAACAGCGCCGTCGCCAGCAGGGAGCGGCCAAGCCCCATGGTGCCGCCCAGGAAAAACAGGCTGATGAGGGCGATGAGGGTGGGGAACCGTCCGTTGCAGGGGACGAAGGCGTTGGTGAGGATGGCCACCAGTCGCTCCCGGGGGCTGTCGATGATGCGGCAGCCGGTAACGCCGCAGGCGTTGCAGCCGAAGCCCATGCACATGGTGAGGCTCTGGCGGCCGCTGCCGCCGGCGGCCCGGAAGAAGCGGTCCATTACGAAGGCCGCACGGGGCAGGTAGCCCGCATCCTCCAGCAGAGTGAACAGCGGGAAGAAGATGGCCATGGGCGGCAGCATCACCGCCACCACCCACGCCGCCGTGCGGTACACGCCGTCCACCAGCGCGCCCTGTATCCACCACGGCGCGCCGGAAAGCAGCGTCCGCAGCGGCGCCTGCAGCGCCATGAGCCAGCGGCTCAGCAGGGCGGAGGGGGCGTTGGCGCCCCAGATGGTCAGCCAGAACACCGCGCCCAGCAGCAGAAGCATCACCGGGATGCCGGTGGCGGGGCCGGTGAGCACGCGGTCCAGCCGCCGGTCACGGGCGTGGACATCCTCCGGGCGGGCGGAGAGGCAGGCGTCGGCGATGGCAGCCGCCCGGCGGGCCACGGCGGCGCTGTCGTCGCCGTCCAGCGCCGGCCATGTGTCCGCCGCGGCGGGGCGGCGGGCCATGTCCAGCACCGCCGTGCGCAGGGCGTCCAGTCCCTGTCCGCTGCGGGCTGCCGCCGTTACCACCGGCACGCCGAGACCCCGGGACAGGGCGTCCGTGTCCACGGCGACGCCCTTCTTCCGGGCCTCGTCCATCAGGTTCAGGCACAGTACCAGCCGGGGGGTGCGGCAGCGGAGCTGCACCGCCAGCAGCAGGTTGCGCCGCAGGCAGGGGGCGTCCGCCACCACCACCGTCACGTCGGCATCGCCGCCGCAGATGAAGTCCCGGGCCAGCTGCTCCTCCGGCGAGTCCGCCCGCAGGGAGTATGTCCCCGGCAGGTCGATGAGCCGGAAGGATGCGCCCTGCCAGCTGTATGTACCCTCCGCCACCGCCACCGTTTTGCCGGGCCAGTTCCCGGTGTGCTGGTGCATGCCCGTCAGGGCGTTGAACACCGTGGATTTTCCCACGTTGGGGTTGCCCGCCAGCGCCGCTGTGTACTGCTCCATGGCCATCTCCTCCTTTTTGCAGGCTGCTTCCGGCCATTCTATGCGGCGGCGGGGCGGCGGGTGCGGAGTGCAAAAAAGAAACCGCGCACCCATGGTGCGCGGTTTCTTTTTTGGTAAAGGAGAGAGAATAACAATGTCACTTACATACTTTCTGATGCTATCATAGCACAGCGTCTCCGAAAGTCAACGGGTTTGTGAGAGGATTCACAAATTGTTCACAAGCCCGCCGCAAAGGCGCCCTTGACATTCCGCGGACGCCGTGCTATTATTTAGCGCACTAATAGTTCGCGTGCGAAATAAAAAGAAAGGAGGCACATGGTGAAGAAGTGTATCACAGAGCGGCCGGAGCATTTCGGGCCGCTGTTCGGCTACTGCGACCACCAGGTGCAGAAGCTGATGGTGCGCAAGCTGCGGCAGTACGACGTGTCGCCCATGCAGTGCAGGACGCTGACCTATCTCCACGAGGCGGAGGGCGAGGTCAACCAGAAGCAGCTGGAGCGGCACCTGATGGTAAAGCCCAGCACGGTCAACGGCATCGTGGACCGGCTGGAGGAGAAGGGCATGCTGCGGCGCACCGCCAGCCCGTCAGACGGGCGGTGCCGGCTGCTGGCGCTGACGCCCCAGGGCATGCAGTTTTATGATAAGTTCACCGCCATCGTGCAGGAGGTCAACGACTGTCTGGAGAAGGACTTCTCCCCGGAGGAGGTACAGCTTCTGACGTCGCTGCTGCTGCGGGTGGCGAAGAATCTGACGGAGGAGGGTGACGTATGCTGAGGAAGCTTGTCCCGTATACGAGGGGCTACCGGCTGTACGTCCTGCTGGGCGTGTTGTGCTCGGCGGGCGAGGCCGTGCTGGAGCTGGAACTGCCCCAGGCCATGAGCGAGATCGTGGACGTGGGCATCGCCACCGGCAACAGGAGCTACATCCTGCTGACGGGGCTGAAGATGTTCCTGATGGCCATGGCGGCGCTGGGCTGCGGCGTGGGCGCGGCGGTGCTGGCCGCCAAGGCGTCCATGGGCTTCGGCGCCAATCTGCGGCAGGCGGAGTATGAGCAGGTACAGCGCTTCTCCTTTGCCAATATCGAGCGCTTTTCCACCGCCAGCCTCATCACCCGCCTGACCAACGACGTGTCGTCGGTGCAGATGACGCTGTTCATGGGCATGCGCATGTGCGTCCGGGCACCGGTGATGCTGGTGACGGCGCTGGTGAAGGCCATGGAGATCAGCCTGGATCTGAGCCAGGTGTTTCTGGTGGCGGTGCCGCTGCTGATCATCGCGGTGGTCATCGTCATCCGGTATGTGGGGCCGTTCTTCACGGCGCTGCAGAGCGCCACCGACGACCTGAACCTGGTGGTGCAGGAGAACCTCAACGCCGTCCGGGTGGTGAAGTCCTTCGTCCGGGAGGGCGAGGAGGAGCAGAAGTTCCGCGTCCGCAGCGACCGGCTGCGGGATACGGCGGAGCGGGCCTTCGGCTTCGTGGTGATGTTCATGCCCATCATGATCATGATCATGGGCGGCACCATCGTGTCTTTGATGTGGCTGGGCGGCCACGACGTGGCGGAGGGCACCCTGCTCTCCGGCGACCTGATGGCGTTTTTCACCTATGCCAGTGAGATACTGATGTCGCTGATGATGGTGTCCATGGTGCTGATGTTCCTGACCCGGGCCATCGCCTGCGGCAAGCGTATCGTGGAGGTGCTGGACGAGCAGCCCCAGATCACCGACGCCCAGGCCGATCCGGCGCTGACCGTGGACAACGGCGACATCCGGTTCGAGCATGTGTATTTCAAGTATCATCCCACGGCGGAGGGCTGGAACCTGACGGACATCGACCTGCACATCGAAAGCGGCATGACCGTGGGCATTCTGGGCGGCACCGGCAGCGCCAAGACCACGCTGGTGAGCATGATCCCCCGGCTGTACGAGGTGGACGAGGGCGCCGTCTCCGTGGGCGGCCGCAACGTAAAGGACTACACCATGGAGGCGCTGCGAAGCGGCTGCGCCATGGTGCTGCAGAAGAACACCCTGTTTTCCGGCACCATCCGGGAGAACCTGCGCTGGGGCCGGGCGGACGCCACCGATGCCGAGATCGAGGAGGCCTGCCGCATGGCCTGCGCCGACGAGTTCATCCAGCGGATGCCCGACGGCTACGACACCTATATCGAGCAGGGCGGCACCAACGTGTCCGGCGGGCAGAAGCAGCGTCTGTGCATTGCGCGGGCCATCCTGCGGCGGCCTAAGGTGCTGATCCTGGACGACTCCACCAGCGCGGTGGATACCGCTACCGACGCCAAGATACGCGGCGCGCTGAAAACGGCGCTGCCCGGCACCACCAAGCTCATCATCGCCCAGCGCATCACCTCCGTGATGGACGCGGACATGATCCTGGTGCTGGACGACGGTCATGTGGTGGGACAGGGCACCCACGCGCAGCTGATGGAGAGCTGCGGGATCTACCGCGAGGTCTACGAATCCCAGCAGGAAGGGGTGAGCATTGATGGCTGATACGAAACGGACACCGCCCCGGGGCGGTCACGGCCACGGCCCCGGCGGCCACGGCTTCCAGCGCCCCAAGGACATGCGGGGCACCTTCAAAAAGCTGATGGGCTATGTGGGGAAATACAAAGGCTCGCTGGTGCTGGTGGCGGTATGTCTCATCGTCAGCTCCGCCGGCAGCGTGGCCACCAGCTATATGCTCAAGCCGCTGCTGAACAACTATATCCTCCCCGGTGATTTTCCGGGACTTTTCAGGATGCTGCTGCTGATGGGCGGGCTGTTCGCCCTCAGCTCCCTGTGCTCCTACGCCTATGCCCGCATCATGGTGCATGTGGCGCAGCAGACGGTGGCGGCGCTGCGGCAGGATCTGTTCGACCGGCTGCAGGAGCTGCCCATCAGCTACTATGACCGGCACCAGTCCGGCGACCTGATGAGCCGGTTCACCAACGATATCGACACCGTCTCGGAGATGCTGAACAGCAGCTTCGCCAGCATCATCTCCAACGTGCTGACCTTTGTGGGCACCGTGGTGATGATGATCGTGCTGAATCCGTGGCTGACGCTGATCACCTTCCTGTTCCTGGGACTGATGGGCGTGGTGGTCAAGACCATCGGCGGCCGCAGCCGCACCAACTTCCAGCGGCAGCAGGCGGCGCTGGGCGCCATGAACGGCTATATCGAGGAGATGATCGAGGGACAGAAGGTCATCAAGGTCTTTAACCACGAGGGGCAGGCCGTGGCGCGCTTTACAGACCTCAACGGCGGCTACCGCGACGCGGCCACCGCCGCACAGGCCTACGCCGGCATGATGATGCCCGCCATGGGCAACCTCAGCAAGATCAACTACGCCGTCACCTGCTGCGTGGGCGGCCTGCTGGCCATCGGCGGCGTGTTCGATGTCGGCTCGCTGGGCGCGTACCTGCTGTACGTCAAGCAGGTCAGCCAGCCCGTGGGCCAGATCAGCCAGCAGGTCAATACGCTGCTGGCGGCTGCCGCCGGCGCGGAGCGCATCTTCGCCGTCATGGAGGAGCAGCCGGAGACGGACGAGGGCAAGACCGTCATCGTCCGGGTGGAGAAGAACGGCGATACCCTGACGGAGACGGCGGAGCGCACCGGGCACTGGGCGTGGAAGAAGCCGGACGGCACGCTGGTGGAGCTGCGGGGCGACGTGCGGTTCGACCATGTGACCTTCTCCTACGACGGGGAAAAGGCGGTGCTCAACGACGTGTCCCTGTTCGCTAAGCCCGGCCAGAAGATCGCCTTCGTCGGCTCCACCGGCGCGGGCAAGACCACCATCACCAACCTCATCAACCGCTTTTACGATGTGCAGCAGGGTACCATCACCTATGACGGCATTGACGTGAAGGATATCGCCAAGGATTCCCTCCGCCGCTCGCTGGGCATCGTATTGCAGGATACCCACCTGTTTACCGGCACCGTGGCGGACAACATCCGCTACGGCAAGCTGGACGCCACGGACGAGGAGGTGCGCGCCGCGGCTAAGCTGGCCAACGCCGACGCCTTCATCCGCCACCTGCCCCAGGGCTACGACACCGTCATCACCGGCGACGGCGGCAGCCTCAGTCAGGGCGAGCGGCAGCTGCTGGCCATCGCCCGCGCCGCCGTGTCCGACCCGCCGGTGCTGATCCTGGACGAGGCCACCAGCTCCATCGACACCCGCACCGAGACGCTGATCGAGCGGGGCATGGACTCCCTGATGGAGGGACGCACGGTGTTCGTCATCGCCCACCGGCTGTCCACCGTCCGCAACAGCCGCGCCATTCTGGTGCTGGAGCAGGGCCGCATCATCGAGCGCGGCGACCACGCCGAGCTGCTGGCGCAGCACGGCAAGTACTACCAGCTCTACACCGGACAGGCGGAGCTGAGTTGAATCGTTTTCCCAAAATCAAACATACTAAGGAGGAGCTACCCATGACTGAACAGGCGCTTTGCCAAAAAGCCATTGCCATGCTGGACATGGCCTACGTCCCTTACTCCCACTTCCCGGTGGGCGCGGCCCTGCTGTGCAAGGACGGCACGGTGTTCACCGGCTGCAACATCGAAAACGCCGCCTACGGCGCCACCATCTGCGCCGAGCGCACCGCCATCTTCAAGGCCGTCAGCGAGGGACAGAGGGACTTCGACACCCTCGTCATTGCCGGGCGCAGCGACGACTACTGCGTGCCCTGCGGCACCTGCCGGCAGGTGATGATGGAGTTCGCCCCCGAGCTGACCGTCATCTGCCTGAACAAAAACGGCGAGAGCAAAAAGTTCGCCCTGAAGGAGCTGCTGCCCTACGGCTTTGACCAGTCCTGGTTATAAGCGCCGGCGGTTATTTTCCGCCAACTCGTCGTTGCGGGCGCTTGAAATAAACCCATTATTCCTGCGCTTCCGCGCCTCGATTTGACGGAAAATCTCGCGCCGGCGGCGTTTGGCAAGAGTTTCCAAGGAACAAAATGAAGCGCGGCTGCGTCTCAATCATAGCCGCGCTTTTTCCCCTGCATACCCCCGGCGCGGAGACATTGAAGATTTGGAGGATATTTCCATGAAGAAGATGATTTCCCTTGTACTGGCCGCCGTGCTGGTGCTGAGTCTGGCCGCCTGCGGCGATAAGAACAACGCCAGTGACGGCAACCCCGTACGGCCCACCAGCGCCCTGAACATACTGGAGACGGTATGGAACACCTACGGTGAGGACGAGAAGTTTGCCGTTGTCGGCGGTGATTTTTCTGAGGCCAACACCCGCGAGGACGCTCCCGGCGTCTTCGACCTGAAGGACCGTGCGCTGGCGGACAGTGAGCTGGGCCTGCCGGAGACCGCTGCGGTGGACGAGGCCGCGTCCCTTGTCCACATGATGAACGCCAACACCTTCACCGCCGCTGCCTACCACGCTACCGGCGACACCGCTGAGCTGGCACAGCAGCTGCGGGACAACATCATGCAGCGTCAGTGGATGTGCGGCTTCCCCGATAAGCTGGTCGTGGCCGAGGTGGGCGACGAGTATGTGGTCACCGTCTTCGGTGCAGATGAGCTGGTGGACACCTTCATGACCCACCTGAACGGCATCTACGGCGTCAGCGCCACCTACGATGAGGCCATTCTGTGACACGGAGGATGGTGCAGCGGGGCGGCTTCCTGCTGCTGGCGGCGGCACTGCTGCTGGGCGCGGCAAGGCTCCCCGGCCATACGGCGGAGCCGCCTGCGCCGGCGGATGCGGTGTACGTCTACGACGGCTACGCCGCCAGAACGGACGCGGCCTTTGACGCCGTGTCGCTGGACCGTGCCGCCTACCGCTTTCAGCATCTGCACGACCTGTATTTCGCCGGACGCGGCATCTATCTGGCGGTGGTGCCGGACAAGGCGCTGTTCACCGTGCCGCCGGAGGGCTATACGCCCGCCGGGGCGGCGGCGACGGCGAACGATCTGTGCAGCGCGCTGGATTTCCTGACGCCGGTGGATATCGCCGGCGGCCTGACGCTGGCGGACTACTACCGCACGGACCCCCACTGGCGGCAGGAGCAGCTGCGTCCTGTGGCCGACACGCTGCTGACCGCCATGGGCGCGCCGGTGCCGGACACGCGGGAGGAGAGCCTGTGCGCGCTGGAGGGGGCGTTTCACGGCAGCTACTGGGGAAAGACCGAGGAACCGCTGGAGCCGGATACGCTGTCCTATCTGACCTCCCCTGTGCTGGAGGGCTGCACCGTCCATAACTACGAGACGGACACCGACGGCGGGGTGTACGACTTCGACGCCGCCCAGGACGCGCCCTACGACCTGTTCCTGTCCGGCAGCCGCTCCCTGCTGCGCATCGACAGCCCCGACGCCCTGTCCGACCGGACGCTGGTGGTGTTCCGGGACTCCTTCGGCAGCAGCCTGATCCCCCTGCTGGCGGAGAGCTACCGCACGGTCTACGCCGTGGACATCCGGTATCTGTCCTCCGACCTGCTGGGCCGGTTCGTGGACTTCCCCGCCGACGCGGACGTGCTGCTGCTGTACAGCACCACCGTTCTGCACAACAGCATCACCCTGAAGTGACCGGCGGCATAGACTGTGGTGGACACCTTACAAGGAGGCCATGACCCATGGCGTACACATTGGCGCAGCTGCGCCCCGGCGAGAGCGGCTGCGTGGCCGCGCTGGACTTTCCGCCACAGAAGGCCCGCCGCATGGCGGATCTGGGCTTTCTCCCCGGCGGATGGGTGACGGCGCTGCACACGGCGCCCTTCGGCGGCATCACCGCCTATCAGGTGCTGGACACCGTGATCGCCCTGCGGGATACCGACGCTCGCCGCATCGCACTGCAATAAAAAAAGATGACGTTCCCAATACGGAACGTCATCTTTTTGCATAATTCTACATCTTGTGATCAGAAGGACACCATTTCGTTGGCGGGCTTGGTGGTGGCGGCGATGCTGCTGACATACAGCACGGGGCCTTCGCCCTGATAGGCGTCGCACTTCTCCTTCTTCACGGTGGCGTGGATCTTCACCCACTCCTTGTCCTTGAAGTTCTCCAGCCCCTCGCCCCGGCACACCAGCGCCAGGAACTGCATGTCCTTGTCGCAGCAGACCATGGCGAAACGGCCCGGGCAGTGGACGCCCTTGAACTTCTTGGAGTGGCACATGATGGCCTTAAAGGACACCTCCACGCCCTCGTAGCGGCCGGGGTTGTCCATCATGTCCACATACCAGATGCCGTAGTCGTCGTCGGGCACCTCCAGCTTGCCGCCGGACAGGTCAAAGGGGGACATCTCCGGGGTCACATACTCCTCGCTGGTGCCGTCGGTGTTCTCCAGATAGATGTCGGCGCGGCGGTTCACCATCCGTAGGTTGCGGCTGCGCAGCTGGGTGCGGAGCTGCTCGTCGCAGCGGTTGAAGATCAGCAGGTCGGCGTTGGAGATCTTCTCCATCATCAGCTGGCCCATGTTGCGGACGTATGGCTCAAAGGTGTTGGCGTCCACCAGGCACATGATCTGGTACAGGATCCAGTTGGCGGGCAGACCCTCCCGGTACAGCGGCTCGATGGCCCACATGCCGTTGTATTCGATGATGACCTGCTTGGGGCGGTACTGCTTTTCCAGCTTCTTGAAAAGCTCCGGCGTCATCTGCTCCGGCTCGTCGATGGTGTAGGTGAACACGTTGCCCAGCACCTTGGGATCGTAGGCCGTCTCGCCCTCCTCGCAGCACAGCAGCAGCGTCCGATCCTCGGCGGCAAAGCCGTCCTGCAGGATGCCGTTGATGAAGCTGGTCTTGCCGGAATCCAGAAAGCCGGCGATGAGATAAACAGGAATATCCATACGGGCTACCTCATGTCTTACAGGCCGAACAGCGCGGCCAGCTTGTCCTCTTTCAGGTCGGAGCCGATGACGCACAGGCGGCCGGTGTAGTCGGCGGCGCCGAAGCGCACCTGATGCTCCTCCGGTACGAAGTCAAAGTGCAGCCACTTGCCGTCCTCGCTGTGGACGATGCCCTTGGCGCGGAGGATGGCGCCGTAGTCGCCGCTGTCCAACGCGGTGAGGATGGTCTCCAGCTCGGCCTCGGTGAACACCTTCACCGTCTCCACGCCCCAGCTGGTGAACACCTCATCGGCGTGATGATGGTGATGGTGGCAGCCGCAGTGGGGATCGTCGCACTCCTCGCCGTCGTGGTGATGGTGGTGCTCGTGCTCCTCGTGGTCATGATGATGCTCATGCTCGTCATGGTCGTGGTGGCAGCAGTGGTCGTGATCGTCATCCTCGTCATCGTGGTGATGATGGCAGCAGTGATCGTGGTCGTGGTCATCCTCGTCATGATCGTGGTGATGCTCGTGGTGGTCGTCCTCCTCATCGTGATCATGGTGATGGTGGTGGTGATGCTCTGCCTCGTCGGCCTCGTGCTCGGCACGCATACGCGCCAGCAGCTCGTCGGCCAGAGACACCTTTTCGATGGCGCTGAGGATGGTCTTGCCGTCCAGCTGGTCCCACGGGGTGGTGAGGATGGCGGCGTCGGGGTTCTTCTCACGCAGCAGGGCCACGGCGGCCTCCAGCTTCTCCTGATTCAGTTTCTGGGTGCGGGAGAGGATGATGGTGCCGGCGGACTCGATCTGGTTGTTGTAGAACTCGCCGAAGTTCTTCATGTAGACCTTCACCTTGGTGGCGTCGGCCACGGTGACGAAGCTGTTGAGCTGCATGTCCGGCACGTCCTTGACGGTGTTCTCCACCGCCACGATGACGTCGCTGAGCTTGCCCACGCCGGACGGCTCGATGAGGATGCGGTCGGGGGCGAACTGCTGATGTACGTCCTTCAGCGCCTTGTTGAAGTCGCCCACCAGGGAGCAGCAGATGCAGCCGGAGGACATCTCGCTGATCTGGACGCCGGACTCCTTCAGGAAGCCGCCGTCGATGCTGATCTCGCCGAACTCGTTTTCAATGAGCACCAGCTTTTCGCCCTGAAAGGCCTCGGCCAGCAGCTTCTTGATGAGCGTGGTCTTGCCGGCGCCCAGGAAACCGGATACGATGTCGATTTTTGTCATAGTAAAACCTTCTTTTCTCTGCCGCCTGCGGCGGCACATATTCTTTCTCTCATATCATATCCCATTTTTCCGAAAAAGCAAGTGGGCGCAGGGAAAAACTGTCTCCCTGCGCCCCGTTGCGGCGTATGTGTCCGCTACCAGCTGGTGTTTTCACCGTCGTTGAGGAAGCCGTCTCTGTCGTGGACATAGCCGTTTTCCAGCATCTGGCGGAAGGTGGCGGTGCTCTCCGCGCCCCGCCGCAGGGTGCTGCGACCCATGCGGGCGTTGTCCTGCGTGTCGCTGGGCAGGGCGTCGTCGCCGGTGCCCTGGGTGTTCTCCTGGGAGCCGGCGGCGCCGCCCACGCTGGCGCCGGGCTGGGTATTCGTGTCGGTGCCGTTCTGCCAGCTGCCGCCGGTGCCGTTGTCCTGCTGGGCGTTCTGGCTCTGGTTGGTGTCGGGCCTGGTCTGGCCGTTGGCACCGCCTGCGTCGTTCCGGTTTTTATCGCCGCAGGCCGTCAGCACCACGGCCAGTGCCAGCACCGCCAGGATCATAAAAAATTGCTTCATGCCGAAGTGACCTCCTTTTGCTCATCGTGCGCGTTGCGCCGCAGTTAGTATCCGCCTGCGGCGGCGCTCGTAGCCGTGCAGAATGCTGGCGAAACTTGCATTTTCTGGCTTTGCCGCAGGAAACGTTGCTTTTTGCGGCTGCGTGTGGTACAATTAATATTCAAAGATCAGCACAAACGATAACAAAACGTATTTTTTCGGGCGGCTATCACCGCCTGTATAGCTTTCAGGAGGTCAGACCATGCAAAAACTGGAAAAACAGTATCACATCCACTGCGTGGAGGGCGACGTGGGCCGCTATGTGATCCTGCCCGGCGATCCGGGCCGCTGCGAGAAGATCGCCGCGCTGTTTGACGATGCGCATTTCGTGTCCAGCAACCGGGAGTACACCGTTTACACCGGCACGCTGCTGGGGGAGAAGGTCTCCGTCTGCTCCACCGGTATCGGCGGGCCGTCTGCGTCCATCGCCATGGAGGAGCTGCACAACATCGGCGCGGACACGTTCATCCGCGTGGGCACCTGCGGCGGCATAGATCTGGATGTCCGCAGCGGCGACGTGGTGGTGGCCACCGGCGCCATCCGCTTTGAGCACACCAGCCGGGAGTACGCGCCCATCGAGTACCCGGCGGTGGCTGACTTCGAGGTGACCACCGCGCTGGTGCAGGCGTCCAGAGCGCTGGGCAAGCGGACGCAGGTGGGCGTCGTCCAGTGCAAGGATGCGTTCTACGGCCAGCACAGCCCGGCGAAGATGCCGGTATCCTACGAGCTGCTGAACAAGTGGGAGGCGTGGAAGCGCCTGCACGTCAAGGCCAGCGAGATGGAGTCCGCCGCGCTGTTCGTGGTGGCGGACGCGCTGGCGTGCCGGTGCGGCTCCTGCTTCCATGTGGTGTGGAACCAGGAGCGGGAGGCCGCCGGCCTGGATCAGGACATGAGCGAGGACACCACCTCCGCCGTGCAGGTGGGCGTGGAGGCGCTGAAGCTGCTGATCCGGGCGGACCGGGAGAAGGCGGCGCAGACATAAGCACAAAAAACATCCGCAGGGACGTCCCTGCGGATGTTTTTTGTGCGTGTCAGACGCTTTCCAGCGCACGGCAATCCTGCGCCTCCCGGCGGTAGTCGGCGGCGGACTGGCGGATGCCATCCATCTCCTCCGGCGTCAGGGGACGCTTCACTCTTGCGGGGGAGCCGATGACCATGCTGCCGTCGGGGATGACGGCGTTCTGGGTCACCAGCGCGCCGGCACCGATCAGGCAGTTTTTGCCGATGCGGGCGCCGTTGAGGACGATGGCGCCCATGCCGATGAGCGTCTCATCGCCGATGGTGCAGCCGTGGAGGATGGCGCCGTGGCCCACGGTGACGTCCCGGCCCACCACCGCCGGCAGATCGTACTCCACATGGACGACGCAGCCGTCCTGGATGTTGGTGCCGGCGCCGATGAAGATGGGGGCGCGGTCGCCCCGGAGCACCGCGTTATAAAACACGCTGCTGTTTTCGGCCAGATGCACGTCGCCCCGGACCACGGCGCCGGGGGCCACAAAGGCGGAGGGATGGATGTCGGGGTTTTTCATGGAAGGGTGCTCCTTTCGGAAAATTTCCCATATTGTACCACGTTTTTTCCGGAACTCAACGGGTTTCCCGGAAATTTCTTAAAAATCGCCCTTACATTTTTTGACACAATGTGGTATAATCATACCAGATAGAAAAGCCGCGTGTCCGAAGGAGAGAGCGGACGGGCGGCGTGTTTCCGTGTGTTTTGTGTGTGAGGAGCGTGACAGAATGTTTGCAGCAGGCGATCTGGTGGTGTACGGCGGTGAGGGCGTCTGCCGGGTGGAGCGTATCGGCCCGTCCGGCATGTCCTACGACGATGGAGACAGGCTCTATTATCATCTGACCCCGCTGTACCGCAGCGGGACGGTGCTGACGCCGGTGGACACCGGCGTGCTGATGCGCCCCGTCATCACCCGGGAGGCGGCGTTGGCCCTGATCCAGGCCATCCCGTCCCTGCCGCCCTGCAAGCCGGAGCAGGCAGGCGTCCGGGCCGCCCGGGACTTTTACCACCAGGTGGTGATGCGCTGCGAGTGCGGCGAGCTGGCTGCCATGATCCACAATGTGTGCCGCAAACGGGCATGGGCGGTGCGCCACGGCAAAAAGGTCAGCCAGATGGACGAGCGCTATCTCAAGCGCGCCGAGGATCAGCTGTATGGCGAGCTGGCCGCCGTGCTGGGCACGGAGCGGGGCCAGGTGGCGGAGCTTATCCGCCGGAGCTGGCCGGGCTGGCCGGAGAAGCTGCCGGAGCCTGCGGCAGAGGCGTGAAAACGGAAAAAGGGAGCCTGCGGCTCCCTTTTTTGCATATTCCGCAACTCATATCAAGTGTGCGCCGCGCTCCGGGCGTATGATACGGTGGAGAGGTCACGAAGGGAGGAAACGCGCATGTACGAATGGCCCAGACTGATACAGGGCATGGTGGACGAGATCGACCGGTCCATCCTGGCCCACGAGGAGGAGACGCTGACGCTGCAGCGGCTGTCCCAGGACATGGGGTACTCCGCGTACCACGCCACCCGGAAGTTCCGGGAGATCGCGGGCATGCCGCTGCGGGACTATCTGCGCCGGCGGCGGCTGGCCTTCGCCCTGAAGGAGGTGCGGGACAGCCACCGCACGCTGCTGGACATCGCCGTGGACTACGGCTTTTCCAACCACGAGGCGTTCACCCGTGCCTTCAAGGCGCTGTACGGCGTGACACCGGGCGTTTACCGCAGGGACCCCCGCCCTGTGGTGCTGCGCACCAAGATCCATCCCTTCGACCGCTACGCTTTTGGAATGGGAGAAATCGGTATGATCAAGAGTGAACAGGGCGTAAAGACGTATTTTGTGACCATCCCCGCCCACCGGTACCTGCATCTGCGGAACTATGAAAGCAACGGCTACTGGGATTTCTGGGAAAAGCAGAGCACTGTGTCCGGCGGCGACTGCGCCACGGTGTGCGGGCTGTGAGCTGGACACCGCCGCGCCGGGACGGCTGACGTACTTCTATTTCGAGCCGGGGCAGTACTTCAAGTACATCCGCCCCATCCGCCGCAAGTGAATACATATCCCCCGGCCATGCTGGCCGGGGGATATGTATTGTGTTTCAGAAGTGGCGGACAAGTCCGGCGATGAGCAGGGTGGGCAGCAGCCACAGCAGCAGGAACAGCACCATGGCTACCGGCGTCAGCACCGTGAAATTGCCCACAGAGGTCAGGTAGTAGGACAGCAGCACACCGCACAGAGCGCCGACATAGCCCAGCACCGTGGCGGTGCGGACGGCCCGCACCATGCGGCGGCTCCCCACCACCGACTCCGCCAGCGGGAGCAGACCCTCACGGCAGACGATGACGTTGGGCGTCTCGCCCTGCTGGGCGGCCAGCTGAGCCAGCGCCAGGCGAGTAGAGACATCGGGGTAGACCACCTTGGCGTCCACACCGAATTTCCGCTTGATAAGGCCGGGGGTCACATTGCTGCTGCGGACGGCCAGCACCGGCGTGATACGGCTGCGGCGCATAGCCCGCAGCGCCCACTCCGCGTTGCGGGAGGGCTGGTACTTCACGGCGAATACCGCCGTCAGCACGCCGTCCACCGCCAGAAAGAGGCCAGTTTGAAGCTTCAGATCCCGCGGCAGCGCCACCCGGCGTTTTTTCATGAAATAGGCGCTGCCCATCAGCACCGTCTCACCGCGGATAGCAGCTTCCACACCGCCCTCCTCGCAGTAGCGCAGCTCGTCCACCCGCATGGGGTAGCCGCCCTCCACCGTGAGCTGCCGATCCAGCAGCGGCGCAAGGCTGCTGCCGGCGGCCTTGGATACGGCGGCGGCGTAGGACACGGCGCGGACGCGCTCCTCGCCATAGACCTTATAGCCGTTGAGGGTCACAGTACCGGCGGGGAACAGGTCGTCGTCCGTCAGCACCATCCGTCCGGCGCGGGCCACGGCTTTTGCACCGGCGTACCCGGCGGCGGCAGCGCCGCTGCGCTCCAGCCGGCGGGACAGGTAGTACAGGGGCAGCGCGCCTGTCAGGGGCAGGGACAGCTGGACGCCGGCGCCGGTGAGGGCGGCCAGCACCCAGGGAAATTCCTCCATGGGCCGGGCGGTGAAGCACACCACGCCGGACAGCACCACCGCCGCGCTCAGCAGCAGCGGCAGCACATAGTTCTGCCACTGACGGGCGGGGTCGGGGCGCATGGTCGTACGGTAAAAGCCCTCCAGCACGCCCCGCTGCTTGCAGACACCGGCGGGCAGCACAGACACCACATAGGGCGGTACGCCGTTGACGTCCGCCAGATGGAAGGCGATGCGGCGGGACTCCGCCGTCAGGTACAGCCCCAGCTGGCAGCTGAGGATCAGCAGCGCGCCGGCGGCGGCATAGGGGGTGGACAGGGTGCTGCCGGTGACCGCGCCGCTGACGCAGCACAGCAGATCGGCCAGCACCGCCACGCCGGCGCACAGCTCGCAGCCGACCCGGCCATCCCGCAGCATGGCAGCAGCCGTCTGCCACACCGGCAGACACAGCAGCGCCGTCAGCAGCAGGCCGCCGCCCAGCGCCACGCACCGCAGGAACGCGGCGTCCAGCCACGCGGGGGGCAGCACCTCCAGCTCCTGCAGCACGGCGGCCACCACCAGCAGCAGCGCGGGGAATGCACCCAGCACCAGCCCGCGGCGCAGCCGATTGCAGCGGCGCTTCTCCTCCCGCAGGGCGTCGTCCATGCGGGGCTCCGGCTCCTCCGGTTCCTCCGGCTCCGGCTCGTCCTCCGGCTCGTCGAAAAGCTGCTCCGTCTCCTGTGAAAGACCGCGCCGCCGGTCATCGCCGCGCTCCGTAAAGCGGCGCAGCAGGCCGGACAGCCGCTGGCCCAGCGGCACGGGATCGTCGATGACGCCGTCGTCCTCGTCCTCCAGCACGGCGTCCACCGTCTGGCTCATCACGTCCTTCAGGCTGACGCGGTCCGGCGTGTCGGAGAGAGGGGCGGGCTCGGGAACAGGTGCCGGAAGCGGCTCCGGTTCCGGTTCGGGAATGGGAGCGGGTGCCGGCTCCGGGACGGGTACCGGTTCGGGGATCGGCGCAGGCGTCGGCGCCTCCTCCGGGGCAAGCTGACGCCCACCCTTGCCGTACTCGGCCAGGATGGACTCCAGCGAAAGCTCGTCGTCGGGGACGGGCGTATAGGACGGTCGTTGGTTGCGCCTGCTCATGTTACCTCGAACTCAAAACAAACGGGAAGCGCCGCTTATCCCCGCTGACGCACCGCCTCATACAGCAGAATGGCTGCGGCGGCGGAGGCGTTCAGGGAGGAGATGCGGCCCTTCATGGGGATGCTTACCAGAAAATCACAGCTCTCGGAGACGAGGCGGGTCATGCCGCTGCCCTCGGAGCCGATGACGATGGCGGCGGGGCCCTTCAGGTCCGCGCCGTAGAGCTCGGTGGTGCCGTCGGCGGCGGTGCCGAACACCCAGACGCCCTGCTTTTTCAGGTCCTTCAGCAGGGAGGGGATGTTGGCCACCCGGGCCACGGGGATATAGCTCACCGCACCGGCGGAGGTCTTGGCCACCACGGCGGTCAGACCGGCAGAGCGGCGCTTGGGGATGATGACGCCGTGGGCGCCGGCACACTCGGCGGTGCGGAGGATGGCGCCCAGATTGTGGGGGTCGGAGATCTCGTCGCACACCACCAGCAGGGGCGGCTCGCCCTTTTCCGCGGCGGCGGAAAGGATGCTCTCCACCGTGGCGTACTCCCGGACGGCGGCCAGCGCGATGACGCCCTGATGGGCGTGGGTGCGGGACATGCCGTCCAGCTTGCGGCGGTCGGCCTCCACCACCACGATGCCCGCGTCCCGGGCCTTGGAGGCGATGTGTCCCAGGGTCTTGTCCGTCTCGCCCTTGGCCAGATAGATCTTGTCGATGGCGGTGCCCACGCGCAGCGCCTCGATCACCGCATTGCGGCCCTCGATGATGCCGTCAGCCTCCGCGTCGGGCAGGGGGCGGCGCTGGGTATCCTTTGTATCTTTCATGGGAATGACCTCGTTCTTCTTTGTATACCGACCAGTATAACACACTATTTCCCTGATAGAAAGAAGCATTCATAGAAATTTTACAGAAAATCCGACAGCGTGCCGCTTGTGACCGGAGAACAAATGTGGTATACTGTGCAACACTGCAAAAGTATACCACCCGGTGGTTTATACGGAGGATACGCATGGCCAACAACGATAAAAACAACAAAAACGACAAGGGCCGCAATAATCTGCGGGGCATCCTGACGCTGGTGGCGTGGGCACTGGTGCTGACGGTGGCATTCAACTACTTCAGCGCCTACAACAGCAACGCCGCCAATAAGGCCACCAGCCACGAGATCAAATACAGCGAGATGGTGTCCCTCATCGAGGGCGGCAAGGTGGACGAGGTGCTGTTCAAGGACGACGCCATCTACATCACGCCGGTGGAGGGCTACACCTACACCGAGGAGAAGGACGAGAACAGCAAGACGCCGCCCAAATCCTATACCCAGTCCAAGGACTCCAAGCTGACGCTGTACGCGGCCTACCTGAAAAATGTCAGCGACACCACGCTGGTGGCTCTGCTGAAGGAGCACAACGTGGCGTACACCAGCGCCTATGAGACGCAGATGAACCCGGTGCTGGTGTTCATGGTGCAGTACATCCTGCCGACCATCATCATGGTAGGCCTGTTGATGCTGGTGTTCCGTATGCTGGCCAAAAACGGCGGCGGAGGCTTCGGCGGCATCGGCAGCGTGGGCAAGGCCAACGCCAAGGTCTACATGGAGAAGTCCACCGGCGTCACGTTCAAGGACGTGGCCGGTCAGGACGAGGCCAAGGAGTCGCTGGAGGAGATCATCGACTTCCTACACAACCCCGGTAAGTATACCGCCATCGGCGCCAAGCTGCCCAAGGGCGCGCTGCTGGTAGGCTCTCCCGGTACCGGCAAGACCCTGCTGGCCAAGGCCGTGGCAGGCGAGGCGGGCGTGCCGTTCTTCTCCATCTCCGGCTCTGACTTTGTGGAGATGTTCGTGGGCGTGGGCGCCAGCCGTGTCCGCGACCTGTTCAAGGAGGCTGCCAAGGTAGCCCCGTGCATCATCTTCATCGACGAGATCGACACCATCGGCAAGTCCCGTGACGCCAGCAAGTTCGGCGGCAACGACGAGCGCGAGCAGACCCTGAACCAGCTGCTGGCGGAGCTGGACGGCTTCGATCCCAGCAAGGGCGTGATCGTGCTGGGCGCTACCAACCGTCCGGAGGTGCTGGACAAGGCGCTGCTGCGTCCCGGCCGCTTCGACCGGCGCATCACCGTGGACCGTCCCAATCTGGCGGGTCGTCTGGCCACGCTGCAGGTACACACCCGCAACATCCGCCTGGCGGAGGACGTGGATCTGAACAAGATCGCCCAGGCCACCGCCGGCTGCGTGGGCGCCGATCTTGCCAACCTGGTGAACGAGGCGGCGCTGCGGGCCGTCCGCAAGGGCCGCAAGGCCGTGAATCAGAACGATCTGCTGGTGTCCTTTGAGCTGGTCATCGCCGGCTCGGAGAAGAAGGGCACCGTCATCACCGAGGAGGAAAAGCGCATCATCGCCTACCACGAGGTGGGCCACGCGCTGGTGGCAGCCAAGCAGAAGAACGCCCAGCCGGTGAGCAAGATCACCATCGTGCCCCACACCCAGGGCGCGCTGGGCTACACGCTGCACCTGCCGGAGGAGGAGAAGTTCCTCATGTCCCGGGAGGACATTCTGGCGGAGATCCGCACGCTGCTGGCAGGCCGCTCCAGCGAGGAGATCGTGTGCGACACCATGACCTCCGGCGCGGCCAACGACATCGAGCGTGCCACGGAGCTGGCCCGGAACCTGGTGGCCCGGTTCGGCATGTGCGACGAGTTCGACATGATGGCGCTGGGCACCATCCAGAGCCAGTATCTGGACGGCGGCTACTCCATGACCTGCGCGCAGGAGACGTATGCTGCGGCAGACCGTGAGACCATCAAGATCATCCGCCAGTGCCACGAGGAGGCCAAGCAGATCCTGCGGGACAACCGGGAGCTGCTGGACAAGATCGCCGCGTACCTGCTGAAGAAGGAGACCATCACCGGTCAGGAGATGATGGCCATCATCGAGGGCCGCGACCCCGAGACGGTGGACAATTACGGCGCCACCCGGGAATCGGAGCAGAAGCTGTTCCGTCCCAGCGTGCCGGAGACCATCGAGGCCCCCGCGAAGCACATCAATATCGTGTCCGAGCCGGTGCCCATGCCGGACTTCGACCAGCCGGAGGATAAACCGGCGGACGAACCGGAGGAGAAGCCCTCCGCAGAGGAGAAGCCCTCCGCACAGGACGAGCCGCAGGACGGCGAAACGAAATAAAGGATAAAAGGAGCACCTGCGCCGACGGCGCAGGTGCTCCTTTGTCGTTCTGTTCAGTTCTCCGGCAGGGCGCGGGCGGCGTCGCACAGCAGGGGAAGCGCCTTCTCGAACTCCACGCCGTACCAGTCGGCGGCGGGGTCCCGTTCCGTGGCCTCGATGCAGGCCAGCGTGAAGCGCACTGCCAGCGAGACGGCCTCCTCCAGCGGCAGGCCCCGCATCATGCCGCCCACCACCGTGGCGGCAAAGAGATCGCCGGTGCCGTGGTAGGCGCCCTGCTGCCGCCGGTCAAGGCAGGTGAAATAGGTGCCGGACGTGCTGTCGTAGCCCATGGCGCCCAGCTTGTCCGGCGCAAAGGACGCGCCGGTGAGCACCACCCGCTTCGCCCCCAGCGCCGCCACCTTGCGCAGCAGTTCCCGGACGAAGGGCTCGTCCATCTCCTCCCGGTAGGGCGTACCGGTGAGGAGACACGCCTCCGTCAGGTTGGGCATGGCCACGTCGGCCCGGGCCACCACCTGAGCCATAGCCGCCGGGAAATCCGGGCCGAAGCCGGTATACAGCTTTCCGTGATCCGCCATGGCGGGGTCCACGAAGATCAGGGTATCAGGGCTTTTCACGGTGTCGAAGAAGTCCAGCACCTGCCGCACCTGGGCGGCAGAAGCGATATAGCCGGTGTACAGCGCGTCGAAATGGACGTGCTGGGCGCGCCAGTGGGCGGCGATGGCCGCCAGCTGGTCGGAGAGATCCCGGCTGACGAAGCCGGGGAAAGCGGTGTGGGCGCTGAGCACCGCCGTGGGCACGATGGCGCACTCCACGCCCAGCGCGGAGATCACTGGCAGCGCCACGGTCAGCGAGCAGCGGCCGAGACAGGAGATATCCTGAATGGATGCGATGCGTTTCATTGAAATACCTCCTGCCGCGGCGGCGCCGCGTTCATTCGTCCATATCCACGGTGATGTTGTCGGTGCCGTGCTGCTCGAATTCTCCCAGATACGTCTCCATCCGGGCCATGACCTCGTCGTAGTTCTCCGGCGTGATGGGAGGATCGTCCATGTCTCGCAGGGCCAGCTCCTGGGCCAGTATCTCGAAGAACGTGGTGTCCTCATAGGCCATGATGGCTTCGTGGATCCCGCCGTCGGCAAAGGCGCGGGAGGGGATCAGCTCCCCCTGGTACAGCTCCGTCAGCGGGGCCATGCCGTGGTCGAGGCAGTGGGCGAACACAAGGCTCTCCACCCGGTCGTACTCCTTGATGCGGTCGTCGCCGCGGGTGGAGTTCAGCACCCAGTTGCCGATATACACCAGATCCAGCAGACGCCGGAACTGCTTTTCCGTCATTTTCAGCTCCATCAGACCACCTCCGTTTCACGGTCAGCACATTGTTTCCCTGATTATAACACGGCGTATGGCGGAAAGCCATAGAAAAAACGGGCAGGGCCGCCAAAATTTAGCTTGTGTCGGGCGTTGGTTCATAGTACAATATATAAGTTAAGTGAAAATACTGCGATAAGGAGCGTTTCCATGGATCTGCGTCCCATCGGGGTGTTCGACTCCGGCAGCGGCGGGCTTACCGCCGTGCGGGAGATCCGCAGCATCCTGCCCTCTGAGAACATTATATACTTCGGGGACACGTCCCGTGTGCCCTACGGCAGCCGCTCTGCCGGGATATTGCTGCGCTTTGCCCGGCAGGACGTCCGCTTCCTGCGGACCTTCGACATCAAGGCGCTGCTGGTGGCCTGCGGCACCATTTCCACCACGTCGCTGCCCCAGCTGCAGGCGGAGAGCAGCGACCTGCCCCTGCTGGGGGTGGTGGAGCCGTCCTGCCGCCGGGCCGTGTCCGTCACCCGGAACAAGCGGGTGGGGCTGATCGCCACCGCTGCGTCCGTGCGCTCCGGCGCCTACGAGCGCACCATCGCCGGCCTGGACGGGGACGTCACCGTCATCAGCAAAGCCTGCCCGCTGTTCGTGCCGCTGGTGGAGAACGGCCGGTTCCGCCCGGGGGACACCGTCATCGAGACGGTGGCCCGGGAGTATCTGACGCCGCTGCGGGATACGGGCATCGACACGCTGATCATGGGCTGCACCCACTATCCGCTGCTGGCGGAGGTCATCGGGGACATCATGGGGCCGGCAGTGACGCTGGTGGATTCCGGCGCCGAGGCGGCCCGCACCCTGAAGCAGGAGCTGACGGAGCGGGAGCTGCTGGCCGACCGGCGCTGCGGTGGGATGACGCTGTACGCCAGCGACCGGCCGGAGGATTTCGGCGCGGTGGCGGGCATGTTCCTGGGCAGGCCGCTGGACAGCGCCGTCCGCCCGGTGAACATCGAGGAATATTGAGGTGCGCCATGGCGGAACAGGTACACATCGCGGTGCAGAGCCGCAGCCGCTTCGGCGGACAGGAGGACGTGCTGACCTTCCGGGGCACCGGCACGCTGGAAAAGCTGCCGGAGGGCTGGCATCTGCGGTATGAGGCGGCCAACGAGGCCGACGGCAGCGCCATCGTCTCCGAGATCAGGCTGGAGACGGCCACCCGCCGTGCGGTGGTCATCAACGAGGCCGACAGCGGGGGCTACGGCCTGCTGCTGGATCCCGAAACCCCTACCGCCACCCGCATCGACGGCGGGGACGGCGGCGCCCTGACGCTGAACGTCGTCACCCAGGAGGTGGCGTGGCAGCTGTCCCGCCGGGGACGGGGCTTTATCACACTGGCGTATACATTGCTCCTCGGTGTGCAGCCCCTGTCGGCGCTGCAGGTGGAGCTGACTTTAACGAAAGAGGAGAACTGACGATGAATATGATCCAGAGCGCCAAAGATCAGGTGCTGCAGCTGACTGCGGCGGCCTATGAAAAGGCTGCTGCCGCCGGTGTTTTACCCGCCGGCATTACCGTGACCCCGGCGGTGGAGATCCCCAAGGACACCGCCAACGGCGACTATACCACCACCTTCTGTCTGGCGGCGGCCAAGGCCATGAAGATGAACCCCCGTCAGGTGGCGCAGACCCTCATCGACAACATGGCGCTGGAGGGCAGCTACTTCACCTCCGTGGAGCTGGCCGGCCCCGGCTTCCTGAATTTCCGGCTGGGCGATAAGTGGTACACCGACACCGTGTCCGGCATCGAGGCCGCCGGTGACGCCTACGGCGAGAACGACATGCTGGCGGGGAAGAAGTACATGGTGGAATTCGTGTCCGCCAACCCCACCGGCCCCATGCACATGGGCAACGCCCGGGGCGGCGTGCTGGGTGACACGCTGGCCAGCGTGCTGCAGAAGTCCGGCGCCGACGTGACCCGCGAGTTCTATGTCAACGACGCCGGCAACCAGATCGAGAAATTTGCCAAGAGTCTGGAGGCACGCTATCTCCAGATCATCAAGGGCGAGGACGCCGTGGAATTCCCGGAGGACGGCTACCACGGCGACGACATCCGGGAGCTGGCGCAGGCGTTCTACGAGCAGGAGGGCGAGAAGTACCTCGACTGCGACGAAAAGACCCGCCACGACGCGCTGGCCCAGTTCGGCCTGAGCCGCAACATCCCCAAGATGAAGACCGATCTGGCCCGCTACGGCATCCAGTACGACCAGTGGTTCTTTGAGTCCAGCCTCCACGAGAGCGGCTATGTGGCCGATTCCGTGCAGCTGCTGACCGACCGGGGCTGGACGTATGAGAAGGACGGCGCCCTGTGGCTCAAGACCGCCCAGATCCTGGCCCAGCAGCTCCGCGCCGCCGGCAAGTCCGACGAGGACATCGAGAAGCTGGCCCTGAAGGACGACGTGCTCCGCCGTGCCAACGGGTTCTACACCTACTTCGCCGCCGACATCGCCTATCACCGGAACAAATTTGCCGTCCGGGGCTTCGACAAGGTGGTGAACATCTGGGGCGCCGACCACCACGGCCATGTGGCCCGTCTGAAGGGCGCCATGGACGCGCTGGGGCTGGACGGCCAGCACCGGCTGGACATCGTGCTGATGCAGCTGGTGAAGCTGGTGAGGGACGGCGAGGTGGTGCGTATGTCCAAGCGTACCGGTAAGGCCATCAGCCTTACCGACCTGCTGGACGAGATCCCTGTGGATGCCTGCCGCTGGTTCTTCAACGCCAAGCCCGACACCCAGATGGAGTTCGATCTGGGCCTGGCCGTCCGGGAGGACAGCGAGAACCCGGTGTACTATGTGCAGTACGCCTATGCCCGCATCTGCACGCTGCTCAAGGCGCTGGCGGCGGAGGGCTACGACGTACCCGCCGCAGCGGACGCCCGGCTGGCGCTGCTCACCGCCGACGAGGAGAAGGCCCTCATCAAGCAGCTGGCCCAGTACCCGGTGGTGGTGCGTCTGGCCGCCCGGGACTACGACCCCAGCTTCATCAACCGCTACCTGTCGGAGCTGGCCGCCGCGTTCCACAAGTTCTACAACGCCTGCCGCATCAAGGGGGAGGAGAAGGACGTGCTGCTGGCCCGTCTGAAGCTGGCGGACACCGCCCGCGCCGTGCTGAAAAACGGCATGACCTTGATCGGCTGCTCTGCGCCGGAGAAAATGTAACAGACCGCGAAAAGCGCGCATCCCGCCGGGATGCGCGCTTTTTCTATGTGCCGAAGAACAGGCGCACGCTCCATGCCGCCGCCATGAAGCCCGCCAGATCGGCGGTCAGCGCCGCCGGCACGGTGTAGCGGGTGCGGCGGATGCCGGCGCTGCCAAAGTACACGGCGATGGTGTAGAACGTAGTCTCCGTGCAGCCCAGCATTACCGCCGCGCACCGTCCGATGTAGCTGTCGGGGCCGTGGGCGGCCATCAGCTCGCTGCCCACCGCCAGCGCGCCGGAGCCGGATACCGGCCGCACCAGCAGCAGCGCCGCCGTCTCCGGCGGGATGCCCAGCGCCTCCAGCACCGGGGACAGCACCCGCGCCAGCAGCGCCAGCGCCCCGGAGGCCCGGAGCATGTACACCGCCGTCAGCAGCGCGATAAGGGACGGGGCGATCCGCGCCAGCACCAGCAGTCCTTCGGAGGCCCCGGCGGTAAGGGCGTCGTACACATCCAGCCGCCGCCCCAGCGCCCACAGGGATGCCGCCGTCAGCAGCAGGGGGATCAGAAGAGAGGATACATCCATGCTACGCCCTCCAGATCCGCTGCAGCAGCCGGGCCATCAGCAGCCCCGCCGACACCGACAGCACCGACGACAGCCACACCGCCGGCAGGATGTCCAGCGGTGCAGCGCAGCCCTGGGCACTGCGGACGGCGGCCACGGTGGTGGGCAGCAGCTGGATGGACGCGGTGTTCAGCACCACCAGTCGGCACAGCTCGTCGCTGGCGGTGCCGCCGCAGCCCACCGCCATGCGCTGGGCCGCCCGGATGCCCAGGGGCGTGGCGGCGTTGCCCAGACCCAGCAGATTGGCGGACACGTTGGCCGACACCGCCGCCAGCGTGTCCGGGTCCCGGCTGGCCCGCGGCAGGATGCGCCGCAGCAGCGGGCGGAACAGCCGGGCCAGCCCCTCCGTCAGGCCGCCCCGCTCCAGCACCGTCATGACCCCCGACCACAGGCACAGTGCCCCCGCCATGGACAGCGTCAGCTCCACCGCAGCGGACGCGCCCTCCATAGCCGCCGCCGTCACGTCCCCCAGCGTGCCGTACACCGCGCCGCACACCAGCGACGCGGTGACGAACAGCGTCCACACAATGGCCATCGTCATGCACATCACCTCCCGCACCGGAACATCGTATGCGGGGGCGCTGCACATTATTTGCGGAATCACGCGGCTTTTTGACGAACAGCGGTTGACAGAATTGGCAAAATGTGTCATAATACAGCCATCTATCGTACGCACATTTGTAACAACTGCATAGGGGGGATTCCACAGTGAAAGCGACGGGGATCGTCAGACGCGTGGACGAGCTGGGCCGTATCGTGCTGCCCATCGAGCTGCGCCGGACGCTGGACATCGCGGAAAAGGACGCACTGGAGATCTATGTTGAGGGATCGTCGATCATCCTCAAGAAGTATCGGCCCAGCTGCATCTTCTGTGATGGCGCCAAGGACGTGTCGGTGTTCCACGGGAAGAATGTCTGCGCGAAGTGTTTGAGGGAGCTTCGCGAAGACGCCTGACCATATAATAGTGCTGGAAACGTTACCGGCGCTATTATATTCCGTAAAAATGTAGGAAAACATGCAAAAATGCATAAAAATACCTGCACGGCAATTCTGCTGCGCAGGTATTTTTACATCTTCTGCGTAATGGACGCGGCTCAGCGCTTCAGCACCGCATCGTACAGGTCGTTGCGGCTCAGGCCGGTGTCATCGGCCACCTGTCGGACGGCGTCCTTCATCCGCATGCCGTCCTCCCGCAGCCGCAGCACCCGCTCCACGCCCTGCTCCAGCGTCAGCTGGGGACCCTGCTGCTTCTCACGGCCCGCCACCACCAGCACATATTCGCCCCGCGGCTCGTTGGCGGCGTAGTAGGCGGCGGCCTGGGCAAGCGTGGTGCGGACGGTGTCCTCGTGGAGCTTTGTCAGCTCCCGGCACAGGGCGACGGGGCGGTCGCCCAGCACCTCCGCCATGTCCGCCAGCGTGGCCCGGAGCCGGTGGGGCGCCTCGTGGAACACCATGGTGCGCGCCTCGCCGGTCAGCTCCTCCAGCGCCATGCGGCGCTCCTTCTTTCCGGAGGGCAGGAAGCCCTCGAAGGTGAACCGCCGGGTGTCCAGCCCGGACACCGCCAGCGCCGCGATGGCGGCGCAGCAGCCGGGGATGGCCTGCACCGTCACGCCGTTTTCGGCGCACAGCGCCACCAGCTCCTGCCCCGGGTCGCTGATGGCCGGGGTGCCGGCGTCCGTCACCAGCGCGCAGATCTCACCGCCCAGCAGCCGGGTCAGGATGGCCTGCCCCGCCGCCGCCCGGTTGTGCTCATGATAGCTGACCAGCGGCTTCTTGATGTCGAAGTGATTCAGCAGCTTCACGGACACCCGCGTGTCCTCGGCGGCGATGAAATCCGCCCCGGCCAGCGTCTCCACGGCACGGGGGGAGAGATCCCCCAGATTACCGATGGGCGTGGCCACCAGATACAGCATACCAGCCATGTGTGTTACCCCTTATCCTTGAAATAGATGCGCCGCAGTTCCTCCGTCTCCGTGCCGTCGGCATTCTGCAGCAGCAGCGGCGGCGGCACCGTCAGCCCGGTGCGCCCGTCCTTCCGGCAGGCCAGCAGCGCCAGCGACGGCGCGGAGGTGCCGTTTTTCTGGACGAACCGCAGGGTCTTCGGCTCCAGCCGGTATCGCCGCAGCGTCTCCAGCAGCTCCGCCAGCCGCTCCGTGCGGTATACGAGGCAGAACTGTCCGCCGCTGCGCAGCAGGTACGACGCGGCATCGCACAGCTGGGCCATGGTGCATGTCAGCTCCGACCGGGCATCGCCCCGGCTGCCCGCTGCGGCCCTGCCGCCGCCGGCGGGGAAGTAGGGCGGGTTGGACACCGCCAGATCGAAGCTGCCCGCCGGAGGCAGCTGACTGCGCTGCCGCAGGTCGCAGGGCAGCGTGGTCAGACGGTCCGTCAGGCCATTGGCTGCCGCCGTCCGCGCCGCCAGAGCGCAGGCCGCCGGGGACAGCTCCAGCCCGGTGACGGTAAGCGCCGGCTCCCGCGCCAGCAGCAGAAGCCCCAGCAGATTCGGCAGCGCCATCAACGCATTCAGCAGATCTGAAATCTCGAAAATCATCGGAAGCTCCAGCATCGGTGCAAACACCAGCGTAAAAATCCAGCAGAGCCGATACGGGAACAATGCTTTCGGCCCGAACAGATATGTAAGACAA
>ERZ780195.456-NODE-456-length-41246-cov-22.942973_pt1 | contig 41246 bp, 29 predicted proteins | sample MGYA00511017_ERZ780195 | MGnify/ENA primary metagenome ERZ780195 (study PRJEB29588, sample SAMEA2159974) | human gut metagenome | biome: human gut; feature: human-associated habitat; material: faeces | place: Denmark | collected 2008/2010 ...
GCCGCGCCGACTGGGTGCTGGTGCCCGTTTCGACGCTGCTGCTGGCGCTGAGCGCTGGGCGGCGTTTCGATCTACGCCTATTTCCTTCGCTTCGCCTATAAGCGCCGCGTGAAGGCCGACCTGAGCTATGGTATGACCAATCAATACCGCGTGCTCGTACGCGACGCGGCGGAGGAGCGGCTGTACGTGTTCTAGGGAGAGTAGCTTCGGCGCGCCTACATCAGCGAGGTGGATCACTGCGGAATCGGCACCATCTATCTGTGCCCTAAGCGCCTCGGAAATTTCTTCGACAACACCGGACTGGAGTTCCTCGGCGCGAAAAGCGGCACGCGCATCGCGATGTACGACATTCCAAGCTGTGAAAAGGTGCTTCATCTGATTCAAAGAGGCGCACAAAAATAAGAACGAATCTGTTTGCTATAAACATCTATGGATCCACACTCGCAAGTGTCGACGCGAAATGGAGGAGAAAACAAGTGAAGAGTTCGGAAATTCAGATTCGAGATCCGTTCGTGTATGTTGAAAAGGGAATGTACTATCTGTACGGCAGTACGGACAGAAACATATGGAGCGGAGAGGGCCAGGGGTTTACCGCTTATAAGGGAAACGACTTGGAAAACTGGGAAGAAATCGGGAATGTATTTGATCGCCCGGAGAGTTTCTGGGGAACGGAGAATTTCTGGGCGCCGGAAATGCATGCATATCGAGGGGCGTACTACCTGTTTGCGTCCTTTAAAGCGCCGGGATGCTGTCGCGGCACGGCGATTCTCAAGGCAGACTCCCCGGAAGGGCCGTTCCGCCCCTGGGGAGAAGAGCGGGTGACTCCAGCAGACTGGGAATGCCTGGATGGAACCCTCTACGTAGAGGACGGCGTGCCTTATGTCGTCTTTTGTCACGAATGGTTGCAGGTGGGAGACGGGGAAATCTGCGTAGTTCGCCTTAGAGAAGATCTCTCCGGAAGCGTGGGGGAGGTTCGGACGCTTTTTACCGCCAGCCGTGCGCGGTGGACGGACTCCATTTCCATGCAGAATGGACAGAAGGGGTATATTACGGACGGGCCTAATCTCTTCCGGAACGCCGATGGGCGGCTGTACATGCTCTGGAGTTCTAAGAGCGCTTCGGGCTATGCCATTGGGCTGGCTGAGAGCGACAACGGTCGGATCGACGGCGTGTGGACGCTTCAGGATCGGCCTGTGTTTGATCGCGACGGCGGCCATGGAATGATTTTCTGCGATTTGCAGGGACAGCTGCGCCTGACCATCCATGCGCCCAACCAGTCACCCGATGAAAGACCGCTGTTTCTGCCGATTTGTGAAACGGCGGACGGAATTGAGTGCATCGTGTGAACATCGGAGACGGAGAGAGCCGGCGACCGCATTGCGGTCGCCGGCTCTCATTTCTGTTTTGCACGACGTGATTTTTGTCAGAACTTTTCGAAAAAAAGTTCATTTGCCATAGACTTGCAGCTCTTTCGGAACTGAATGGGCGTCATGCCGACCTCCGAATGAAAAAAACGATGAAAGTACTGAACGCTCTGGAAACCGGTGTCCTGAGCAATTTTTTCCAGGCTGAGCGTCGAGCTTGAAAGCAGTTCCTTGGCGCGTTCCAGGCGCAGCTTTTTGATATAGGCACCGAAGGTAATCCCCGTCTCCTGACGAAATCTCTGCGACATATAGTTGGCGGAAAAGCCGAACTTCTCCGCCAGCTCGGTCAGTGTGGGCGATTCGCCCAGATGCTCAGGGAGATAGGCGAGAACGTTCTGGATGGCGTCCGAGGAGCTTTGCAGGGCTTCTGATTCGTCGGGCTGCAGCCTAGACGGTTTTGCGGACAGGTGTTTGTTCAGCCGTTTCATGGTTTCTTCAATTTCATCGAAGACTTCCACCTTTAGAACATAGGAGAAAGCACCGGACTCAATTCCCTTCTGCGCATAGCGAAAATCATCGTATGCGCTCAGAAGGATGACCTCGGGAGGATTCGACCGCTGACGGAGATTTTTCAGGAGTGTCAGTCCATCCATTTCGGGCATGCGAATATCGGTGATCACCGCGTCAGGATTGAGACGATCTACCATTTCCAGGGCAGCCTTGCCGTTGGAAGCGATGCCCAGAAGCCGAAAGCCCCATGAATCCCAGTTGAAATCACGGCATAGACTGTTGCGGATTTGGGAGTCATCCTCCACGATCAGAAAACCAAACATCGCTTTATCTCCTTTCGTTGTCCGGACATTTGTCCAGCGCCGGAATGAACACCTCGACCGTCAGGCCTCGGTTCGAATTGATGGACAGCTTCAATCCATAGTTCTGGCCAAAGTGAAGCTGCAGCCGGCGGTGGATACTGGCCAGACCGCAGTGCGACTGGAAGTCCTGGCTGTTCAGCAGCACGGCGATTTTCTGGAGCTGCGCTTCGTCGATTTTGCCGCCGTTGTCCGAGACGTAGAGGTGCAGATCCCCTTGACTCTTTTCCGCCCGGAGCGTTACGGTCAGGCTGGAGCGCCCCGGCAGAGCGTGCTCGATGGCGTTTTCCACGAGGGGCTGAAGAACATACTGCGGAGAAAAACAGTGCAATATGCTCTCTTCGAAGGGCTCGATTTGCAGCGTCAGTTGGTTCACATATCGAAGACTCTGAACGTGCATGTACGCCTGAACGTGTTCCAGCTCGGATTCGAGAGTGGTCATCGGATTGCCGCGATAGAGCGTGGCTCGGAACATGCGCACAGTGCGTTTGAACATTTCGATAGCGTCCGACGTATTGTGCTCTTCCAGAAGAAAGCGGATGGAGGTGAAGATATTGAACAGAAAATGTGGAGAAAGCTGGCTTTCGATGGCCATCAGCTGCAAATCGACGCGGGCTTTTTGCTCTCGCAGCAGCTCCAATTCTCTGTTTTTCAGATCTTCCTGCTTTTTGTCCAGAGAAACGATGAGGGAATGGACGTAGTCGGACAGCAGATCGATTTCGATAATTCCGGTTTTCTGGCCGGAAGGCACGAGCGACCGCACGGGCGTATGCCGGATTTCTTCCAAATCGTCCTGCAAAATGTTCAGCGAATCGAGAATGCGTTTAGTTCCGGCGTGGATGATAGGCAGTTGCAGACAGAGCAGAGCCAGAATGATGGCGATAAAGGACAACCAAATGGGACTGATATTGTCCATAAGGTCGCTCTGCGTGGGAATATACACGGTCAGTCGAAGATCCAGCGATGGGAAATCAATCGGGAATACCACGCCGTGGGCTGTGGGAAAGGACGCGCCTTCCTCCAGAAAACGCGCGTCCGGAAGGCTGTGCGAGAGCGTGTCCACCGGATCGGCGACGGCGATTGCGACATAGCCAAGTTTCTGCAGCAGATGGGAGGATTCGCTGGTCTCATGCGTATTGCGGATGGCGAAATAGCAGAAGACGTGATTGTCGCCGCGAACGGTATAAATACTGTTGAAGTTCTGGCGGAAGTGGCGCTGCGCCTCATTGGTCAGCGGAATCGCGATGCTTCCGGTTTCGTAGATGTTGTTCCATTCGGCGTCGTAAATGCTGATGCTGCTGAGCAGGTCGCGCTCGCTGCATTTGTTCCACAGCGTCGCGGAGTATTCCTGGAAAAAAGTTACGATCTTGTCATATACGCCTTCGCGCATATACTCCTGAATCAGATAATCCATGGAGAAATTCCACAGAAAATCCTTGCAGCGCTGGTATTGGCGGTTTACGAATTCGGCCTGCTGACTGACGCGCTGATATGCAAAACGCTCGGATTGCTTTTTCAGGTGTCCAACGCAGAGAAGGGCGTTGGTGAGAAAGATCAAGACCATTGGGAAAGTGCACGCACGCATCAGCATGGAGGAAAGCCAGGCGCTCATGGATTGCGCCTGACGGCGGCGATGCAGCGCGTCGGCAATGTGCTCCGTCAGATCGTCCGAGGGAATGGGCTTGAGCTGCAAAATCAGTGCGTTCATCTGTTTCCGAACGACGAAAAGCAGCAGAAAGGCCAGAAGCATTGCTCCAATGGTCACAGCGGCCAGAATGCACAGGCTTGAAGGCGAAAACGGCGCGTCCGCGTTCGGATAGAACTGGGCGACATGGACTCGATCGGCCACGCAGGCGTTGACCAGGTAGCGTTGGCCGGCGAACTGGAACTGCGATTCCTCCGAGGAGAGGAATGCGGAAATTTCTCGGGCTGGAATGTTCTGAAGACCGTTGAACAGCAGATTATTGCCGTCGTCGAAGACTACGTAGTTCTGGAGCGCATCCTTAAAGATGGCTTCCAGGTCGATGACGCCGTGCAGAGAAAACGCGTCTCCGGTATAGACGCTCAGAAGCTGGCTGCTGGACAGGGAGGGACAGTTGACCTGGCTTCGGATAATGGAGAGAATGGGCGGCTTTTCCGATCCGGAATAGATATAACTCCGCACGGAAGAGCGACTGCCCCAACCGAGCAGTATTTTGGAGCGAATAATCAAGGAGTCCTCCATGTCCATGGCGAGATATTGAAATGTATCCTGATTCTGAATGATATTCAGAAGATAGTTTTTCAGATCGATACACGCGTCGGTATCGCTGCTTTTCCCCAGAAGAACGTCCTGATAGCGATTATAAAAATAATACAGAGTGGAATCGTTGGAGAGGTCGCGAAGCTGGTGGGAGGCGGTGACAAAGGCCTGACGCACAAATTCCGCGGCGTCGTTCAGCTCCGATTCCCGGAGCTTGCGGGCGCGCTGGTTTACGCTGACGAACGTAATCGTCATGGACAGCGATAGACACAGGAGCGTAGAGACCAGAAGCGTCAGGCACATATATCTCCAGATATGCCGCGAGAAGGACATTGATATTTTGCTCCTCCTTTTAATGTGCTTCGAATTGCAAGACGTTTTATGCAATCAATATATCATATGTTCCGAATCACGTCCAGATAAATATAAGAAAAGTGCAAACTAATCTGAAAAATTTACAATAGAATTATATGAATATTGATGATATAATTAATTATAAACACGAGATGAAATGAAAAGCAAATGGAGGCGGCAAGCAGCATGAAAGACCTGAGCCGAAAACCCAATCCCTTCGTTGAGCTTGGCCACCGGATTCGCAAACATCCGTGGCTGTATGCAATGATTGTGCCGACGATAGTGTATTTTATTCTCTTTCAGTATTATCCCATGCTGGGAATTGTAATCGCCTTTAAGAAGTTCACTCTCAAGGGCGGCATGTTTGGCGGCGAATGGGAAGGATTGAAGTATTTCCTGAAGCTGTTCAACGACAATACCTTCTGGCGAGTGTTTCGCAACACGGTGATTATCAGCACGGGCAAGGTTTTAATCGGCTTTCCGCTGCCGATTCTCATCGCGTTGCTGCTCAACGAATTTCGCTCTTCCGCCGTTAAGCGCACCGTGCAGACGATCATTTATCTGCCGCGCTTCCTTTCTTGGGTAATTCTGGGCGGAATCCTGTGCAATCTCTTTGCGCAGGACGGCGGCGCGATCAATCAGTGGCTGCGCACCGTGGGCAAAGAGCCGATCAATATTCTCTCCAATCCCAAGAATTTCCGCTGGACGCTCATTATCAGCGACGCCATCAAGGGCGCGGGCTGGGGAAGCATCATTTACATGGCGACCATTTCCGGAATCGACACGGACATGTACGAGGCCGCGGTTGTGGACGGCGTGGGAAGGTATAAACAGATCTGGTACATTACGCTGCCAAATCTGCTGCCAACCATGTCCATCATGCTGATTCTCGCGCTGGGCGGAATTATGAACGCCGGCTTCGACCAGGTGCTGGTATTGTATAACTCCGCCGTGTACTCAACCGGCGACATCATCGATACTTATGTGTATCGGCAAGGCCTTCAGGATTCGAAGTACAGTCTGTCGACGGCGGCGGGCGTGTTTAAATCCGTGATTGGTTGCGTGATGATCTATCTGTCCAATTTGGCGGCGCGCAAGTGCGGCCAGGAGGGACTTTTCTGACGGAAAGGAGGACGCGATCATGGCAAGAGGAAAAAAGTATTACGCAAACAGACCGTCTACATCCATTTTGGTAATCAACATCGTCTTTTTTGCGGTGCTATGCTTTGTGACGCTGTATCCGGTATGGTCTACCTTTGCCGGTTCGTTCATGCCCATGTCCGAGTACGCCAGTTCGCCGATTAAGCTCTGGCCGAAGAGCTTTCAGTTGAACGCCTATGAGTCGCTGCTGATGGACAAGGACATTCTCACCCCGATGGCCAATTCTCTGTTTGTGACCGTGGTGGGCACGGTGATGAGCCTGGCGGTAATGTCCACGGGCGCATATGCGCTGTCGCGCAAGTACTTCTATGGGCGCAAAGCCATCATGAAGTTCATCCTGATTACGATGCTGTTCTCGGGAGGGCTGATTCCGACCTTCATCTGTCTGCGCACGCTGGGGCTGATTAACTCTCTCTGGGCCTGTGTGCTCCTTCCGCTGGTGAGTCCGTACTATCTCATCATCATGCGCTCGTATTTCATGGGCCTTCCGGATTCGCTGGAGGAATCGGCGCGCATCGACGGTGCCAACGATCTGGTGGTGTTTTTCCAAATCATCATGCCCGTGTCCATGCCCATCATTGCAACGATGATTCTCTTCGTCGCGGTGGATCGGTGGAACGACGTTTACACCAACTTGATGTTTGTGATGAAGACGACCAAGCAGACGCTTCAGGTGATGATTTACAAAATGCTGGTAAATCTGGACAGCTCTACGGGCGGCAACAACATGGCGTTCGCTCGGGAAACGACTCCTCAGACCCAGCGAATGGCGGCCATCACCGTGACGACCGTGCCGATCCTGGTGGTCTATCCCTTCCTTCAGAAGCACTTTGTGAAGGGCGTCATGATCGGATCTATCAAGGGCTGAAGCCGAAAGCGGCTTTAGAATAGAAGCAAGGAGGTATTTCCCAACATGAAAAAGGTGCTCACGATTGCTCTGGCGGCTCTTCTGATGTTGAGCCTGCTGACCGGCTTTGCATCTGCGGAGTCGGAGGTCTACAAGATCACGGTGTTCAACAGCGAATCGGGCGCGGAGCTGAACAACGACCCCATCGTCCAGTACCTCTGTGAAAAATTCGGCCTGGAATTCGAGTGGATCAGCCCCTCCTGGGCGGACAACAATTCTCAGATGAGAATGCTCATCGCCGGTGGCGAGACGCCGGATCTGATGTCTTCTCAGATTACGCCTGGCACCGCCGATTTCCAGAATCTGGTGGACGAGGAAGTCATCCTGGATCTGACGGATTATCTGGCCTCCGGCGATTATCCGAACCTGGCCGCTTATGTGGAATCCGATCCAACCTTCTATCAGTATAAGGTGGAAGATCGCTGGTATGGCATTCCCCGCCTCTTCGACGGCGTAGTGCCGCATGCCATTCAGTATCGTCAGGACTGGCTGGAGGAGCTGGGCCTGGAAGTTCCCACCAACATGGACGAGCTATACGAGGTGCTCAAGGCAGTCGTCGCGGCCGATCCCGACGGTGCGGGCACGACGGGCCTGTCCGTGCAGAGTTCGTGGTGGCTGACCCATTTCATGCTGGAGTTCACCGGCTCTGTGAGCTGGACGAAGGTGGACGATCGCTATGTTCAGTATTACACGCTGGACGGCTATAAGGAATTCCTGAAGTACTTCAACAAGCTGTATAAAGAGGGCCTGCTGGATCCTGACTTCATCCTCGACACCGAGGGCATTTCTCAGGAGAAGTTCATGGCGGGCCGCACCTTCATGATGAACTACAACATCGATCCTGCGATCTTCGCCATTACCAGCGACGGTTTGCTGACGGCGTTCCCGGACGCGAAGATCGGCGTTATGCCTCCGCTGGAAGGCCCTGCCGGCAGAATGGTCATGGTGCAACAGAACGACATGCTGGGCATCGACCTGATTTCCGCCGAGTGCGCGTGCCCGGAGCGGGTGCTGGCGCTGCTGGATTATCTGGCTTCTGAAGAAGGTCAGAATCTCGTGACCAACGGCATCGAGGGACTCCATTACACGTTGGGCGCGGACGGAGAGATCATCCGCAATCAGGAGCAGTTTGATGCGGACACCGCAAACTTCGCCGGCGCTTGGGGCGACGGTCTGCACTTTGCGGCGCGTATTCTGGACTATCGCTACAGCTATCTCGTGCCGGTTAACGATCCCAACTACGAGCTGCTGCAGGAAGCTTCTGACATTCGCCATAGCTGCGACACCGCGCTGAATCAGTACACCTATCAGTTTACCTCCGAAAACTACGTTGATTTCAACAGCAACGTGGATACTGTCGTCAGCGAGTGGAAGACGGCATTCCTCAGCGGCGAGAAGGACGTCGACGCGGATTGGGATGCGTATATTGCGGCGCTGAACGATGCGGGATATTCCAAGATTGAGGACGATCTCAACGCATGGATGGCAGAGCACGAATAATCTCGAACCGGTAAGGGGAAGCTAGGGACTGTCTCGTCTGAGATAGTCCCGAATTTATCAGAAAGAACTTCTGTCAAGGGCGCGGTTTGCCCGATGGTGATGAAGCGAACAGAAGTTTCAGGAGATTCTTGCAAGAGAGGAATGTGATGAATGAAGATATGCTATCGCATTGCCCAGCGGGACTGGTTGAAGGACGAAAGTTTCGAGGCTCTTTACAGATCCATCGAAAAATGGAAGAACAATATCGACGAATTGGCGCTGTTTACGGGGCTGGCGCATCTCGGCCATTATCCCGTAGCGTTTGCTCGAAAGTGTGCGCCCATATTGAAGCGCCGGATTATCGCCCTGAAGGAGATAGGTATTCCCAGCGTCGGCGTAAATATGTGGTCAACGTTGGGACACGTGGACGAGTCGTGGGACTGGGTGGAAGCGCCGCCTTTTCAGACGGTGGTTGGACATGATGGAAAGACCTCTCTGGGATGTCCGTGCATGCGAAATGAGGGCGTTCTGGACTATATCCGGGAGATTTATTCCATTGTTGCGACGGCACAGCCGGATTTTGTGTGGCTGGACGACGACGTGCGGATGCAGCACCACATGGTGGAGTTTCCCTGCTTCTGCCACGGGTGTATCCAGAAATTTAACAGAAGGACGGGAAGAGTTCTGAATCGCGAACGGCTCGTGAAGGCCCTGGAGGCGCCGGAGCAGTGGAAACTGCGCCGGGAGTTTCTGGAGTTCAACCGTCAGGCAATGCTGGATGTGTGCAAGGCGGCTGAGGAAGGCGTGCACAGTGTGAATCCGGCGATTCGCACGGGAATCATGACGACGGACATGGCCTGGAACAGCTATGCGCTGAGCGATCAGGAGGGAATGCTGCAGGCGGCGAAGGCTGAGATGGTTCGTCCCGGTGGAGGATTCTATAATGATGAAACGCCGACGCTTCTGTTCCATAAGCTTCACAGCGTTTCGCTGCAGAGCGCATACGCTCCGGGGATTCCCGACAATCAGTATGAGCTGGAGGATTTCCCGATTTGCAGGAATAAGTCCGTACATATTCATATGATTGAATTGACGGGCGCGCTGATGGCGGGCTGCAACGGTTTGGCGCTGAACTCGGTAATTCCCAACGAAACCGAAGCGCTGATGACGGCGATGGAGCGCATTCGTCCCATGTGGAATCGCCTTGTGAAGGCCAATGCAGGCACGGAACTTCGCGGCTTTTGTCCGGTGTATGTTCCGCAGTGCGATGGGGCGGAGTTTGCGGCGCACAGCGTTTTTTCGCATGTCAGCTCCGAAAATCTGAGCAACGAGACAGCCCCGATGCGCATGGGCATGGCGTTTACGCCGCTGCCGGAGAACGCGGAGGTCTGCACGATCTGCGGCGATATGATGGCGGCGATTTCGGATGAGGAGATTCCGAGGCTGTTCTCCAAGGGCGTGCTGATGGATGCGGAGGCGTTGGAGATTCTCATTCGGCGTGGCTATGGGGATTTGGCGGGTTGCCGGCCCGGAACGCCTTATCACGACGGCCTGCTGGAGCGCTATACGCCGCATTCCATCAATGGCGCTATGGCGGGGAAAGAGCGCGACGTGTTTATGACATTCTGGGATCGGGAGGGAATCACCGTAAAAACGCTGATTCCGCAGGAAGGCGCGGAGGTGCTGACGGAGCTGTTCAGCATTACAGGTCAGAATGTCGGCGCAGGCGCGACCTTTTTTAGAAATCATATTGGCGGAAGAGTGGCAGTTTTGAGCTATTTTGCATGGAAGCATCAGAACACGCTGGGCAAGGCGGAAACCGTTCCGTGTTTGATGGACGCGCTGGCGGACGGCAGATTTCCGGTGAAGATCGACGGCGGGACGCATGTTCAGGCGATGCTGCGCACCGGCGACAGCGGCTTTACCCTCTTTCTGACCAACACCAGTTTTGACGCGACGCGGGAATTGCACGTCCATATCCGTGCGCGTTGCAGGAAGGCGACGCTCTACGATACCTATGGCCAGGAGTTGCCGTGTGCGTCGGAGATGGATGAACAGGGAAATGCGCTGCTGAGGTTGCCTGCGCTGGCAGGTTGGGGAGCCTATACGGTCATTGCAGAGTAGCGCGATGCGATATTTTCGCAGGAGGAAAACCATGCAGGAAAATGGAAAGCAATGGTATGACGTTCAGGGAAATACTATTCAAGCCCATGGCGGCTGGATTATTTTTGCAGAAGGATACTACTGGTGGTATGGAGAAAATCGCAGGGGAAATCGATACGTGTCCTGCTATCGCTCTGCCGATCTGGAAACATGGGAGTTCCGGAGGGATGTTCTGACCACTGAAAGCCGGACTGAGGCAATCCGTCACAGAACCGATCTGAACCTTATGAACGCTGGCAGGAAAGTCAACATCGAGCGTCCAAAGGTGCTGTTCTGCCGGCAGACCGGTAAGTATGTCATGTGGGCACACTATGAAAACGGTGAAAACTATCTCGACGCAAGATGCTGCATTGCTACATGCGACACACCCGACGGCGATTTTGTATATCACGGGTCGTTTAATCCCTATGGCTATATGTCTCGCGATTGCACGCTGTTTCAGGATGACGATGGAAAGGCTTATTTCCTGTCGGCCGCTCGGGACAATGCGGACCTGCATGTGTATCTGCTTTCGGAGGATTTGCTTAATGTGAAAAAGCACGTCAATACGCTTTGGCAGGGAGAATATCGGGAAGCGCCGGCGGTGTTTAAACGGAATAGAAAGTACTACATCTTATCCTCCTACTGCACTGGTTGGATGCCAAACCAGGGAAAGTGGGCAGTCGGCTCAAGTATGGAGGAACCATTTTCCGAGCTGGCGGGGTTTGGAAATGAGACGACGTTTGATTCGCAACCGGCCTTTGTTCTTTCACTGGACGAGGATGGTTGTCAGAGATACGTCTACTGGGCGGATCGCTGGTGCTATGAGGGAACGGAGCTCATCGTCCAAGAGGAAGTTGGAAATTCGATGGACGTCTATTCTCGATCGACGTATATCGTTTTGCCGATACAATTTGGGGAGAAGGAAGAGCCGTTCATCGAATGGACGCCGCGCTTTCGAATGCGAGATGCATAGAATGCAAGGTGCTTTTCGCAATGAGAGGCAGTATTGGAGCGTAACTTTGGGGGTAATTAAGCAGGGCGCGCAAGTGCCCTGTTTGTCTTTTTGTAATTTGAAAATGGATGTTCGTTGCGTTCAATTTTGCCTGCACTTTTTGTCTCCTGTCGTTGGCTCGATACATTTAGTGAATCCTCAAATACTGTAAGGGCCTGGCGAATGCGTTTCTTTTGGGAACAATCTGCAGGGCGATATCGTGGGAATCCTTGACAACTCCGGTAATCTCGTTGTAAAATGCAAGTACGATGCATGGGGCAAGCCGCTGAGCACCACCGGCTCTCTGGCAGATACGCTGGGCAAGCGCAACCCGTTTCGCTATCGTGGCTACGTCTACGATGAGGAAAAGGAGTTAGCTGTACTACCTGCGCAGCCGCTACTACAACCCGGTGGTTGGGCGGTTCGTTTCAGCAGATGCAATCGCAGGCATACGTGGAGGACTGCTGTCTCACAATGCATATAGTTATGCATATAATAATCCTGTTTCTTTGCAGGATGATGACGGTTTAGAGCCTGCGGATGTATTGTATATTTTCTACCATAAGGAGGATTTTGCAAAGCAAGCGGAGTTCGCGGCAGCTGTTATGGAAGAAACGTATAATGGCAATGTTGGATTAGTCCCAATAACGTGCCGCTCCGAATGCATCGATGCTTGGAAACAATATGCAACTTCTAATGCGGACATAACAATAATTGCTCACGGATCCCCATATAGAATCTATTTTGGTGGTGGAGCCGAAGAAAACGTCCGAATTAGTGATATTGAAGAGCTGGCAGAAGATGAATCTACAAAGGGGAAAATAAATACCTTGAAAATTTTTGCTTGCAATTGCGGCCACCTTGACGTTGAGAACAACATCGCTACAGTTATTGCAAATAAACATAGCGTGAAAACTTTGTATGCTATGGATGGCAATGTTTCGTATGGAATCCCTGTACTTGGTCGATTCAAAATTGGTGGGTATTATCCACGCCTTTCAGTAGTGCAGGAAGGATTCAAAAAATATGCGAGAATTATAAGACAGAGTGTGTCTGTTCTTCCACCTGAACGCCGTGCACCGATTGGACTATATCGTGTAAAATGAGGGCTATTATGAAAACAATAATGACGAGGGTATCGATTGTAGTGAGTTTTGTAACAGTATTGCTTTTGGTTGTGGGATGGCATATGCAGAGGCAAAAGGCAAATATAGATTCATTACCAGCAGAACGGTTTGACTATATTATGAAATTATATTATACAGGGAATACGTTGATAACCGTTGCAGTATGCTTTGCTGCTATTGCAGTTGTGTGCTGGATAGTAACGGCGATTATTCGCTTCCGAGGATGATTCCTCGCCCCGCTTCGGCGGGGCTTTTCTCATGCCTGCATTTTGTTGCCCTCAACAAAATGGTTGACACAGGCCATTTTGCGCACGTCCACAAGATGGTTCATCAATTTCGTGGAACCACGAAGATGATACTGACCATTTGCGCGACCTCACGAAAATGGTCAGCGCGTTACGCTTTGCCACCGCCCTGCTCTTCTGCGCCCTTTCCGCTCCTGTTGCTCGCCCAAACGCAGAACGGCTCACAGGGGTGCTTCTGTGCAAAACAGAGGCATATCAAAAGATGCTCGCAGTAATGAAGTGCATCAGATTGCTAATGCTACGGGCGGTACGCTGACCAGTGTGACTAAACCGAATGGTCAGACAGCGAACTATGCCTATAAATGAACTTTATGATGCCAATGTTGATAACGCATTTGAGTTGCTGGCATCGTTGGGGCAAGGGGTAGATCGTGACGATTTACTGCAATTGGATCTTGGTTTTTTAGAAGCGTTTCAAAAAAAGCTCAAGAAAAAATGGTGGAGTTGGAAAATATGTGGAAAAACATAGTATCTTAGCAGAAGCTACCTTTAGAAAACTATGGAATGAAGGAAAATTTGAACAGATTGAAATCGGTGAACGTCATCGCCGATAAGGGCTATGAGAGCGCTGAGGACATCGAGAACTGTCTCATGAACGGCGTGGCCGCGGACGTGGGCTTCATTCAGGACCGGGAGGAGCGGGTGTTCTCGCTGGATTACGTCCAGCGGGAAATCACGCCCGAACAGAAGGCCTCCCAGAAACCGGAGGACATTCAGGCCTGTCTCCGCGCCGGCGTGCTGCCGGACTGCTACGAAGGCTCGAACATCCGCGTGCAGGTGCAGTCGCTGGGGCAGGTGAGCTGCTTCATCCGCCACGAGGACGGCACGGTGACCTGCCCCGTGGGCCGGCAGCTGTTCCGGAAAAAGGATACGAGGTACGGAACCGTCTACTCCAGCCGGGAGGCCTGCCGAACCTGTCCCAACCGCTGCACCGATTCGAGGAAGCCGAAGCACGTCAACATCGGGCGAAACAGCGCCTATGTCCCCGTCATCATGTACGGCGACCCGCGCTTCCCCCTCCAGCGGATTCCGGACGTTATGCAGCACTCGCCGCACAACAATTTCGGAAAATTAAAGCGCGCCGAAAAGCGCGTCATGGTGTTCATCCGGCGAGACATTCGCAAACAGAAGCTCCGCCAGCAGACCAGCGAGCATCCCTTCGGCACCATCAAGCACTACGACGACGGCCGACACTTTCTCTGCCGGGGCAAAGAAAAGGTCACCGCCGAATTCGCCCTCTCGGCGCTGAGCTACAACATCCGAAGAGCCATCGCCCTCTGCGGCGGCGTTCCGAAACTCATCGAACGCTACCGCAGGACAGTTATGCCAAAAATCAGAAAAATCGCGGAAATCTGAGGGAAAACCCCCTCTTTTTTTCGCGATTTCGGGCTTTGGACGGGTGATTTTTGGTTGGAAGGCATAAAATATCCGTCCGAAAACTGTGTTTTCGGACGGACTGTGGTGGAGCATAGGGGACTCGAACCCCTGACCTCTACACTGCCAGTGTAGCGCTCTAGCCAACTGAGCTAATGCCCCATGTTGTTCGTTCAAGACCGCTTGTCCCTTGCGACATGAATTATTATAACACTGCAGGAATGGTTTGTCAATGGGTTCTCCAATAGTTAACATAAATAGTTTTCACTGGCGAAAGCGGGAGAAATCATGACCACCGGCTTAGTCGGTGGTTTGACGAAGCCCTATAAGGGCATGAGACCGGCAGCGCTCACGCGCTCTGAATTGCCAACACTTGCACTAGTTCCCCTAGATGCTGCTCAAAGCAGCTCTTTACCCGCTTTGCGTCATGTTCCTCTCGGCACGCTTCCCGTTTGTTAGAAAAGGGTTTGACGATTCTGGGCATAGCTATAAGCTCTCCTGAGCCCCCGCTCGAAGCGGGGGTTTTCGTTGCACAAGAACGCCGCCGCCGAATTCCTCGGCGGCGGCGGGAAAGGGGATTCGGGAGGGGAAGCCTCCCGCATCGTCGTTCCTGTGGAAATTACTTGTGGGTGATGCCGGTGAGCAGGGGCTTGCCGTTCGCGCCGAACACCACGTTCTCCAGCGTGTCGTCGCTGTAGAGCGCGACGCTGCTGCCGTGGTAGAGCGGGATGGTACCCATGTCGTCCAGCAGGATCTGCTCGGCCTTGTGCAGCAGGTTCATGCGCTCGGCCTGATCCACGGTCTTGAGGGACTCGTTGTACGCGGCGTCATACTCGGCGTTGCTGTAGCGGCCGCCGTTGATGAAGTTGCCGGTGACGAAGATGGACAGCATGTTGCTGGCGTCCATGTAGTCGGCGCCCCAGCCCTGAGGAGTGACCTCGAAGTCGCCCGCGTCGCGCAGGGTGGTCATGGAAGCCTTCTCCAGCGGCTCGAGAACCACGGTGATGCCCAGAATCTCTTCCCACTGCGCCTGCAGATACTCGAAGATGGTGGTGAAGTCCGCGGAGCTGTTGGCATAGGAGCAGGTCAGAACCGGGAAGCCTTCGCCGTTGGGATAGCCGGCCTCGGCCATCAGGGACTGGGCCTTCTCGGGATCATAGCCGATCATGTCGCCGCCCTCGGTGCGGAAGTCCGCCTCAGAGGTGCTGCCGGGGAAGCCGCCGCCGATGAACGCGGTCGCCGGGGTCTTGGTGCCCAGCAGCAGCGTGTTGCACAGGAAGTCGCGGTCGATGGCGTAGGACAGAGCCTGACGCACCAGCGCGTTGGAGGTGGGCTCGTTCTCGCACTGGAGGAGCAGGAAGTTGGTGGACAGAGCGGGCGTGGAGTGGTACAGACCGGCCTCCTGCAGACGCTCGGTTTCCTCAGAGGGGTAGGCGGTGATCAGATCGACCTCGCCGGTCTCCAGCAGCTGCAGCGTGGTGTTGGAGTCGTCGATGAGCTTCACGACCAGCTTGTCCAGCGCAACATCGGCCGCGCCGTAGTAGGTCTCGCTCTTCTCATAGACGATTTCCTGATCCTCGTCGCAGGCAACCATCTTCATCGGGCCATTGGTGATGCTCTTGGAGACGTCCCAGGCCCAGTTGCCGGTGCCATCCTCCACCACGCAGTCCTCGCGCAGCGGATAGAACGCGCTGTAGGTCAGGATGGAGTCGAAGAACGTGCAGGGGTTCTCCAGCTGAATCTCCAGCGTGTAGTCGTCGATGGCGGTCACGCCCAGCTCATCCACGGACTTCTCGCCGCCCGAGATGGCCGCGCCGTTCTTCAGATACTGACCGTAGTCCAGCATGTAGGTGGTGGCGATTTCCGGATTGACCAGGCGCTTGAAGGCGTAGACATAGTCGTTCGCGGTCACGGCCTTGCCGTCGTTCCAAACGGCGTTCTGCTTGAGGTGGAAGGTCCAGACGGTGGCGTCCTCGTTGACGTCCACGGACTCGGCGCCGGACAGCTCAAAGCCGGTGGCAGTGACGCTGTAGAGGCCTTCGTACATGACGCTCATGAGCCATGCGCCGGTAGAGCCGGCATTCCACTGGGTGTCCAGGTTGGGGCTCGTCTCCATGGCGATGGTGACGACATTTTCGCCGGCGGTTTCGGCAGAAGCCACGCCGCAGACGGAAAGCATCATGACGACCGTCAGAAGAAGGGCAAGAAGTTTACGCATTGCAGATTCCTCCTGATTGATATTTTTTACAGAGCGTTCGCTCCATAAAACAATGTGGATGGGCGGAAATTGCTCAGGCAAATTCCGCGCAGCGGTGGCAGGCGACCCAGTGGCCGCCGCCCAGATCGGTCATGGCCGGCGGCACCTCGCGGCATTCGTCGGTGGCGAAGCGGCAGCGGGTGCAGAAAGGACAGCTCTTGGGCGGGTTAATCGGGCTGGGCACGTCGCCCTGAAGGATTTCGCGATGGCGGGTGCGGCTGGTGTTGGGATCCGGAATCGGAATGGCCGACAGCAGCGCGCGGGTATAGGGATGCACCGGGTGATGGTACAGATCCTCGGAATCGTTGATCTCCATCACGTGGCCCAGATACATGACCACCACGTGCTTGGAGATGTGGCGAACCACGGCCAGATCGTGGGCGATGAACAGATAGGCCAGACCCATCTGATCCTGCAGATCCATCAGCATGTTGATGATCTGCGCCTGAATGGACACGTCCAGCGCGGAGACCGGCTCGTCCAGCACCATGAATTCGGGCTTGATGACCATGGCGCGGGCGATGGAGATGCGCTGGCGCTGGCCGCCGGAGAACTCGTGGGGGAAACGGGAGAGCTGCTCGGAGTTGATGCCCACCAGATGCAGCTGCTCGATGATGCGCTCGCTGCGCTCCTTGGCGCTCATCTTGGGGAACTGGATGTCCAGCGGCTCGCCGACGATGTCGTTGACCGACATGCGGGGATCCAGCGAGGAATAGGGATCCTGGAACACCATCTGCATCTTCTTGCGATAGGGGGCCATGTCGCAGGTGGTGATGTCGTCGCCGTCGAGGTAGATTTTGCCCGCAGTGGGGTCGTTGAAGCGCATGATGGTGCGGCCGATGGTGGACTTGCCGCAGCCGGATTCGCCCACCAGACCCACGGTCTCGCCGTGGCGCACGGCGAAGGACACGCCGTCCACGGCCTTGACGATGTTCTTCTGGCTGCCCTTGGTGACCGTAAAGTAGGTCTTCAGATCCTCGACCTTCAGAATATATTCACTGCTCATGCCTGAACCTCCTTCGCGGCGTTTTCGAGGGCCGTCAGCCAGCAGCGCGACGTGTGCCCGGGATTGACCTCGAACAGCTCGGGCCTGCGGTTCAGACACAGCTTCATGCAGTCGTCGCAGCGCGCGGAGAAGGCGCAGCCCGCCGGCAGCATCATCAGATCCACGGGAGAGCCCATGATGGGATGCAGGCGCTTGTCCTCCAGATTCTGCACCGATTCCGGCAGGCACCGCAGCAGGCCCCTGGTGTAGGGATGGGAGGTGCGATAGAACAGGTCGTCCACCGTGCCGCTCTCCATGATCTGGCTGCCGTACATGACGTTCACGCGGTCGCAAAGGTCGGAGACGATGCCCAGATCGTGGGTAATCATGATGATGGACGTGGAGATTTTCTTCTGCAGATCCTTCATCAGCTCCAGAATCTGCGCCTGAATGGTCACGTCCAGCGCGGTGGTCGGCTCGTCGGCGATGAGGATCGTCGGGTCGCAGGCCAGCGCCATGGCGATCATCACGCGTTGGCGCATGCCGCCGGAGAACTCGTGGGGATACTGGGTGACGCGGGTCTCGGGCTGGGGGATGGACACCATGTCCAATAGCTCGATGGCGCGCTTCGTGGCGGCCTCGCCCTTCAGGCCCATGTGCAGCTTCAGAACCTCCTCCAGCTGGTTGCCCACGGTGTACAGCGGGTTCAGCGAAGTCATGGGGTCCTGGAAGATCATGGAGATTTCCTTGCCGCGGATTTTGTTGAACTCCTTGGTCTTCATTTTGAGAATGTCCTGTCCCTTGAACAGGATTTTGCCGGTGACGCGGGCGGTGTCCGGCAGCAGACGCATGATGGAGTTGGCCGTGACGGACTTGCCGGAGCCGGATTCCCCCACGATGCCCAGCGTTTCGCCCGCCTTCAGCTTGAAGCTGGCGTGGGAAACGGCGTGCACCACGCCCGACGGCGTGTGGAATTCCACCGAGAGATCCTCAACCTCGAGGACGTATTCCGAATTTTTATTTGCCATTTTTTTTACGCTCCCTTCGGTTGGTTTACTTGCGCATGCGCGGGTCGAGCGCGTCGCGCAGCGAGTCGCCCAGCACGTTGAAGCACAGGATGATCAGCGAGATCATCACGGCGGGATAGATCATGTTCAGCGGATAGGAGCTGATGCCATTGAGCGCGTCGTTGGCCATGGAGCCCAGCGACGGAATCGGCGCGGAGACGCCCAGACCGACGAAGCTCAGGAAGGACTCGGTCATGATGGCGCTGGGAACCACGCCCGTGGCGGAGATGATGATGACGCCGATGGAGTTGGGCAGCAGGTGCTTGACGACCACCCACTTCGATTTCGCGCCCATGGCCTCGGAGGCCAGCACGTATTCCTGACGGCGGTTCATCAGCAGCGCGCCGCGCACCGAGCGGGACATGCCCAGCCAGTTAAACAGCGCCAGCACGATGAAGATGGAGATCAGGCCGGAGCCCAGAGAAGCCAGCGACGTGAACCGCGGGTTGGCGATCAGCTCCTTCAGCGGGTCGCGCAGCACGACGGACAGCAGAATGATAATCAGCATCGACGGAATGGTCATCATCAGGTCGACGAAGCGCATCATCAGGTTGTCCCAGACGCCGCCCACATAGGCGGCCACCGCGCCGTAGGTGATGCCGATCAGGCAGACCAGAATCATGGTCACGAAGCCCACCAGCAGCGAAATGCGCGTGCCGTACATCAGGCGCACGAAGATGTCGCGGCCCAGCTTGTCCGTGCCCAGCGGATGGCTCAGGCTCGGGCCCTGACGCACGTCGGCCGACTGGCCCTTGTAGGTGTAGGGCGAGACGATGGGGCCGAAGATGGCCAGCAGCAGGATAATCAGAAGCAGAATGGACATGACGATGGCCAGCTTGTTGCGCCGAAAGCGCCGGAACGCGTCCTTCCAATAGGACAGGCTGGGGCGCAGCTGGTCGTTGGAGGCCTTTTCCTCGGCCGTTGCCGCTTCCACGTCGGAAGCGCTGAGGCCCAGCTTTTCCAGAACTTTGGGATCAAATTTTTCCGCCATTTTGCGTTGGCCTCCTTACATCTTGATTCGCGGGTCGATCACGCCGTAGGCGAGGTCCACCAGGTAGTTGCAGCCGATGAGCAGCACGGCGTAGAAGATGGTCGTGCCCATAATCACCGGATAGTCGCGGGCGGTGATGGAATTGACAAAGTACTTGCCCACGCCGTTGATGGCGAACACCTTTTCCACGACGAAGGAGCCGGTCAGAATGCCTGCGATCAGCGGGCCCAGCGAAGTGACCACCGGGATGCAGGCGTTGCGCAGCGCGTGCTTGAACATGATGACGGGCGTGGACAGACCCTTGGCGCGCGCGGTCTTGATGTAGTCCTGACCGATGACGTCCAGCATCGTGGTGCGCGTCAGGCGGGCCAGCGAGCACATGGGGTAGATCGCCATGCCGAACACGGGCATCAGATAGCTCTTCCAGCTGTCCAGATAGGCGATTGGCAATATCTTCAGCCAGACGCCGAAGATCAGCATCAGCGCGATGGTCATGATGAAGCTCGGGATGGAGACGAACAGCGACGCGGAGAAGATGAAGCAGCGGTCAAAGACCGAGTCGTGCTTCATGGCCGCCAGCACGCCCAGAGGAATGCCCAGCAGCACCGCGATGGCCAGCGCGATCAGACCCAGCTTGCAGGAGATGGGAAAGCGCTCGCCGATGATGTTGGAGACGGGCTCGCCGGATTTGATGACCATGGAATAGCCCATGTCGCCGGTGAACAGGCCCTTCAGATAGTTGATATACTGCTCGCCCAGAGGCTTGTCATAGCCGTACTTTTCCAGCAGCTTCTGGGTGATTTCCGGGTTGACGTTTTCGCCCAGCATCGGCTCGCCGGGAACGGCCTGCATCAGGAAGAAGGTCAGCGTAATGACCAAAAACAGCGTCAGCAGCGATGTGACCAGTCGGCGAATGGCATATCTTAACATTCCAATACCCCTTTTCCCGTGATATATGGGCGCATTTTTCGAGAATTTGAATCGAAAAACCACATATTGCGCCTTCGCAATATGTGTGCCCGTGAAGCTGCAAAACCGGTTCGCTGTCCGGAGCAGCTTTATAGAATAATTATTCATCATTTTACGGGGATTGTCAAGCGCTTTTTGAGCGAAAACGTGATTTTTTGCTTTCGATTCTGTGAAATCTCAACATGAGCAAATTGCACAATCTACAATCTGGCAGGGAAAATGGTAATATAAATTATAAACAAACTTGGATATATGAAAAATACAAATAAATCCGGCGGGCGCTCGAGGAGGAGCGTCCGCCGGAAGCGGAAATCAGTGGAACTTGGGCATCCAGTCGCCGTGGGCTTCGATCAGGTCGTCGCACATGGCCACGATGTCGTCGATGGACAGCTCGGCGCTGGTGTGCGGATCGAGCATGACCGCCTGATAGATGTAGTCCTTCTTCAGCGTGCGGGCGGCCTCGATGGTCATCAGCTGCACGTTGATGTTGGTGCGGTTCAGGGCCGCGCACTGCTCCGGCAGATCGCCGATGACGGTGGGCTGCACGCCGTTGCGGTCCACCAGGCAGGGAACCTCGACGCAGGCGTTCTGCGGCAGGTTGGTAATCAGGCCGCGGTTGAGCACGTTGCCGCCGATCTGGGTGGGCACGTTGGTCTCGATGGCCTCCATGATGTAGCTGGCGAACTCGCGGGAGCGCTCGTGGCTGAGCAGCGGGTTCTTGGTCAGCTCGTGGCCGCGCTTCTTCCAGTCCTCGATCTGATGGATGCAGCGGCGCGGATACTCGTCCAGCGGAATGTTGAAGCGGTCGATCAGCTCCGGATAGCGGGACTTGATGAAGTAGGGGGTGTACTCGGAGTTGTGCTCGCTGGACTCGGTGATGTAATAGCCGAAGCGGCGCATGAGCTCCAGGCGAACCATGTCGCCGTGCAGGCCCTTCTCCTTGTACAGGTCGTATTCCCTGCGCAGGTGCTCCAGATGCGCCTCGTCGGGCTTGTGGTCGCCGCAGAGCATCTTCACGCGCTCCTCGAAGGTGCCGATGTCCAGCTTGCCCTCGTTGTACAGCAGCGCGCGGCGCTTGATTTCGGGATAGAGATCCACACCGTCGCGGGTGCACTCCAGCAGCCACGCCTGATGGTTGATGCCGGCGATCTTCCACTGGACGGAATCGTCATAGCCCATGCCCAGCTCGTTGAGCAGCGTGGACGCGCAGACCTGCACGCTGTGGCACAGACCCACGGTCTTGACGCTGGTCATGCGCAGCATCGCGCCGGTGAGCATCGCCATGGGGTTGGTGTAGTTCAGCAGCCACGCGTCGGGGCAGACCTCCTCCATGTCCTTCGCGAAGTCCAGCATCACCGGGATGGTGCGCAGGGCGCGGAACACGCCGCCCACGCCCAGCGTGTCGGCGATGGTCTGGCGCAGGCCGTACTTCTTCGGAATCTCGAAGTCAGTGATGGTGCAGGGATCGTAGCCGCCGACCTGGATGGCGTTGACGACGTAGTTCGCGCCGCGCAGCGCCGCCTTGCGGTTCTCGACGCCCAGATACTTCTCGATCTTGGCCTTGGAGCCGTTGTTGCGGTTGATGGCCTGGAGCATCATCTCGGACTCGTCCAGACGGGTCTTGTCAATATCGTACAGCGCAATGGTGCTCTCCGCCAGCGCGGGGGTCATCATGCTGTCGCCCAGAACGTTCTTCGCGAACACTGTGGAACCGGCGCCCATGAAAGTGATTTTCGGCATGGAAAACTCCTCCTTCAATCCTCTGATTCGAGCGGCCACGCCGCCCTGTTCCCCTACATTTTACCATACATTCATAAATCCGACAACGCCTTCCTGTTGCAATCCATAAGGAAAATGTTGCATAATAAAAAATCTTCAGCCTCTCCCATCAAAAAAACGTTCCCGCGGAATCAATCCGCAGGAACGCAGAAAACAAACACAGGCGCAAGCCGCGACCACCGCGGCGCCGTCAGTTCGAACCGGGAAAGCACTAGAAACGCGCCCCAGCGCTCAAGCGGCGACCATCGCTGCGCTGAGCGCGTCACATAAACGCGGCAGCAGCTGCATCCAAACTCAGTTTGGCCCGAGGTAGGCGGAGCGGACGCGGTCGTCGGCGAGGACTTCGGCGGCGGGGCCGGACATGGTGATGCGGCCGGTGCCGAGGACGTAGGCGCGGTCGGCGATGGAGAGGGCCATCTGCGCGTTCTGCTCGACGAGGAGAACGGTGGTGCCCGCAGCGTGCAGCTCCTTGATGATGTCGAAGATCTGCTCCACGAGGATGGGCGCGAGGCCCATGGACGGCTCGTCCAGCATGAGCAGCTTGGGCTTGCTCATCAGCGCGCGGCCCATGGCAAGCATCTGCTGCTCGCCGCCGGACAGCGTGCCGGCGACCTGCTTTTCGCGCTCCTTCAGACGGGGGAAGCGGGTGAATACGTCCTCCAGAGAGGCGGGAATCTCGGTGGCCGGACGGGTGTAGCCGCCCATTTCCAGGTTCTCGCGCACGCTCATCTGCTGGAACACGCGGCGGCCTTCGGGGCACAGCGCCATGCCCAGCGAGACGATGCGGCTGGCGGGAACGGAAGCGAGGTTCTTGCCGTCGAAGGTGATCTGGCCGCTGCGAGGCTTCATCAAGCCCGCGATGGTGTTCAGCGTGGTGGACTTGCCGGCGCCGTTGGCGCCGATCAGCGTGACGATTTCGCCCTCGTTGACCTCGAAGGAAATGCCCTTGATGGCGTGAATGTTTCCATAATAGACGTGGATGTCGTCCACTTTCAGCAGGCTCATCGTCAGTCCTCCTTTTGCTTGCCCAGATAGGCCTCGATGACGGTGGGATTCGACTGAATCTCCGCCGGCGTGCCCTTGGCGATGACTTTGCCGTAGTTCAGCACGCAGATGCCCTCGCAGATGCCCATGACCAGATTCATGTCGTGCTCGATGAGCATGACGGCGATCTGGAACTGATCGCGGATGTTGATGATGTTGCCCATCAGCTCCTCGGTCTCGTGGGGGTTCATGCCGGCGGCGGGCTCGTCCAGCAGCAGCAGCTTCGGGTCGGTGGCCAGCGCGCGGACGATCTCCAGGCGGCGCTGCGCGCCGTAGGGGAGCGAGCCGGCCTTCACATTGGCCTGATCCTGCATGTCGAAGATGGACAGCAGATCCAGCGCGCGCTCGTGCATGGCCTTCTCCTGCTTCCAATAGGAGGGCAGGCGGAAGACACCGGAGAGCATGCCGTACTGGAAATGGTTGTGCAGGCCGATGCGCACGTTGTCCTCCACGGACATGTTGCCGAAGAGGCGGATGTTCTGGAAGGTGCGGGCGATGCCCAGCTTGTTGGCCTGAACGGTGGTCATGCCGGCAGTGTCCTTGCCGTCCACCAGCACGGTGCCGGTGGTGGGCTGATAGACCTTGGTCAGCAGGTTGAACACGGTGGTCTTGCCCGCGCCGTTGGGGCCGATCAGACCGGCGATTTCGGTCTTGCCGATGATGAGGTTGAAATCCTCGACGGCCTTCAGACCGCCGAACTCAATGCCCAGATGCCGGGCCTCCAGCACGGGGCGCTTGCCCAGATCGCGCTCGGGAACGATGCTGAAGCTCGGGAACGGAACCATCTTGGTGGTGGACTTGTACTGCGTCATGCCGACTCACCCTCCTTCTTCACATTCGCGTGCCTGCGATGGGGAATCACGCGGCTGAGCACCGAGCGAAGCGCCGGGCTGTTGGTGGCGAGCATGACGACGATGAGCACCACGGCGTAGACCAGCATGCGGTAATCGGCAAAGGCGCGCAGCAGCTCGGGCAGAACGGTCAGCAGCGCCGCGGCGATGACCGAGCCGCGGATGTTGCCGATGCCGCCCAGAACGACGAACACCAGCACGAGGATGGAGGTGTCAAACTTGAACTTGGAGGCGGTGACGGTGGAGTAATTCAGTCCGAACAGCGCGCCGGCCATGCCCGCGAGGAACGCGGAGGTCACGAAGGCCATCATCTTGTACTTGGTGATGTTGATGCCCACGGATTCGGCGGCGATGCGGCTGTCGCGGATGGCCATGATGGCGCGGCCGGAGCGGCTGTTGACGAGGTTCAGAACCACAAACAGGGTGAACAGAACCAGCGCGAAGCCGATGACGAAGGTGGAGATCTTGGCCACGCCCGTGGCGCCGGCGGGGCCGTTGACCAGCACCTGCCAGTCGGAAGGCGGCGCGGAGTTGAACTGGATGTGCAGCTTGTCCATCATCACGGCCTTGGTGGTGGCGGCGGCGTTGGAGGGATCGACCACCGAGCGGACGCTGCCGGGGCCGATGGAGATGTACAGGCAGTTGAGCACGTTGCGGATGATCTCGCCGAAGGCCAGCGTGACGATGGCCAGATAGTCGCCGTGCAGGCGCAGCACGGGAATGCCGATGATCACGCCCGCGATGCCGGCGAACACGCCGCCGACGACCATGGACACGATCAGGCGCAGGGTTTCGTTCTCCATGCCCGTGGCGGAGAGCAGCCAGCCCGAGGCCACGATGCCGGCGAAGGCGCCGACGCTCATGAAGCCGGCGTGGCCGAGGCTCAGCTCGCCGGAGATGCCGACGGTGAGGTTCAGCGACACGGCCATGACGATGTAGACACAGATGGGAACCAGCTGGCCGCGCAGCGAGCGGGTCATGGTGCCGTTGCCGATGAGAATCTGGCAGACGATGTACGTGGCGACGACGATGGCGTAGGTGATGAGATTGTTCACAAGATTCTTTCCGGGCTTTTTCAGCGCTTTCATGCGTCGCACCTCCTTACACTTTCTCGTGGACGGTCTTGCCGAGCAGGCCGCTGGGCTTGACCAGCAGCACGACGATCAGCACCGCGAAGACGAACGCGTCGCCCAGCTCGGTGGAGACGTAGGCCTTGCCGAGAATCTCGATGATGCCCAGCAGGATGCCGCCGATCATCGCGCCCGGAATGGAGCCGATGCCGCCGAAGACCGCCGCGGTGAAGGCCTTGATGCCGGGCATGGAGCCGGTGGTGGGCATCAGGGTCGGGTAGGAGGAGCACAGCAGCACACCGGCGATGGCCGCCAGCGCGGAGCCGATGGCGAAGGTCATGGAGATGGTGGCGTTGACGTTGATGCCCATCAGCTCGGCCGCGCCCTTGTCCTCGGATACGGCGCGCATGGCCTTGCCGATCTTGGTCTTGCCGGTGAACAGCGTCAGCGCGATCATGATGACGATGTTGGCCAGAACGGTGGTCAGCGCCTCGCTGGTGATGACCAGCCTGCCGCCGAACAGGCGCAGGCTGCCGAAGTTCACCACGGAGGCGAAGCTCTTGGGGTTGGAGCCCCAGATCAGCAGCGCCATGTTCTGCAGAAAGTAGCTCACGCCGATGGCGGTGATCAGCACGGCCAGCGACGTGGCCTGGCGCAGCGGCTTGTAGGCAAGGCGCTCGATGACGATGCCCAGCAGGGTGCACACCGCCATGGCCGCGACGACGGAGACGAGTGCCGGAAGGCCCATGTACTGGGTGACGCAGAAGGAAATGTATGCGCCAACCATGATGACGTCGCCGTGGGCGAAGTTCAGCATCTTCGCGATGCCGTAGACCATCGTGTACCCCAGCGCGATGATGGCGTACACGCTTCCCAGACTGATGCCGTTGACCAGATAGGAAAGAAACAGTGTCATTTCGTTCACAACCCCTTGTCTTATGAAAATGCTTTAAGGTAACCAACGGCAATCAGCCATCGCCCTCGGGTTGACTGCCGTTGGTTACCTCGTGAGAATGCGGGAATTCCCGCCCCCGGAAATCCGGGGACGGGAAGAGGAAAAAGCGTCGGCTTATTCCACAGTCACATACGCGCCGTTGACGATCTTGACGACGATAGGAGCCTTGTTGACTTCGCCGTTCTCGTTCCAGGTCATTTCGCCGGTCATGCCGGTGACGCCGTTGATCTTCAGATCCTTCATGGCGGCGACCAGCATCTCGCAGGCGTCCTCAGTGGAGGTGTCGGCAGTCACGCCCGCGGCCTTGGTGGCGGCGTACAGGGTGTACATGGCGTCGTAGGCGTCGGCGGCGAACTGATCGGGGGTCGCGCCGTAGGCCGCTTCATAGTTGGCGATGAAGGTCTTGGCCAGCTCGTTGGCGGAGTCGCCGGCGAAGGGGGTCAGAACCATGACGCCCTCGGCCAGAGAGGTATCGAAGCCTTCGATGTTCAGGATGCCGTCCATGCCGTCCACGCCGAAGAACACCGGCTTGTAGCCCATGGAGTCGGCAGTCTTGAGGATCATGGAAGCAGGGGTGTAGTACATCGGCAGGAAGACCAGGTCCGCGCCGGCTTCCTTCGCGCTGGTGACCTGCACGGAGAAGTCCGTGGTGTCGTCGGTGAAGGTGGTCACGGAGACGATCTCCAGGCCCAGCTCCTGAGCCTCGGCCTCGAAGGTCTGGTAGATGCCGGTGGAGTACGCGTCGGCGTTGTTGTAGATGACGGCGATCTTGGTGCCCAGCGCCTTCTCAGAAATGCACTCGGCGGAGAGCTTGCCCTGAGAGGGATCGGTGAAGCAGATCTGGAAGACGTTGTCCTTGCCCTCGGTGACTTCCGTGGAGGAAGCGGAGGGGGTCAGCAGGAACATGCGATCGTTGTACGCCTCGGTGGCGACGGCGATGCAGGGAGTGGTGGTGACGGAGCCCACGATCATCTGAGCGCCCCAGTCCCACAGAGTGTTGTAGGCATTGACGGACTTCTCGGGATCATGCTCGTCGTCCTCGTAGCGCAGCTCGAAATACTCGGCGCCCTCAGCTTCGTTGATTTCCTTTGCGGCCAGCTCAGCGCCGTGCTCAACGGACAGACCGTAGTTCGCAGCCGGGCCGGTGATGGGGCCGATCAGACCGACTTTAATGGCGCCTTCCGCCATGGCGACGGTGCTCATCGCCAGAGTCATTGCAAGAACGATAACCATTGCAACGAGAGTTTTTACACACTTCATAGTCGGATCCTCCTAAGTGATATTCGCCCTTTCGGCGCTTATTCAGGTGCCGGAAAAACGTTACTGATAATATACTCTTCCCATAGGCAAATGTCAAGTAAACATTGTGTTTTTATACGGAACATGAAAAAGGCTCGAAAAACGGAATAATATGGCCGATGGGCGTTCAAATTCCGCGCAAAAGGGATGAAAATACTGAAAAAACTGAATGGAACCGAACGGAACTTGCATATAAAAGAAAAATCGAAGTGCCTGCGACGATGATGTTAAGGAGATATAATGCATAAAGATACGAATATACGACCGAATATAGATTGGCGGCGGGAAAATGTGCATAAATAAAGGCGCACCGCCGCATAAAGCGGACGGCGCGCGCAGAAAGGGTGATGAACGTAACAATTAGCCCTGATGGCAGGTGAAGCGCCAGCTGTCGCGGCACATGTCGTCGATGGTGCGCTCGGCCTTCCAGCCCAGCAGCTTCGCCGCCTTGGAGGTGTCGGCGTAGCAGGTGGCGATGTCGCCGGGGCGGCGGGGCGTGACGCGATAGGGGATCTCCCGGCCGGAGGCGCGCTCGAAGGCGTGGACGATCTCCAGCACGCTGGTGCCGCGGCCGGTGCCCAGGTTGATGGCCTCCGCGCCCTTGTGGCCGTTGGCGTACTTCAGCGCCGCCAGATGGCCCAGCGCCAGATCCACCACGTGGATGTAGTCGCGCACGCCGGTGCCGTCGGGCGTGTCGTAATCGTCGCCGAACACGTTCAGACAGGGCAGCTTGCCCACGGCAACCTGCGCCACGTAGGGCAGCAGATTGTTGGGAATGCCGTTGGGATCCTCACCGATCAGGCCGCTCTCGTGCGCGCCGATGGGGTTGAAGTAGCGCAGCATCACGATGCTCCAGTCGGGATCGGCCACCGCCAGATCGCGCAGCATCTGCTCGATCATGACCTTGGTGTAGCCATAGGGATTCGTGGCGGAGGTGGGATAGTCCTCGCGGAACGGAACGGGGTTGTTCATGCCGTAGACCGTGGCGGAGGAGGAGAACACCAGCTTCTTCACGCCGTGCGCGGCCATTTCCTCGGCCAGCACGAAGAAGCCGCCCAGATTGTTGTCGTAATACTCCATGGGCTTGTGCACCGACTCGCCCACGGCCTTCAGACCGGCGAAGTGGATGGCCGCGTCGATTTGATGCTCCTCAAAGATGCGGCGCACGGCTTCGCGGTCGCGCAGATCGGCTTTGTAGAAGGCGAGATCCCTGCCGGTGATTTTGCGGATGTTGTCCAGCGCCTCCGGCTTGGAATTGACGAAATTATCGATGACGACGACCTCGTGCCCCGCGTTGAGCAGCTCGACGCAGGTGTGTCCGCCGATGTATCCGGCGCCGCCCGTAACCAGAACCTTCATATAAACAATCCCTCCTGTTTGATTCGCAAAGCCCTCGCAGTTCCTGCGACTGTTTCTGAAACCATTGTAGTGCATTTTCCCCGGCTTTGCAATGAATAAAACGACTGCCGACATGGATTTTTGTTGCGCAAAGGCGCGCGGCGAGGTATAATGGCTTCAGAGGCGAGGGGAGGGAAAAGGACGTGCAGTTCAAGGTATCCTACAAAATTTCCGAGCGGACGCTGAGCGCGCTGGAGGTCTGCAACACGGGCATGCAGCGCTGCGAGGGCGGCTACAGATGGGGCCCGGGCGTGCGGGATCATTATCTGGCGCACTACGTCGCGTCGGGCCGCGGCGTGTATCAGACGGGCGGACGCCTGTACGCGCTGTCCGCGGGAGACGTCTTTCTGGCGCGCCCGGACGAAAATATCTTCTATCAGGCCGACGCGCAGGAACCGTGGGTCTACTATTGGGTGGGCTTTCACGGAAGCGACGCGCGCCTGCTGCTGGATCAGACCGACCTGCGCCACCAGCCGGTGCTGCGCGGGGTGGGGGATGAGACGGCGGAGCGGATGCGCCGAATCTACGAGGCGCGGGGCGGCCTGCCGTGGCAGACCGCGGAAATGGCGGGACTGTTGTATCAGCTGCTGGCGGCGTGGATGCGCGCAAGTCAGACAACCGCGCCGCGCCGGGAGAGCGACGCGGTGTCCCGGGCCTGCGCGTTCATCTCCAACAACTTCGCCATGTCCATTGGCGTGACGGACATCGCGGCCCACGTGGGCCTGAGCCGCAGCCGGCTGTACCGGCGATTCATGGACGAGCTGGAGCAGTCGCCGCTGCGAGTGCTCACCGAGGTGCGCATCCGTCAGGCATGCGCGCTGCTGCGCCGCGGCGGCCTGAGTGTGCGCGAGGTGGCCGCTTCGGTGGGCTACGAGGATCCCCTCTATTTTTCCCGGCGCTTCCGCGAGCTGATGGGCGCGTCGCCGACGGACTACGCCGCGGCAAAGAGAGATATATAAATAGGAAGAAAAATTCCGCGTCGCGCGAGATTCCCGCGCGGCGCGGAATGGCTGTTGGGCGCTTATGCCTTCTCCACGACCTCTATGGTCGCGTGGGACTTGATGCAGTCCAGCACCTTGTCGGCGATGACGCTCCGGGTGACGGAGGCCTGGAATTCGTCGGTGCAGTAGGGCTGAAGCTGCTCGAGGGTCATGTGGTTCTCGCGGCAGATCTCGGTGATCGCCGCGGCCACGGAGGCTTCGTCGGCCTCGATGCCCTCGAGACGGGCGATCTCGGAGATGGCCTGCTGGCGCAGCACGTTCTTGCGCGTGTCGGGCTTCATCTCCTCGCGCAGCGCCTCCTTCGTCTTGCCCAGAAAGCTCAGATACGCGTCCAGACTCAGCCCCTGACGGCCCAGCTGCGCTTCGAGGGCGCGCACCTCTGCGTCCAGCGCCTTTTCCAGCTGTTCGTCGGTGATCTCGTCGTCCATGGCGGCGATGACCTGATCCATCAGGCGATTTTTCAGCTCCGCGTCGGCCTGACGGTCGATGTAGGTCTGAAGCCGGGCGCGCACGGCGCTCTCCAGCTCGGCGAAGCTGTCGAAGCCGCCCACCTCCCGGGCGAAATCGTCGTTGGACTCATAGCGGGTCTTGACATGGATCTCGTGGATCACGCAGCGGAACGTGGCCTCGCGCCCGGCCAGCGCCGCGGCGGGATAGCTCTCCGGGAAGGTGACCTTTACGTCCACGTGATCGCCGATGTTTTTGCCCACCAGCTGCTCCTCGAAGCCGGGAATGAACGCGCCGCTGCCCAGCGTCAGCGGATATTTCTCCGCCGCGCCGCCGTCGAAGGGCTCGCCGCCGCAAAAGCCCTTGAAGTCGATGACCACCTCGTCGTCCAGCTGAGTGGGGCGGTCGGTGACGTTCAGTACCCGGAGATTCTGCTCCATCAGCTTGTCGATCTGCTGCGCGACCTGCTCGTCCGTAGCCTTCAGATGCTCCAGCGGAGCGCGGAGGGACTTGTATTGCAACATTCTATTGACACTCCAATTCCTGTATGATAAAATTATTATAGCGTGATTGTCGGTGAAATGCCTCCGACATTCCGCCGACCCGGCCAAGCTTTCAGCTTGCCTAATCATTATAGCGTGTTTTCGCGCGGTTGTCCAGCGCTCCAGCGGCAAAAGGCGGGAGACTGGTCGGAGAAAAACGGAAACTTAAACTAATAATTCTTTCGGGATTTATTGACAATACGAAATAATAGTGATATACTGTCATCAGTGATCGGGGGAACACCCACGAGGTCCTCCGAATCCTCAATAAATCCTCAGGGATGGGATTTTCCGTGGATCCGACAACCGCGGCAAACAACATGAACCCTATTTTGAAGGAGGAATAACTCATGCTTGATCCGACCATCTACAAAGACTGGCAAATCGCGGAAGAAGCTGAAAAGAATCTGCCTTCCGTCGACTATTTCCGTGAGAAGCTCGGCCTGCTGCCCGACGAGATCATTCCCTACGGCAAGACCCCGAAGCTCGACTTCATCAAGATCATGAACCGCCTCAAGGACAAGCCCGACGGCAAGTTCATCGAGGTTACCGCCATCACCCCCACGCCTCTGGGCGAGGGCAAGTCCACCGTCTCCCTGGGCCTGATCGAAGGTCTGGCGAAGATCGGCAAGAACGTCGGCGGCGCGCTGCGTCAGCCCTCCGGCGGCCCGACCATGAACGTCAAGGGCACGGCGGCCGGCGGCGGAAACGCCCTGCTGATCCCCATGACCGAGTTCTCCCTCGGCCTGACCGGCGACATCAACGACATCATGAACGCCCACAACCTGGCCATGGTGGCGCTGAACGCCCGCATGCAGCATGAGCGCAACTACTCCGACGAGGAGCTGGCCAAGCGCAACCTCAAGCGCCTGGACATCGACCCCAAGCGCATCGAGATGGGCTGGGTTCTGGACTTCTGCGCTCAGGGTCTGCGCAACATCATCATCGGCATCGGCGGCAACAAGGACGGCTACCTGATGGAGTCCAAGTTCGGCATCGCCGTCGGCTCCGAGCTGATGGCCATTCTGGCCGTCGCCCGCGATCTGAAGGATCTGCGCGAGCGCATCGGCAATATCGTCGTCGCCTACAACCGCAAGGGCGAGCCCGTGACCTGTGAGGATCTGGAAGTTGCCGGCGCCATGACCGCCTGGATGCGCAACACCATCAATCCCACCATGTGCTACACCGTCGAGCATCAGCCCGTGCTGATCCACGCCGGCCCCTTCGCGAACATCGCCATCGGCCAGTCCTCCGTTATCGCCGACCGTCTGGCTCTGAAGCTGTTCGACTATCACGTCACCGAGTCCGGCTTCGCCGCGGACATCGGCTTCGAGAAGTTCTGGAACGTCAAGACCCGCCTGTCCGGCCTGACCCCGAACGTCTCTGTTCTGGTCGCCACCATCCGCGCTCTGAAGATGCACGGCGGCGGACCCAAGGTCGTTGCCGGCCGTCCGCTCCCCGAGGAGTACACCTCCGAGAACCTCGAACTGCTGGAGAAGGGCACCGAGAACCTGTTCCATCACGTCGCGACCATCAAGAAGTCCGGCATCAACCCCGTCGTGTGCATCAACAAGTTCTACACCGACACCGACGCGGAAGTGGAACTGGTTCGCAAGCTCTGCAAGGAGCACGGCGTGCGCTGCGCCATGTCCGATCACTGGCGCTACGGCGGCGAAGGCGCTATCGAGCTGGCCAAGACCGTTGCCGAAGCCTGCGAGGATCCGGTGAACGTCAAGTTCCTGTACAGCCTCGACATGCCGCTGCGTCAGCGCGTCGAGCTGATCGCCAAGGAAGTCTACGGCGCGGACGGCGTCGACTGGGCTCCCCTCGCGGTGGAAAAGGCGAAGCGCTTCGAGAGCGATCCGAAGTACGCCGACTACTGCACCATGATGGTCAAGACCCATCTGTCCCTGTCCCACGACCCGACGCTGAAGGGTGTGCCGAAGGGCTGGCGTCTGCCCATCCGCGACATCCTGGAGTACGGCGGAGCGAAGTTCCTTTGCCCCATGGCCGGCACCATCTCCATGATGCCCGGCACCGCGTCCGACCCGGCCTATCGCCGCGTCGACGTGGACACCGAAACCGGCAAGGTTTCCGGCCTGTTCTAATCGAACACGCAAAGCAGGATATGGGTGACAGAAATGTCACCCATATTTCGAATGCGGCGCGAAAACCTGAATTGAGGAGAGTAAAGCATGGATTTTACGCAGAAGTCTTGTAGAGAGTTCGTGGAGGTTCTGGCCTCCAACGCGCCCGTTCCGGGCGGCGGCGGCGCGGCGGCGCTGGTGGGAGCCATCGGCACGGCGCTGGGCAACATGGTCGGCTCGCTGACCGTGGGCAAGAAGAAGTACGCCGACGTGGAGGCCGAGATCATCGCTCTGAAGGAAAAGTGCGACGGCCTGCAGAAGGATCTGCTGGATCAGGTTCCCGCGGATGCGGTGGGCTTCGAACCCCTCGCCAAGGCCTACGGCATTCCCAAGGACGACCCCAACCGCGACAAGATCCTCGAGGACGCGACCATCGTCGCCTGCGCGGTGCCCATGAAGATCATGGAGCTGTGCTGCGAGGCCATCGAGGCCATCGCCGTGTTCGCGGCCAAGGGCTCCCGTCTGGCCGTTTCCGACGCGGGCTGCGGCGCGGTCTGCTGCAAGGCGGCGCTTCAGAGCGCTTCGCTGAACGTGTTCATCAACACCAAGAGCCTCAAGAATCGTGAGGTCGCCGAGGAGATGAACGCCAAGGCGAACGGCATGCTGGACAAATATTGCGCGATGGCGGACGAAATTTTCGCCGGCGTGCGCGCGAATTTCTTCTAATTTTATTCGGAGGCAAGAATAATGGCGAAACAGTTACTGGGCAAGGAAGTTACCGCCGCGCTGAACGCAAAGCTGCAGGCGCGTGTCGCGGAGCTGAAGGAAAAGGGCGTCACCCCGAAGCTGGGCATTCTCCGCTGCGGCGAAAATCCGTCCGACCTGTCCTATGAGAGCGGCGCGACCAAGCGCGCGGAGCTGATCGGCGTGGAGGTCGAGAAGTTCGTTCTGCCCGAGGACGTGACCAAGGAAGCGCTCATCGCCGAGATCGAGAAGCTCAATAAGGACGATTCCATCCACGGCGTGCTGATGTTCCGCCCGCTGCCCAAGCACCTGAAGGCGGATCAGAACGAGATCTGCAACAAGCTCGATCCCAGCAAGGACGTGGACTGCATGACCGATCTGTCCAACGCTGGCGTGTTCGAGGGCCGCAGCGATCTGGGCTTCGCCCCCTGCACGCCCCAGGCCTGCATGGAGATTCTGGACTACTACGGAATCGACTGCAAGGGCAAGAACGCCGTGGTCATCGGCCGTTCGCTGGTCGTGGGCAAGCCCGCCGCGATGATGCTGATGGGCAAGAATGCCACCGTGACCGTCTGCCACACCAAGACCGTCAACACCGCCGAGATCGCCCGCAGCGCGGACATTCTGGTCTCCGCGGCCGGCGTGCTGGGTTCCCTGACCAAGGACTATGTCCGTCCCGGTCAGGTGGTCATCGACGTGTCCATCAACTGGGACGCGGAGAAGATCAACTCCAAGGGTGGAAAGGGCGCCATCGCCGGCGACGCGAAGTTCGACGAGGTCGAGCCCATCGTCGAGGCCATCACTCCCGTTCCGGGCGGCGTTGGCTCCGTGACCACTTCCGTGCTGATCGGCCATGTCATCGAGGCCGCTGAGCGCAAGGCGAAGTAATCATTTTCCTGAAATCCGCCCGCAAAGGCACTTCGGGCGGATTTTGTTTACGCAAAACAGGAGGGGAAGGTTATGAATCTGGAAAAAATTCGCAAACAGAGCGACAGCACGATCCTGAAATTCGTGCTTCTGGGCTTTACCGTGGCCTTTTACATCGGGGCGCTGCTGGCTCCGGATCTCAACGAGATCTTCAGCGGCTTTGTCCGGATTCTGACTAAGCCGGCCGTTCTGACGAAGGACTATTTCTTCCTCGAGCTCGGCAGCATCTCCGGCTCCTGCCTGAACGCGGGCATCATCGGCACCATCTGCTGCGCCATGATGTTCCTGCCCGGAATGGTCGCCACCGGCACGACGGTGGCCGCCTTCTTCCTTACGGTGGGCTTCTGCTTCTACGGCATGAACCCGCTGAACCTGCTGCCCTTTGTGCTGGGTGTTTTCGTCTATTCGCGCATTAAGAGGCAGCCCTTCGCCAAGTTCGTCAATTTCGCCATGTTCTCCACGGCTCTCGCGCCGCTGATCAGCGAGGTGCTGTTCCGCTATCCGGGCACCGAGACCCACGGAATCACGCTGCTGGGCGTGGCGCTGGCGCTGCTCATTGGCGTCGTTACCGGCTGCGCCATGCCCGCGCTGTGCGCCCATTCGCCGGGCTTCCACAAGGGCTACGACCTGTATAACGCCGGCCCCGCCGCGGGCTTCCTGTGCTTCCTGTTCTTCGCGGTGATGTACAAGACGCTGGGCATCGAGGCTCCGACCATCGCGGCTACGCTGGGCGAGGGTAACTGGGCTTTCGTCAACGTATTCTGCATCATCACCTTCGCGCTGTGCGTCGTCGCGGGCTTCTTCCTCAGCGGCAAGAGCTTCAAGGGCTATAAAAAGGTGCTCATGGAGAGCGGCCACAGCGTGGATTTCGCCTCCAGGTGCGGCGTCGGCCCCTGCGTGATGAACGTGGGTATTTATGGCCTGTTCATTCTGCTGTACTACAACGTCGTCGGCGCGACCTTCACCGGCCCGACCTTCGGCGCGATCTGGTGCATGCTGGCCTTCTGCGCCGCCGGCGCCATGCCGCTGAATGTGCTGCCCATCATGGTTGGCTACTTCATCGCGTCCCGCTTCGGCGTGTTCCCCATCAACGCCCAGGCCATCGTCGTGGGCCTCTGCTTCGCCAGCGGCCTTGCCCCCATCACCGGCAAGTACGGCTTCATCGCCGGCGTGATCGGCGGCATCCTGCACTACTGCCTCGTCACCAGCGTTCCCGCCATCCACGGCGGCTTCAACCTGTACAACGGCGGCTTCACCGCGGGCATCGTCTGCTTCATCTACGTTCCGATTCTGGAGCATTACTTCAAGACCATCGAGGAGCGCCGCGCCGCCAAACGCTGAGCGCGCCGCAAAAACCGATTTCCGCGGGTTCGGCGTTGTCCGCGCCGTACCCGCGGGAAAACCTGAAAAGGAATTAACGGAAATTTATTTCCGAAATTCCGCTCAAAGCGATTGACAAATGCACATTCATTCGTTATAATATAAATGTTCGCGGTCGTGGCGGAATAGGCATACGCGCACGTTTGAGGGGCGTGTGGGAGACCGTACGGGTTCAAGTCCCGTCGACCGCACCACCAAAGGACTCAGATATTGATACAATGTCTGAGTCCTTGTTTTTGCATTTATTCTGTTTCCACATTGCATTATTGTACTAAACAAGCGAGATATAACCCTCAATGCGGTGTAAATCTGCAAGCGCCTGCTTTTTGCTTGCAAGCAGAAAAAACGGTTCACCCTTCCCAATCGCTCCCAAAGAGCGTTAGACTACTCAAAATGCCGTTTCTGGCCCCAATTTGCACCCCCCTCAGCAATAGCGAACACTGTGTTCGGGTAGTAACGTTACTCCGTACTGAATTAATCGTAACAGAGTATCTCAAAAAGTACCTTCGGCAAAACGAGCCATGGGCAAAGAGCAGACTGTGGCTCCCTGTTTTCGGCGTTTTCCTGCCTGTGCGGTGGGGCGTGCGGGTGCTATTGGGCAAGCGGAAGCAGATCAACCTGGCGCATAGGCAGTAGGAGAGAATACGGCACGGGTTCTTCGTGCCGTCTGCGTCAGACCGCTGTGGTTTTTCGAGATGCGCCACGGCATCGGCTAAACGAACACACAGTAAAAGTTGCCGTTTTCCTCACAGGCATATTGCGAACATATGTTCTTATATGATATAATCGCTGTACAGTTTCTTGTTATTCCACAGCAGAAGGAGAGGCGGAGCGAGTGTATCACGACATGGACAGGGAAGAACGTAGTAGCATGATTGAGATGACGGAAGCAGAGAACGATAGCTTGGGTGAAATGACGGAAGCAGAGTACGGCGTCTTGGGTGAGGCGGCGGAAGCGGAATACGGCATATGCGACCTCCTGGATGAGAACATCCCCTCGCCGCTGGAAATGGATAATGCGGGAGAGAAACTTGTCCTTCCGGAGATACAGGACATGACGGAGTACATCCGTCGGCATTATGAGCAGGAAATCATGAAGAAACTGGCATGGCGGCTTCGCTGGGAGGAGCTGTGCGTCGTGTCAGACGGCAAATACTATCAGGATCTTCCCTGGACGGGTTCCGAGGACTACGGCGAGGAAGTGTCGCTGCCGGGTCCGGAGGACATAATCCCGAAAGACTTTGACGATCCGCGCTTCGCGGACGAGAAGACCCGCTACGCCACCCTACAGCCGAAAGAGGTAAAGATCGTGTTTGCGAGCTATTACCGCGTTTCGGAATGCTGCGTGGAGGCGCGGCTGACGGTGGAGGCGCAGGTCGAAATCCGATGGAGATTCCTCGAAAAAACCGTACCGCAGCGCTATGACGTGGATATGTGGTTCGACATGGAAGGAGATATGAACGGCGAGATCTGCCAAATCGCGCTTCATCGCTATCGCAGTGAAGCGTCCGGCGTCAAGCTTGACGAGTATCTGGTGCCTGTCTTTCACTGGGAGGACATAGAGGAGGAAGCGGAGCGTATCATTGCGGATCTTGTGCCGGAGGGACTGAGCGATCCATCGCGGCTGCGCCCGTATCCGTTTGCGGAGCGTCTGGGGCTGAAAATCGTCTCGCTCCCGCTGTATAAGCGTCCGAAGACGGCCAGTATTCTGTTCTTCGGCCCGGGAGATGTGCTAACGGGCTCGAGCGCGGATGCGCCGTCGGTTTCCGTGGCTGTTGAAGCAAATACCATCGTGCTGAACAGCCATCTTTCCGGCAGGGAAAAGGACGCGATTTTCCATGAGTGCTTTCACTATGTAGAGCATCGGCTCTTTTTCAAGCTCCAGCAGCTCCACAACAACGATATCGCCGCCATCGGCAGATGGAGACCGGTTACACTGAAGGAGGGCAGGCGCAGCCCCATCGAGTGGATCGAATGGCAGGCGAATGTAGGCAGCCAGTGTCTGCAGGTACCGCAGGCGCTGCTGCGTAAGTGCGTCAATGAAGCCCTGAACGATATGAAGAATATCCGTCTGCACATGGGATATCGTCTTCAGATTATTGGAAAACGGCTGGCGAGGGAATTCGACGTATGGAATTACCGGCTGCGCAACCGAATGATTCATGTGGGCTACAGCGCCGCCCGGGGTGCACTGAATTACGTGGGGGACGGCTATATTCAGCCGTTTGCCTTTGATTTGAGCAAGTGCCACGGCGGACAGACCTTCGTGATCACACCGAATGAGATGATCGCGGAGTACGTCCGAAACGAAGCATTCCGCGGGCTTATCGATACCGGTCACTATATCTATGTGGACGGGCACATCTGCATCAACGACCCGGAATACGTTGTTTTGTCGAACGGCAAGCTCCTTCTGACTCCCTGGGCCAATCAGCATGTGGATCAGTGCTGCCTGCGATTTGTTCGCACCTACCATCGGGACAGGAAAACGCACTATGTCTTTGGTCAGCTCAACAGCGACGAGGAATATAATGGGCGCAGTCTGTCCATGTCAGCGTCGGAGAGGGCTCCGCGCCTGTACGAGCAGGCTGTTGCAAGAGCCCAGCTCATCCAGTCACTGCCCGCAAGCTTTCATGCGGCGTTTGCCATGCTTATGGATGCGAAGGGGATTACGGTAGAAAAGCTGGCGGAGGAAACCATGCTGTCGGAGCGCAGCATCACCCGATACCGCAATCGGGAGCAGGACAACTTCTCGGCAGATACGGTAGCGATTCTCTGCCTGGGTCTGGGCCTGGATCCGATTCTAAGCTTCGCGATGATGGAAAAGGCGGGTATCCATTTGCGCGATACGCCGGAAGACCTGACGCTCAAGGCCGTGCTGATGGGGCTGCACACGACGCCCGTCATGCAGGTCAGGGCGTATCTAAACGAAATCAATTACCCGAGGATCAGGTCTTGGCCTCAACAACAGTGAAACAGCAGACACAACTTTCAACGAAGCGGTCGGAGACGTTTCTCAACGGAGACGTCGCCGGCCGCTTTTTTTGTTTTTGGAGAATGAGCGACGTTCTCCGGGCAAGTGCGGAAACAAACAGGGTGACAGCTGCTGTCACCCCACGGAAAGCGGTTCAGAGAAAAAACTCTCTCTTTCAGCTTCTCCACAAAGAGATGCAGACATCCATCCGAGAGCAAAAGCACGAAAATGCGGCGGCAAGCAGGGAAATAAAGACGAATAAGGGCGATTATTGCGGCTCGGTCAGGGTGTTTTCAGATTGTTCGGAGCGGACGAGCGTGCAATCGCCTGGAAAACAAAAAATATTTTTGCAGGGGGGTGACAGCTGCTGTCACCCTAAAACGGGCTTTTTCAGCCTGAATCGCATAATGAAGAAACACAAAATGCAGAATCTGCGAAGAAAAGTCCATAAATTCACCGATTAGACGAAAACGAACGAAAGTTATGCAATTATTCCTGCAAAACAGGGTGACAGCAGATGTCCTGTTCATTTGAGCGACACTCCGCTATCATAATACCCGTGAGGTGGCCACCCACGAAATCAGGAACACGGTAACGCAAGGGAAAGGGATCGACCGACAGGTGCGGCGGACGCGCGGGAAGTTCCCCGTATCCGTTATGCCTGAGGTCTGCCTGCCCATGACCGCACCAGGTCTGCGCAGTTCGTTGCCGTTTCGAGATGGAGAGGGAGGTCATCTTTATGTTAATGAGCAACGAACAGGGAATCGTCCTCGACAAGCAGATTGCAGCGGTAAAACAGGGCGTGTTGAAACCGATCTGTCGCCGAAAGCTAATTCGGCTGTCTGACTTGGAGATTCTATCAGTTTACAATTCGGAATTGCGAGGAATATGCAATTACTATGGACTGGCGAGCAATTATACGCGCCTTTCGTACTTTGCCTACCTCATGGAGTATAGCTGTCTTAAAACACTTGCGAGCAAACACCAGACCACAACATCCAAGATTCGCAAGAGGTTCAAAGATGGACGCGGAGGCTGGTGTATCGTCTATACGACGAGAAAAGGTGAACAGCGTACATATTTCGCCAAGTATCAGGATTGCAAATCAGTCGCGTACGCTGCTGATCGAATTCCTGAGTTGTCGCTTCGATACTGGCACACCAGCAACTCTCTGGAAAGCCGACTGAAAGCGAAGAGATGTGAGTACTGCGGTACTACCGATAGTATGCGCTATGAAATCCATCATGTGAACAAACTGAGAAATCTTCAAGGAAAAGCAATGTGGGAGAGGCTTATGATTGCCAGAAGACGCAAAACGCTGGTGCTGTGCGAAGAATGTCATCATAAGCTCCACCACGGAAGACTGTAACTGAACGAGCATTGATGGGGAGCCGGATACATCGAGAGGTGTAAGTCCGGTTCCGAGAGGGACTGCGCAAACCTGCCTGGCAAAGCAGGTAAGGCGGCGCTTTCCTACTCTACGGCCGCGGCGTAAGAGTTGATGCAAATCGGAACAGTCAGCTCATGCTCTATGCTCTGGGCGCGCTGTTGGAGTTCGACCCGCTCTACGACATTCATCATGTGCGCATGACCATCGTACAGCCCCGGCTGAACAACTTGTCCTCCTACGAAATGGAGGCGGACGAGCTGCTCCGTTGGGCAGAGACGGAGGTGCGCCACAAAGCGCTCCTGGCCTATGCGGGCAAAGGCGAATTCTGCGCCGGCGAATGGTGCCACTTCTGTAAGGCGCGCTATACCTGCCGGAAGCGCAGCGAATATCACATGCGCCTGGCTGAGCGGGATTTCAAACAGCCAGACCTGCTTTCGGATGAGGAGATTGCCGATATCCTGCCCGTAGCGGAAAGCCTGAACAGCTGGGTGCAGGATCTCATGGCTTATGCCACGCAGGAAGCGGTGGACGGAAAGCGCTGGCCGGGCTATAAGCTGGTGGCCGGGCGCACGGTGCGCAAATACACCAGCGAAGCCGAGGTCATCAAAGCGGCGACCGAGGCGGGCTACACCGACATCTACAAGACCACGCTATTGGGCGTTGGCGATCTGGAAAAGCGACTGGGCAGAAAGAAGTTCAGCGAGGTGCTGGGCAAATACGTCGTCAAGCCCCAGGGCGCGCCGACGCTTGTTCCCGAAACCGATCCCCGCA
>ERZ780195.458-NODE-458-length-41164-cov-18.604880_pt1 | contig 41164 bp, 33 predicted proteins | sample MGYA00511017_ERZ780195 | MGnify/ENA primary metagenome ERZ780195 (study PRJEB29588, sample SAMEA2159974) | human gut metagenome | biome: human gut; feature: human-associated habitat; material: faeces | place: Denmark | collected 2008/2010 ...
ACGCTTTTCTGTGGTTAAAACGCTGGAGAGGCATCGCTACGCGCTATGCGAAAAATACGTCATCGTTCCTTTCTGCTGTTCATATCAGGTGTATCGCTATTGGGCTGGCTGTTTTGGCTTGATATCATGTAGACACTGTCTAATGGAAACGAGACCCGCGTTTCGGAAAAAACACAAAAAGCGTCCCCGCAGAAGGAAATCCGCAGAGAGCCCGGGGTGAAAGCCGACAGGCGGTCAAGGGTATCCGCATGAGCAGCATGACGCGCGGTTTATATGCCCATCTCACCATATTCAAAATGATTTCAGACTCTGCTACGTAAAACTTCATTACAGCTTCATTTACAAATAACAATGATGCCATAAAAAGACGAGATATCTTCATGATTTTATGGTATAATGCAAAATAAACACCACATAATGCAATATTGTCGCCCAAAGTGGTATAATCAAATATGAATAAACAGCTAAGCCTGTCCACCTTGAGTGATGAATTGTCGCAAGTTCGGGCAAGGAAACGGGAATTTTTAGCAGAGATAGACCGCGTTGTTCCGTGGGCAAAATGGATAAGCATTATAAAGCCGTACTACTACCCTATGATTTGGAACGGATGCTGAGAATCTATCTCGCACAAAATCTGTATAGGATTATTGCTGAAATGGCGTTGCGCGATTCTCAAAGGAAAGGGGTGTGCGTTTTAATAATTTTGTAAAGGCCGGAGGATCTCATGATCTCCAACGTCTGCCGCGCGGCGCTGTCTGAATCGAAAGGCACAACACGGTATGGATTAAGGAGGATCACAATGAAAAAAACACTGCTTTGCGCTCTGCTGACTCTTTGCCTGATCTCATCCTTGGCCGGCGTTTCCCTGGCTCAGGGAGAGACGATTAACCTCATGGGAATTGCCGTCGACCTGTCGCACAATTACATGACCTCGATCATCAGCCAGTATGAAGAAAAAACCGGAAACAAGATAAACATCATTTCCATCGACAGCAGCAATTTTGATACCATTGCCACCAGCAAGTTTGCTACCGGAGATATTCCCGACATTTTTCAGCACTTCAACGATTCCAACATCAACAATTACGACGTCGCCAACAATTTCTATTATTTGAACGATCAGCCCTGGGTGAGCGACCTGACCTCGGGCGCGCGGGATTACGCCAGCGACGGGGAGGGCAATCTGCTGGGACTGCCCTTCTGGGAGAGTTCGGTTTCCGGCTGCTTCTACAACAAAACGCTGTTTGCCGAGCTCGGTCTTGAGCCTGCGACCAGTCAGGCGGAATTCGACCAGCTGTGCCAGACGCTGACCGACAAGGGCTATACCGCCCTGTGCTGGCCGACCAACGGCTGCAACTGGATGTATCAGTTTGCGCTGGATCCGGTGTTTGCGGACGACGGCGGCGAAAAGCTCGCGAAGCTGAACAGCAACCAGCTGACCTACGCCGATATTCCCGAAGTGCAGGCGATGGCGCAGTGGGTGAAGGACGCGGCGGATAAGGGATGGTTCGGCTCCAGCTACATGACCGACGGCTGGGGAGACATCACGGTGATGCTGGGCAGCGGCGAGGCGGCCATGATGCTGATCTGGGACACATGGTTCTATACCGATCTGGACGAGAGCTACGGCTATACAAAGGAAGATTTCGGTATCATGCCGATGTTTATGGGCACCTGCGACGAAGGAACCTATGAGGGCGGAAACCTGAACATGCTGATGGTGAACAAGAACAGCGATAAACTGGAGCTCTGTCTGGAGTTCCTGGCGTTCTGTGCCACGCCCGAACACTACAACGAGGCGTTCAGGGACATCGCGACCGTGAGCGTGTTCAAGGGTCAAACCGCCAACATTCAATCGACAATGGTAACGGAGGCGATTGAGTCCATCGAACGGCTGCAGCGCACCTCTACCGCCAACCCCAAGATCATCGGCTACACGCAGAGCGAGACGGGGTCGGCCATTCAGGAGCTTCTGCTGGGCAACGTGGATGCGGAGGGCTGCGTAAAGCTGATGGATGAATACCGCATGGCATCTGCCAAAGCGCTGGGCACGGAAGGATTCTAAGGCAGTCCCGCTCATTTGTGCGGCATTCCCTTTTGGAGCCTTTTTCGGCGCGAAAACGCGCATGAGGGGGTCCGGTCGGGCTCCCTCATCCATAATCACAGGGGAGAGGTGTCCGTTATGAACCGCGATAAAGTATATCCCAGATATATGGTCTGGGCGCCGCTGATTCTGTTTGTTGTATTCTTCGTCATTCCCTCTACGATCGGCTATGTGTACGCCTTTACCGACTGGAGCTCTACGCGATCGAAGTTTTCCGATATAAATTATGTGGGCCTGACCAATATTCTGGAAATGCTCGACAACAGGAAGATCCCCGTCGCCCTGGGCAATACCTTCATCTACGCCGTCGCGAAAACGGCGGCGGTGACCGTGTTCGGCCTGATACTGGCGTATATCCTCAATCGGGACATTCGCAGCAAGAACCTGCTGCGCGCGGTGTATTTCCTGCCCGCCGTGCTGTCCACTCTGGTGGTGGGCCTGATCTTCAAGGCGATATTTCAGACGCGGGGCGGAACGGTCAACAGCATCCTGTCGGCGATGGGACGTAAACCGGTACAATGGCTGGGCAGCCGGTGGACCGGCGTATTCTCCATCAGCGTTGCGGAGATATGGCGCAATGTGGGCTACGCTATGGTTATCAGTCTGGCAGGGATGCAGTCGGTGAGCCACGACTATCTGGAAGCCGCCGCCATTGACGGCGCGGGCGAGTGGCAGGTCTATAAAAATGTGACGCTGCCGCTGATTATGCCCACGGTGAACGTGAACATTCTCTTCAGCCTGATCTACGGGCTTAAAATGTTCGATTTGATCTATGTGATGACCGGAGGTGGCCCCGGGGGAACGACGGAGAGCTTCGGCACGCTGATGATGAACGAAATGGGTTCGGGGCGCTACGCCAACTCGGTTGCAGTCAACCTGATCTTCACGGTGCTGCTGGTTATCGTCGCCATCCTGTATAAGAAACTGAGCAAAAGGTGGGAAAACATCCTATGAAAAAGAAGGAGAGGAAGAAAGACTGGCTGTACGGCGGCGTTCTGTGGTTGATCAGTCTGGTGGTAATCTATCCCTTGGCTATGGTGCTGCTGACTTCCCTGAAGGAAAAGCGCGAGGCCAACGCCCTGAATATCGCCCTGCCGAGACAATGGATGTGGGAGAATTACGCGCAGGTGATGCAGAGCGGAAACATCGTGCGCTCCTTTTTCAACAGCGTCTTCATCTCGATTATTACGGTGATGCTGGTGCTGATGACTGCCTCCCTGCTCAGCTACGCCATTCAGCGGCGGAACACCCGCGCCTGCCGGATCATCGACCGGCTCCTGACCTTCGGCATCATCGCGCCCTTCGCCGCCATGCCCAGTATGCGACTCCTCCAGATTATCGGCATATACGGGAGCCTCTGGGGGCTGATCTTCACCTATTCCGCGCTGTACCTTCCCTTTTCCGCCATGATGATTACCAGTTATATAAAGGGGATTCCGCGGGAGCTGGACGAAGCGGGCGTTATCGATGGTGCGGTCGGGATGTCGCTGTTCGTGCGCATCATGGCACCGCTGCTTACGCCCATCGCGGCCACGGTGGGCGTGCTGGTGTTCATGTGGAGCTGGAATGAGCTGCAAATCCCGCTGTATCTGCTCAACTCCGCCCGCAATTATACGCTTCCGCTTTCGGTCTACAATTTTTACGGTGCGTTCAGCAACAGCTGGAATCTGGTGTGCGCAGACGTGATTTTGGTATCTCTGCCGGTGATCCTGCTCTACGTGTTTTCGCAGAAATACGTCATTTCCGGCATGACTGCGGGCGCGGTGAAAATGTAATCGGGAAAGGGATCGCGCGAGGCTGTACACCTTATCGAGGGAATAGCCGCCCAAAATCTTCTGGCTGATCGTGGCTATGACACATCAGAAATCATTGCTTACGCACTTTCAGCCGGAATAAACGTTGTTATCCCGCCTAGGAAAACCGAAAGGAACAGCGCGAATATGACCGCTATCTCTACAAAAGCAGGCATCTTGCAGAGAACGCTTTTCTGGTTAAAGCGCTGGAGAGGTATCGCCACGCGCTATGCGAAAAAACACATCCTCTTTCCTTTCCGCTTTCACGTCTAGATGGGATTGGCAGCGGCTGCCCGCGCCCAGCGCACGGAAGCGGGTTGGGTTGAGCGCGCTGCCCTCATCGCTCGCCGGTCGGCATAACGGCTGCGGAACTGAGAGGGCGACATGCCGGCAAATTTTGCGAAGGCATAATTGAAGCTGGAGACGTTGTTGTATCCGATGCCGAGGGCAATCTTCGTGATGGAAAGGTCGGTGTGGATCAGCTTCTCCTGAGCCTCGCCGATGCGCTGCTTGGCGATATACTGCATGGGTGCATAGCCCACCACTTTTTGAACACATGGGCAAGATAGTACACGCTCAGATTCATAGCGCGACCGATATCTGGCAGGGTAATGGCCTCAGCATAATGGGCGTCCAGATATTTGCGCGCTTCCATGCCCAGCCGGTGTTCGCCATCGGTGTTCATATCGGGATAGACGGCGGCGGAATTCAGCTTGCTCTGTACATATGCCAACAGGGACAGCATGAGATAATGGACCATGGACTCCGCGTCGGGTTTGTTGCCGCTGAGCAATTCAAAAATAGCATTCCAGATCTGAAAGGTGCGTTCGGAGTCGCCCTCAGCAGTTACTATAGGCCGGGTGCCTTCCGGGACAAGATGATTTTCCGGCAGTCCGTCTATCCGCAGATTGGCAATGCCAATGCACAGGCGTTCGAAGCTCAGCCCCTCGTGGCACATTTCGTCGTGCAGCACGCCGGAATTGTACGCCAGGATGTCTCCCGTCGAAACATCATACATCTTCTCGCCGATCAGCGCCTGTCCCCTGCCGCCGCACACGAAAATCATTTCAAACCACGCCTCATGCTGGTGGATGGCCCGGGAATAGGTGGATACATTCTGGTTGTCCACCTTGCTGACATACAATAGCCGGGGCCATCCGACAAATCAAAGGGAGCCTTGTAACAGTTGTGCGCAAAAAACTGAAGCATATTGTTCCTCCCGAATAAACTCCATTACCTTATAATTCAACAGTTCGCATTTTTCAAGGCTTTATTCCTCCTTTTATGGGCATTGTGAACATGCTTTCCTGTTTTCTCGGAATGCATAACCGAATTGGTCCGCTGCTCTAGCACAACAAGATTTTCGCAGTACAGGCAAATAAATTTGAAAATCCGCCCTGTTTTTTCAAAAAAAACAGCAATCAATCCGTATCTTTTCGGCGCGTTTTCCATAATAAGTTTTCCATTATAACAAGTACGATGGAAAAATATAAATCCCCTTGTGGAATAATGTGTCTTTCAAATCATTCAGGATGGAGTGTGATTACATATGTTCGATTCCCGGAAGGTCTTTCTTGGCATTGCGCCGATCGGCTGGACCAACGACGACATGCCCGAGCTGGGCGGTGAAAACACCTTCCAACAAACCGTAAGCGAAATGGCGCTGGCGGGCTTCACCGGCTGTGAAATCGGCAACAAGTATCCCAAGGATCCCGCCGAACTGAAAAAAGCGCTGGATCTGCGGGGCATGCGCGTCGCCTCTCGCTGGTTCAGTTCCTTCATTCTCACCCAGCCCATCGAGCAGGTTGCCGCCGATTTTGAGCGGGAGCTGGACTTCATGGCCGCAGTGGGCGCCAACCGCATCAACGTCTCCGAGCAGAGCTATTCCATTCAGGGTCAGATGGACACGCCCGTGCTGGCCAACCATCGCCATGTGATGAACAACGAAGAGTGGGACCGCTTCTGCGCCGGACTGAATCATCTGGGCAGAATCGCCACCGCCCGCGGCTTCAAGCTGTGCTTCCACCATCACATGGGCACCGTGGTGCAGACCGCCGAGGAAACCGACCGCATGCTGGCCGGCACCGATCCCGAGCATGTGTTCCTGTGCTATGACACCGGTCATTTTACCTTTGCAGGCGAGGATCCGCTGATCGTGCTGAAGAAATATGTGAACCGCGTGGGCCATGTCCATCTGAAGGACATGCGTGCAGACGTGGTTGCCCGGGTCAGCCCCGAGGGCTGGAGCTTCCTGACCGCCGTGCGCAACGGCGCGTTCACCGTGCCCGGCGACGGCTGCGTGGACTTTGATCCCATCTTCGCCCTGCTGGCGGAAGCCGGATACACCGGCTGGCTGTTGGTGGAGGCCGAGCAGGATCCCGCTAAGGCCAATCCTCTGGAATACGCCATGAAGGCCCGCGCATACATCCGCGCTCACGCAGAACTGTAACCCACGACAAAGGAGCAATACCATGTATATTCAGAAGAATCCCGGTAAGGGCTATACGGAATATCTGTCCCGCACGGGAGAGGATCATGGCACCATGATGGACGTGGGTCTGCTGATCCTGGATGCGGGCGAAAGCTGGAATTACCTGAGCGAAACCGACGAGATGGCGGCGTTGCTATTTGAGGGCGAAGTGGAATACGCCTGGAACAGCCAGACAGAAACCTCCCGACGTCAGGATTGCTTCCATGAGGATCCCTGGTGCCTGCACGTCTGCCGCGGCACGTCCGTGACCATCACGGCCAAATCCCATGCGGAGCTCTACATTCAGGCCACGGACAACGAACGGACATTCGAATGCCGGCTATACCGTCCGGAGGACACCATGGTGCAGCACGCGGGCAACAAGGGCGAGCTGATGGGCTGCATGCGCCGGGAAATCAAGACCCTGTTCGACTATGAAAGCGCGCCCTACACCAACATGGTGCTGGGCGAGGTCCTGAATTTCCCCGGCAAGTGGTCCAGCTATCCGCCGCACCATCATCCCCAGCCGGAGGTTTACTTCCACCGCTTCGATTATCCCGACGGCTTCGGCGCAAGCTTCGCCAACGGGGAAATCTATAAGTCCCGTCACAATGGTCTGACGGTCATCAACCACGGCTTCCATTCTCAAGCGGCGGCGCCGGGCTACGCGATGTGCTACGTGTGGGGCATTCGCCATCTGGACGGCGATCCCTGGCGCAAGACCCGCATCGACAATCCTGAGCATGCCTGGCTGTGGAAAGCAGACGCCAACGACCACATCTTTCACATGGAGGAGAGCAAATGAAGGCCATTCGATTGACTATGGCGCAGGCGCTGGTGCGCTTCCTGGAAAATCAGTATGTGCGCTATGACGACGTGGAACAGCGGTTCGTGCGCGGCGTATTCATGCTGCCCGGACACGGCAATGTGGTGGGTCTGGGTCAGGCGCTTCAGCAGGAAGCCCACGATCTGGAAATTCATCAGGGCAAGAACGAGCAGGGCATGGCCCATGCTGCCGTGGCCTTTGCCAAGCATATGAAGCGCAAGCAGATCTTCGCCGTCACCTCATCCGTTGGTCCCGGCGCGGCCAACATGGTCACCGCCTGTGCTACCGCCACCGCCAACAACATCCCGGTGCTGGTGCTGCCCGGCGACGTGTACGCCTGCCGCCAGCCCGATCCCGTGTTGCAGCAGATTGAGCAGACCGACGATCTCTCCCTCTCCACCAACGACGCCTTCCGGCCCGTCTGCCGCTACTGGGATCGTATCGTGCGCCCGGAGCAGCTGATGAGCGCCATGATGAGCGCCTTCCGCGTGCTCACCGATCCCGCAGACACCGGTGCGGTCTGCGTCGCCATTCCCCAGGATGTGGAGGGCGAGGCCTACGACTATCCGGAATCCTTCTTCAAAAAGCGCGTGTGGCGCATCGAGCGCCGTCCTGCCACCGGCATTGCCATCGAAGAGGCCGCCGCGGTGATCCGCGCCGCGAAAAAGCCCCTCATGATCTGCGGCGGCGGCGTGCGCTATTCCGAGGCCCACGATGCATTCCGCGCCTTCGCCGAGGCTACGGGCATTTCCTTTGGCGAGACCCAGGCGGGCAAGAGCGCCGTGGTATGGGATCATCCTCTGAACCTGGGCGGCATCGGCGTGACCGGATGCGCCATGGCTAACACCATTGCCAAGGAAGCGGACGTGATCATCGGCGTGGGCACCCGCTACACCGACTTCACCACCTCCTCCAAGTGGCTGTTCAAAGAGGATGCGAGGTTTGTCAACATCAACGTTTCCGAATTCCAGGCTTTCAAATTCGACGCCGTGCCGGTGATCGCCGACGCGAAGGACGCCCTCGTGAAGTTGCAGACCGCGCTGGCGGGCTACGTGGCGCCCTACGCTACGGAAATCGCCGCTGTCAAGGCCGACTGGGATCGCGAACTCGCCCGGCTGGACAGCAAGCGTTTCGGCGAAGGCTATGTGCCTGAGATCAACGACGCCAACGCGGACAGCGGCCTGCGCTTCGCGAAGGATCTGGACGCCAACCTGACCCAGACCACGGTTCTGGGAACCTTCAACCGCCTGATCGCCAGGGACGCCAGCGTCGTTGGTTCCTCTGGCAGTCTGCCGGGCTGCATGCAGCGCATGTGGCGGCCCATGAGCCCCGACACCTACAATATGGAATACGGATATTCCTGCATGGGCTATGAAATCTGCGGTGCGTTGGGCGTGAAATACGCCGTGGGCGAGGATCGCGAGGTCTACGCCATGGTAGGCGACGGCAGCTTCAGCATGCTGCATTCCGAATTCCTCACCGCCGTGCAGGAGCGGAAGAAGATCAACGTCTGCCTGTTTGACAACGCCAGCTTCGGCTGCATCAACAACCTGCAGGTGGGTCAGGGCAACCGCACGATGTGCACGGAGCTGCGCTACCGCACGGGCAACGGCGTGTTCGACGGCGATTTCCTGAACGTGGACTATGCCGCCATCGCCAACGCCTATGGCGGAAAGGGATACAGCATCCGCACCATGTCCGAACTGGAGGCCGCCATTGAGGACGCCAAGTCCGTCAAGGATCGTCCGGTGCTGTTCGACATCAAGGTTCTGCCCAAGAGCATGACCGAGGGCTACGGTGCATGGTGGCGCGTAGGCAATCCTGAGGTTTCCGAATCCGAAACCGTCCGCGCCGCTTGGGAAAACCATCTGACCCACGTTAAGGACGCCCGCAAATATTGATCCCGCCGCACTCCGGCGCGGATTGGCCCATACGACTACCATTCTGAAAGGATGATCATCATGGAGAAGAAATTGAGAATCGGCATCATCGGCGCGGGCCGCATCGGCAAGCTGCACGCGACCAACCTCATGCGTAGCGTACCCATGGCGGAGCTGGCCGCCGTTTCCGACGTGTATGAGCCCGCCGCAAAGGAACTGGCTGAAAAGCTGAACATCCCCGCCTACTACAGCGATTACCGCAAGATCCTGGAGGACGAGACCATCGACGCGGTGTTCATCTGCTCCTCCACCGACACCCATTCTCCCATCTCCATCGAAGCCGCCAAGGCCGGAAAGCACATCTTCTGCGAAAAGCCCATCGATCATGATCTGGATAGGATTGCCGAGGTACTGGACGCCGTGAAGGCCGCAGGCGTGAAATATCAGGTGGGCTTCAACCGCCGCTTCGACCGCAACTTCAGGCACGTTCACGAAGTCGTCAAGAACGGCGGTGTCGGTAATGTGCATATCGTGAAGGTGACCTCCCGCGATCCCGAGGCTCCGCCGATTTCCTACGTCAAGGTTTCCGGCGGTATCTTCGTGGACATGGCCATCCATGATTTCGACATGGTGCGCTATCTGTCCGGCAGCGAGGTCGAAGAAGTTTCCGCCGTGGGCACCTGCCTGGTGAACCCCGAAATCGGTGCCGCCGGCGACGTGGATACCTGCATCATCACCCTGCGCTTCAGGAATGGCGCGCTGGGCGTGATCGACAACAGCCGCCAGGCCGTTTATGGCTATGATCAGCGCGTGGAGGTATTCGGCTCCAAGGGCTGTATCACCGCCGATAACGAAACCGCCAACAACACCACCCTCTACACCGCCGACGGCGTCAGCAAGGAAAAGCCCCTGTGGTTCTTCCTGGAGCGCTATAATGACGCCTACATTCAGGAGGAAGTCGATTTTGTGGACGCCTGCCTGAATGACAAGCCCACCGTCGTGGGCGCGTTCGACGGCCTGCAGCCCGTGAAGATCGCCATCGCCGCCAAGAAGAGCTGCGAGCTGGGCGGCGTTCCGGTGAAGGTGGAAGACTGATAAACCGCCTGACGTGATCTTCGCGCAAGACGGCGGCAGGTCGGTTCGATCTGCCCGCTGCCCTTTCGCGAAGGCAGGGAAAACCTGTATTTTTCCCCCGGTTCCACCACGCGGAGCCGGAGGATTCCCAAGGGTTTCAATCCCCTTGGAAGAATAACTGAGGGGCAGAGCCGCTCAGGAGGTGGCGATGAATAAACAAATGCTGAATGCCTGGCGCTGAAGATCCGGATCGGTATCGTGGAAGAGATCAAGGCGCGCGGGTTTGGCCATATCGGCGGCTCGCTGAGCGTGGCGGACGCGCTGGCAGCGCTGTACGGCGAAATTCTCCGGTTGGATCCGGCGAACCCCAAGTGGCAGGATCGTGGCAAGTTCGTATTTTCCAAGGGGCATGCCGGTCCTGCGGAGTATGCGGCGCTGGCGGCAAAGGGATTCATTCCCTGGGAGACGCTCAGGACGCTGAACCAGCCCGGTACCAACATGGCGGGTGTCGCGGCCGGACTGGCGGCGGCAGGGTTCAAGTCGGTGATTCATTCCTTCGGCCCCTTTGCCTCCCGTCGCTGTTTTGACCAGATCTTCCTCTCCGGTGGCTATGCCCACAACGACATTACCGTGATCGGCAGCGATCCCGGCGTGTGCGCCACCTTCAACGGCGGCACCCACATGCCCTTTGAGGATGTGGCGCTGTATCGCGTCATGCCTACGGCCACCATCATCGATGTGACCGACGGCGCAATGCTGCAGAATGTGCCGCCCAAGCTGCCTGATATTTCCGGCGTGAAATATCTGCGCGTGGGCCGCAAGCCCAGCCCCACGGTATACGCCGAGGGCGAAGAATTTGAAATCGGCAAGGGCGTCGTGCTGCGCGAGGGCGCGGACGTGGCCATCATCGCCTGCGGCATCATGGTCGCCAAGGCGCTGGCTGCCGCCGCCGCTCTGGCAAAAGAGGGCGTCGAGGCCACGGTGATCGATATGTTCACCATCAAGCCGCTGGATCAGGCGCTGGTGGTTGAGTATGCGAAGAAGTGCGGCGCAGTGGTAACCTGCGAAAACCACAACCACGTGGACGGTCTGCTCGCCGCCGTTTCCGAGGTACTCTCCGTTCGGCAGCCTACCCCCATGGCTTATGTGGCAGTAGAGGATGAGTACGGCGAAGTCGGCTCCCAGGATTATCTGGAGGAGCGCTTTGGCCTCACCGCCGGGCACATCGCCCAGGCTGCCAGAGACGCCATCGCAAAAAAGCGTTTGCGAAGCATTTCCACAATAATACTGCATCATGCAGGATACAGGGGCAATTCCCCGGGAAAGGATGATAATCATGAAGAAGATCAGAGTTGGCGTGGCTGGCTACGGCACTATCGGACAGCGTCTGGCAGACGGCGTCGCCATGCAGGAAGACATGGAACTGGTGGGCATCGCGGATCTTGCCCCCACCCTTTCGATTCGCGCCCTGGCGGAAAACGACATGATCGGCGCAAACAACGTAAAGTACCATCTGTATCTTGTGGACGGCGCTGACAAGGCGCAGTTCGACGCGATGGGCATCCCGGTCGCGGGCAGCTTCGAAGATCTGATCAAGAGCGTGGACATCATGCTGGACAGCGCGCCCGGCGGCGTAGGCGCGAAGAACAAGGTAATCTATGAGAAGTTGGGCGTAAAGGCCATCTTCCAGGGCGGCGAGAAAAACTCCGTCGCGGATGTGTTCTTCCACGGCTATGCCAACTATGAAAAGGGCCTGGACGCCAACTATCTGAAGCTCACCAGCTGCAACACCACCGGCCTGATCCGCGCCGTGGACGCTCTGGATCGCGCCTATGGTCTGGAAAAGGCGGCCATCACCATCATCCGTCGCGTGGCGGATCCCGGCGACTATCATCGCGGCTTGACCAACGCCCTGCAGATGGAAAAGGCGCCCACCCATCAGGCGGTTGACCTGATGACCATCATGCCTCATGTGAACGCCACGGGCATCCTGGTTCACACGCCCGTGACCCATGGTCACATCATCACCGTGCTGGCCACCGCCAAGGACGGCAAAAAGATCACCAGGGAAATGGCGCTGGAAGTATTCAACAAACATCCCCGCATCCGCGTGGTCACCATGGATGAAGGCTTCAAGGGCAACGCCAGCTTCTTCAAATATGCCCGCGACCTGGGCAACCGCCGCGGCGACATGTATGAAATCGGCCTGTGGGAGGACAGCGTCGTGGAATCCGGCAACGACATCATGTTTGCCATCAACATTCCTCAGGAGTCCGTGACTATTCCGGAGACCATCGACGGCATCCGCGCCGCCTGCCACATGCAGGAGACCCGGGAAGAGGCCACCAACACCACCAACAAGTATCTGCATATCGGCCGTTTCAAGAAGTAAGCGGTTGAACCACCCGGGGAAGGACGCCCGCAAACGGGTCTTCTTCCCCGAACTGTATGGAGTGGCGCGTTTACGCGCAAAGGCCCGACGGCATAGAGACAGGAGTGATTTTTCATGAGATTTGGAATTCATACCCTGGATGAATTCGACGTTCAGGGCAAGACCGTGCTCTGCCGCGTGGACATGAATCAGCCCGTGGATCGGGCGACGGATACCCTCAAGAGCATCCAGCGCGTCGCCGCCTGTGCTCCTACCGTGAAGGAACTGTCCGACCGGGACGCGAAGGTCGTGCTGCTGGCCCATCAGGGCAGCGATATTGAATACAAGAACTTTTACTGCACCCGCCCCCACGCCAGGGTGCTGACGGAACTTCTGGGCCGAGAAGTCAAATGGATCGAGGACGTGTGCGGGCCCACCGCCCGGGCCGCCATCCAGTCCATGCAGGATGGCGAAATCATCCTGTTGGACAACGTGCGTTTCTGCTCTGAGGAACAGACCCTGTTTGAAATGAAGCTGCAGCTGACCCACGAGCAGCAGGCGCAGACGCAGGTGGTCGCCAAGCTGGCTCCGCTGGCGGATCTCTATGTGTGCGACGCCTTCGCCGCCGCTCACCGGGATCAGCCCACCCTGTGCGGCTTTGAACAGGTGCTGCCCTCCTGTATGGGCCGCCTGTTTGAACGGGAATACTGCGAGGTTTCCCAGCTGATGGAATCTCCCGAGCATCCCTGCGTGTTCGTGTTGGGCGGAGCCAAGATCTCCGATGCGTTCATGATGATGGAAACCGTGCTGAACAGCGGTGCGGCGGACAAGGTGCTCACCGGCGGACTGGTAGGTCAGGTTCTGCTGGCCTCTCAGGGCGTTGAAATCGGCAGCGGCACCCTGGGCTTCATCCAGAAGTCTGGCTACAGCGAATACATCGAAAAGGCTGCGACGATCTACGGGCGCTATGTCGACCGTATCGAGCTGCCCGCCGATCTCGCTCAGGTTCGGGACGGCCTCCGGCAGGAAGCGGCTGTGGGCAGCATTCCCGCAGACTTTGACGCCATAGACGTGGGTTCCGAAACGGCGAAGCGCTATCGCAAAGCCATCCTGGCCGCGAAGACGGTGTTCGCAAACGGCCCTGTCGGCGTGTTTGAAAAAGCAGAGAGCGAGCTGGGCACGAAGACGCTGTTCGAAGCCATGGCCGACACGGAGGGTTACACCGTGGTGGGCGGCGGCGACAGTGTGACCGCCGCGGCCAAGTACGGCGTGACCAACCGCCTGGACTACATCTGTACCGGCGGCGGCGCGCTGATCCGCTTCCTCACCGGCGAGGAACTTCCCGTGGTCAAGGCCCTGCGCCACGCCGCGAAGGCATTCCCCGCGAAAGCATGAGGTGAAGCGCCATGAGATTTGATCTTGGATTCGGCTCCGGTGTGCAGACCGTGGAGATTCCGGACGCCAATGTAAAGGATGTGCTTCTGCCCAATCCCGTATCATATGATCTTTCAGGCGCGGACGAAGTGGCCCGGGCGCTGGATAATCCCATCGGCTCTGCCGAGATCGAAGAAATCGTGCATCCCGGCGAGAAAATCGCCATCATCACCAGCGACGTCACCCGCCCCATGCCCACATGGGTCGTGATGCCTGTGCTGCTGGATCGGCTGTACCGCGCGGGCGTGCGTCCTGAGGACGTGACTCTGGTTTTCGCCCTGGGCAGCCATCGCGGCCATACGGAAGCGGAAATGCGCAAGCTGGCCGGCGAGCGAGCTTTCAGCGAAATCAAATGCGTGGACGGCAACCGTGACGACGTAGTGCATCTCGGTGTCACCCGTCGGGGCACCCCGGTGGACATCGTGCGCACCGTAGCCGAAGCCGATCGGCGCATCTGTCTGGGTAATGTGGAATACCACTACTTCGCGGGCTATTCCGGCGGCGCGAAGGCCATCATGCCCGGCGTTTCCACCCGGGACGCCATTCAGGCCAACCACAGCCGCATGGTTTCTCCGGACGCCTGCGCGGGCAAGCTGGCCGGCAATCCCATCCGCGAGGACATTGAGGAAGCCGCGGACATCTGCGGCGTGGACTTCATCCTGAACGTGGTTCAGGACGCTCACAAGCAAATCATTCACGCCGCTGCGGGCGACGTCACCCTGGCCCACCGGGAAGCCTGCGCCTTCCTGGACCGGCTGTACATAAAGCCCATTGAGAGCCGCGCGGACATCGTCGTGGTTTCCCAGGGCGGCGCGCCCAAGGATCTGAACCTGTATCAGACCCAAAAGGCGCTGGACAACGCCAAGCACGCCGTGAAAAAGGGCGGCGTGGTGGTATTGATCGGATCCTGTCGGGAGGGCTTTGGTGAACAGGTGTTCGACGAGTGGATCGAACAGGCCCAAACTTCCCACGGTCTGATCGACCGGGTGCAGAACCATTTCCAGCTGGGCGGCCACAAAGCTGCGGCCATCGCCATGGTGCTGGAGCATGCGGACATCTATCTGGTATCCGAAATGGATCCTGAAACGGTAAAAAAAACATTCCTGAAGCCCTATACCTGCGCACAGGATGCGCTGAACGACGCCTTTAAGAAGATGGGGCCGGACGCATCGGTGATCGTCATGCCCTACGGAGGATCCACCCTGCCCAAGGCGGCGGAATGACCGTCCCGGCATTCATCCACAATAATCATAAACCCCGGCGTGTGGGGCTGTTGCACACCCAACTGATACGCATGCAGAACCAGTGTTAAATTAAAATGAGCCGGCAAATCCAAAAGGAAATGCCGGCTCGTTTGTTGAATTAAATACATTTTACGCTTCAATCGGCAAAGGCTAACCGGAATCGCCATGGAAGCCGCGAACTGTTTCTCAAAAATGAGAAAAAGGCGGTCAGCCGAGGCCAACCGCCAGAGAATGTTAATCAGTTTTCCGTATTTTCCGGACACCCAGTTCACGCGGGCGTTGACCACGATGGCGTGCCAGCCGTTTTCGGCGGTGGCCACCCATTCGAAGGAAGTGCCGTTTGGAACGGCGGTAATGCGCTCATACTGCGCTCCGTTGCCCTTACGGATGTTCACCGAGCCGCTGCCGCAGACAATGCACACACGCTTTGCCATCGTGGGAGTATCAGGCTCGTCGGACTGCGTGGGCTCGTCCGGCTGTTCGGGTTTATCCAACTGATCGGGTTCATCCGGCTGGTCGGTTTCCTTGCCCGCATCATTGTCCGCAGCAGCATCCATCAGTGCCCTGTGGGGCTCGCTGCCGTAGACGCCATCCTGCTTAACGCCTGCCTTCGTCTGAAACTTCTTGAGGGCAACTTCCGTTTCAGTTCCGAACTCGCCGTCCGCACCATATCGGGGCAGCGCATAGCCCAGATGCAGCAGGAATTCCTGCATGGCCTTCACGTCCGTACCTTTGGAGCCCTTTTTCAGTGTGCGGGTACCGAGCATGTACTCGCTCGTCGGGGTATCTGCCTTCACACCGCTGCCGCCGGTGAACACTGCGTCGCCGTAGTCCACGAAGGGTAACTGATACCAGTGCGTCCACTTGCGAGAGGACACCTTCGTTTTCACACAGCCGTAGTTGAAACCGCGCTCCTCCACGGCATAGCCGCCGCCGATGTACACGCCCACATGTCCGTCAAAGCGCAGTGCAATGCCGGGCACTTCGGGCAGCGTGTCCATGGTTCCCCAGGCGCATCCCCTGCTCTTCGCATAGGTGAACATGCCGTTGGCAGATTTGTCCGGGCAGCCGTGCGCGCCGTACTTGCTGGAAAAGGTTCTGTCCGTGCCAATGGATTCGATCACACCCTGTCCGCCGTTCGTCCACTGGTAACCCTTAATCAGTCCCACTCAGTCGGCGCAGACCTTCTTCTTTGCAACGTCATCACGATAACGGGCGGTACGGCCGGAACCGTAGTGTGGCGGATACTGCTTCGCCTTGCGGGCGCGCAGACTCTCGGTGCATTTATAAACCACCGAGCCGTACCAGTAGGGCTGACCTATCATCTTTTCACAGAACGTGGCGAAGTGTTCATTGGTAAAAGGCATATTGATTCGTTCACTTATTCCTGCTCATCCTCCTGTACATCGTCCTTTTTCTCATCGGCGCGCCCATGCAGCTGCGCGAGCACATCTTTCATCCTGTCGGGAATGGGCAGACCGATATGAGTGGCGTTTTCCAGCAGGGAAAGGCCCTCATTGGACAGATAGAAACAGATCACGGCGCTGCGCAGCGCGGAGCCGGTGCCCACGATATGAATGTCCACCACGTTGGCCACGCCTACCAGCATCAGGATCAGCACCTTCTTGCAGATGCCCTTGAAGCCCACAGCGCTGGACAGCTTCTTGTCGATCACCTCGCACATGAGACCGGTGATGTAGTCCAGCACCATGAAAACGATCAGCGCAAAGCTCAGAGATAACCTCGTAGAGATCGACCGGGACTTCATCCTTGAACTCGGTTCCCTCTATCTGTGCCTCGTCACACAGTTGGAGATCAGAAAACTGCAAAAGATGCTTGCAGAAGAAAAGTAACCACGATGCCGCAATTTTTCATAGCACAATTTAACTATGAACGTTTTCACTTATTGGGCAGTAATGCACATTCGCTCTTTCATGAATTCAATATTTCAAGCATAAGAGGGGGTGCAAATTTGCCTCCTAAAGCAGTAACATGAGTAGGCTGAACCGAAAATCGGTCGTTCCATAGGGGTGTTCAGAATGAACGATATGATTTATTTTGAATCGCCAAGTCGTTCAAACGTCATTTTTGGCGAAAATTCCCCCTATTACTTCCTTTTAATCCCAGCTTTTGCGTAATGCGGAGCCAAAATATGCAAAAAATAAGTACCCAAATATTGTATCAATATCTGGGTACTAAGGTGGTAGTGGCGGGGGAGCTTGCTCCCCCGTCCACCAGCTTGTCAAAAGACTTTTTTGACAAGCTGGGAAGGCCCATTTGCACAGAATGTGCAAATGGGCCTTCTCCATGGATTCGTTACGCCTGCGCAATGGTGTATTCGCCGGCGATAAGGGTGATTTTGCCGTCGTGCAGCGCGGAGGGCCGGCCGTTGACCGTCCACTGGGCGTCGGCGAGCTCGGGCACGAAGTCGGCTTCGCAGTCGAAGGGCACCTTCACGGTGTAGACGAGCTTGCCGTCCACGCGCTTCCAGCCGCTCTCGTAGAGGCCGGCGGCGGAATCGTAGGTGCAGCGGGCGAACTCAAACCGCGGGTCGGACACGGGGGCGATGCGGGCGCGCTTGAAGCCCGGCTGCTCCAGCACGGGATTCAGGCCGCACATGAAGCGGTACATCCACTCCACGATGGCGCCGTAAGCATAGTGGTTCATGCTGTTCATGCCCGTGTCGCTGACCAGACCGTCGGGCAGCACGGAATTCCAGCGCTCCCAGACGGTGGTCGCGCCCATGTTGACCTCGTACAGCCAGCTGGGGAAGTCCTCGTTCAGCAGAAGGGTGTAGGCCACGTCGGACATGCCGTTCTTGGACAGCGTGGGGCAGAGGTGATAGGTGCCCACGAAGCCGGTGTCCAGATGGTCCTGACGGTCGGCGATCTTTTTGCGCAGATCCTTCTGAATGCGCGCGCGGGCCTCGTCGGGCACCAGCCCGAGGCTCAGCGCCAGCGCCATGGCGGTCTGGGTCGGCTCGGCGATGCGGCCGGTGTCGGTGAAGTACTCCTTGCGGAAGGCGGCCTTGATCTCGTCGGCCAGCCTGGAGTACTCGGCATAGTCCTCCGCATAGCCCAGCGCCTTCGCGGCCTGCGCGGTGGCGCTGACGGAGAAGAAGTAGTAGCAGGAGGCGACGTAGTAGGGGTCGGTGCCGCCGAAGCAGCTGCCCTGCACCGGGTTGTCCAGCGCCAGCCAGTCGGCGAAGTGGAAGCCCGAAGTCCACAGGCGGCTGGATCCGCAGTGCTCGTTGTCCTGTTTGCGGATCCAGTTCGTCCACAGCTTCATGTTCTCGTACTGGCGCGCGAGCATGCTCTTATCGCCGTAGAACTCATACATCGTCCAGGGAATCATGGTCGCCGCGTCGGCCCATGCGCAGGAGCCGAACGCGCCCTGCGGCTCGTGGCGGATGGACGCGATCTGGTCGAGAATGTCCGGCACGACGTGGGGCACCGCGCCGTCCAGCCGGCGCTGCTCCAGCAGCATGTCGTGCAGGTACTTCTCGTAGAACGCGGGCGTGTACATGTTGAAGCTGGCGGTGGGGCAGAAGACCTCCGCGTCGCCCGTCCAGCCCATGCGCTCGTCGCGCTGGGGGCAGTCGGTGGGCGTGTCCAGGAAGTTGCCGATCTGGCCCCAGAAGGCGTTGTGGATCAGCTGGTTGACCTTGGCGTTGGAGGTCTCCACATGGCCGATGACCGCCAGATCCGAATGGATGACGCAGCCGGTGAAGTCCTCGAGGCGGATGCTGTCGACGCCCGTGACCTTCACGAAGCGGAAGCCGTAGAAGGTGAAGTGGGGGCGCACATGGGCGGGACGGCCCGCGGAGATGTAGGTGTATTCCGCCTTGGCCGAGCGCAGGTTGTCGCGATAGAAGCAGTCGTTCTGCAGAAGCTCGCCGAACTGGAGATAGACCTTCGCGCCCTCGGGCAGATCGCAGTTGAACTCCAGCCAGCCGGTCATCAGCTGACCGAAGTCGATGACCCATTCGCCGGCCTTGGTGTGCAGAAGCTCTTTGGCGGGAATGCGGTCGAGAATGCGCACCGGCGGGGACAGGCGCTCGGACAGCGGGGCCGCGGGAGCCTCGGCGAGAACGGCCTTATCGGTGGGCTGTTCGGATTCCAGACGCGCGTCGTAGACCTCGCCGTCGTAGATGCTGCTCTCCAGAATGGGCGATCTGCGCGCGTCCCAGCCCGCGTCGGAGCCGACGACCAGCTCGGAGCCGTCGGCCAGCTCCACGCGCAGCTCCACCAGCGCCTTCTGCCGGTCGCCGTAGAGGTTGGCCATCTCGGGCACGAAGCCGAAGCGGCCCTTGTACCAGCCGTTGCCCAGCCACGCGTCCAGACGGTTCTCGCCCGCGCGGAGCATGTCGGTCACGTCGTAGGTCTGATATTGCAGCCAGAGATTGTAGTCGTTGTAGAAGGGCGCGAGAATCTCGTCGCCCACCTTTTCGCCGTTGACGGTTAGCTCATAGGTGCCGAGGCCCACGGCGTAGATGCGGGCGCGCACAGGCGCGGCAGGCAGCGTCACGGTCGTGCCCAGAATGGAGTGCACGTCCTTATCATAGGGCGACTGAATCCACTGCGCCGCCCAGGGCTCGCCGCACTTGCCGGTTTCGAACCACGCGGGCTCGCTGACCGCGCGGTCGCCGTCGTCGGCCACGACCTCCACGCGCCAGAAATAGCGCGTGCGGGGCGAAAGCGTCAGCTCCGGCTCGTAGCCCAGCGAGGAAATGTCCTCGGTCAGGCCGCTGTCGAAGAGGCACTCGTCGAAGCGCTCGCTCAGGCTGACCTGAACGCGCGCCGCGCGCTGCTTCAGACCCGTGGAGTCCTCCGCCGTCCAGGTGAAGAGGGGCTTTTCCATGGCATAGCCCATGGGATTGGTCAGATGATTGGTGCGAAGATTTCTGATTTTCATGGAAGAATCCGTCTCCTTTCGGGTTCGACAGAAATTTCAATGGAGCCAAAGCTCCGCCGAAGTTCATTCTATCATTTTTCGCCGCCGCGCGCAACCGTTCGGCGACAAAAAACGTGCGTTTGACACCGCATTCGCGATGTGCTATGATGGGGGAAAACCACTCGGGGGAGCGTCGGCGCAATGAAGCGGATACTGGTCACGGGCTTCGAGCCCTTTGGCGGAGAGCGGGTCAATCCCTCGTGGGAGGCGGTTCGGGCGCTGCCGGACGAAATTTCTGGCGCGGCCGTTCGCAAATATCAGATTCCGGTGGAATATCGCCGGGCGGAGGAGGAGCTGCTTCGGCTGCAGGAGGCGGAGAATCCCGATCTGACCATCCTGTGCGGTCAGGCGGGAGGGCGGAAGAAGATCTCGGTGGAAAGCTGCGCCATCAACCGCGACCACGCCGACGCGCCGGACAACGCGGGCGAGGTGCGGCGCTATCGGCCCATCCGGCCCGAGGGAGCGGCGGCGTACTTCACCGATCTGCCGGCGGAGGCCATGGTGGCGGCGGCGCAGGCGGCGGGCGCGCCCTGCGAGCCGTCCTTTTCCGCGGGCACCTATGTGTGCAACCATCTCTACTACACGCTGCTTTCGCAGAACCGGCGCGGCTGCTTCATCCACGTGCCCTATTCCGCCGAACAGGCCGAGGGCACCGATCGGCCCTGTCTGGAGATTGCGCAGATGACCCGGGGAATCCTCGCGGCCATCGAGGCCGCCCTCTGAAGAATCAAAATTTCGCCCTTGCGCGGCTTGACAGAAGGCGGCGAGTGTGCTATCATGACTCAAAAGCGATGAGGGGAAGAAGTAGCCCGTCCCGTCGGAATTCAGAGAGCCCTCGGTGGGTGCGAGAGGGCGGAGACGGTCGGGGGAATACATCCCGGAGCCGGTCGGGGGAAGAAGAGTAGTCCGACCCGGTCTGCGCCCGTGAACGCGCGAGAGGCCGCCCGCATGGACGGCGAACGGAAGTGGTACAGCGTCCAATGGTCGCCTTCCCATCGGGGAGGGCGCTTTTTTATTCGGCGAATCGGCGTTTGACAGGGAGGAATCCGAAAATGAAATTCACCGAGGAACAGTTCGCGAAGCACATGCGCCCCATCACGGGCAGCGCCATCCGCGAAATCTTCAAGCTGCTGGCCAAGCCGGGCATGATCTCCTTCGCCGGCGGCAATCCGTCCAACGCGGCGCTGGAGCCGGAGATCATCGCCGAGCTCTCCGGCGAGGTGCTGGGCAAATACGGAACCACGCTTCTGCAATACGGCGCGACGGACGGCTTCGGCCCGTTCCGGGAGAGCGCGGCGGAATTTCTGCGCACGGAGCAGGTCGACTGCGACGAAACGTCGGTGCTGCCGGTGCAGGGCGGCTCTCAGGCCTTTGATCTGCTGCTGCGCGCGCTGATCGATCCCGGCGACGCGGTGCTCTGCGAAAGCCCCACGTTCCTGGGCGCGATTCAGACCATGCGCGAGTACAACGCCCGGCTGATTTCCATGCCCACCGACGGCGAGGGCGTGATCGTCGAGGCTGCCGAGGAGCTGATCAGGAAGCATCATCCCAAGCTGATGTATGTCATCCCCACGTTCCAGAATCCCACGGGCATCACCCTTTCGCTGGAGCGGAGAAGGGCGCTGGCGGAGCTGGCCGCCCGCTACGGCGTTGTGCTGGCCGAGGACGATCCCTATCGCGATCTGCGCTATTCGGGAACGGCGCTGCCGCCCATTCAGTCCTTCGACGAGGAGGGCTGGGTGGTGTACATGTCCAGCTTTTCCAAGTACATTGCTCCCGGCATGCGGCTGGGCGCGGCGGCGGTGAAGAATCCCATGCTGCTGCGCAAGATGGTCATCGGCAAGCAGTCCGCCGACGTGCATTCGCCGCTGCTGACTCAGGCCATCGTGGACGCGTATCTGCGCCGGGGCCTGATGCCCGGGCATCTGAAGCGCATCTGCGGCGAATATCAGCTTCAGCTGAGCGCCATGTTCGAGGGCTTCGACGCGTTCCCGGTGAAGGTGAGCCACACGGAGCCCCAGGGCGGTCTGTTCGTCTGGGCGGAGCTGCCCGAGGGCGCGGACGGACAGCGGGTGTTCGACGCGGCGCTTGCGAAGAACGTGGCCTTCGTGCCCGGCACGCATTTCTATCCCGAGGGCGGCCATGCCAACACCATGCGCCTGAACTTCTCCATGTGCGACATTCCCACCATTCGCGAGGGCATGGCGCGGCTGGGACAGGCCATTGCCGAAGAGGTCAGATAAGATGAAGATTCTTTTTCTCGGAACCTCCGGCGGCGAGAGCTATCCGGGCGTGTGGTGCGCGTGCCCGAACTGCGCCTATGCCCGCGCCCGCGGCGGGAGGAACCTCCGCATGAACACGGGCACGATGATCGACGACGACGTGCTGCTCGACCTCAACAGCTGCGGCTTTCACACCGCGGCGCGGCTGGGCGTTTCGCTGACGGGCGTAAAGACGCTTCTGGCCACCCATCCTCATCCCGACCACATGACCATCGAGCCGCTGGAATGGCGCGCGGTGCCCGAATGGGTGGAGAAGCTGCCCGAGGACGAGCGCGTGCACTACAGCGCCGCGCGGTTCACGCCGCTTCCGATGATGACGGTCTACGGAAACGCCTGCGTGGAGAAGCTGCTCATGGAGCGCAGGCCGGAGCTGTTCGACGCGGCCTCCAACGCCCGCATGCGCTTTGTGCGCATCCATGAGGGCGAGACCGTGGAGGCGGAGAACCTCACCTTCACGCCGGTGCGCGCCCGCCACGGCGAGCCGGGCTTCGCCCACAGCTATATCCTCCGGCGCGGCGGCAAAACGCTGCTCTACGCGCTGGATTCGGGCGGCTATGATCCGGACATGCTGGAGCTGATCTATGCCGGGCGTTACGACGGCGTGATCACCGAGGGCACGCTGGGCCTGTGCGACGCGCCCGCGGACGGCCACATGAGCAAGGCGAAGAACGTCGCCTTCCGCAAGGCGCTTCTGGAGCACGGCTGCATCTCCGAGGATACGCCCGTGTTCCTGACCCATATGAGTCCTCACTGGACGCCGCCCCACGACCTCTACGCGCCCATGATGGCCGAGGAGGGCTTCACCGTCGCCTACGACGGCATGATTGCAGAAATCTGATTCAAGGAGTGAATTTTGAACATGAACGCATACGACATTCTCAAAGAGCGCGGCTTTATCGCGCAGGTGACCTACGAGGACGAGCTCCGCAAGGCCTTTGACGAGGGCATGGTCACGTTCTACACCGGCTTCGACCCCACGGCGGACAGCCTGCACATCGGCCATTACATCCCCGTCATGGCCATGGCGCATCTCCAGCGCGCCGGCCACAAGCCCATCGCGCTGATGGGCGGCGGCACCGGCATGATCGGCGACCCCTCGGGCAAGAGCGACCTGCGCAAGGTGCTCACCGTGGAGGACATCGACCACAACGTGGAGTGCTTCAAGAAGCAGATGTCCCGCTTCCTGGATTTCGATCCGTCCAAGCCCAACTGCGCCGTCATCGCCAACAACGCCGACTGGCTGCGCACGCTGAACTACATCGACTTCCTGCGGGAGGTGGGCGCGCTGTTCTCCGTCAACCGCATGCTCGCCGCCGAGTGCTACAAGCAGCGCCTTGAGCGCGGCCTGACCTTTCTGGAGTTCAACTACATGCTCATGCAGAGCTACGACTTCCTGGAGCTGAACCATCGCTATAACTGCATCCTGCAGACCGGCGGCGACGACCAGTGGTCGAACATGCTCTCCGGCGCGGATCTGATCCGCCGCAAGGAGCAGAAGCCCGCCTTCGCCATGACCTTCAAGCTGCTGCTGACCCACGACGGCCGCAAGATGGGCAAGACCGAAAAGGGCGCGCTGTGGCTGGACGCGAACAAGTGCTCGCCCTACGATTTCTACCAGTACTGGCGCAATGTGGACGACGCGGACGTGGAGAAGTGCCTGGGCCTGCTGACCTTCCTGCCCATGGACGAGGTTCGCCGTCTGGGCGCGCTTCAGGGCAGCGAGATCAACGAGGCCAAGCGCGTGCTGGCCTTCGAGGTCACCAAAATGATCCACGGCGAGGAGGAAGCCGTCAAGGCCCAGCAGGCGGCGGAGGCCCTCTTCGGCGGCGCGGCGGCCGGCGGCAGCATTCCCACCACGGAAATTTCCGCCGCGGAGCTTGCGGAGGAGGCGCGCCTGCTGGCGTGGATGACGAAGGCCGGCATGACCAAGTCCAACGGCGAGGCGCGCAAGGCCATCCAGCAGGGCGGCGTGTCGGTCAACGACGAAAAGGTCGCCGATCCCGACTTCCGCTTCACCGAGGAGGCGCTCGCCGGCGAAGGCGCGGTGGTCAGAAAGGGCAAAAAGACCTTCCATCGCTTCGTGGCCGCGAAGTAAAAACTCACCAGATTGGCTCCCGGCCGGAGGTTTCCGGCCGGGGGCCGGTTTTGTCCCTTACATTTGCCTTACGTTTTGCGAAAAACCCTGTTCGGCGGCCGGCTTCCGTGGTATAATCTTCGAGCGCAGGCCGGAAGGCGGCGCAGATCGGCGGACGGAGGAAATGACCATGGCTCAGAATCTCGAGGCGCTTCGGCAGGCGGCGGTGATCTATCCCATCTTCGCGGTGCTGTTCACGGTGCCCTATCTGCTCTATTGCTATCGAAAGTACGGCTCGGTGCTGAGCCTGCGCATCGTCATCGTCTATTCCTTCGCGCTGTATCTGCTGTGCGTGTACTGTCTGGTGATTCTGCCGCTGCCCTCGGCGGAGAAGGCGCGGACGCTGAGCGGACGCAAGCAGCAGTGGATTCCCTTCTGGTTCGTGCGCAACATGCTCGGCGAGGCGAAGCCGGTATGGAACCAGCCGAAGAGCTGGCTTCGGATGCTGAACACCAACGCGTTCCTGACCACGGCGCTGAACGTACTGATGACGCTGCCCTTTGGAATTTACCTGCGCTATTACTTCCGGTGCTCGCTGAAAAAGACGCTGATCGCGTCGTTCCTGCTGTCGCTGTTCTTCGAGCTGACGCAGCTGAGCGGGCTGTACTTCATCTATCCCGGCAGTTACCGGCTGTTCGATGTGGACGATCTGATGACCAACACGCTGGGCGGCGTGCTGGGCTACGCGCTGGCCGGGCCGCTGACGCGATGGCTGCCCAGCCGGGAGACGCTGGATCAGATCAGCGCGGCGCGCAGCGAGCGCGTGTCGCTGCTGAGGCGGCTGCTGGCGCTGGGCGTGGATCTCTTTGTAGCGGCGATTTTCGAAACGGCGCTGTACATCGGCAGCCGGCAGACGCCCTTCGGACTGGGAATGATCGCCTGTTTTGTCCTCTCGGCGTGGATCGGCCGGGGACGCACTCCGGGCTGCGCGATTACTCGCCTGCGGCTGGCGCGGGAGGACGGTTCGCGGCCGAGAGTGTATCAGTATCTCGTGCGCTATGTCAGCATGTACGCGGTGCTGATCGCGCTGCCGGCGGCGCTGAACGCGGCGCTGGTGCTGGCGGACGGCGTGCTGTTCCTTTCGCCGATGGCGACGCTGATTCTGCTGGGCGTGGTGGACGGCGGCTATCTGTTCGGCCTGCTGTTCGAGCTGATCCGCGCGGCCATGCGCCGCCCGCTGTTCTACGAGCGCCTGTCCCGAACCCGGCTGGTGAGCACGCTGCCGGTGCCGGAGAAAAAGTGAAACGGATTCCGTGTGCGGAGAACCACTGCGCACGGAATTTTTGCGCCCGCGAAAAATGACATTTCCGAAAAGACGGCAATCTTTACGCTTCCTTTGTGGACAAACGTTAGCCGGCTAACTATAATAATAGCATAGATGTAATCAAAGCTGTTTCTCCTTTTGCAAAGACCAAAGCCGGAGGTTGCAATGCTCGGAAAATACGCGGTCAAAAAGCCCTATACGGTCATTGTGGGCGTGATTCTGGTGCTGATTCTGGGCGTGATTTCGTTCACGCACATGACCACCGATCTGCTGCCCAATATGAACTTCCCCTACGTCATCGTGTACACGACCTATGTCGGCGCGACGCCGGAGCAGGTGGAGGATGAGGTGACGCGGCCGATGGAGGCAGCGTTCGCCACGCTGACGGACATCAAGGACGTATCGTCCCAGTCCAGCGACAACCTGTCGCTGGTGGTGCTGGAGTTCAACGACACGGCGGACATGAACACCGCCATGATCGAGATCAACTCCGAGATCACCACGCTGTCGGCGACATGGAGCGATTCCATCGGCGCGCCGGCCATCATGAAGATCAATCCCGACATGCTGCCGGTGTCCATCGTCTCCGTGGTTCGCGACGACATGGACATCCTCGAGCTCTCGCGCTATGTCGAGGAGGAGCTGGTGCCTCAGTACGAGGCCATCAACGGCGTGGCCTCCGTCACGGCCTCCGGCGTGATTACCCAGGAGGTGGATGTGACCATCGACCAGAGCCGCATCGACGTGCTCAACAGCGCCATTCTTCGGGACATCGACGCGCAGCTGGCCGACGCGGAGGCGCAGCTCAACGACGCGCAGGCGCAGATCTCCGACGGAAAATCCCAGCTGGCCCGGGCGAAGAAGCAGACCCTCGGCCAGATCAGCGACGGAATGAAGCAGCTGGAGAGCGGCGAGGCGCAGCTGAGTCAGGCCGTGGAACAGCTGACCGCTCAGCGTGCCGAGCTGGTCGCCCAGCAGAAGCAGCTGGAGGAGGCCATCGCGCAGCTGGAAAAGCTGACCGGGCTGACCGACGAGGAGCGCGCGCTGCTGGCCGAGATGGAAAAGCAGCTGGGCAATCTGAAGGCGGAGAAGGATCGCCTTCAGGAGCAGCTCGACAAGCTGGAGCCGGGACAGACCGGCGACGCGCTGAATCAGCAGCGCGCCGAGGCCGTGGCCAGGCGCGCCGAGCTGGCGGCCGAAAAGGACAGATATGAGCGCTATCTGGCCGACCTGAACGAGGCGGATCCGGCGAAAATTCAGTCGGAAATTGAGTCGCTGAACGGGCAGATCGCCGCCAAGCAGAGCGAGGTCGCCGCGGCGCAGAGCGCGCTGGATGCGGCTTCGGATGAGCGCGCCCAGGCTCAGAGCCATGTGGACGAGCTGAAGCGTCTGCTGGGCGAACAGGAGCCCACCGCCGCGCCGACGGCTTCGGCAGAGCCGACGACCGACCCGGAGGCGAGTGCTACGGCTGCGCCCGATGTGACAGCTTCCGCAGAAGAAACCGCCGCGCCGGCGGAGACGGCCTCCGCGGAGCCGTCCGACGGCTCCACGGCCGTGCCGGAAGCGTCGCCCGCAGCGGCGGAGGATGCGACGACCGCGTCCGCCGATGCGGCGGCGCAGAGCGCGAAGACGTCCCTCTTCGCCGCGCAGGCGGAGGAGCGCACGCCCGAGGAGCTGCGCGAGGAGCTTGCGCAGGCCGAGGCGACGCTCGCCGAGAAGCAATCGGCCATGGAGCAGGCGCAGAAGGCGCTGGATGAAAAGAACGCCGAGCTGAAATCGCTGAACGACCAGCTCGCCCAGAAGCAGAAGGCGCTGGACGAGATTCAGGGCGAAAATCTGCAGAGCCGCAGGGACGAGGCCCAGCGGGAGATCGACCGGCTGAACGCGCGCATCGCCGCGGTGGATCTGGAAATCGCGGGCATCGATCAGGCGATCAGCGGCGGCGACGAGGCCATCGAGGAGATGAAAAAGTCCCTCGCCCAGCTGGACGAAGCCATCGCGAAGATCGAGAATTCCGACGAGTACAAGGCGCTCAAGCTGGCACTGGACAAGGACGAGCTGAACCGGCAGTATGCCGCCGCCGTGGAGGGCAAGGCCCAGCTGGACGCGGGCATCGCCCAGATCGACGCGATGCTGGAAAAGCTGAACGCGGGAATCATCCCCGGCGGCATGATCGAGGGCGTCGACGAGGACACCAGCATTGCCGACGCGCGGGCGCAGCTGGAAAGCGGTCGGAAGCAGGCCGAGGACGGCTTTGCGCAGGCCGAGGCCCAGCTCAGCGACGCGGAGGCGCAGCTTTCCGAGGCGCGCGCCGAATTTGAGGAAAAGCGGGACGAGGCGCTGAAGAACGCGGGGCTGGACGGCGTGATTACCCTCCAGACTGTGGGCGGAATCCTCGGCGCGCAGAACATGTCCATGCCCGCGGGCTATGTCTACGACGTGTCCGAGAACCAGTATCTCGTGCGCGTGGGCGACAAGTTTGCGTCGCTGGACGAGCTGAAGACCATGAAGCTGTTCCATGTGGGCAGCGATTCGGTGGAGGACGTGCGCCTCATGGACGTGGCCACGGTGGAGATCACCGACAACAGCGCCGACACCTTCACCAAGTTCAACGGTAAGGACGGCATTCTGCTGTCCATTGAAAAGCAGTCCACCTTCTCCACCACCGACGTTTCCAAGAGCGTGGCGGCCAAGAACGCCGAGCTGACGGGCGCGGACAGCGCGCTGAGCATCATCGACCTGTTCAATCAGGGCGACTACATCACCATCATCGTCGACTCGGTGCTGAACAATCTGGTCTCCGGCGGCCTGCTGGCGGTGCTGATTCTGCTGATCTTCCTGATGGACTATCGTCCGACGATCATCATCGCCTTCTCCATTCCCCTCAGCGTGGTCATCGCCTTCGTGTGCATGTACTTCACGGGCATCACGCTCAACGTGCTGTCCCTGTCGGGTCTGGCGCTGGGCGTGGGCATGCTGGTGGATAACTCCATCGTCGCCATCGAGAACATCTATCGCCTGCGCGACGAGCAGCATCTGCCCATTCTGACGGCGTGCATCGAGGGCGTGCGCCAGATCTCCGGCGCGCTGTTCTCCTCCACGCTGACCACCGTCTGCGTGTTTCTGCCCGTGCTGTTCGTCACGGGTCTGGCGCGGGATCTGTTCTCCGACATCGGTCTGGTCATCACCTATTCGCTTCTGGCAAGCCTGCTGGTGGCCATGACGCTGGTGCCCACCATGGCGGCCAGCCTGCTGAAGAAGCAGAAGAAGGCGCGCAGGCAGCCCGTCTTCTCGGCCATCCAGCGCGGCTATGTGCGCCTGCTTCGCGGTGCGCTGCGCTTCAAGCCGCTGGTGCTGCTGGCGGCGGTGGCGCTGCTGGCGGTCACGGTGCTGCAGGTGCCGAGCATGGGCATGTCCTTCATGCCGTCGGTCAATTCCACCCAGATGACCGGTTCGCTGCCCTGGGATTCCAAGGGCGACGAGACGCAGCAGCGCGAGCAGGCTGTGGAGCTGATGAACCGCATCATGGCCGTGGACGGAATTTCCGCCGTGGGTCTGAACAGTGGAGGAACCTCGGCGGTGATGAGCAGCGGCAGCGAGCTGAGCTACTACATGATCGTCGATTCCGACGCGGGCCGCAGCAACGCAGCCATCGCCCGGGACATCCGCGCCATCGCCGACGACATGGGTCTCGACTTCTCCGTGCAGACCAGCACCATGGACATCTCCATGCTCACCGGCTCGGGCATTTCGGTGAACATCACCGGCCCGGAGGTCGAGCAGCTGCGCGCCATCGCCGCGGATGTGGCCGAAATCGTCCGCAGCGTGGACGGCGCGGCGGAGGTCGACGACGGGCTGGAGAATTCCGTGCCCGAGCTGAGCGTCACCGTGGACAAGGAAAAGGCCATCGACAAAAATCTGACCGTCGGCCAGGTGCTGCAGTTCGTGGCAACGAAAATCGCCGGCAAGACCGAGATCTCTCAGGCGACGCTGGACGGCCGGACGCTGTCCATCTATCTGATCGACGGCCGCAATTCGGACATCACGCCGGAGAATCTGGAGGATCTGGAAATCGAAGTCACCTCCGGCGACAAGAGCGAAATGGTGCGCATCGGCGACGTCGCCGAGATCGCCCAGACTCAGAGCATGGGCACCATCCGCCGCCAGCAGCAGCAGCGCGTGGTCACCGTTTCCTTCGCCGTGGCCGAGGGCTACAGCGCCAACCACGTCAGCGACGCGCTGGAGGCGAAGCTCGCCGATTACGCCGTGCCTGACGGCTACACCGTGGCGCTGGCCGGCGAAAACGAGACCGTCATGTCCATCGCGGGCGATCTGGTGTTCATGGTCATCATCGCCGTGGTGCTCATCTTCCTGATTATGGTGGCGCAGTTCCAGTCGTTCAAGTCGCCCGTCATCGTCATGTTCACCATTCCGCTGGCCTTCACCGGCGGTCTGGCGGCGCTGCTGATTACGGGGTTGGATCTGTCCATCGTGGCCATGGTCGGCTTCCTGGTGCTGTCCGGCGTGGTCGTCAACAACGGCATCGTGTTTGTGGACTGCGTCAATCAGCTGCGCATCGGCGGCATGACCAAGCGCGAGGCGCTGCTGGAGACGGGCCGTATCCGCCTGCGCCCGATTCTGATGACGGCGCTGACCACCATCCTCGGCATGTCCACCATGGCGCTGGCCACGGGCATGGGCGCTGAGATGATGCAGCCCATGGCCATCGTCACCATCGGCGGTCTGAGCTACGCCACGCTGATGACCCTGTTCGTCGTCCCGGCGATGTACGATCTGTTCAACGGCGAAAAGATGTCCGCCCGCGAAATCGAAATGGCGAAGGAGTCCATGGAATTGAGCGACGGAGAGGATGCGGCTTCGACGGAAAGCGGAGCGAAGGATGCTGCGCCCGCGGACAATGCGGCGAAGGACGATTCTCCTGCGAAAGCGGCGGCTGATGCGCCCGAAGAATTTGGCGAAGCGAATGCAGACTTGCCGAACGCGGCGGCGGAAGAGCCGCGTCGATGTGCTGTGGCGGACGCGAGCGCTGCCAGCGCCAAGGCGCAGCCGGAGAACCTGTCCGAAGCGGGGCGGATGAATCCGGTAAATCCGTCGGTCAACGCGGCGAAGGCGGTGCAGACGAATTGCCCCAGCGCGGCGATTCGCCCGGGCGCTCTGCCCATTGCGAGGCGCGCGGACGGCGCGGCGAGCCTCTCGAACGTGCCGGTCGTTCAGCCAGCGGCTCGTCCGATGCCGCGCGGCGGAATGCCCGCCCGCAGAGCGTCGGCTTCCCGCCGGGATGAAAAGCGCAGGCGCGTGCAGCGCAAGCTGGATCGATAAAACCAATTTTCCCTCCGGGGCGGCTCCCAACGGGCCGCTCCGGATTTTTCTTTGGAAAAGAGAAAAAGCAGATTCGCTTAGGGGCGTTGACATTTCAAAAATGCTCTGAAAAAAGAGGAGTCTCCCGATCTTTCGATCCGAAAGCTCCTCTTTCAAACGCACTTGTCCATCCCGGCGCCTGCCATGCAGTATCATCTGACAGCGATACCGGGACATGGAGTTCCACAGAAGCGCCCGCATCCGACTCCAATTCAGATGCGGGCGCTTCAAATTCACGCTTTCAATTCGGCAATCTGCCGCAACGCGTCGTCCAACAGGGCCTGCAGCGGCGCGCCGTCGGCGCCGGCGATGCGGGTGTCGCAGCGCTGCACGGGCACGAGCACCCGCTTGGCGGGGGATTCGGCCACGGCGGCGGCCATCACGCCGGTGATTTCGCCCATCATCGCGTCTTTCAGGACGATGCCGATGGGGCCGGCGATCACGTCTGCGGTTTTAGCGCAGACGCGCACGGCGTTTTCGCCGGTGGCGGCGGCGCTCGCGCCGGCCTTCAGCATGGCCGAGGTGGCGATGGCGTTGGTTCCCACGGCGAGCACCTCGGCCTCGGGCAGCCGGGCGCGCAGCCGCTCCACCAGCGCGCGGCCGATGCCGCCGCCCTGACCGTCAATGACGAGAATTCTCATCGCGTGCCGTACTTATCCACGGTGTAGGTCTCGCCGAAGGTGTCCACCGTCGCGCGGGCGATGCGTTGGTCGGTCACAGGGCGATCCTGACGGCCGGTGCGGGCGGCGGCGATCTCGTCCACGGCGTCCATGCCCTCCGTCACCTTGCCGAAGGCGGCGTACTCGCCGTCCAGATGGGGCGCGTCGGCGTGCATGATGAAGAACTGGCTGCCGGCGGAGTTGGGCATCATGGTGCGGGCCATGGACAGCACGCCGCGGGTGTGGCGCAGGTTGTTCTGCTTAAAGCCGTTGCGCGCGAACTCGCCCTTGATGGTGTAGCCGGGGCCGCCCATGCCGGTGCCCTGGGGGTCGCCGCCCTGAATCATGAAGCCCGGGATGACGCGATGGAAGATCACGCCGTCGTAGAAGCCGGACTGGACGAGGGTGACGAAATTGGCCACCGTGTTGGGGGCAATTTCGGGGTACAGCTCGGCGGTGATGGTCTTGCCGTTTTCCATTTCGAATTTGACGATGGGATTGCTCATGGTTCTGTCCTCCTGATTTCAGTTGTCGTCGATGGGGATGGTCTCGGCCTCCAGCTCGTAGCCGTGGGTGTTGACCCGGATGGTCTGGATGACCTGATGCTTCAGCGGAACGTAGTAGCCGTCCACCGGCTGGGAGGCGATGGAGTCGATGACGGACAGCGTCTCCTCGTCCAATGCCGTGCCGAAGGCGGCGTACTGGCCGTCGTACTCGGGATAGTTGCCCTGCATGATGAAGAACTGGCTGCTGGCGGAGTCGGGATCCTCCAGCCGGGCCATGGACAGCACGCCGCGCATGTGGGACAGGTCGTTTTCAAAGCCGTTGGCCGAAAACTCGCCTCTGATGCGCCCGTCGGCGCAGCCGGTGCCGTCGTTGTTGGGGTCGCCGGACTGAATCAGCACGCCGGGCACCACACGGAAGAATTCCAGCCCGTCGTAGAAGCCGGAGTTGGCCAGACTGGTGAAATTCGCCACGGTGTTGGGCGCGACGGCCAACTGCAGCTCAAAGCGCATGATCTGTCCGTCGGCCATGGTGATGGTGGCGATGGGATTGGGCACGTCGGCGTAGGGATCGGCCTTTTTCTGGCAGCCGCAGAGCAGCACGAGCGCCGCCAGCAGCAGCGCCGCAAGCCGCCGCCTCATCGCGCCGCCTCCGGGAGGATCAGCGCGCGCTTGCGCTGAACCATCTCGTCCACGCGCTGGATGTACTGCTCGATGTTGCGCACGTTGGGCGCGCGCTCGATGCGCAGCTGGAGGTTGGAAAAGCGCAGCTCCTCGGGGTCGTAGCCCTGACGGACGGCCTTCAGATCCTGATCGAACAGCCATTTGGTGATTGCGCCCGCGCCCAGCGCCAGCACGCTGGCCGTCTCCTCCATGTTGCCGATGTTGTACAGGCACGCGCGGCCCGGTTTGGCGTAGCCCACGTTTTCCAGATTGCCCGCCATGTACTTCTGACGGTAGAGATAATAGGGCTTCCAGCCGCCGGTGGTCAGCTCCCGCCGCGCCAGCGCGATCATTTCCGCCGCGCCGTCGGCGGAGACCTGATTGTGACGGCCCTCCTGAACGTGCAGCTGCTCGTGCAGGCGGCTGGAGCGCTTGATGGCCAGCGCGTGCACGGTCACGCTCTCGGGCGCGAGCGCCATGACCTTTTCGAGCGATCTGGCGAACACGTCCACCGTCTCGCCGGGCAGCGCCGCGATGAGATCCATGTTGACGTCGTCGAAGCCCTCCTCCCGGGCCATCTGGAACGCGCGCACCGTGTCCTCGCCGGTGTGGGCGCGGCCCACGAGGCGCAGCGTCTCGTCGGAGAAGGTCTGGGGATTGACGGAGATGCGCGTCACGGCGTGAGCCTTGAGCATGCGCAGCTTCTCCCGGTCGATGGTGTCGGGCCGGCCGGCCTCCACCGTCCATTCCGCCGCGCCGGGGAAGGCGCGCTGAGCGGCCGCGAGCACGCGCTCCAGCTCGCCGCAGGGGATGGCCGTGGGCGTGCCGCCGCCGATGTAGCCCGCGCGCAGCTTCAGCCCGCGGGCGCGCATCATCTCGCCGCACTGCTCGATTTCCCGCTCCAGCGCGTCCACATAGGGCACGACCAGCTGCCCGTCGCCGATTTCACCCGAGGCGAAGGAACAGTAGGAGCAGCGGGTGGCGCAGAAGGGAATGCCGATGTAGAGGTCGAATTCGTTCGCCGCGGGATGGAGCAGGCCGGTCTGCATCTCGGCGATTTCGCCCAGCAGCTGCGCGCGGTCGGGAGTTACGTCGAACTCGTCGACGACGCGCTGCACGGCCTCACCGCGGGTCAGTCCCTCGTCCATGCCCTCGTAGAGCAGGCGCGTGGGGCGAATGCCCGTGAGCGAGCCCCAGGGCGGGCGGCGGCCGGTGAGCGCTTTCAGCAGATCGTACAGGCCGGATTTCACGGCGCGCTTGCGCTGCCGCTTGATTTCGATGGGATGGCCCTCGCAGACGGGTGTGCGGCGGAGGGTTTCCGCGTCGCCGCAGCGCCAGCGATCCAGCCAGCAGCCGTCCGCGGTTTCAAAGGTATGCACAAACACGGCCTCCGCGTCCTCAGGCACGGGTCGGTCGGACGCGTCCGCCACGGTCACGTCGCCGTAGAACAGCCGCAGCACGTCGCCGAGATCCGAGTAGAACTCCGGCGCGGCGGTTTGCAGCGCGATCATAGGCCGTACCTCCTGCGCTCGGCGGCGATGGTGGTTTCGGGGCCGTGGCCGGGCAGCACCCGCGTCTCGCCGGGCAGCGCAAACAGCGTGCGCAGCGAGCGGCGCAGCTGCACGCCGCTGCCGCCGTAGAGGTCGGTGCGGCCGAAGCCCGAGCAGAACAGCGTGTCGCCGGAGAACAGCACGTTCCCCTCGGGATCGTACAGACAGGCCGAGCCGGCGCTGTGGCCGGGCGTGGCCAGAACCTTCAGCTTTACGCCGCACAGCTCGATCTCGTCGGGCAGCTCGTCCTCCAGAAATGCCTCGGGGAAGGGGAGGACGCTGACCTCGGCGTTGAAGCAGCTCCTGGCCGGGTCGGAGAGCATCTCCGCGTCCTCGGGGCGGACGTAAACCTTCGCGCCGGTCATGCGGGACAGGGGCGCGGCGGCGAGCATGTGGTCGAAATGGCCGTGGGTGAGAACGATGGCGCTCAGCCTGCGCCCGCTCTCGCTCAGCGCGCGGGTCAGCGCGGGCAGATCGTCGCCGGGATCCACGATGAACGCGTCGCCGCGATCGTCGGGGCAGACGAGATAGGCGTTTTCCTGATAAGCGCCGCAGATCACGGCGCGGATGTTTTCGGGTCGGAGCATGGTTAGAAGCCTTTCCTGCTGTCGAGCAAAATGGTGACCGGGCCGTCGTTGAGCAGCTCCACCTTCATGTGGGTGCGGAAGCGGCCGGTGCAGGTGGGAACGCCGCGGGCCTCCAGCTGCTGCCGCAGTGCTTCGCACAGCGGCTCGGCGGTCTCGGGACGGGCGGCGCGGATGAAGCTGGGGCGGCGGCCGTGGCGCGCGTCGCCCAGAAGGGTGAACTGAGACACGAGCAGCACGCTGCCGCCCGCGTCGGTGACGGACAGGTTCATTTTATCCTGAGCGTCCTCAAAGACGCGCAGACCGGCGATCTTGTCGGCGCAGTAGCGAACGTCGCTCTCGCCGTCGCCGTCCTCCGCGCCCACGAGCACCAGAAAGCCGTTTCCGATTTCGGAAACCAGCTCGCCCTCCACGGTGACGGACGCGTGAGTGACCCGCTGAATGACGCAGCGCATGGATGGAAGTCCTCCTTTGGAAAGAGGCGACCGTCAGCCCGCGCGGCTGACGTCGATGACGTCGGGAATGCGGGCGATGTCGCGCAGCAGCTTACTGAGCTGCTGGGTGCTCTTGATGACGATGGACACGTTGAAGATGTAGGTCTGGTTCTTGGCGGCGTGGGCCGAGATGGCGCTGACCGGAATCTCCTGAGAGGCGAACATCACCGACAGCTCGGCCAGCAGGCCGGTGCGGTCGTAGGCGAGAATCCTGATCTCGGCCTCGTAGGTGGAGTCGGCGGACTGGCCCTCCCATTCCACCTCGATCAGGCGATCCGGCTCCACGCCCTCGTCCTTCAGGCTGACGCAGTCGGCGCGATGGACGGATACGCCGCGGCCGCGGGTGATGTAGCCGATGATCTTGTCGCCGGGCAGCGGGTTGCAGCACTTGGCGAAGCGCACCAGCATGCCCGATTCGCCCTTGACGGTCACGCCGTTGGACGAGGACGAGGGCGCGCGCTTCGGCGCGGCCTCCTCGGGCTTCGCTTCGGGAATGAGCGCCGGTTCCTCGGCCTTGTGAGTCTTTTTGTATTCCTCGATCAGGCGGTTCAGCACCTGCTGGGTGCTCAGCCCGCCGAAGCCCACCATGGCGTAGATGTCGTCCGCCGACTGGACGGAATAGCGCTTGTAGAGCGTCTCGATCAGGTCGGGCTTGGTCAGCGCGGGCAGGGAATAGCCCAGCCGCTTGGCCTCATGCTCCAGCATGTCCCGGCCGTGGACGATGTTCTGGTCGCGCTCCTCCTTCTTCAGCCATGCGCGGATCTTCGCCTTGGCCTCGCTGGTCTTGACGATGTTCAGCCAGTCCCGGGACGGGCCGTGGGACGAGGCGGAGGTCATGACCTCCACGAAGTCGCCCGTCTCCAGCTGAGCCGTCAACGGCACGATGCGATGGTTGACCTTTGCGCCGATACAGCGGTTGCCGATGGCGGAATGGATGCGATAGGCGAAGTCCAGCGGCGTGGCGCCCCGGGGCAGCGAAACCACGTCGCCCTTGGGCGTGAACACCAGAACCTCGTCGGCGAAGAGGTCGAACTTGAGCATCTCGCCGAAGTCGCTGGGGTCCCGCGCGTCGCTCTGCCAGTCCAGAATGCGCCTCAGCCAGCTGAGCTTCTTGTCCAGCTCGTCGGCGGCCTTGCCCTCTTTGTAGCGCCAGTGGGCGGCGATGCCGTATTCGGCGATGCGGTGCATCTCGAAGGTGCGAATCTGCACCTCGAAGGGCCGGCCCTGATTGACCACCGTGGTGTGCAGCGACTGGTACATGTTCGCCTTGGGCACGGAGATATAGTCCTTGAAGCGCCCCGGAACCTGCGGCCAGATGGTGTGCACCACGCCGAGGGCGTGATAGCACTCGGTGGTGGTGTTCACCAGCACGCGCACGGCGATCAGGTCGTTGATCTGATCGAAGGTCTTGTTCTGGGACTTCATTTTTTTGTAGATGGAATAGAAGTGCTTCGGCCGGCCGTCGATTTCGCAGCGATGGATGCCGGCCTCGTACAGCTTGGCCTTCAGCTCCTGCGTCACCTGAGCCACCAGCTGCTCGCGCTCGGCGCGCTTCATACCCACCAGGCGCACCAGCTCGTAGAATCCCTCGGGGTCGAGATAGCGCAGCGAGAGATCCTCCAGCTCCCACTTGATGGTGTACACGCCCAGCCGATGGGCCAGCGGTGCGTAGATGTCCAGCGTCTCCCGGGCGATGGGAATCTGCCGTTCGGGCTTCTGGAACTTCAGCGTGCGCATGTTGTGCAGCCGGTCGGCCAGCTTGATGAGCACCACGCGGATGTCCTTGGCCATGGCCAGGAACATCTTGCGCAGCGTCTCGGCCTGCGCCTCCTCCCGCGAGGAGAAGTTGAGCTGGCTCAGCTTGGTCACGCCGTCCACCAGCAGCTCGATCTCCTGCCCGAACTGCTCGCCGATGACCTGAGTGGTCACGCCGTCCACGTCCTCCACGCAGTCGTGCAGAAGTCCGGCGGCGATGGTGGTCGCGTCCAGCATCAGGTCGGAGAGGATGACCGCCACGGCGCAGGGATGGCAGAAATAGGGATCGCCCGACTTGCGCTTCTGGTTGGCGTGGGCGTGCTCCGCAAAGGCATAGGCCCTGCGCACCAGCTCCATGTCGTCGTCCGGATGGTATTTGCGAATTTTGGCGATCAGCTCGTCGACGCTGATATAGGCTTTCCCGTCGTCGGACATCGTTTTCCCTCCCGAAGGCGTCGTGTCAAAGAGTTGTGTTTTCGCGCCAGCCCCGGACGCGCCGCCAGACGGCGCTGGTCTCGGGGTCGGTCCTGCGCATGGGCAGCGGGTCGAACCGCGCCGCGCGGCTGTCGAGCGTCAGCTGAATCAGCCGCATGTCGTGAAGCGCCAGCGCCGCGGCGGTGCAGGCGATGAAGCTCAGCCCGCTCTGGGCGCTCGCCCGGTCGAACAGGTCGTCGGGCGAATCGCAGGCGAAGGGCCGCCGACCCAGCGCGCGGAAGGCCTTGTAGACCTCGCGCAGCCCATCCACGTCGGGCAGCTCATCCATCCATGCGGGCCGGAAATCCAGATTGAGAATCTCCGCCCCCTCGGGCAGCGGCAGATCCCGGGGCACGCCCGCGCGCACCACGCGCCGCCAGCGCCCCGGTATGGACAGAGGCGGATAGACGCACAGGGCGTTGAACAGCCGCGGATCCTCCGGCGCTTCCCGAATCCACAGATCGGGCGGCGCGCCCCGGGCCGCGTCGAGGATGCGCCCGGCGATGGCCAGATCGCCCGCGAGAATCAGCGTGCCCTGAGCGTTTTCCTCCAGCAGCGCGGAGAGCTCGTCCATGGAAATGGCTTGGCCGCCGCGCGCTTCCGGGTTGATTTTATTATTATAGAGCACTTCCGTTAAGAATTCGCGTTGCAGCTCATCCTCGCCGTCGATTTTCGACGACAGCTCCTTCAGCGGGTCGTCCGAGCGCAGCGCCTTCATCTCCAGCTGCACGTCGGTGCGGCTCATGAAGGTGTTCAGCTTGGGCGTGAACAGCGCGTCCACCGCAGGCGGCAGCTTGCCCGCGCGCCGTCCCTCCCGGAAGAAGATGCCGCCGCGCTGCACGCCGCTCTCGCTCAGCGTCAGCCGAAGGTGCGCGCCGTCGCGGCCCACGGCCCTGGCTTCCACGGGAATGGCCGTCGTCCGCAGCACCGGCGCGGGATTGCCGAAGCCCGTGGGCGCCAGCGCGTCCAGTTCCTGTACGAACGCCGCCGTCAGCTCGGAAAAGTGCACCGACAGATCGTATTCCATCTCGGGCACATAGGCCGCTGAGGGAATGTTCTGAAACAGCCACGCGTCCAGCTCGGTGCGGAAGTCGTCCAGATGGTCGGCGGCGAGCGTCAGTCCCGCCGCCTGCCGGTGCCCGCCGTATTTCACCAGCAGATGCTTCACCGCCGTCAGCGCCGCGTGGATGTCCACGCCGGGAATGCTGCGGCAGGAGCCGGTGAGCACGCCGTCGCGCTCGGACAGCAGAATGGTGGGATAGTGATATTTCTCCACCAGCCGGGAGGCCGTCAGCCCGATCACGCCGGGATTCCAGTCCTTCCCGGCCAGCACCAACGCCCGATGGGCGGGAAAGTCGAAGCTCTCCAGCTGAGCTTCCGCCTCCAGCTGAATCTGCTCCTCCACGTCCCTGCGGGTGCGGTTTTCCTCCTCCAGCTCGGCGGCGATGGTCGTCGCCTCGGCGGGGTCGGTCGCCGCCAGCAGGTCGTAGGAGCGCTTCGCCGAGCCGATGCGCCCGCCGGCGTTCAGTCTCGGCGCGAGCTGGAAGCCGATGTTCCCGGCGGTCAGCGTCGCGTCGGACAGTCCGGCAGCCTCGATGAGCGCCTTCAGCCCCGGGCGCGGCGCGGCGTTGATGCGCTCCAGTCCCAGCCGGACGAGAACGCGGTTTTCGTCGATCAGGGGAACCACGTCGGCCACGGTGGCCAGCGCGGCGATGTCCACGTATTCCATGGCCGCGGCGCGCCCGCCCAGCGCCTCCACCAGCTTGAAGGCCACGCCCGCGCCGCAGAGAAAGCCGAAGGGATAGTCGTTCAGCAGCGGATTGACCACCGGGCAGGCGGGCAGCCGCTCCGCCGGGCGATGGTGATCCGTCACCACACAGGTCAGCCCCAGCGATTTGGCCAGATCAATCAGCTCCACGCTGGTCACGCCGCAGTCCACCGTCACCATCAGCCGGCTGCGCTGGGCGATGGCGCGGATGGCGGGCTCGTTCAGGCCGTAGCCCTCGCTGTGGCGGGAGGGCAGGTAGACCTCCGCCTTCGCGCCCTGGGCGCGAAGGTATCCGGCGAGGATGGCCGACGCGCTCACGCCGTCCACGTCGTAGTCGCCGTAGACGCAGATGGGCTCGCCGTTTTCCATGGCCGCGCGGATGGCCGCCGTCGCCGGACCCATGTCGCTGAGCAGCATCGGGTCGCGCAGGCGGCTCGCCGAGGGATGCAGAAATTCCTCGGCCTGCTCCGCCGTGGCGATTCCCCGCTGAATCAGCAGCGCGTGCAGCGTGGGGGACATGCCCTCGGGCCGGGGAAAATAGGCGCGCTCGCCCTCGCGCATTCGATAGTTCAGCATGGCTTCTCCTCGCGAAAGTAGGGTTGAAATAGCAAAGAGGAACCGGCGCACGGTCGATTCCTGAAAAATGGTACGACACAGACGGCCTCGCCGGAAGCGCGCCGTCGTTTTGGGGGATGCCCGCGCGCCTCTTCCAGAAACCGAGGCGCGCTATGAATCTTTCTTCTTATTATACGCATTTTGGCGCGGAACGTCAATCATCGGCCGGAAAAAGGCGCTTTTTTGCCCGATTTCCGGCGAATTATGCAGTTGACGAACGGCGGAAAGGGCTTATAATGGAATCAGAGGTGAAAAACATGAGCAAGCATTCGGAAAAGGCCGTTGAGCTGTTCCGCGAGCGCGGATGGAACTGCGCCCAGTCGGTGACCGGGGCGTTCTGCGACGCGACGGGAATGGATATGGACACGGCCAAGCGCATTTCCGCGCCCTTCGGCGGCGGCATGGGCCGTCTGCGTGAGGTTTGCGGGGCGATGTCCGGCGCGCTGATGGCGATGGGACTGCTCTGCGCGCCCGAGGATCCCGCCGACCGCGCGGCCAAGGCCGAGCATTACGCCATGGTGCAGGAATTCGCGCGGCGCTTCCGGGAGCGAAACGGCTCCCTCTACTGCCGGGATTTGCTGCAGAGCGCGGATACCCGTCCCACGCCCTCCGAGCGCACCGAGCAGTTCTACCGGACGCGCCCCTGCGAGAGGATCATCCGCTCCGCGGCGGAGATTCTGGACGAAATGCTGGAGGAGCAGAAGGGCTGAGACAGGGAAAAAACAGGCGAAGCTCCGGCGGAGAGGCCGGAGCTTCGCGTTGCGTGCGGAGGAAGGCGGAGAACCGAAGCTCCGCTTTGCGTACTGAGGAAGGCGGAGAACCGAAGCTCCGCTTTGCGTACTGAGGAAGGCGGAGAGCCGAAGCTCCGCTTTGCGCGCGGAGGAAGGCGGG
>ERZ780195.459-NODE-459-length-41109-cov-19.116676_pt1 | contig 41109 bp, 39 predicted proteins | sample MGYA00511017_ERZ780195 | MGnify/ENA primary metagenome ERZ780195 (study PRJEB29588, sample SAMEA2159974) | human gut metagenome | biome: human gut; feature: human-associated habitat; material: faeces | place: Denmark | collected 2008/2010 ...
CCTTCCACGACGAGGGCGAGCACCCGCACATCCACATGATGGCCTGGTCCGCAAAAGCGGGACAGGCCTATCTGTCCAAGGAGGGCATCCGTCAGATCAAGTCCAAGCTCACCAACGATATTTTCCGCAACGAGATGCTCCATCTCTACGAACAGAAGTCTGAGTCCAGAGATGAGCTGGTGCGCCAAGCACGGCAGGCGATGCTGGAGCTGGTACACGCTATGCAGAACGGCGTGTGTGACCACCCGGACGCCGAGCAGCTCATGCTGGAACTGGCGGTGCAGCTCGAAACGGTCAAGGGCAAGAAATCCTACGGCTACCTTCCGAAGCGGCTGAAGAATCTGGTGGATGAGATCGTGGACGAGATGGAACGGCTCCCAGCCGTGAGCAAGTGCTATGAAAAATGGATGATGCTCCAAGGCAAGGTGGACAGCTACTATCACGACAAGCCCCGGGAGCGCATCCCACTCTCACAGCAAAAGGAGTTCCGGCAGATCAAAAACGCGGTTATTCAGGAGGCGGAGCGCCTGCGCTTGGGTGAGATCGGCTTCGAGGAGAAGGGCCTCAATCAGCAGGACGAGCCGGAGGAATACCGCAACGCCTCCTATGACTACTGGACACTGCGGGATATCATACGTGATGAGAGCCTGACCATGGAGGAACGGAGCGACGCCGTCTCTGCAATGAATCAGATGGCAGAGAGCGGTGATATGTACGCGCAGTACCTGATGGGAAAACTCTGGCGGGACGGGCCTCTGCTGATACCCAACGCGGCGAATGCCCGGTACTGGTTCGAACAGGCGGCGGAGCAGGGACATCTGGTGGCGCAGTACTCTCTGGCCAAGCTGTACCTCTCCGATGATGTGGAGGTACGGGATATACGTCTGGGAATGAATTGGCTGTACACCGCCGCAGTCAACGGCAGCAGCTACGCCATGTATCGGCTGGCCAAAGAGTGTCTCAAAGGCGAAGTTATCGAAAAGGATACTGAGCACGCCATAGAGTGGTTCGCCAAGTCGGCAGAACGGGGAAACCAGTACGCCCAGTACATGCTGGGCAAGCTGTACCTTACCGGAAAGGAAGCTCCCTATGACGAGGAGCGAGCCGTCCACTGGCTGACCCAATCCGCCGAGCAAGGCAATCAGTATGCACAGTACCTTATGAACCACATGGAGGAAAACCGTCCGCCCTCTGCGATGCTGGCAGTGACCCGGCTGCTCCATCACATGAGCCGGATCTTCCGGGACAACTCCGTACCCAAGTCCCGACCCGGCGGTATCCAGATCGACCGGAAGCGGCTGAAGAAGCTTCAAGAAAAGCGCATCGCCCTGGGCCACAAGCAGGATGACCACGAACAGCAGTGGCCCGATCTGACCATGTAAGAGGCGCAGAAACTGCACCGCAAAACAAAGAATAAAACCCTTCCACGCGGAAGGTAGAAAGGAACTGAATGAGAAAATCCAAATACAATTCGTTTGATGAACTCCCACTGATGTTGACCGTGGAGGATGTGTCCCATGTGCTGGGCATCGGTCTGGCCCACGCCTACGAGGTGGCCCACCGCAGGGATTTCCCCACCATCACACTGGGAAGCCGCATCATCGTTCCCCGTGACAAATTCATGGAATGGATCGACGAACAGGCTGCGAAAAAATCTGAAATATTTTAGTAGCTATTCCAAAAACTCTGTGGTATGTGTTTGTATTAAAAAGGAGGGATCATAAATGGCAAAGAAACGAGCCAACGGCGAGGGCAGCATCCGCAAAAAGCCCAGCGGCCGCTGGGAGGGCAGATATACCCAGGGCATCGACCCGGTCACCGGCCGGGCCATCCAGAAAAGTGTGTCTGCCAAGACCCAGGCAGAGTGCAAGGAAAAGCTGGCGAAAGCCATTCGGGAGAATCGCGGCGTGCCGCTCAATCACACGGGCGACTACACCGCAGCGGAGTGGTGCCGCCTGTGGTTTGAAACTTACAGCAAGCCCAACATCCGCTACAACACCGCTAAAGGCTATGAGGGGATCATCGAGCACCACATCATCCCGGCCATCGGTACGATCAAGCTTAAACAGCTCTCGTCCATCCACATCCAGAGAATGTATAATGACCTGAAAGAAAACGGCAGGATGCAGCGTGGGTCGAAGCAGAACGACAAGCCCCTGTCCAACACCTTCGTGCGGCGTGTCCATGCGGTGCTGCAAACGGCGCTGAAGCAGGCGGTGAAGGAGCGGCTCATCCCATATAATCCCTGCGAGAACTGCCGCATCCCGCCCAAGGACAAGAAAGAGATGACCATCCTGCCGCCGGAGAAGATCGGCAGATACCTTCAGGAAGCGGAGAAGTACGGTGTCCTGCCCATGTTCTATCTGGAATTGTCCAGTGGCCTGCGCCGGGGCGAACTGCTGGCGCTCCAGTGGTCAGATTTGAATGTGAAAGAGCGAATCCTGACGGTGAATAAGCAGGTCACCCGCATGGAGGGCGAGTTGGATGTGACGGAGCCGAAAACAAAAAACTCCGTCCGCAAGGTGGCGCTGTCTCAGCAGGCAGTGGACCTGCTGGTGCAGGAGCATGAACAGCACCCGGACAATCCAATCCTGTTCCCGTCGCCCCGGACGGGCGGTTACTGGAGTCCGGACGCAGTGTCGAGGATCAACCGGAAGCTGCTGAAAAACGCGGGCATCGAGGAGCATGTGCGCTTCCATGACCTCAGACACACATTCGCAACGATGGCAATCTCCAGCGGCGTGGATGTGAAAACCCTGTCCAGTATGCTGGGTCATTTCAGCGCCGGGTTTACACTGGACACCTATACGCACATCACCAACGATATGCAGCGCGGCGCAGCGGAGAAAATCGGCGGCTTTATGGAATCGGCAACGGCAGCCACCACCCCGGAGCCTCCCGACCCGCCGGAGGAGAGCCGGTGCAAGGTGATCCCGTTCGGGAAGGTAGGATGACCTACCTAAAAAAGTCCACCCAGGGCACCATATTGGAGCCCTGGGTGGACTTTTAGTTAAATATTACCCTTTGGATTATAGATTTTGTGCTGTTTCCAAAATGCTTCGTCTTTCGTGATAACAAGAACATCGACATCTCCACCGCACGTTTGAATATCATCGCTAAATCTTTCATACTTAATCGTTGTATCTACGAGAAATTCAGCAAAGTCAATAGCATCTTTCAGCGGCATCGTTCCCCATGCTGCGTTCAAGATAGGTTTTTCATTTACGATTTTTGTTATTGCAGTCTTCTGACCAGCCCAAATTGCTCCAGGAATTACAATGGGGGTCGCTTCAGGAGCAGTACTCTCGACTTGACTGTGGTCGTTCTTTATGTTTTCAGGAATCTCTGTATCTGGATGCGTACCATCGTCGGCGGCATCTTTAGAGGGAGCACCTTCTTCTGGCTTTGACGCAATATTGGCACGTTTCACAGACTTATTGGAAACATCATATACATAAGGGACATCATCATTGTACCCGCACACAAAGAAATGGGTGCCGCCGCCTGAATAGTATTCAACGAGCTTATTAGCAACATCTTCGGTAGTATCTGATTCGCAGACTTTCTCAATCTCGAACCTACGGACAAAATCTGCAACGGTAACTCCGTCAATCATTGCATCTCCGCAAAAAGAAATACCCGTCCCAGTCTTTTTAATTAGTAAAACCTTTTGAGCATTGTCACTGGAAGTATATGTAGTTTGAAATATTACTGTTTTGGCGGGGACTCCATCCTTGGCAGGAATATCAATGCTATTTGTCATTTTGGTTCTGGTAAGTCTGCTGTCGGCAGCCATGACAATTCCTTCGGGAACATAAATACAGCACATAATAGACATCGTAAGCACTCCCTTCTGTCTATGTGTGAGTTTGATTTGCATAAATCTAATTCCAAATCTATTTTACACTATATATCGCAATTTTTCAACAAAGGAGATGGTAGATGCAGTGTTGCACCAGTTAGGGATGGGTTAGGGATTTTATGGTTTTCGTAGTTCTTCCGCACCACAGTTATTACCGCTATTTTTACCCTCTGACCACAGTTGTCATGTGGTTAGGCATGACTAAAAATCGAACTTTTAACGCAGAAAAACCGCCTTTTTGGGCGGTTTTTCTGAAAAAAGGTGGTCCGAGTGACAGGATTCGAACCTGCGGCATCCTGCTCCCAAAGCAGGCGCGCTACCAACTGCGCTACACCCGGTTATTAAGTTATTCTATCCGGCTGGGCGTATTCTCCCAAACCAGGCGCGATACCAGCTTCGCTATACCCGGATATTCACGTTTCCCGCCTGCGCCGGAAAACTACCCTTTATCCTACCATGCCCGACGGGAAAAAGCAACAGGAGGTGGACAGATTTTCTGCCCGCCTCCTGTATTTTCACTTGCCCCGCCCCGGCAGAGCCGGCTGCACCAGCGGCAGCGTTACGTCCGCCCGGAACAGATCTGCGTCGATGGACAGCCGGAACGTGCCGCCCATCAGCTGCACCAGACTCTGCGCGATGGACAGCCCCAGCCCGCTGCCCTCCGTGTGCCGGGAGGCATCCCCACGCACGAAGCGCTCCATCAGCTCGTCGGGGGAGATGTTCAGCTCCGCCCGTGACACGTTCTTGAAGCTCAGGGTCATCTGCCCGTCCGCCACGGTGCCGGACACATAGACCCGCGTCTCCGGCATGGCGTACTTGCAGATGTTGGACACCAGATTGTCCATAACGCGGCTGAGCAGCTTGCTGTCGGCGGCCACCACGGGCTGCCCCTCCGGCGGCTGCGCCACCAGCGTCAGATGGCAGTCCGCCAGCCGGTCCTGATACTCGCCCACGATCTGGCTGAACAGCACGTTCACATCCGTGGGCTGCAGATCCACCGGCAGCGCACCGGAGGACGCCTTGGACGCCTCCACCAGATCCTCCGTCAGCTTCTTCAGCCGCTTGCTCTGCCGGTCCAGCACCGCGATGTACTCCCGTGCGATGGGGGAGGGGATGTCCTCCTTCTTCAGCAGATCCACATAGTTGACGATGGATGTCAGCGGCGTCTTGATGTCGTGGGACACGTTGGTGATCAGCTCGGTTTTCATCCGCTCGGCGCGCATCTGCTCCTGCACGGCGCTCTCCATACCGCTCTGCAGGCGGTTCATGGCCTGCCCGTACCGCCGGAACGCACCGAACAGACGGCGTGTGTCCACCGGCGTGGTCAGATCGCCCTCCGCCAGACGCTGGCCGTTTTTCTCCAGCGTCCGCAGGTTCAGTGCCACCGCCAGAATGGCCAGCAGCTCCACGAGCTTCAGCGCCAGAAAATACTCTCCGTAGTAATTCATCTGATACAGTCCGATCTCCAGCAGCGCCAGACCCAGCCCCGCCAGCGCCGTTTTCCACACCAGTGGGATGCCGGTAACGATGCGCCATAGCCACAGGGTCACGCCTCGCAGGATGCGCCATAAAAGCCGCAGCACCCGGGCGATGACGGTGCCCCGGATAATGGTGCCCGCCTTGCACTGGGCGGCAAAGACGCACAGAAACAGCAGGACGAACGGGATCATTGCCACGCAGAACCAGATACGCCCCCACTCCATGTAGAAGGCGTCCCAGCCCGCGGAAAATGCACAGACCAGCACCGCCGCCCACAGGTCGGCGGGGATCTTGTCCAGCCACGTCAGGTGGATGCCCTCCCGGCCCGGCCAGTGCCCGGCGGAGGCCATGGAGAAGCAGAAGCAGAACAGCGCCAGCAGACCGAACAGCGCCGTCAGGAACACTGCCAGCCCGGTGTGCTCCAGCAGCCATGCAGCCATCAGCGCGGCGTAGCTGGAGGGAGCCATAGGCTCCAGCAGATGGGCGGAGATGGTGAGGTACAGCGTGGCATCGGTGGTCAGTCCGTAGACAAACGTCTCCTCCAGCGAGCGGAGGATCGTCTCACCGCTGTTCACCGAGAAGTTGTCGAAGACGACCTCGCCGCTGTTTGTGTCGATCACCGCCAGACGGCAGGGAAAGCTCTCCCGGGGGAAGTGCTGGGCGAACAGGTTGGGGATGACTGCATCGTCTAAGTAATAGCCCTCGAAGTAGGTGCCCCCGTCCGGCTGTCCTGCCGCGTCGGAGCTTTCGTTCAGCAGCCCCGCGTCTGTCAGCACGCCGCGCAGGAAGGTGTCCGCCTGCGAGATGGCGCTGTGGCACTGCTCGTCGTAGAGCGCCGCCGACAGCGCGTCGCCGCCGTCCAGAAACACGCCCCGGCTGACCAGCACGGCGATGCCGAGGGCGCCCAGCGCGGTCAGCGCGGCGAACACCAGCGTCAGGGCGAAGGCGGCGGCCTTGGCCCACGTTCTGTTCACCCATTTTTTCACTTGATACCGCCCTCCATCTTGTAGCCCTTGCCCCAGACCACCTTGATATACCGGGGCTCGGACGGGTTGATCTCGATCTTTTCCCGCAGGTGCCGGATGTGGACGGCGATGGCCCCGGCGGCGTTGAGGGGCACGTCGTCCCACACCCGGCGATAGATCTCGCTGGGGGAGAACACGGTGCCTGCGTTCTGCATGAGAAAGCGCAGAATGTCGTACTCCTTGGGGGTCAGTGCGGCGTTTTCACCGTCCACGGTGACAGTCTTGGCATTGTCGTCCAGCCGGATGCCGCCGATGACCAGCGTGCTGGGCTGCACCGCGCCGCCTCCCAGCTGTAAATAGCGCCGCAGCTGGGAGCGCACCCGCGCCAGCATCTCCACGGGGTTGAAGGGCTTGGTGATATAGTCGTCCGCCCCCACGTTCAGCCCCAGCACCTTGTCGGTGTCCTCGCTCTTGGCCGTCAGCAGGATCACCGGCACATTGCTGGCCTGCCGCAGCTGGGCCATGGCGGTCAGACCGTCCATCACCGGCATCATGATATCCATGAGGATGAGATGCACATCCTCCCGCGCGGCGACGGACAGCGCCTCCTTGCCGTTATACGCCTTCAGGACGCGGTAGCCCTCCGCCGTCAGATAGATCTCCAGCGCCGAAACGATATCCCGTTCATCGTCGCAGACCAGAATGGTATACATGTGCCGCGCCTCCTTTTCTTTCTCCGCTTATCATACGGGAAAACGGGGCGCGGCACAATAGGGGAAGTTTAGTTTTTCATTAAGTTTACGGACTGCACCGGCATCCGGGCGGGTGCTCCGTGGTAGATGGGCTTCCACTCCACCTTCATGAACAGCGCGGCGAAGGAGATGGGGATGTAGGTGAACATGAACAGCGGGAAGCTGAAGGTGTACATCACCTTCTGCCACGCCGGGGCATGGATCTGCTTCCACTCCGTGACGGTGGTGACGGTGCCGATGACCAGCAGCGTCAGATAGATGCTGCCCAGACACTCCAGCAGGGAGCGCATGGCGAACCACAGTCCCGCGCCCTCGGCCAGGCCGATGCCCGCCAGCGTCACGTTGGCCAGGATGCTGATGCACGTCAGCACAAAGGCGGGCATGATGGCCATGGACATGTCGAAGCAGCTCCAGCTGCCCCTGGCCGCGCCCTTCAGCAGCTTGCCGCCGTACCGCTGGAACACCTGGATGTACCCCTTGGCCCAGCGCAGCCGCTGGCGGCAGGACTGGCGGAACCCGGTGGGCTGCTCGTCGTAGAGCACCGCGTCCTCGCAGATGGCGATGACCTCGCCGTCGGTGATGTGGTGTACGGAGAACTCGATGTCCTCCGTCAGCAGGTAGAACCGCCAGCCGCCGGTCTTGTCCAGGATCCGCTGGGAGAACAGGAAGCCCGTCCCGCCCACGGCGGCGCTGGTGCCCAGCCGCATCCGGGCCCCGTTGAGATAGCGGCTCTCCCGCAGGAACCACAGGCCGTAGCCGGCGCTGATCCAGTTGTCGGCGTAGTTCTTGCTGTTGCGGTAGCTGGTGACGATCTCATACCCGCCGGAGAACACAGCGTTCATCTTCTCGATGTAGTCCGGAGCCAGTATGTTGTCGGCGTCGAACACGAAGTAGCCGTCAAAGCCATCGGGATAGTCGGCCTGAATGTGCTGGGTCAGGAAATCCAGGGCGTAGCCCTTGCCCACGTTGATGTGGTTGAACCGCTCGTACACCACGGCGCCGTGCCGCCGTGCGATGGCGGCGGTATCGTCGGTGCAGTTGTCCGCCGCCACGAACACGGTGAGCAGGGCGGGGTCATACGTCTGCTGCCGCAGGCTTTCCAGCAGGCCGCCGATGACGGCGGCTTCGTTCCGTGCCGCGATGAGCACGGCGTACCGGTGGGGCGTGGGCGGCCCGGACAAAGGCCGCCGCTTTTTGCACAGCACCAGTGGGATATATAGGAATTGATAGGCATAGCAGATAAAAAACAGCGCGGAGATCAGCGCGTTCACCGTTCGTAGAGCCGTTTCCATACAGAACACTTCCTTTCTTTCTCTGTGCCCCTCATGGTAAAGAAAAAGCCCTTAAGAAACAAGAACAGGGAGGATTAAGGTTTCCTTAAGGGGCTGTCTCCCCGCCGCCCGGGGATTGCTTTTTCCCGCCCGGCTGGTATATAATCAGAATGGAAAGCAAACCATCGGCCGGCCCGGAGGGGCCGTGAACGCGGGCGCGGCCCGCGAGGGAGGGACCTTATGAAAAGAGCTTTGACACTGCTGCTGGCGGCGCTGGTGCTGACCGGCGTCCTGTCCGCCTGCGGGGCTGCGCCCCGCCCGGCGGAGGAGGATCCGCTGACGCTGCTGCGGCAGGAGATCGCCGCCGGCGGCAGCCGGCTGGGCGTGGCCTGCCTGGGCGTGATGACCGACGCGGACGGCGATATAACGGCGTGGCTGGCGGACAGCGGCTGGACCCAGACGTTCCCGTTCCTGGCGGAGCTGACGGCGCAGCAGACGGTGACCCAGCCCGGAAACGAGGTGTACTGCATCGTACCGGCGGACGAAAAGGCCCGCCTGACGGTGCGGGCCTATGACCCGCTGGACGATGCGTCTCCCGTGGGCGACGTGCTGTACGAGGGCGCCGACGGCGCGCCGGTGTGCCTGCGGGGCAACATCAGCGACATCATGCCCAACATGGAGGTCACGGTGTCCGGCGACGGCGGCGAGACGGTGTACCGCCCCGCCCTGAGCCTGATGGACGGCGCGGTCAGCGTCATCGCGGACGGCGGCAGCGTCTACGATTTCACCCCCGGCGCGTCCCACTTCACCCCCGGCGCGTCCCACGACGCCCCGCAGATCCGGGAGCTGTACAGCGAGGACTTTGACTACACCGACGGCGTGGGCAACGCCGGCCACTACACCTACCGTGTGCCCCGGCTCCTGGCGGATACGGAGGGCGCATCGGACATCAACCGCGCCATTGACGAGACCTACACCCCCATCGTGCGGGAGGCGCTGGAGTGCGTGTCCGCCGGCACCAGCCTGTCCTGCCTGTACATCGCCTGGGAGACATACCAGTACGGCGACATTTTGTCGCTGGTGATCTCCTGCGGCTGGGGCTGCGACATGAACGACTACAGCGTCTACCTGTACGACACGGTCAGCGGCCAGCGTCTCACCACGGCGGACCTGCTGACGGCGCTGCATGTGGACGAGACGGCGTTCCTGGACGCGCTGCGCCGGACGGCGGCGGAGCGCTTCGACGGCCAGTACGGCACCATTTCGTCCGACGATACCTTCGCCGATGTGCTGGCGGAGCGCCGGGACTGGACACTGTCCGATGAGAACATCAACCTCGATGTGCCCGCCTACACCGACGGCGCCGGGCATCTCCGGGTGGTGCTGCCCATCGGCTCCATCGCCGGCGCGTCCGCCTACGAGCAGGTGCTGACACTGGACGACGTCGGCTGACAGACCATACGAGGGGAGGGCGGCGTGTGCCCAGACAGAAACGGCTGAACACCATCTACATATCCGAGCGCCTGCAGGAGAAGCTGCGGCCCATCGCCCACAGCCGCCTGACCACGGTGGTGGCCCCCATGGGCTACGGCAAGACCACGGCGGTGAACTGGTATCTGGCCCAGCGCACCCGGACGGAGGACGCCGCGGTGGTCCGCATCAGCGTCTACTCCGACAATCTGGCCATTTTCTGGCGCAGCGTGCAGGAGGCCTTCGACCACGCGGGCTTCCCGTCCCTGCGGGACTACGAATGCCCGGCGGACGACGCCGGTGCCAGCCTGCTGACGGACGGCCTGTGCCGTGCGCTGGCCGGCGGACGGCCCTGCTACATCTTCATCGACGACTTCCACCTGCTCAGCGACCGGCGGGTGGCGGGCTTCCTGTGCACGCTGGCCGTCCGCCTCCCGGAGAATGTCCGCCTCATCGTGGCGGGCCGCGACCGCTTCCTGCCGTCGGAGGAGATCCTCCGCCTGGGCGGACGGGTCTGCCGCATCGGCACGGAGGAGCTGCGCCTGAATCACACGGAGCTGTCGGTCTACGCCCGCCGCTGCGGCGCGGAGTTGACAGATCAGCAGGTGGAGGAGCTGCTGCACACCAGCGAGGGCTGGTTCTCCGCCGTCTATCTGGGTCTGCAGTCGCTGACGGAGCGCGGCGGCCTGCCGGACGGCGCCCCGGACATCTACACCATGTTTTCCGCCGCCATGATCGACCCGCTGCCGCCCCGCCGCCGGGCATTTCTGGCGATGATGGGCCTTGCGGACGAATTTACCGTGGAAATGGCCTGCGCCGTCACAGAGGACGAGACGGCGCAGGCCCAGCTGGCGGCGCTGACAGAGCAGAACGCCTTCGTGACGCGGCTGCCGGACGGCGTGACCTACCGCTTCCACCACATGATGAAGGCCTGCGCCCGCCGCACGTTCCATACGCTGCCGCAGGAGACGCAGACAGCCTGCCTCCGCCGCTACGGCCGGTGGTACGAGAGCCACGGCCTCTGTCTCCACGCGCTGGCGGTCTATCAGGACGCCGGCGACTACGACGGCCTTCTGCGGGTGGTGGAGCAGGACGCCGGCATCCTGTTGGCCTCTCTGGAGCCGGAGCGCGTGCTGGACAGCCTGGACCGCTGCCCGGAGCAGGCGCTGAAGGCTCATCCGCTGGCGCTGCTGGTGCTGATGCGCAGCATGTTCAACTGGCGGCGCATCCCCCGGATGATGGCGCTGAAGTCGCTGCTGCTGGCCGCCATCGAGGAGCACCCGGACATGCCGGCGGCGGAAAAGGGCGACCTGCTGGGGGAATGCGACCTCATCATGAGCTTCCTCTGCTACAACGACATCGCCGCCATGAGCCGCCTGCACCGCAGCGCCAGCGCCCGGATGTCCCGCCCGGCGGTGACCATCCGCCGCCACGGCGGCTGGACGTTCGGCTCCCCGTCGGTGCTGATGATGTTCCACCGCCAGCCGGGGCAGCTGGACAGGGAGCTGGCGGAGATGGACGACTGCATGCCCCACTACTATAAGATCACCGACGGCCACGGACAGGGCGCGGAGCGCATCATGCGGGCCGAGGCGGCCTTTCTGCAGAACCGTATCGTCGACGCCCAGATCGAGCTGGAGCGGGCCTATGCCCAGATCCACGGCAACGGGCAGGAGAACATGGCGCTGTGCTGCGATTTTCTGGCGTGGCGTCTGTCCCTCTGCACCGGCGAAGCGCCCCGCCGCACCATGGCCCAGCGGCGGCAGGAGCTGCTGCGGCAGCACAACGCCGCGTGGCTGCACATCCTGGACGCCACCGCCGCCTATTACGGCGCGCTGACCGGCGAAACGGAGGAGATCCCCCCGGTGTTCCGTGAGCACCGTCTGGCGTCTCTGAGCCTGCTGGCGCCGGGGCGTCCCATGCTGGAGATGATCGACAACCAGGTGCTGCTGGCCCAGGGCGCCTGGGCAAAGGTCATCGGCCGCAGCGCGGCGCTGCTGGAGACCTGTGCCGCCATGCACTACGCGCTGGTGGCATTGCATGTCCGTCTCCAGACGGCGGCGGCCTATGCGCAGCTGGGCAAGCGCCGGGAGGCGCGGGAGCTGCTGGCCCAGGCGCTGGCCGACGGCGAAAAAGACGGCTTCGTGCTGCCCTTTGTGGAGAACTACCGCTATCTGAAGGAACTGCTGCCGGAGCTTGGCGGCGGGCTTGCCCGTCAGGGGGTGCCGCTGGGCGAGGACTATGAGAAGCGCTGCCGCGACCTGCTGCGGCGCGGCGCGGCCCCGGCGTCCTTCTCCGTGCTGACGGAGCGGGAGCGGGAGGTGGCGCTGCTGGTGGCGGCGCGCCTGAGCAACCGGGAGATCGCGGAGCAGCTCTTCCTCTCGGAGGGCAGCGTCAAGCAGTACGTCAACCGCATTTACGCCAAGCTGTTCATCGAGGGCGACACCCGCACAAAGCGCCGGCGTCTGGCGGATATGGCACGCCGCTAACCAAAGGGTAATAGTTATCTGCGAAGATCCACCGTACAATAGCAGTACGGTGGATCTTCCCATATCCGGCTGACAGCATCCGCCGTTGTGCGGAAAGGAGAACAACTATGAAACGTATGCATAAACTGACAGCTCTTCTGCTGACCCTGCTGCTGGCCCTGATGATGACGGCCTGCGGCGGCACGGCGGATGACGGCGGCATCGACGACGGCGGCTTCGATGACGGTACAGTGGACGACGGCGGCTTCGACGGCGATGTGCAGACCGGCGGCGACTATACCGGCCTGGCCGGCGACTGGTATCTGGACGGCGACCCCGGCGCGGAGAGCATCCTCCTCATCGCCGCGGACGGCAGCTGGGAGCTGTATGAGCGTCCCGGCGGCGACGGCGATCCCGCCAGAGTGGACAGCGGCGCCCTCCGGGACGGCGGCGGGGACGGCCTGTACTACGCCGATTCCGCGGAGTTCGAGGGCGTTGCCTACGATATGCAGGTGGTGGATGAAGGAACACTGTACTGGGGCGGCGAGTACGACTGCTATATGCGCGCCCAGTAAGCGGCGATAAGGAGAGAAGCATGAAAAGCTGGAAAAAATATCTGGCCCTGCTGCTGGCATTGGTGCTGGCGCTGGGACTGACGGCCTGCGGCGATACGGTGGACAGCGGCGATGGCGATGACTATGTGCCGGATGACGGCGGCTCGAACAGCTCCTTCTCCGGCGGACAGATCCTGTCCGACGAGGATTTTGAAACGGATGTCTCCGTGTGGCAGGGCGACGACGGCGGCCAGCTGCTGCTGGATCTGCCCAACGGCTGCTACACCTACCGCACCTGGTACGGCCGGGTGGGCACGGGCAGCCTGTACCATGACAACGACGGCGATCTGGTGCTGGAATACGGCGATCTGTCCGGTGAAAACGACTACTACCTCATTCAGGAGGGCAGCGGCTTCCGGCCCTTCCACCTCAACGGCGAGGAGGGCGGCGAATGGGGCGAGCTCAACGGCCTGTACTTCGGACCTGCCCAGGGCGAGATGCCGGAATACGATGCCAGCATGCTGGACGGCGTGTGGCAGAACGCGCTGGGCTATTCGCTGGCCTTTGATACCCAGCGGATGCGCGCCATCGAGTGCGACATCAACGACACCATGGGCAGCGGCGCGCTGTATGACAAGGCGGATGGCCGCGGCATCTTCATGGGCGGCGCGGAGATCCTCTATCCCTGTGTCAGCGCGGACGGAAACAGCCTTGTGCTGATGCCCGACGGCGGCGCCGCCCGGGATCTGGACAGCCGCAGCACCGGCGTGTTCTACCGGAACGGCGATGCGGCGTCCTATGCCGACCTGGCCAACGCCGCCTACGAGGCGTCGGACGGGCGCATCTGGTACTATGACGGCGTCAGCTACTTTGCCGTACCTGCCGGCTACACGCTGGACGAGGACGGGCTGGCCCGGGACGAGGACGGCAAGCTGTTCACCGGCGACTGGAGCGGTGAGCGGTATGACCCCACCGCCGTGTGGGGCGCCAACTGGGTAGAGGAAAACTGGGGCGGCAACGGCTGACCGCTGCTGCCTGAAGCGCCGAAATAATTTGCGCTCCTTTCTTCTCCGTGCTATAATGGCCGCAGATCACACAGGCTGCCAGAGCCGCCGAGGAAAGGAACGACAGATATGAGACAGTACGTCATAGATGCCTTTACGGACAAGGTCTTTGCCGGCAACCCCGCCGCCGTCTGCGTCATGGACAGCTGGCCCGACGAGGCGAAGATGATGGCCATCACCTGTGAGAACAACTTGTCCGAAACGGCCTTTGCCGTTCCGGAGGGAGCGGACTACCGGCTGCGCTGGTTCACCCCCGGCGGCGAGATCGACCTGTGCGGTCACGCCACGCTGGCCACCGCCTGTGCCATTATGAACCATGTGGCCCCTGACCGCACCGTCATCACGTTCCACACCCTGTCCGGCGAGCTGACCGTGGTGCGCCGGGGCGACCTGTACGAAATGGATTTCCCGGCCTACGAGCTGACGCCGGTGCCGGTGACGCCGGCCATGGCGGAGGCCATGAATGGCGCGGTGCCCAAGGCGGCCTACATGGGCCGCGACCTCCTGTGCGTCTTTGATGACGAGGACACGGTGCGCCATATGACCGTGGATCAGGAGAAGGTGCGGGCGCTGGACGGCCTGCTGCTGCATGTCACCGCGCCGGGCAGCGGCGGAAACGACTGCGTCTCCCGCAGCTTCGCCCCCAAGTGCAATGTGGCGGAGGACCCGGTCTGCGGCTCTGGCCACTGCCACATCGTGCCCTACTGGGCGAACACGCTGGGTCGGGATACATTGGTGGCCTATCAGGCCAGTCCCCGGGGCGGCACGCTGTACTGCACCCGGGAGGGCAGCCGCATCCGCATGAGCGGCAAGGCCGCGCTGTACGCCGTGTCCGATATTTTTGTGGACTGAGGAGCGGCTGCTGTTCATCATGCATGCATGATGAAGGCGTTATACGTTCAGGGACGCATGCATGATGAAGGGCGAAAGCCGCCCTTTGACGGCCTGCCGCCGCCGGAAAAGTGCATAATAAAACGCCTCCGGCTGACAAAGCAGCCGGAGGCGTTCTGCATGGCACCCCCGACCAGACTCTAACTGGTGGCCTACCGCTTAGGAGGCGGTCGCTCTATACAACTGAGCTACGGAGGCGGGTACGGAAGCTATTGTACCCCATGCAATAAGGATTGTCAACGGCGGAGGAAAGAAAAAGTTGTGGAAAAGGCTTGCATTCGATACTTTGAGAGCATATAATACAAAGGTTAGTGAATTTATACCCGAGAGAAAGGGGTCTTACCTTTGCAGAACGAGAAATTGAGAAATGTGGCTATTATCGCCCACGTCGACCACGGCAAGACCACGCTGGTGGACCAGATGCTCAAGCAGGGCGGCGTCTACCGCGAGAATCAGGAGACGGTGGAGCGCGTCATGGACTCCAACGATCTGGAGCGGGAGCGCGGCATCACCATTCTGGCCAAGAACACCGCCATCCAGTACGGCGATACCAAGATCAACATCGTGGACACCCCGGGCCACGCCGACTTCGGCGGCGAGGTGGAGCGCATCCTGAAGATGGTCAACGGCGTCATCCTGCTGGTGGACGCCGCCGAGGGCCCCATGCCCCAGACCCGCTTCGTCCTCAGCCGCGCGCTGGAGCTGGGTCACCGGGTCATCGTGGTCATCAACAAGATCGACCGGCCTGACCAGCGCATCCACGAGGTCATCGACGAGGTGCTGGAGCTGCTGCTGGATCTGGACGCCACAGATGAGCAGCTGGACAGCCCCATGCTGTTCTGCTCCGCCCGCAACGGCACCGCCAGCTACTCCCCGGACGTGGTGGGTACGGATCTCAAGCCGCTGTTCGACACCATTCTGGACTATATCCCCGCGCCGGAGGCCGATCTGGACCAGCCGTTCCAGATGCTGGTCAGCGCCATCGACTACAACGAGTTCGTGGGCCGCATCGCCATCGGCCGCGTAGAGCGGGGTGTGCTGAAGCAGAACCAGGAGATCGCGGTGTGCAACTACCACGATCCCGACGCGCCGGCCAAGAAGGCCAAGGCCGTCAGCATGTATGAGTTCGCCGGACTGGGCAAGGTGCCTATCACCGAGGCCACGGCGGGAAACATCATCGCCATGTCCGGCATCGGCGACATCACCATCGGCGACACCATCTGCGTGCCCACCTGCGTGGAGCCGCTGCCCTTTGTGAAGATCAGCGCCCCCACCATGGAGATGACATTCTCTATCAACGACTCCCCCTACGCCGGACGGGAGGGCAAGTTCGTCACATCCCGCCAGCTGCGGGAGCGGCTGTTCCGCGAGACGCTGAAGGACGTGTCCCTGCGGGTCACCGAGATCGAGGGCGCCACCGACGCCTTCAACGTGGCGGGCCGCGGAGAGATGAGCCTGTCCATTCTGATCGAGACCATGCGCCGGGAGGGCTATGAGTTTCAGGTGTCGCCCCCCCGCGTGCTGTACCAGACCATCGACGGCAAGAAGTGCGAGTCTATCGAGCGTCTGGTGGTGGACGTGCCCAGCGAGAGCGTGGGCGCGGTCATCGAGAAGCTGGGCAGCCGCAAGGCGGACATGCTGGAGATGACCCCCGTGGGCACCCGCATGAAGATCGAGTTCCTCATCCCCAGCCGGGGCCTGTTCGGCTACCGCAACGAGTTTCTGACGGACACCCGTGGCGAGGGCATCATGGCCAGCGTGTTTGACAGCTACGCTCCCTATAAGGGCGACCTGACCCGGCGGAACACCGGCTCCCTCGTCTCCTTCGAGACGGGCGAGAGCGTGGGCTACGGCCTGTTCAACGCTCAGGAGCGCGGCGCACTGTTCATCGGGCCGGGCGTACCGGTGTACGAGGGCATGGTCGTGGGCGTCTCCCCCAAGCAGGAGGACATCACGGTCAACGTATGCAAGAAAAAGCAGATGACCAACATGCGCGCCGCCGGTTCCGACGAGGCGCTGCGGCTGGTGCCGCCCCGGAAGATGAGTCTGGAGCAGTGCCTGGAGTTCCTGGCGGACGACGAGCTGCTGGAGGTCACGCCCAAGAGCCTGCGGATGCGCAAGACCATCCTGAACCACGAGAAGCGGATGAAGGCCACCCACGGCGGCAAAAAGAACTGAGATCTATCGACCAAAAGACCGGCTATGCCGGTCTTTTGGTTTACATAACGATAAATGCCGCGCAGAAGTGACAGTTTGGAAGGCGTGATAGGCGGACTTTACAGGGCGTCTCTGGTAGGATAGAGCCACAAAGCGAAAAGGGAAAGAGACCTGACCCTCCCGTCCACAGGGCGGGGCGAAGAGAGAGGAGAGACGCTATGAGTTTCGGAGAGAAATTGCAGGCGCTGCGAAAGAAATGGGGCCGCCGGAGGCAAAAAGAACAACGCGGGCGGGACAGAGCCCCACACCCAAGGGAATGCGGCGGAGACAGAAAACCATTCCCGCACAGGGCCATAGACGTTGACATAACGCATGCGTTACGTTCCCGGTTTCTTGACATTTTTCCTGCGGTGTGGTAAAAGAATAAGGACGCGTAGCGCACGAAGGTGCCTGCGAAGCGTATCGCCTTGCGGCGGTACGCTTTTTATTTTTATGGAGGAAAATCACAATGCCAAAGAACAAAACCCAGGGGATCATTTTCGGACTCATCATGTCGTACAGCATGGCCATCGGCATGGAGATCTACAACAACGCCATGCAGCAGGGCGTCCATCTGCAGCCCGGCGGCTTTACCAACCTGACCTACGCCGTGGTGGGCAAGGCACTGGTGGAGGCGGCGTTCATGGGGGCGCTGGTCATGGTCATCTCCAGTCTGTGGGGCAACCGGCTGGGGGCAAGGCTGGCTGCGAGGGTCTGCGATCCGGCCAGGGACAACCCCTTCTTCTGCCGGCTGATGCGGCAGGCGGGGACGGTGATGGTCATGTGCCCGTCCATGTGTCTGGCGGCCACCACCATCTTTACCGTCATCATGGGCGGCGCACCGCTGACGCAGCTGCCGGTGAAATGGTTCGGCACGCTGCTGAAGAACCTGCCCATGGCGTTTTTTTGGAATATGTTTGCGGCGGCGCCGTTCACCAACTGGGTGTGCGGGAAGCTGTTCCGATGAAAAAAGCAGCCTGTCCGGCGGATAGGCTGCTTTTCTATGCTCAGGCGCGGGGGGAGGGGACGAACAGGAGATTCAGATCCGCCTGGGTGGGCATGCCGTCCAGCACGGCGCTGTCGCTGTACTGCCACATGTCGAAGGCATAGTAGAAATCCGGATAGTCGTTGTAGTCCGCCACCCACAGGGCGTAGTCCGACAGACGGCTCAGGTCGTAGCGGTAGTAGCCCTGCTGGCGGTTGAGGTAGATGCCGGAGTCGTATCCGGCGGATTCGATCACGCCGCAGAAGGCGGCGGCGCACTCCGTCAGGTGGGCGTTGTCGTTGCCCTTGGTGCGGGAATCGTCGGCGAACACCGGCTCCCAGTCGAAGTAGACCGGCAGCTCCAGCTGACGGCCGTTCAGCAGGCGCAGCACATGGGCGGCCTCGGCGGCGGCCTCCTGCACCGTGACGGCCTGGGAGAAGTAGTACACGCCCACGTCGATGCCGGCGGCCCGGGCGCCCTGCAGGTGCTGGGCAAAGGCGCTGTCCGTCCGGAGGGAGCCCTTGGTGTAGCCGGTGTAGCCGATGCGGAGGATGGCAAAATCCACGCCCTGGGCGGCCAGCCTCTGCCAGTCCACGCCGGACTGGTAGTCGGACACGTCCACGCCCAGACGGATGGTGCCGGTCATGCCGGTGTAGCGGAGGGAACCGTCCTCGTCCCGGGTGAAGTCGTCGGCGGTGAAGGGATTCACCGCCAGGTTTTCGTGGGGCGTCAGCCATACCATATTGGCGCCGTCGTTGATGTAGACCTGTCCCGCGTGGGGGTCCGGCTCCTCTGTGACCCGGGGCTGGCGGGGCAGCAGACTCAGCACCACCGGAATGGCGACGGCCAGCACCGCCAGCAGGATCACCGGCGGCAGCAGCCGGCGGCGCCGTCTTCTGCGGCGGGAGCGGCGGGGGCGTACAGCGGTCTCTTCCATAGCTTCACCTGCTTTCTCGTTGGAATACATGGATGTCGAAGGCGATGCGGCAGTCCAAGGCGTCAAGTTTACATAATTTTTCAACGCCGCTTTTCGGCGTTTTCCAGCAGTAGGGGGTCATGCCGAACAGCGCCTGAATGTCGGCGGCGCTGTCCAGATGGATGGTGTCCTCCACATGGCGGATGGCGACGTAGCGGAAGCCCTCGTAGGGCGTCTCCTTCACCTCGTTGGGGTAGGGGTGGTCGTAGAGCACCTGCTTCATCTCCCACAGGTGCATGGCGGAGGGTACGACATACAGGAAGTGACCCTCCGGCCGCAGCACCCGGCGGAATTCCTCGATAGCCAGCGGGGAAAAGCAGTTGAGCAGCAGGTCGATGCTGCTGTTCGCCACCGGCAGGTGATAGGAGGAGGCCACGGCGAACTCCACACTTTTCTCCCGCCGGGCGGCCAGCCGCAGGATGAACTTGGAGATATCCGTACCCGCCATCCGGGGCGTCTTTCCGGCGGCGCACAGGGCCTGATAGATGGCGGCGGTGTAGTATCCCTCGCCGCAGCCGCTGTCCAGCACCGCCGGGGCGGGACCGGTCAGGGAGACAGAAAGTTGACATAACGCATCACGCAGAGGCGCGTAGTAGTCCTTGGAGAGGAAGGCGCTGCGGGCGGCGGCCATGGCCTTGTCGTCGCCGGGAGCCTTGGAGTGCTTCCGGTTCACGGGCAGCAGGTAGGTGTAGCCCTCCCGCGCCACATCGTGACAGTGACCGTTGGGGCAGAAATAGCTGTTCTCCCGCCGTGTCAGCTTTTCACCGCACAGAGGACAGACGAACAGGCTGCTCATCGCTTACCCTCCGGCAGGGTCACATCGTGGATCCACTTCTTCGACCGGACGCGCCACAGGCAGATGGGGCATTTGATAAAGCTCTCCGCCTGAATGGCCAGGGAGACGAACCACGGATCGGCGTCCAGCACCAGCGCCAGAACCGCCGTCAGGGGCAGCGCCACCAGCCACTGGGGCGCCAGATCCAGCGCCGTGGACCAGAATACGTCGCCGCCCGCCCGGAGGATACCGGTGACGGCGGAGATGGAGTAGGCGTGCAGCGGGATGCAGGCAAAGCCCGTCACCGCCAGCGTGGTGGCGAGGTGGGCGCTGAGGTCATACAGCTCGAACAGCGGGAAGATCACCGGCTGGAACAGCAGCGGCACCAGCACCAGCGCGATCACCGCCAGCACCGTACCGACCACCACCGTGACCCACGATAACGTCTTGGAGAGCGCCATCAGCTCCTCCCGGCTCTGCCCCTCGCCGATGGCCTTGCCCACCATGACGGCGGTGGCGGCGCCCAGACCGAAGCACACCACGAGGAACAGACGGTTCAGGTTGCCCATAACGGCGTTGGCCGCCAGAAATTCCACGGAGATGGTCATGTGGCCGAGAACCACCGTCAGCAGGCTGTTGCCAAGACCCCAGAACAGCTCGTTGCCCATGACGGGGGAGGCGTACTTGACGAACCGGCGCAGCATCTCCCAGCCCGGACGCAGCAGCGCCTTCAGATCCAGCGGAATGACCTTGCTGCGCAGGGCGCAGAACAGGCACACGGCAAACTCCGCCACGCGGCTGAGCAGCGTGGCCAGCGCCGCGCCCTCCACCCCCAGCATGGGGAAGCCGCACTTGCCGAAGATCAGCAGGTAGTTCAGGCCGGTGTTCAGCACCGTGGACATACCGAACAGCTTCATGCCGAAGCCGGCGTTCTCCACGCTGCGCTGGGCGCTGACATAGATGGACGAGAGCATATTGAACACATAGGAAAAGCCGATGAGCCGCAGATACGGCGCGCCCAGCAGGGACAGGTGGTGCTTGTTGCTGAGCAGCTCCATGATCGCGATCGGCCACAGGAACAGCACCAGCGCGACGACCAGTGCCAGCGCTACGCCCAGACCGGCCGCCACGCCGATGGCGCGGCTGATGTTGGTCAGATCCTTCTTGCCCCAGTACTGGCTGATGAGGATGCCCACACCGGACTGGACGCCGAAGACGATGGAGATCAGCAGAAATACCGGCACGTTGGCGGCGGTCACCGCCGCCATCTCGTTGTTGCCCAGCTTGCTGACCATGAAGGTGTCGATGAGACCCAGCGAGAACGTGATGAGGTTCTGCAGGGCGATGGGACCGGTAAGAGCGGCCAGATAACGGTAGAAGCCTTTATCGCGCTTCAAAGCCTGAAACATAATTCACCTCAGAAAAATAGTAATTGTCTATCGCAGCATGGGAAAGCGGGTGGCCTGATGGGCTTTCAGCGCGTCGTACAGGGCGTCCACGTCCGATGTGGTGTTGTCGGGGGAGAAGGAGATGCGGATGACGCCGGCGGCGGTGCGCTTGTCCAGCCCCAGCGCCGACACCACATGGCTGGCCTTGCCCTGATGGCAGGCGGAGCCGGCGGAGATGCAGATGCCCTGCGCCCCCAGATCGGTGACGATGTTGGCGCTGGGATAGCCCGCCAGCGACACGGCCAGAATGTGGGGGGCCGTGCCCGATGCCACCGGCACCATGCCGGGGATGGTCAGCAGCCTCTCCCGGCAGTAGTCACGGAGGGCGGTCATATGGGCGATCTTGGCGTCATAGTCCATCAGGCGCAGCGCCACCGCCTTGGCAAAGCCGGCGATCTGCGCGGTGGCCTCCGTACCGGAGCGCAGGCCGCGCTCCTGTCCGCCGCCGGGCAGCAGAGGCCGCACGTTGCGGAACCGGTCGGAGATGTACAGGGCGCCCACGCCCTTGGGGCCACCCAGCTTGTGGGCGGACAGGCTCATCATATCCACGCCCCATGCCTCCGGGTCGCAGGGCACCTTCAGAAAGCCCTGCACCGCGTCGCAGTGCAGCAGGGCGCGGGAATTCCGCTCCCGCAGGAGCTGCGCCGTCTCCTTCACGGGGAACACGCAGCCCGTCTCGTTATTCACCAGCATCATGGACACCAGCACCGTGTCCTCCCGCAGGACGGATGCCACCTGCTCCACGGTGACGTGGCCGGTGCGGTCGGGCTTGAGGTAGGTGACCTCATAGCCCTGCTGCTGCAGCCAGCGGCATGGCTCCAGAACGGCGCTGTGCTCCACGGCGGTGGTGATGATGTGCTTGCCGACGTGCCGCCCCTGCCAGACGGCGGCCTGTATGGCCCAGTTGTCCGATTCCGTGCCGCAGGAGGTGAAGTACAGACGCTCCGGCGGGCAGTGCAGTGCCCCGGCGACAACGGCGCGCCAGCCCTCCACGGCTTTTTTCATCTCCTGCCCCGCGGGGTACTGGGAGGAGGGGTTGCCGAAGTGTTGGGTCAGCACCTCGTACATGGCGTCCGCCACGGCGGCGGGTACCGGCGTGGTGGCGGCGTTATCCAGATAGATCATGGGAAAAACCTCTCAATTTCATAGGCCGGAGGACTTGCCACCGGCGAAAGTATCCAGTATAATAAAGCATTACCGTATATTATACCGACATTCGACGGAAAGTGCAAGGAGAATCCCCATGCTGGCAGCGATTTACACATTAGGCTGTAAGGTCAATCAATACGAAACGCAGGCCATGGAGCAGGAGCTGGTGCGCCGGGGCCACACGCTGGTGTCGTTTGATGAAAAGGCGGACGTCTATATCGTCAACACCTGCTCCGTCACCGCCGTCAGCGATAAAAAATCGCGGCAGATGCTGCGGCGCTGCCGGAAGCTGAACCCGGAGGCGGTGGTGGCCGCCTGCGGCTGCTATGTGCAGACCCATCCGGAGGAGGCGGCATCGCTGGACATAGACCTTGTGGCGGGTACCGGCGACCGCATGGCGTTTCTGGAACTGCTGGAGCAGGTGAGCCGGGAGAAGCAGGTGACGCTGCTGGACGATGCGCTGAAGCGCCGGACGTTCGAGGTGCTGCCCGCCGGCGGCATGGCCGAGCGTACCCGCGCCATGCTGAAGGTGGAGGACGGCTGCGTCAACTTCTGCACCTACTGCATCATTCCTTATGCACGGGGGCCGGTGCGCTCCCTGCCCAAGGCGGAGGCGGTGGCCCAGACGGAGCAGCTGCGGCGGGAGGGCTACCGGGAGCTGGTGTTCACCGGTATTGAGATCTCCAGCTGGGGCCACGACCTGAAAAACGGTGAGACGTTCATCGACCTTCTGGAGGCGGTGTCCGCCGCCGCGGGGGATATGCGGCTGCGTCTGGGCAGTCTGGAGCCCCGCACCATCACGGAGGATTTCTGCCGCCGGGCCGCCGCGCTGCCCAATCTGTGTCCCCACTTCCACCTGTCCCTGCAGTCCGGCTGTGACGATACGCTGCGGCGGATGAACCGGAAGTACGACACGGCCCGGTTCCGGCAGTCGGTGGCGCTGCTGCACCGGTACTTCGACCGGCCCGCCGTCACCACTGACCTCATCTGCGGCTTTCCGGAGGAGACGGAGGAGGAGTTTGCCCAGACGCTGGCGTTCATCCGGGAGTGCGGCTTCGCGGCCATGCACATCTTCCCCTACTCCATCCGCCCCGGCACAAAGGCGGCGGCCATGGAGCAGGTGCCGCCGGCGGTGAAGGAGGCCCGGGCCGCCCGTGCCGCACAGGTGGCGGAGGAGCTGCACCGTGCCTACCTGAACGGCTGCGTGGGGCAGGTGTACCCGGTGCTGTTTGAACAGGTCAAGGACGGTCTCTCCACCGGCCACGCCCCCAACTACATGGAGGTGGCCATGGAGGGCGATAATTTACATAATGTTGTGCAAAACGTAAAGATCACCGGCGTAGAAAACGATATACTGCGAGGGGAGTTTACATAATGAATCACTTTTTTGCCTATATCGACCGTATGCGCTACATCGAGCGCTGGGCACTGATGCGCAACAGCGTCCGGGAGAACATTCAGGAGCACAGCCATCAGGTGGCGGTGCTGGCCCACGCGCTGGCGGTGATCCGCAACGAGTTCTTCGGCGGACAGGTGGACGCCGGGGCCGTGGCCGCGGCGGCGCTGTACCACGACGCCGGGGAGATCCTCACCGGCGATATGCCCACCCCCATCAAGTACTTCAATCCGGAGATACGGGAGGCCTACCGCAAGGTGGAGGAGGTGGCGGACCAGAAGCTGCTGGGCATGCTGCCGGAGGCGCTGCGCCCCGTGTATGAGGACATCCTGCGCCCCGCCGATCCGGAGGTGGAGGAGCTGGTGAAGGCGGCGGACAAGCTCAGCGCCCACATCAAGTGTCTGGAGGAGCTGAAGGCCGGCAACGAGGAGTTCCGGCAGGCGGCGCGGCAGACGGCGGAGGCGCTGGACGGCTATGACCTGCCGGAGCTGCGGTATTTCCGGGAGCAGTTTTTAGGCTCGTTCCAGCTGACGCTGGACGAGATGGAGTAATTTTTTTCCAAAAAGGAGTGACCGATATGAAAGCCATCGTAACAGTGGTGGGAAAGGATCAGGTGGGCATCATCGCCGGTGTGTGCAACACGCTGGCGGCGTACCAGATCAACGTGCTGGACATCAGCCAGACCATTATGGAGGGCTACTTCACCATGATGATGGTGGTGGATCTGACGCTGTGTCAGGAGCCGTTCGACAAGCTGCGCGCCGCCCTGCGGGAGTACGGCGAGGGGCGGGGCCTGTCCATCCGCATCCAGCGGGAGGACATCTTCGACGCCATGCACAAGCTGTAAAGAGGGACGCGCCATGCTGAATCTGCAGAATATCTTTGACACCATCGACATGATCGACAAGCAGCATCTGGACATCCGCACCATCACCATGGGCATCTCCCTGCTGGACTGCGTCAGCGAGGACGCGGGCCGTTGCTGCGACAAAATTTACGACAAGATCTGCCGCCGGGCGGAGAAGCTGGTGCGCACCGGCGAGGACATCGAAAGCGAGTTCGGTATCCCCATCGTCAACAAGCGCATCTCCGTGACGCCCATGGCGCTGGTGGCCGGCGGCTGCGATACCCAGGACTATGTGCCCTTCGCGCTGACGCTGGACCGGGCGGCCCACACCTGCGGCGTCAACTTCATCGGCGGCTATTCCGCCTTGGTGCAGAAGGGCTTCGCCAAGGGAGACGAGCTGCTGCTGCGGTCCATCCCCCAGGCGCTGGCCCAGACGGAGCTGGTGTGCTCCAGCGTCAACGTGGGCAGCACGAAAGCGGGCATCAACATGGACGCCGTGGCCCGGATGGGCCGCATCATCAAGGAGACGGCACATCTGACCCGGGCGCAGGACGGTCTGGGCTGCGCCAAGCTGGTGGTGTTCTGCAACGCTGTGGAGGACAACCCCTTCATGGCCGGGGCGTTCCATGGCGTGGGCGAGGCGGACAGCGTCATCAATGTGGGCGTGTCCGGCCCCGGCGTGGTGTACCACGCTTTGCAGTCCTGCAAGGGACAGCCCTTCGACGTGGTGGCGGAGACCATCAAGAAAACGGCGTTCCAGATCACCCGGATGGGACAGATGGTGGCGGCGGAGGCCTCCAAGCGGCTGGATACGCCTTTCGGTATCGTGGACCTGTCGCTGGCGCCCACCCCGGCGGTGGGGGACAGCGTGGCCCGTATCCTGGAGGAGATGGGTCTTGCCGTCTGCGGCACCCACGGCACCACGGCGGCGCTGGCACTGCTGAACGACGCGGTGAAGAAGGGCGGCGTCATGGCGTCCGGCCATGTGGGCGGCCTTTCCGGCGCGTTCATCCCCGTGTCGGAGGATGAGGGCATGATCGCCGCCGCGCTGGACGGTACACTGACCATCGACAAGCTGGAGGCCATGACCTGCGTGTGTTCCGTGGGACTGGACATGATCGCCGTACCCGGCAGCACCAGCGCCGAGACGATCTCGGCCATCATCGCCGACGAGGCGGCGGTGGGCATGGTGAACAGCAAGACCACCGCCGTGCGCGTGATCCCTGTGGAGGGCGCGGATGTGGGCGATATGGTGGAGATGGGCGGTTTGCTGGGCAGCGCGCCGGTGATGCCGGTGCATGAGGCGTCCAGCGCCGGTTTCATCGCCCGGGGTGGCCGCATCCCGGCGCCGCTCCAGAGCCTGAAAAACTGATGGTACGGGCGGCAACGGTACAGGATCTGCCCCGCGTCATGGCCATCTACGACACGGCGCGGCGGTACATGCGGGCAAACGGCAACACCGTCCAGTGGGTGAACGGCTACCCCTCGGAGGCGCTGCTGCGGCAGGATATCCGGGACGGCGTGCTGTACGTCATGGAGGACGCGGGCGGCGTGTATGCCGTGTTTGCGTTCATCATCGGCGACGACCCCACCTATGGCCGCATCGAGGGGGCGTGGCGGGACGAAAGCCCCTACGGCACCATCCACCGGCTGGGCAGCGACGGTACCCACCGGGGTGTATTTGCGGAGACGGCGGCGTGGGCGGCACGGCAGTGCCCCCATCTGCGGGCGGACACCCACGCGGCCAACCTGACCATGCGGCACTGCATGGAGCGGGTGGGCTTCGTGTACTGCGGCGTCATCTATGTGGCGGACGGCACGCCCCGGGTGGCCTATGAAAAAGTATAAGGAGAATGGTTATGGACCCTATTTTTGAGATCGAGCTGGAGGAATGTCCCATCTGCCGGGGCGCCGGCGTCATGCAGGACGAGCAGGGCTGGAGCGTGTCCGTGGGCTGCATGGACTGCGGCGCGGAGACGGCCCACGCGGAGTACCGCACACTGGAGCAGCGGCTGGAGGCCGCGCGGCGTGTGGCACTGCTGTGGAACATGGGCAAGGTCATCCGCACCGGTGTGGGCGACTGAAAAGAGAAGCGAGAAAGACCCGCGCCGATGGCGCGGGTCTTTCGTATTTTCCTTTATTCGTCGAGCTTCCCGCGGGCGTGGAGCACGTCGTCGGCGGTGAGGGTCATCAGGTCGTCACGGGTGACCGTTTCCATCTTGGCGAGGCGGTTGTTCTGGGCCACCAGAATATGCTCGAAAATATTCCGGACGCCACGGGCGTTGCCGAAGCCGTCGCCGTCGGCGCTCTCCTCGGCGATGTAGTCCCGCACCAGCGGCTCCGCCTCCGGCGACAGGACGTAGCCCTTGCCGCAGCGCATCTTGAAAATGGCCATCAGCTCGTCCAGCGAGTAGTCCTCAAACAGCAAAAAGCGGTTGAAGCGGGACTCAAGACCCGGATTGGAGTGGATGAACTTGTCCATCAGGTCGGTGTAGCCCGCCACGATGACCACCAGATCGTCCCGGTGATCCTCCATGGCCTTCAGCAGGGTGTCGATGGCCTCCTGGCCGAAGTCGTTTTCGCTGCGGCCGTTGAGGGCGTAGGCCTCGTCCACGAACAGCACGCCGCCCATGGCCTTTTCGATGACCTTCTGGGTCTTGAGGGCGGTCTGCCCCACGTAGCCGGCCACCAGACCGCTGCGGTCCACCTCCACCAGCTGGCCCTTGGACAGGATGCCGAGGCTGCGGTAGATGCGGGCCATCATACGGGCCATCATGGTCTTGCCGGTGCCGGGGTTGCCGGTGAACACCATGTGCAGGGACATGTCGGTGGTGGGCAGATCGTGCTGCTCACGCAGCTTGTAGACCTGCACCATATTGATGAGGTTGTGTACCTCCTCCTTCACCACACCCAGACCGATGTAGCTGTCCAGCTCCGCCAGCAGATCCTCCATCTTCTCCGGGGGCGGCAGCTCCTCCTCGGTGGGCTTCTCGTCGCCGGGCCTGGCGGTGGCGGTGGGGGGCGCTTTCTTTTCCGACTGACTGCCGGCGGGCGCGGAGGGCGCGGCAGGGGACTTGGGGACGTCGCCGGTGACGTTCTCAAAGGGCGTGCCCCAGAAGTCGCTGTTCATGCGCTTCATGCTGTTTTCCGTCATGGAGCGGATCACGTCCAGCTGCTGGAGAATGATCTTGTCTTTCTTGTCCATAGAGTGACCTCCTCAGTGAGATAGGTGGATATTGCGCATGGCGCGGAACAGCAGACCGGCCACAAAGCCGGTGAGCGTACCGGTGACCAGGGAAACGGCCAGCAGGAACGGCAGGTAGCCCAGCACCATGGTATTGCCCAGTGTGATGCAGGCGGCGGCCATCTGGCCGATGTTGTGGGCGGCGGCGCCGCCGATGGACACGCCGTAGACGGAGAGGCCCCGGCAGCGGCGCAGGACGATCATCACCAGCATGGCGGTGATGCCGCCCAGCAGGCTGAACAGCAGCGCCGACAGGTTGCCGGCGAACAGGCCGCCCAGCAGGCACCGGGCCGTCAGGATGGTGAGGGCGGGGACGGCGCCCAGCTCATACAGGGCGAACACGGTGACGATGTTGGCAAGGCCCAGCTTCACGCCGGGCAGCGGCACGATAAGCGTTACGGGAAACAGGTTTTCCAGGGTGCTCAGGCCCAGCGCCAGCGCGGTCAGCACGGCGCACAGGGCGACGGAGCGTGCGTTCAGCTTCACGGCGCACCTCCTAACCCAGCACCGCGTCCACGTCGGACGAGGTGCTGACCAGCGAGATCACCACCTGCGCCGGCAGGCACACGATGGACTGTCCCGCCCGGGTGATGGCGCCGGTGTGGACGCAGTCCTGCCCCGGGCAGTCGGAATCGGCGACGCGGACGCTCCATTCCGGGCTGAAGGGCAGGTCACTGTACGACGGGGAGAGGGTCAGCGTATAGCCGCCGCGGCCCTCGATGCGGACAGGCCCGTCCGGCAGCTGCGTCACCGGTGTGCGGGACTGCTCCTGCCCCCCTACGGTGATGACCAGCGTCAGCTGGTCGCCGCTCCCGGTCTTGGGCAGGTAGAACAGCAGCGCCGTGACCACGGCCAGCGCGATGACCACGGCGGCCACCAGCGCGTCCAGCGGCTTAGGCCGCAGGCTGGGTTGTGAGGAGTTGGAAGTCATAGGCGCAGTCCTCCGGTGCGGTGATGGCGTCCGACAGGCCGGGGGTGTACAGCAGCCGGCCGTCGGCGGTGATGAGGATCAGGTCAAAGCCGCCGTGGGTGCGCCAGAAGGACACGGCCTCCTGCTCGCCCATGACGTAGAGCGCGGTGGAATAGGCGTCCGCCGCCGTGCCGTCGTCGGAGATAACGGTGACGGACAGCAGATCGCTGTCGGCGGGGCATCCGGTGCGGGGATCCAGAATGTGCTGGTACACCGTGCCGTCCTCCGCCACGAAGTAGCGCTGGTAGCCGCCGGAGGTGACGGCGAAGCAGTCGGTAAGGGCCACCGTGGCGGCGTAGCCGGTGCCGGAGGGGTCCTGAATGCCCACGTTCCACGGCGCGCCGTCGGGCCTGCTGCCGCAGACGTAGACGTTGCCGCCCAGCGATACCACGGCGGAGGTAACGTCGTAGGCGCGGAGAATGTGGGCCACCTGCCCGGAGGCGTAGCCCTTGGCGATGCCGCCCAGGTCCACGGCGCAGCCTGTGTCCAGCGTGACGGCGTCGTCCATGTGGACGTGGTCGCTGCCCACCAGCGGCAGCAGGGCGTCGATCTCCTCCTGGGTGGGGACGTGGGGCGCGTCGGAGGTGATGCCCCACAGGGTCACCAGCGGCGCCACAGTCATATCAAACGTGCCGCCTGTCTCATCGGCAAGGGCCAGCGCCCGCGTCAGCAGCTCCCGCGTCTCCTGCTGCACCGCCACGGTCTCACCGGCGTTGAGCCGGCTGACGTCGCTGGTGTCGATGGTGCGGGAGAGGGTGGCCTCCAGCCGGTTGATCTCCTGGGAGGCGGCGGTCAGCGCCTCACCGGCGTTGTCGCCGTAGGCGGCTAGGGTCATGTAGGTGTCCATGGCGAACAGGGATATCTCCTGCGGCTTTTTCGCCCCGCAGGCGGCAAGGGCCAGCACCGTCAGGCAGGCCAGCAGCAGACAGGCGAGACGTTTCACAGCTCCCGCCGCCCTTCCAGTGCCCGCATCAGCGTGGCGTCGTCGGCAAATTCCAGATGGCCGCCTACGGGGATGCCGTAGGCCAGCCGGGTGACCTTCACGCCGAAGGGCTTCAGCAGCCGGGCGATGTACAGGGCCGTGGCCTCCCCCTCGGTGTCGGGATTGGTGGCCATGATGACCTCAGTGATGCCGCCCTGGGCCACCCGGTCCAGAAGGGATCTGATGTGCAGGTCGTCGGGGCCAACATGGTTCATGGGGGACAGTACGCCGTGGAGAACGTGGTAGCGGCCGCGGTACTCCCGGCTGCGCTCGATGGCGATGACGTCCCGGGGGTCGGCCACCACGCAGATGGTGGCGTCATCCCGCCGGGGGTCGGCGCAGATGGGGCACAGGCCGCCGGCGGTCAGGTTCTGGCAGGCGGGGCACAGCGTCACGCTGCGCTTGGCGTCGGTAATGGCGTCGGCGAAGGCCTGGGCCTCCTCGGCGGGCAGGCTCAGCACATGGAACGCCAGACGCTGGGCGGACTTGTAGCCCACGCCGGGCAGCTTGGCAAACTGTTCCACCAGCTTTTCCAGTGGAGCGGGGAAGTATTCCATAGCGTTCAACCTCTCAGTGCGGCGATGGTGGCGGGGATGTCGGCGGCCTTGTACACGGCGGAGCCGGCCACCAGCACATTGGCGCCGGAGGCGATGCAGAGCCTGCAGGTCTGGGTGTCCACGCCGCCGTCCACCTCCAGCTCGCAGGCGGGGTTCATGGCGTCGATGTAGCCCCGGATGGTCTGGACCTTGGGCATCATGTCGGCCATGAATTTCTGACCGCCGAAGCCCGGCTCCACCGTCATGACCAGGATCAGCTCCACCTTGTCGATAAAGGGAAGCACGGCGCTGGCGGGGGTCCTGGGCTTCACCACCACGCCGGCTTTCTTGCCCTTGGCGTGGATCCTGTCGATGGCGGCCAGGATGTTCTCCTCCGTGTCCGCCTCCACATGGCAGGTGATCAGGTCGCCGCCGGCGTCGCAGAACTGGTCCACATAGCGGACGGGACGGTCGATCATCAGGTGGACGTCCAGCGGCAGGGAGGTGGTGGGCCGGATGGACTTCACCACGGGGATGCCGATGGAAATATTGGGCACGAACAGGCCGTCCATCACGTCCACATGGACGTAGTCGGCGGTGGAGATGGCCTGGATGTCCCGGGCCAGATGGGCAAAGTCGGCGGACAGGATGGAGGGAGCGATCTTGATCATGGGAAACTTCCTTTCAGCCGCACGGCGGTGGCCGGAGCGGCATAGTATAAGACGTGCAGGCCGCCGCGCACCTGTGCAGGAGGCGCAGCCGGTTTCGCCCGCTGGCGGGGCGGTCTGCTGTGCGCCCGGACGAAGCCGGCTCTGCCGGCTCGTCCGGAGCGGATACAATATCTATCCTATTATACACGGGGTACGGGACGTTTGCAAGACCGCGCCGTGTACCGCGAAAATTTGTCTATTTTGTGAATTTTCCATAAAGGGGCTTTACCTTTGCTGACTTTTCCTGTAAAATAGCGCTTTGAGATGAAAAAGCAGGGGGACGGTCTTGCATATGAGTTTTCTGCAAAAAATCGGCAATGCGCTGTCGCGGTTCATGTACGGACGCAACGGCGCGGATCAGCTGGGGCTGACCACCATCTGGGCGGCGCTTCTGCTGGATGTGGTCAACATCTTCATCAAGCAGCAGACCGTTCACATGGTCATCAGCTTCCTGTCCACGGTGCTGCTGGTCATCGCGGTGTACCGCGTGTTCTCCCGGAACCTGCAGAAGCGCCGGGCGGAGAACGCCCGCTTCCTGGAGAAGGTCTGGTGGCCCATGAAGCGCCGGGCTGCCGGCAGTAAGCAGCAGCGCATGGACAAGGCGCACAAGTACTTCACCTGCCACAACTGCAAGACGGTGTGCCGTGTGCCCCGGGGCAAGGGGAAGATCGTCATCACCTGCCCCAAGTGCGGCGGCGAGATCCACGGGAAAAGCTGAATGAACAAAGCCCTCCGGCGGTGCCGGAGGGCTTTGCTTATGGCTTGTTACGAAATTCAGAAGCGGCGGCCGCCCACGAAGTTCCTGCTGTAATAATTGCTGTTCAGGGAGGAGACGCATACGCAGTAGCCGTTGCTGCTGGAGGACGAGGCGTGGATGAACTGGTCGTCACCCACATAGATGCCCACATGGGAGGCGGGGTAGCTGCCGTCGGAGAAGAACACCAGATCGCCGGGCTGCAGATCGCTGCGGCTGACGTAGGTGCCGTAGTTCAGCTGCGGCGTGGCGCCGTGGGGCAGAGACACGCCCAGCTGGGCGTACACATACATAGTGAAGCCGGAGCAGTCGAAGCCGCTGGGGGATGCGCCGCCGTAGACATAGGGCACGCCCAGGTACTGGTAGGCGATGCTGACGGCGGAGCCGCCGTAGCTGCCGGAAGGCACGGTGCTGCTGCCGGTATCGGTGCTGCTGTCCGCGGAGGTGTCCGTGCTGCCGGTGTCGGCGGGCAGGGAGTCGCCCAGTGTCACATACTGCTTGGCCACATAGCCGGCGGTTCCGTTATAGGACACGGCGTACCAGCTGCCGCTCCCGGCCAGCACCGTGACAGAGGTGCCTCTGGACAGAGTGGCCAGAATGGACGAGGAGGTGTTGGCGTCGCTGCGCAGGCGCACGTCGGAGCCGTTGATGACGCCGCTGCCCAGGGATTTGCCGGAGTTCATGGTGGCCATCAGCTGGGAGGCGGCCTTGGCCTTGGCCTCCGCTTCCGCCTTGGCTTTGGCTTCCGCAGCGGCCTTGGCCTCTGCGGCGGCCTTTTCCTCCGCCTTGCGCTGGATGGTGGCCACAGCGGTCTCCACCGCGTCCGGCGTGGCCGGCGTCACCACGGCGCACAGCGCCGCGCCGGAGGTCATGGCCGGGCCTGCCGCGTTCTCCAGCTTGGAGGAGGCGGAGGGCAGGGAGACGGATGCGTTCAGGGGGATGGCGTGGGCCACAGGCACCACGGAGTTCTTGAGCCGTCCGGTGAGGACGGTGACGCCGGTGACGGCGGAGATCATTACGATAACGGCCAGTGCCGCGGTAAGGATGCGTTTCATAGGCTCACAGCTTTCCGGCCAGCGCCCGCTCCAGCCAGATGGTGCCCACGTCCATGGCGGCGTAGAGACTGTCCTTCTCGGACTTCTTCACCACGCGGTCGCGGGAGCGCAGGTCGGGGTCCGTCAGCTGCAGCTGCACGGACACGCGAGTGGCCACGTCCATGTCCTGCTCCTTCTTGGTGTCCAGGATCTGGAACATGACGATGTATTTGTCGGCCATGCTGCCGTAGTAGATCAGATTGTCCACCCGGCGCAGGGGATGATTTTTATAGACAAGGCCTTCGCCCTTTTTCACGTCTGCCATGAAAGTACCTCCATTGAAAAACTTTGTAACCGAATTGTAACACATCTGGCAGCGGCTGTCAACGCGCACCGGTAGGAAAAATTCGGAAAATGCCGTTGGAACGGGGAAAACAGGCGCAAAAAATGCCGCGCAGCCTTGCTGCGCGGCATTTTTATCACGCATTTTACAGCTCCAGATAGCTCTTGACCAGCACCTGCAGCAGCTCGTCCCGGTCGATCTTGCAGATCAGCGTCCGGGCGGAGTTGTGGTTGGTGATATAGGTGGGATCCTCCGACAGGATGTAGCCCACGATCTGGTTGATGGGGTCGTAGCCCTTTTCCTTCAGGGATTCGTAGACGGTGGTCAGGATGTAGTGGACCTGTTGATCCTTATCCTCAGCCGCGTTGAACTTTCTGGTGTAATCGTCCATATTGGCACCGCCTTTCTCTCATATCCCTTTCAGTATACGCCATTTCCCCGTTTCTGTAAAGAGGAAAAACGCGCCGCGCCGGAAAAAGTGGGACCTGTCAGCGGGAGCGCAGCTCCGCGCCGAAGCGCTTGGTCAGCTTCTTCAGCACGGTGTTGGCTACCTCCTCGATCTCGGCGGAGGTCAGGGTCTTTTCCCGGGAGCCGATGGTCAGCCGGGCCGTCAGGGACTTCTTGCCCTCCGGTACCTGCTTGCCGCGGTACTCGTCCACGAAGGACGCGCCGTGGAGCAGCTCGTTCTTCACGCCGCCGATGGTCTGGGCCACGTCCGCCCACTTCACCTCGCCGTCCAGCAGGAGGGAGATGTCGTAGTCGGTCATGGGATACTCGGCCAGGTGGGTGAAGGTGTTGGTGCGGGAGCGCAGGGGCACCAGCGCGTCCTGATCCAGCTGGAACAGCATGACGTTGACGTTCTTGATGCCGCAGGCCATGGACACCCGCTTGCTCAGCAGGGCCAGATCGCCGATGTGCTGCTCGCCCAGATAGATGTTCAGCCAGACCACCTCGTCGGCCCACACGGGCTTTTCCGCCTGCTTGAGGGTGTAGCTCTCCATGTGGGTGTAGCGGGGCATCATCTCCACAACGCCCTTGGCCTTGCGGAACAGGGCCGTCACGTCCTTGTCGGCGGACACGAAGGCGCCGGCCACGTTCTTGCGCTGGGAGGGCAGCTTCTCCCGCTCATCGTAGGGCGTGGTGTAGTTCTCGTCGCGGAACACCTGCGCCGTCTCGAAGATGGCGAAGTCGCCGTAGTACCGCTCGTTCCTGGCCACGGCCTTGCACAGGTTGGGCAGCAGGGAGGAGCGGATGAAGCGCTCGGCAGGGGACGGCGGCGTGGACAGGGACAGGATGCCGTCTGTGCTCTGGAGAATGGCGTTGACGTACGTCTCGTCCATCCAGGGATAGGTGAAGATCTCCTGCATGCCGCAGCGGATGGACAGATACTCCTTGATGTGGCGCTCCAGATCCTTGTCCAGCTGGTTGATGGCGCCGTCGAAGGAGGTGGTGATCGGCTCGGCCTCGAAGTTCTCGTAGCCGTACATCCGGGCGACCTCCTCCATGATGTCGGCCTTGATGCTGACATCACCGGTGGAACGCCAGGTGGGCACCACAACGTGCATGTTGTCGCCGTCGAAGGTCAGCTGGAAGCCCAGCGGCTCCAGCTTGTGGGCCACGTCCTCCGGCGTCAGGGTCTTGCCCAGGCGGCGCTCCAGCCAGCTGATGGGCACGTCGATCTCGGCCTTCTTCAGGGGCACGGGGTACTGGTCCACCAGACCGGTGACCTGCATATCGGGATACAGCTCATGGAACAGCTGCATGGACAGGTCGAGGGCCTGGTCGCAGCGCTCGGGGTCGATGGCCTTCTCGTACCGGGCGGAGGCCTCGGTGCGGTTGTCGTATCGCAGAGCGGTGCGGCGGATGCCGGCGGCCTGGAAGTTGGCGATCTCCAGGATGACCCTGCTGGTGGTGGGGAGAATGGAGTCCTTGGCGCCGCCCATGACGCCCGCCAGACCCACGATGCCCGCATCGTCGGCGATGGTCAGATCGTCGGTGCTGAGGGGCAGCTCCTTGCCGTTGAGCAGTGTCAGCGTTTCGCCCGCTTTGGCGCGGCGAACGATGATGTGCCCGGCGATGTGGTCGGAATCATAGGCGTGGGAGGGCTGACCGGTGGCCAGCATCACATAGTTGGTGATATCCACCAGCGCGTTGATGGGGCGCATGCCGGTTTTCCAGATCCGCACCTGCATCCAGTACGGAGCGGGCTTGACGCAGACGTTTTCGATCTGCGTGCCGGTCATGCGCGGGCAGCGCTCCGCGTCCTCCACGGTGACATGGAACCCGGCGGTGTTCTCTACGTTCCGGTCGAAGTGGGGGAACTCCTTCATGGGCAGGTGGTACAGCGCCGCCAGCTCACGGGCGATGCCGTAGTGCCCCCACAGGTCGGGGCGGTTGGTCATGGACTTGTTGTCGATCTCCAGAATGATGTCGTTCAGCTCCAGTGCGTCGGCCAGCGGCGTACCGGCGGGGGCGTCAAAATCGCTGAGATCGAGGATGACGGCCTCGCCGTCGGCGGGAAACAGGTCGGAAAGGCCGATCTCCACGGCGCCGCAGATCATGCCGTAGCTGTCCACGCCCCGGAGCTTGCTCTTCTTGATCTCCACAGGCTCGCCCTCGCCGTGCCAGCGGCAGACGGAGCCGGGCAGGGCCACGGCCACCTTCATGCCGTCGCGGAGGTTGGAGCCGCCGCAGACGATCTCCCTGATGTCGCCGCCGCCGATATCGGTGCGGCAGATACGCAGCTTGTCGGCGTTGGGATGGGGCAGGACCTCCCGGATCTGGCCCACCACCATGTCGTGGAACGAGGCGCCCAGGTCGACGGCGTCCTCCACCTCCACGGTGGACATGGTCAGGTCATAGGCCAGACGCTTCAGATCCATATCCTCCGGAAGCTCTACATAGTCCCGGATCCAATTCAGTGATACTTTCATTTCAGCAGCCCTCCCTCATCAATGGAATTGCTCAAGGAACCGCAGATCGGCGCTGTGGAACAGGCGGACGTCGTCCACGCCGTAGCGCATCATGACCAGACGGTCCAGACCGATGTTGACATAGAAGCCGGTGTACTCGTCGGGGTCAAGGCCCGCGGCCTTCAGAACGTTGGGATGGGGCGTGCCGCCGGGCATGACCTCGATCCAGCCCACGTGCTTGCACACGCTGCACCCCTTGCCGCCGCAGACCAGACAGCCCATGTCGATCTCAAAGCCCGGCTCCACGAAGGGGAAGAAGCCGGCGCGCATCCGCACCGGAACGTCCCGGCCGAACACCTTGCTCAGGATGCTCTTGATCATCACCTTGCCGGAGGCGAAGGTGAAGTCCTTGTCCACGATCAGCGCCTCATACTGGAAGAAGGCGCGCTCGTGGCGGGCGTCCGTCGTCTCGTTGCGGTACACCTTGCCGGGGTACACAAAGCGGTAGGGGGGCTTGTGGGTCTGCATATAGCGGACGGAGCCGCCGGTCAGGTGGGGACGCAGGCACAGCTTGTCCCAGCACTCGCCCTTGTCATGGCCCTCCAGCCAGTAGGTGTCCATGCTCTCGCGGGCGGGATGGTTGGGAGGAAAGTTCAGGTTGTCAAAGCCGTACAGCTCGCTGGTGATGTCGTCCTCCTCATAGATCTCGAAGCCCATGGAGCGGAAGGCGTCGTTCAGGTCGTAGCACATCTGGGTGATGGGGTGCAGGCCGCCGCTGAGGGGCAGCGTGCCCGGCACGGAGATGTCGAAGTCGGGGTCCACCTCGGACGCCTTCATTTTCAGCTCATTGCGGCGCTCGTCCAGCAGCTGGGTGAGCTGGGCCTTGGCCTGGTTCACCGCCTTGCCCATCTCCGGACGCAGGGACACGTCCAGCTTGGGCAGCTCTTTCAGCAGCTCCGTCAGGCTGCCCTGCTTGCCCAGCAGCAGCGCCTTGACCTCCTGCAGCTCCGGCTCACTGCCGACGGCCTCGATCTTGGCTTTGCCCTCGGTGAGCAGCTTTTCCAGTTTCTCTTTCATTATAATGTGATGCCTCCTTTTGAGAGTTTCGCTTTTGGGGATAAAAAAACACCTTTCATCCCACATGACATGGGACGAAAGGCGACGCTTCCGTGGTACCACCCAGCTTCGCGGGCAAGACCCGCGCACTCGTTTCCCGTTAACGGAGGATGACCCGTCCGCGCATTTCCTCGCGGCAGCTCCCGGGCGAACACTGCGATGCGTCTCAGGCCGGCTTGCAGCCGGTGGCCGGCCCTCTCTTGGAGATGCGTGAGCCGCAGATCTTCCCGTTCATCACTTTTTTCCTTGATGCACCCATTTATACCACACGAAGCCGGAACATGCAAGCACTTTTTTCACATCACGCAACAAAAATAGCAGAAATGGCGATTGACAAATGTGATATACTGAACAAAAATCCGCCGATGATACAGGAAGGAGTGACCGCAGATGCTGACGCTGGACGATGCCTATGTGCGCGCCGCCCTGCCCCGCCGGGACCCGGAGGGCCACAAGGGGGATTTCGGAAAGGTCTATGTGCTGGGCGGCAGCGTGGGCTATACCGGCGCGCCGGTGTTCTGCTCCCGTGCCGCCGTCCGCAGCGGCTGCGGACTGGTGTTCCTGGGCGTGCCCGCCGACATCTGGCAGGTGGCGGCGGTGAAGTCCGACGAGGCCATGCCCCACCCGCTGCCGTCCCTGGACGGGAAGCTGTGTCTGGCGGCGGAGGAGGACATCCGGCGCCGCGCCGCCGGGTGTGACGCCGCGGCCATAGGCTGCGGCATGGGGCGGAGCACGGAGAGCGACGCGCTGGTGCGCCGCCTGCTGACGCTGGACAGGCCGCTGGTGCTGGACGCCGATGGCATAAACGCGCTGGAGCAGCATATAGATGAGTTGTCCCTCCGCCGCGGCCTTGTGACGGTGCTGACGCCCCACGAGGGGGAGTTTTTCCGCGCCGGCGGCGATGTGAGCCGGGGCCGGGAGAGCGGGGCGGCGGCCTATGCCGCCCGGCGGGGCGTCTATCTGGTGCTGAAGGGTCACCGCACGGTGGTCGCCGCGCCGGACGGACGTCTGGCGGTGAACACCACCGGCAATGACGGCATGGCAAAGGGCGGCAGCGGCGACATCCTCACCGGCATGACCGCCAGCCTGCTGGCGCAGGGCATGGAGCCGTTTTCCGCCTGCTGCTGCGCCGTGTGGCTTCACGGGCGGGCCGGCGATCTGGCCGCGGCGGAGAAGGGACGGCGGGGCATGACCCCCACCGATCTGTTAGAGAAGCTGCCCTGTGCGCTGAAAGAGGTGGAATAGCGGAGAGCCTTCCTGAAAAGGAGGGATGACCGTGAAGAGGATCATAGGACCGCTGCTGCTTTGCCTGCTGCTGTGCGGCTGCGGCGGCGCGGAGACGGGAAACGCCGTGCAGGAGCAGTACCGCACGGTGAAAACGGCCCAGATGGAGGCGGAGGTCACCAGCCATACGCCGTCGGACAGCCGGACGTTCACGCTGCAGTGCCGCTATGACGCGGCGGGGGACTCCGTCACCACCGTCACCGCGCCCGGCGAGCTGGCGGGCCTTACCGCCATCGTGTCAGGGGAGGACATGACGCTCTCCTGCGACGGGCTGCAATTACCGGCAGGGGCGTCGCTGGACATCTGTCCGGCCAACTGCCTGCCGTACCTGCTGCGAGCGCTGGCGGAGGGCTATGTGCTGGAGCAGGGCGGCGAGACGCTGGAGGACAGCCCCTGCCTGCGGCTGACGCTGGACACCACCGCCCCCGGCGGGGACAAGGTGCTGTGCGCCGTCTGGCTGGACGCGGAGGGGCTTTTTCCGCGGTACGCGGAGTTTTCACAGAATGAACAGGTGGTGCTGACAGCGAAGCTGCTGGCCTTCACCTGCACCACATCGGAGGGATAAAAGATGGAATCTACACTGAGGAGAACATGGGCCGAGATCGATCTGGACGCGCTGGCCTACAACTACCATGCGCTGCGGCAGCGCGTGGGCGCGGACGTAAAATTCCTGGGCGTGGTGAAGGCCGACGGCTACGGTCACGGCGCCGTACAGGTCTCCCGCGCCCTGCAGGCACTGGGGGCGGATTATCTGGCCGTGTCCAGCCTGGACGAGGCCATGGAGCTGCGGGCCGGGGGCATCACCATGCCCATCCTGATCCTGGGCCATACGCCCCGGGAGCAGGTGAAGAACCTCATCGACCTGCACATCACGCAGGCGGTGTCCTGCCAGGCCAAGGCGCTGGAGTACAGCGAGGAGGCGGTGCGCTGCGGCGGAGAGCTGACGGTGCACATCAAGGTGGACACCGGCATGTCCCGGCTGGGCTATCTGGTGGCCGGCGACCACTTCGCCACCGGCACGGCGGACATCTGCGATGCCTGCGGCCTGCCGGGCCTGCGGGCGGAGGGCATCTTCACCCACTTCGCCGTGTCCGACGAGCCGGACGGGGACAGCGAGGCCTATACCCGCGCCCAGTTCGACCTGTTCCGCCGCGTGGTGGAGGAGGTGGAGCGGAAGTGGGGCCAGCGGTTCGCCATCCGGCACTGCGCCAACTCCGGCGCCGTGGCGTCCTATCCGGAGATGTATCTGGATATGGTGCGCCCCGGCATCCTGCTGTACGGCTGCGGCCAGCTGGCTGCGGAGCTGGGTCTGCGGCCGGTGATGAGTCTCAAGACCACCGTCAGCACCATCAAGACCTATGAGCCGGGGACGGACGTCAGCTACGGGCGGCTGTACACCACGCCCCGCACCACCCGGATGGGCGTGGTGCCCTACGGCTACGCCGACGGCTTTTTCCGCTGCCTCAGCGGCAAGTGCCGCTTTGCCGCCGGCAGCGGCGACGCCCCCCAGCGGGGCCGCATCTGCATGGACATGTGCATGATCGACCTCACCGACCTGCCGGAGGTGCAGGTGGGGGACGAGCTGGAGATCTTCGGACACACCCACCCGGTGGAGGAGCTGGCCCGTCTGGCCGGCACCATTTCGTATGAGCTGACCTGCGCCGTCAGCAAGCGGGTGCCCCGTGTGTACCTGCAGAACGGGCAGGAGGTGGAAAAGGAGCTGCTGCTGCGATTCTGACGGTACGCTCCGCCCCGCGGCCGCATAGGATACAACGGGCGGAACACATCCGGAATTTACTGACGCGCAAAGGGTATAAATTCCGCGGCTGCGTGGGACAATGGAAGTGACCTGGGGACATAGATCCCTCCGGTACTTCTTGCGGCGGAGTGTGAACTTTGTGGATACGATTGTCAGACGCGGCGACATATACTACGCCGATCTCAGCCCTGTGGTGGGCAGCGAGCAGGGCGGTGTGCGCCCGGTGCTCATCGTGCAGAATGACACCGGCAACCGCCACAGCCCCACGGTCATCGCGGCGGCCATCACCTCGCAGCTTGGCAAGGCCAAGCTGCCGACCCATATCGCGCTGGCGGCACAGGGCAGCGGTCTGCCCAAGGATTCCGTGATCCTGCTGGAGCAGATCCGCACACTGGATAAGCGCCGCCTGCGGGAGCGGATGGGCCGCGTGGACGGCGCCGTCATGGAGCAGGTGGACGCGGCCATCGCCGTCAGCTTCGGCCTGACCGGCAGCCATCTGGTGTGACCGACGGGAAAACGCATATCAGAAGCAGGTCTGTGCATACCATGGCACAGACCTGCTTTTTGCGGTCGGGGAGGGGGCGGCCCGTATGGAGGTGCCGGTCTGTCTGGAAAAGCGGCGGGTGGGCACGCTGCGGGTGGAGCCGTCCGGCGCGGACACGGTGTTCCGCGTCTGCTGCACCGGCCTGCCCGCAGGGCTGTACCGCCTGTACGCCTGCGGCGCCGGGGGCGAGCTGCTGCTGGGCGTCACGGAGGACGGCTGTCTGCACCGGCGGTTCTCTGCCGCCATGACCGCGCCGCTGGGGACGGTGACGCGGTGCCGCGCCCAGCCGGTGCAGGGGGCGGCATGGCGGGCATTGGCGCCGTCGGACGGCCTGCCGTGGCCCGTTCCCGCCGGTGCGCTGCTGCGGCGGGAG
>ERZ780195.465-NODE-465-length-40669-cov-17.921776_pt1 | contig 40669 bp, 33 predicted proteins | sample MGYA00511017_ERZ780195 | MGnify/ENA primary metagenome ERZ780195 (study PRJEB29588, sample SAMEA2159974) | human gut metagenome | biome: human gut; feature: human-associated habitat; material: faeces | place: Denmark | collected 2008/2010 ...
GATGCTCGCTTCCGCATGGCGGTTGTTGCGCTTGACCTCCGCGTGGTTGGAAAAGGGCCCGTAAAACAGGGGCTGCAGTTCGCCGCGGAACATCGGTACTTCTTCAGCGCTCTGCGCGGAGATGAAGTCGGTGGTGGAGCCAAAGCGAATCTCGGCGTCCGTGCGGGCAGACTGCATCTCGTGGATTTCGCGCAGCGCCTTCTTCGTCGGCGCGCCGCCGTGGTCGGTGACGCCGTAGACGATGGCGCCGTCGTGCGCGCGGCCGCAAAGCGCCTGAAGCATCGCGGTCATGCAGCCGTTCAGGTTCTGCGCATAGCTGCCGTCGCCCTCGCTGCCGACGCGATAGGCTGTCACGCTGCTACCGTCCGGCGACGTCCAGCGAAACAGGTCGTCCTCCAATGCTTTTTCCGAAGCGGACGGGCGCGAGAAGACGTAATAGTCCACGCCGCTCTTTTTGAGAATCTGCGGCATCATGGCGCTGTGGCCGAAGCTGTCCGTGTTGAAGACGGTCGTTGCGGTAACGCCGAATTTTTCCCGGAGATACCGCTGTCCATAGAGCCCCTGACGAACGAGGCTTTCGCCCGAGGGAAGGTTGCAGTCCGGCTGCAGCCACCAGCCCTCGGCGCGAACGTCCCATCGGCCTTCCTGAACGCGCACGCGGATTTCCTCGAACAGATCGGGATCGACCTGCTCAATCCATTCGAATACGGCGGGAGCAGAGAAGCTGTAGATAAAGTCGGGATCCTCCTTCATGCGCTCCAGCGCGCTGCGGAAGGTGGAGCGGATGGAAGCCATCGCCTCGCCCCACGTCCACAGCCAGGATGGGTCAAAGTGGGTGTTGCCGATCATAAACAGCCTGTTCATGGATACCGATACCTCCACAGAAATGATTTTCGCCGGATGAAAACTGGACAGAATATTCAATAAGCGCATCAGGCAAAAGCGGCGCGCGCCCCCGGAGCAGAACGCTTTGGGGACTTTCGGGGAAACGCGCGTCGGAATTTCTGAAAAACGGAAGAGCAGGCGAGACAGCGCCCGGTCGTTTGGACAGCAGATGGCCGGATCGCAGTGAGGATGCGGCGCGATAAAAGTGCTTTCCAAGCTGGACACAGGGCGGTCTCTTCCGGTTTTACAGATTCGAACTCTGGGCCGTCCACATGGTGCGATAGGGGCCTTCGGCGGCGGCGAGGGCTTCGTGGGCGCCCTCCTGCACGATTCTGCCGCCGGACAGCACGACAATGCGGTCGGCCAGCCGGGCCATCGCCAGTCGATGGGTGATGAGCACGGCGGTTTTGCCGGCCATGATCTGCTGAAATTTCCGATACATCGCCGCCTCCTCCAGCGCGTCCAGCGCCGAGGTGGCCTCGTCGAGGTAGATCACGTCGCAGGGACGATAGACGGCGCGGGCCACGGCGATGCGCTGCCAGTAGCCGCCGGACGGCTCCACGCCGCCGAAATCCCGGGACAGCATGGTCGCCAGCCCGTCGGGGAAGCGCTTCTTCTCCATCGCCACGCCGGCCAGCGCCAGCGCGCCCTCCACGTCGCCATCGTGGTCGAGGTCGGAGATTCGAACGTTCTGCTCCAGCGGCATTTTGTAGCGCACGTAGTTCTGAAACACCGCGCTCCGGGCGCGGAAGCCGTTTTCGATGCGGCCCGAGGACGGCGCGTACTGGCCGCAGAACAGCTTCAGCAGCGTCGACTTGCCCGAGCCGTTCTCGCCCACGATGGCCACGTGTTCGCCCTTATGGATGGTCAGGGAGAGGTTCTGAATCACGTCCCGGTCGGAATCGGGATAGCGGAAGGAGACCGACTCTGCCCGCAGCGATTCCTCCGCCGGCGCTTGCCGCGCGGCAATCTCCGGCAGGCCGAGGAAGTCCAGCATCATGGAGATCATGCCGTAGGAGCGGGAGACGTTGCCCAAGTTCCGGCTGATGAGCTCCTCCATCATGCTGAACAGCTGCTGTACCGACGAAAACAGCGCCGAGAACACGCCCAGTCCCATCTTTCCGGCGGAAACCTCAAAGACCAGCAGCAGGAACACGCCGAGATAGCCCAGAACGGTCAGCTGATTGAGGAGAAGCTCATTGCGCGCCGCCCGGCGCTCCATTCGAACCTTCGCCGCGCAGGAATCGTCCACGGCCTTCTGCGCCTTCCGCGTCAGAAAGTCCGTCGCGCCGCAGGCGCGGACGGTGAACAGGCCGCTCGGCTCGGTGAACGCGCCGGAGAGGGCCTCGGCCATTCGCTGGAGGGTCGCCTGCTCCTTTCCCGCCTGCCGCATCAGCTTCGCCTTGAGCAGCTGGGACAGCGCCACGGGCAGGAACACGAACAGCATGATCCACACGAGCCGCGCGTCGATGGTGAGATAGTACAGCGACACCACCAGAAAATAGGGGATGTACAGCGTGAAGATCATGGTCAGCGTGAACGAGAAGTTGTGCACGTGGCCGCTGGCGCGCTCCGCCCGCTTCACGCAGTCCAGAACGTCCGCCTTCTCGAACAGCTCGCCCGACAGCCGGGAGATCTTGCTGTGAATCAGCGAGACGGTTTTGACCTCGGCGAACTGGAAGAACGTGCCCGCCATGAAGTTGAACACGCCGTTGAACACGGTGCGCAGCACCTGAATGCCCGCGGCCGCGGCGGCGAGGAGCAGCAGGCGCTGGGCGATGCCGCCGCCCTCGGCGCAGTCCAGCAGGTTCGCCATGGCGATGGTGTACAGCCCCATGCTCACGCCCTGAGCGATGTTGAAGAGATTCGCAATCAGAAAATAGACCGGCGCGACGCCGTAGGTCAGGCGCAGGGCCGACGTGAGGGTTTTCCAGAACGACTTCATGCCTGATACCACACTTTCTGTTCTTCGTACATTTTGCGGAACAATCCGTCCTTCGCCATCAGCTCGTCGAAGGTGCCCTGCTCGGAGATGCGGCCGCCGTCCAGCACGAACAGATGGTCGGCGCTCCGGGCCTGAGAGAGGCGATGGCTGATGAGCAGCACGTTGCGCCCCGCAGTGGCCGAGGCGATTTCATCCAGAAAATTCCGCTCCGCCACCGGATCCAGCGCGCTGGAGGGCTCGTCCAGCAGGAGCATGCCGTAGGGGCGCAGCAGCGCGCGGGCGATGCTCAGCCGCTGCCATTCGCCGCCGGAGAGATCCGCGTCCCGCTCGGACAGCCTGCCCAGCGGCGTGTCCAGCCCCTGAGGCAGGGCCGAGACCTTCTGCGCAAGTCCCATCCGCTCAAGCGCCTGCATCAGCGCACCGTCGTCGAAGGTTTCTCCCATGCACAGGTTTTCGCGCACGGTCAGGGTGTAGTGATAGCTGTCCTGGGAGACATAGCCGAAAAAGCCCTTGAGCACGGCGTAGGGCAGCTCGCGCACGTTCTGTCCATTGATGAGAATCTCGCCGGTGTAGCTGTCGTAATAGCGCATCATGAGCTTCAGAAGCGTGGATTTTCCCGCGCCGTTCACGCCGATGAGGGCGTAGCGCTTGCCCTTCTCCATGCAGATGCTCACGTCCTCCAGCACCTTCCTCTCCATTCCCGGATAGGCGAAGGAGACGTTTCGCAGCTCGATTTCGCGCAGCTCCTCGAACCTCGGCGCGTCCTCCGCGCCCGCCTGCTCGGGCAGGGACGTGAACTCCGCCGCCTCCGTCAGAAAGGAGTCGGACGCGGACAGCTCCTTGGCCTGCTCCGGCAGCGAGCCCATCAGCAGCCCCACCAGATTCAGCGCGGCGCAGGCCAGCGCGATGAACAGGCCCACGGTCATCTCGCCCCGGGCGAATACGCTCAGCAGCAGCGCCAGCAGAACGAAGGAGACCACGGCGCACAGCACGCCCGTGACCTTCATCCGAACGAACATCCTTTTGCGCACGCCGTGCTGAAACCTGCGCGCCTTTTCGAACTCGGTTTTGTACTGCTCGTCCAGCTTCTGCGTATAGCCGAACAGGCCGCGCTCCAGCGAGGTTTCGCGGCTGACCAGCACGTCGTGGAGCATCTGATAGGTGCGGCGATGCTCCGTGACCTTCCTGTTTTCCTCGTATTCGACCTTTCCGGCCTTGGACGCGATCCAGACGGCCGGCACGCCCGCCAGCAGAAACGCCGGGCCCAGCCACAGCCGCACGCCGCAGAAGATCGTCAACTGGGACACGAGCGCCACCAGCGATTGCAGCAGGCCAACCATTCGATAGAAGATCAGGCCGATGGAGTCGTCCGCCTGCTTCTGAAGGCGATCCATCCGCTCGCGCATGGCCTTGTTTTCCAGCACCTCGGCCTTCAGCCGCACCTGCTTTTTCAGAACGCCCTTCTGAAATTCCGCGGCGGAGACGGCCTGAATGCGCTGCTCGAGGAAAGACGCGAACGACGGCGCGACCACGTCCCACGCCAGCGTCAGCATCAGAACGCTCAGCGGCCACGCCGCCGCGCGAAGCTCCGCCCCGCGGGACAGGGAATCCACAATCCGCGCCAGCGCGAGAATGCGCACCGCCGGAACCAGACCCGCCGCGATCTGAAGCAGAATGTAGAGCGCCGAGGCGAGAGGACTTTTCCGGACGACCCAGAGAATGGCCCTGAGCTGCCGCCTGAATGCAGCCATGGCAAACGTCACACTCCTTTGACAATGTGTTTTTAGTTCATGAGAAAATTATAGCATATATAAACTGATTTTACAATAACGTTCCAAAAAACGACGAGAATGATAAAAATTTATAACGAAATGTGCGAACTCGCCCTTCCGTCGTTCGCCCTTGACAATGAGAGAGTCGGCGGCGTAAAATACAGGTGCGGAGAGGGCTTTGCCCGTTTCCGATTCTGCATGGAGAGGTGGGAACGCAAAATGGAGAGCGCGCTGACCGCGGAGGAGCGGTACTTCCTCGACGAGTATGTCGTGCCGAACCGCAGGGAGCGCCTTTGCTGGGAGCTGGAGCGGAAGCGCCGGCGCGCGGACGGCCTTTGGAGATTCGCCCACGGCGCGCGGGAGCTGCTGAAGCCGGCGCGCGTCCATCCCGTGCGCATTCAGGGCGGTCAGTTCGTGCTGGACAGCCGGGACTTCCTGCGCGAGGTCGGCAACCCGCAGGTGCTGGTGCTGCATCCCTCAAAGGAGTGGGATCGGGCGCGGCTGAGCCTCCGGGAGGCGATCGACCGATACCTCGGCAGCGGCCCCTATATCGCCGTCGACAGCCGCCGAACCTTCGCCTTCATCGAGACGGAATCCGGCTGCGAGGGCCACGAATTTCTGTATCTGCATCCATGATTTTTCGCCCGCTCCAACTTCGGCGGCAATTCTAAAATGGGGGGTATAAAGATGGCGAGGTTGACTGAACGGGAAATTGATGCAATTACCAATGATTTCTACTCCTGCTTTTGCGGGATCAATTTATCGGAAGCGGTAAGCGGCATATCCTTTGTATGCGCTGATTCCCGAAATGAGGAGGTCAGAGGTTTCGGCTGTAAATATTCAATCTTTGTGCTGGCAAAGGACAATATGTGCGTTGCTTCTTATGCGCCGCAATATGCCGACTTTTTCGGCAGATTACAGGGCGTAGGCGCTGCGGATATTCTGAAGACGGTGGATGCTTCTTTCAAGATCAAAAAAATGCAGTTGATGAAATTCAGGAAGGAATGCGTGCATGAATACGGGAACGCGCAGGTGCTAAAGAAAACGGACTACCCTCTGTATGAAGAATTCTTTCGAGCCGCTTCTCAGTCGGCGGATCCGAGCGGGTGGTTGCAGGAATACTTTGAGGATAAGGCTGAAAAGGAATACTTCACCGGATATTTTGTGAATGGCAAGCTGGTATCCGTTTGCGATGCGCCGGATATGCCATATATGGAGGATGTAATTCAGCATACTGGAATCGTAACGTTGAAAAACGAGCGCAGAAAGGGATACGCAAAGCGTACCGCTGCATTGGCCGCCCATCATTTAATAGAGCAGGGAATTTGCCCTCAATGGGAGTGCCATGTGGAAAATATCGCGTCAGTCGCTTTGGCAGAATCCATTGGCTACGAGAAGTATGGCGTTGCCTATATTCTTGAAGAATAAAAGGCGGTTGACTTCCGCCAACTCCATCTGGGATAGGAAACAACGGGAAAACGCAAGATTTTTCGCCCGCTCCAACTTCGGAGGGGGCTTTTTTGCGCCAACAATTCTCCCGGAATTTAACGAGAGCCGCTTGACAGAGCTGGCGAAGGGATTCTATAATCCTAACAGGGTTAGTAATTGCGCGGAGGAGAACGGCGACATGGCGACGGCGGAGGAAATCGAGCGGGTGCTGGCGCTGCTGCGCGCGTCCGCTCCGGGAGAGCGCTATCGGGAGGTCGGCAGCACGGCGATGGGCATCGGCGCGGTGCTGCTGTTTCTGCACAGAGCCGAGGAGCCGGTCAGCGCCGGGCAGATCAGCCATTTCATGAACGTCAGCACGGCGCGGGTCGCGGTGCTGCTGAAGAAAATGGAGGGCAAGGGACTCATCTGCACGGGGCGCAGCGCGGCGGACGGCCGCGTGACCACGGTGCGCATCTCCGGGCAGGGCGAGGACGTGTTTCTGCGGATGGAGCGGGAGCTTCACAATAAGATCGCGTATCTGATCGAGCGCGTGGGCATGGAGCGGCTGGTGGAGTTCGCCCGCATCTCGGACGAGATTCAGGCGGCGCTCAGCGAGCTGCCCGATCCGCTGCTCCGGAACAGCTGATTTCTGCCGGGCAATTTACGAAGGAGAGGACGGGACGAAGGATGGGCGCGGGAGAGAAAATGCAGGCGCATTGCGCGCTGGGCGTGGACGTGGGCTCCACGACGGTGAAGTGCGTTTTGACGAAGGATGGAGAGATCGTCTTTCAGGATTACCGGCGGCATCTGTCCCGGGTTCGGCAGACGACGCTTCAGATGCTGCGCGAGATCGAGGCGCAGTTCCCGTCCGCCCGCGTCTCGGCGGTGCTCTCGGGCTCGGCGGGTCTGGGACTGGCCCAGAGCGCGAACCTGCCCTTCGTGCAGGAGGTGTACGCCACCGGCAAGGTGGTGGAGAGGTACGCGCCGGACACGGGCATGGTGATTGAGCTGGGCGGCGAGGACGCGAAGGTCATCTTCTTCGACGGCGGCATGGACGAGCGCATGAACGGCACCTGCGCCGGCGGCACGGGGGCGTTCATCGACCAGATGGCCGTGCTGCTGGACATGTCCGTGGCCGAGATGGACCGCGCCAGCCTGGAGGCGGAGCAGATCTATCCCATTGCCTCCCGCTGCGGCGTTTTCGCCAAGAGCGACGTTCAGCCGCTGCTCAATCAGGGCGCGAAAAAGTCGGACATCGCGGCGAGCATCTATCAGTCCGTGGTCAATCAGACCATCACCGGCCTGATTCAGGGCCGGAGGATTCGCGGCAGGGTCATGTTCCTCGGCGGGCCGCTGTACTACTGCGACGGCCTCAAGAAGCGCTTTCAGGAGACGCTGGGTCTGTCGGACGAGAACGCGATCTTCCCGGAATACGCCCTCTACGCCGTGGCCATGGGCGCGGCGCAGTGCGCCTCCGACCGGGAGATTTGCGCGCTGAGCGAGCTGATTGAGCGCGTGGAGCGGTGCGCCCACGCGGAGAAGAGCGGCGCGGGGCGGCTTCCGGCGCTGTTTGAGGACGAAAAGAGCTATCGCGAGTTCCTCGCGCGCCATGAAAAGGCCGCCGTGCCCCGGCGCAGCCTCGAGGAATACGAAGGCCGGGCGTGGCTGGGCGTCGACTGCGGCAGCACCACCACCAAGCTGGCGCTCGTCGCCGAGGATCGCTCGCTGCTGTACACCTATTACGGCTCCAACCACGGCAATCCCGTCACCCTCGTGCGCGAGCAGCTGATGGAGATCGAGCGGCGCTGCGCGGGGCGCGTGGAGATCTGCGGCTGCGCGGCCACCGGCTACGGCGAGGATCTGATTCGCCACGCATTCCACGCGGACGAGGGCGTGGTGGAGACCATCGCCCACTACACCGCCGCGAAGCACTTCCAGCCGGACGTGGACTTCATTCTGGACATCGGCGGGCAGGACATCAAGTGCTTCCGCATCCGAAACGGCGCCATCGACAGCATCATGCTCAACGAGGCCTGCTCCTCGGGCTGCGGCTCGTTCATCGAGACTTTTGCCAGCGCCATGGGCTACACCGCGGCGGAGTTCGCGGAGCTGGGCGTGTTCGCGGAAGCGCCGGTGAATCTGGGCTCGCGCTGCACGGTGTTCATGAATTCGTCGGTGAAGCAGTCTCAGAAGGACGGCGCGTCGGTGGAGGACATCTCCGCGGGGCTGTCCATCAGCGTGGTGAAAAACGCGCTGTACAAGGTCATCCGCGCGGTTTCGCCGAAGGAGCTGGGCGAGCACATCGTCGTGCAGGGCGGCACGTTCTTCAACAACGCCGTGCTCCGGGCCTTCGAGCGGGAGATCGACGCGCAGGTGGTGCGCCCGACCATCGCGGGCCTGATGGGCGCTTACGGCGCGGCGCTGCACGTGATGAAGTGCGAAAAGAGCAGCCTGTTAAACCTTGAGCAGCTGGAGAAGTTCGAGCATCACTCCACCGCCGCCGTCTGCGGCGGCTGCGCCAACCGCTGCCGGCTGACCATCAACCGCTTTGCCGACGGGGAGAGGTTCGTCTCCGGCAATCAGTGCCAGCGCGCGCTGGGCGGAAAGGCCGGAAGCGAGCTGCCCAATCTGCACGAATGGAAGCGCGAGTATCTGAAGAGCCTGAAGCCCGCGGCCGGAAGGCGCGGAGAGATCGGCATCCCCATGGCGCTGTCCACCTATGAGCTGGCGCCGCTGTGGCACGGACTGTTCACTTCACTGGGCTTCGGGGTGCGCTTTTCGGCCCTGTCCAACCGCGCGACCTACGAAAAGGGCCAGTTCTCCATTCCCTCCGACACGGCGTGCTATCCCGCGAAGATCATGCACGGCCACATGGAGGAGCTGATGGAGCAGGGCGTTCATACGCTGTTCTATCCCGAGCTGACCTACAACATCGACGAGGGCGCGTCGGACAACCACTACAACTGTCCCGTGGTGGCCTATTACGCCGAGCTGCTCCAGGGCAACATGGAGTCGCTGAAGGGCGCGCGGTTCCTCCATCCCCAGCTGCGCGTGGACGACGCGCGGTCGCTGACCCGAACTCTCTATCCCGCGCTGCATAAGCTGGATCCCTCCATCACCCGGCGGGAGGTCGCACGGGCGGCGAAGGCGGGCTTCGCGGCCTACGAGGACTATCGACAGCGCCTGCGCCGGCAGGGTGAGGCCGCGCTGGACTACGCCCGAACCCACGGCAGGCGGACGATCGTCCTCGCCGGACGGCCGTATCACATCGACCCGGAGATCGGCCACGGCGTGGACCGGCTGATTACTTCGCTGGGCTGCGTGGTGGTCAGCGAGGACAGCGTGTGCCATCTGGCCCCGGTGCAGTCGGTGCATGTGCTGGACCAGTGGACGTTCCACGCCCGGCTCTATCGCGCGGCGGCCTTCGCGGCGGCGAACGAGGACGTGGAGCTGGTGCAGCTGGTCTCCTTCGGCTGCGGCGTGGACGCCATCACCACCGACGAGGTGCGCGCCATCCTCGAGCGCAGCGGCCGGTACTACACCCAGATCAAGATCGACGAAATCACCAATCTCGGCGCGGTGCGCATCCGGCTGCGCAGTCTGCTGGGGGCGCTGGAGGAGAGAAACTGACATGCAGGACAAGAGCTACGTTCCGTTCACGGAGGAAATGAAGCGGAAATACACCATTCTCGTGCCCAACATGCTGCCCATGCACTTCAAGCTGATTATCAGCGTGCTGGAGACCTACGGCCTGCACATGGAGCTTCTGCAGAACGAGGGGCCGCAGATCGCGGAGACGGGGCTGAAGTACACCCACAACGACGCGTGCTATCCCGCCATTCTGGTCATCGGCCAGTTCATGGACGCGCTGCTCTCGGGCAGATACGATCCCCACAAGGTTGCGCTGATCATGTTTCAGACCGGCGGCGGCTGCCGCGCGTCGAATTACATCTCGCTGATCCGCAAGGCGCTGAAGCGGGCGGGCATGGAGTACGTCCCGGTGATCTCCTTCAGTCTGGCGGGCATCGAGAAGCATCCGGGCTTCCGGCTGTCGCTTCGGACGTACCATCGGCTGCTGTACGCGGTGCTGTACGGCGATCTGCTGATGAATCTGGTCAACCAGACGCGGCCCTACGAGAAGACCGCCGGTCAGGCCGAGGCTCAGGCCGACCGCTGGACGCAGTGCCTCGGCCGGGAGCTGGGCACGTCCCGCCGCATCCGCACGCGCCGCATCCGGGAAAACTACCGCGCGATGGTGGAGGACTTTAAGGCGATTCCGATGGAGAGAAAACCGCGCCCGAAGGTGGGCGTCGTGGGCGAGATCTTCGTCAAGTATTCGCCTCTGGCCAACAACCATCTGGAGCGCTTCCTGATTCAGGAGGGCGCGGAGCCCGTCGTGCCGGGCCTCATGGACTTCTGCCTCTACGCCGTGTACAACAGCGTCGCCGAGCATGAAATCTACCATCGCGGCGCGCTGAAGCACGCGGTGGTGCTGCCGGCCTATCGCCTGCTCCTGCGCAAGCGCGGAGAGATCGACAGGGCGCTGCGGCAGAGCGGCGTGTTCGACGGCGTCACGCCCTTCGATCAGGTGGTGGAAGAGGTTAAAAAGGTCATTTCGCCGGGCGTGAAGATGGGCGAGGGCTGGCTTTTGCCGGCGGAAATGCTGGAGCTGGCGCACTCGGGCTGCAGGAACATCGTCTGCACCCAGCCCTTCGGCTGCCTGCCCAATCACATCTGCGGCAAGGGCATGATGAAGCCCATCAAGGAGCTGTGCCCGGACGTGAACATCGTCGCCATCGACTACGACGCGGGCGCGAGCCGCGTCAATCAGGAAAACCGCCTGAAGCTGATGCTGGCCAACGCGGTCAAATAAAAAAACTAAAATAAACAGGGCTCGGCATAGGAAAGGGTATGCCGGGCCTTTTCAGCGGCCGAGCGGTGCGGCCGCTTCTCCTTCGGACAGGTCTCGCCGTCCGCGGCGCTGTTCCCGCACGCCGGTCAGGACTAGGCAAAGCGCCTTACAAAGATTTGATGTTCGAAGGGTAAAACAATTGATGCGCTTCCTCTATACTGATACTGTAAGAAGAGAATCAGAGAGATTTATGAGGAGAGAAGCGCATGAGTATTTTCGACGGGCTGAATATGATCGGCGGTCTGTGTCTGTTCCTGTTCGGCATGAACCTGATGGGGCAGGCGCTGGAGAAGCGCGCCGGCGGCAAGATGCGGACGCTGCTGGGCAAGATGACCGGCAGAAAGATGATCGGTTTTCTGACGGGTCTGGGCATCACTGCGGTGATTCAGAGCTCGTCGGCCACCACGGTCATGGTCGTCGGCTTCGTCAATTCGGGCCTTCTGACGCTCAGGCAGGCCATCAACGTCATCATGGGCGCCAACGTGGGCACTACGGTGACGGCGTGGCTGCTGAGTCTGGGCGGCATCAGCAGCGGCGCGCTGTGGGTGAAGCTGCTCAAGCCCAGCTCGTTTACGCCGGTGCTGGCGCTGATCGGCATCGTGCTGTACATGTTCTGCAAAAGCAGCAAGAAAAAGGATACCGGCATGATCCTGCTGGGCTTCGCCACGCTGATGTTCGGCATGGAGACCATGACCGGCGCGGTGTCGGGGCTGAAGGACGTGCCGGGCTTCCAGAAGCTGTTTCTGACCTTCACCAATCCGGCGCTGGGCGTGCTGGCGGGTGCGGTGCTGACGGCGATCATCCAGTCCAGCTCCGCGTCGGTGGGCATTTTGCAGGCGCTGGCGGTGACGGGACAGGTCAGCTACGGCGCGGCGATTCCCATCATCATGGGTCAGAACATCGGCACCTGCGTGACGGCGCTGCTGTCGGCCATCGGCACCAACAAGAACGCCCGGCGCGCGGCGGTGGTGCATCTGATGTTCAACATCATCGGAACCGTGGTCTGGCTGAGCGTGTTCAGCCTCGTGCGGCTGCTGTTCGCGCCGGCGCTGCTGGCTCAGCCGGCCACCATGTTCGGCATCGCCGTGGCCCACTCCGTGTTCAACGTGCTGTGCACGGCGCTGCTGCTGCCCCTGTCCGGCATGCTGGAGAAGCTGGCGCTGTGGATCGTGCCCGAGACGAAGAAGGGCGAGGAGCAGACCACGCTGCTGGACGAGCGTCTGCTGGCCACTCCGCCGCTGGCGCTGGAGCGCTGCCACGAGCTGGTGACGCGCATGGCCGAGGACGCGGGCGCCGCGCTGAAGGCGAGCCTGGAGACGGTGAAGAAGTTCGATCCTCAGGCCGCGTGGCGGATCCGCGAGGACGAGAACCGCACCGACCAGTACGAGGATGCGGTCAGCACCTATCTGATTCGCCTGAGCGCCGAGCCGCTGAATCAGGCGGACAGCGAGGAGACCACCGCGATGCTCAAGTACATCGGCGATTTCGAGCGCATCGCCGACCACGCCGTGGACATCCTGAAGTCGGCCGAGGAGATGCGCGACAAGGAGATTTCCTTCTCACCCGAGGCCGCGCGGGAGATGGACGTGCTCATGCGCGCGGTGGAGGAGATTCTGACGCTGACCTTCCGCGCCTTCCACGAAAACGACGCGCAGCTGGCCTCCCGGGTCGAGCCGCTGGAGCAGGTGATCGACACGCTGAAGGAGGAGCTGCGCACGCGCCACATCCTGCGCATGACCAAAGGCGAATGCAGCGCCGAGGCGGGCTTCGTCTGGTCGGATCTGCTGACCAGTCTGGAGCGCACTGCCGACCACTGCTCCAACGTCGCCGGCTGCGTGATGGACATCGCGCGCCATCAGCTCTCGCTGCACGACACGCTGCGCCGGGAGAAGAACGGCGACGGCGACTTCGACGCTCAGTACGACGCCTACGCCGCGGAGTTTTCTCTGTAATTTTTGCGCCGGAACGCGCATATACACGAAAACTAGTGTATAATGGAGAAAAAATCTCCGAGGTGAGAGCATGATCTATTGTGTGGAGGACGACGCGGCCATTCGGAATCTGATGATCTATGCGCTGGGAACGGCGGGCTTTGAGGCGAAGGGCTTTGAGGACGGCGCGGCGATGTTCGAGGCGCTGGAGACGGAAAAACCTCAGATGGTCATGCTGGACATCATGCTGCCCGGCGAGGACGGCATTTCCATTCTGAAAAAGCTGCGCGCCCGGGGCGACACGCGCCGCGTTCCCGTCGTCATGACCACTGCCAGGGGCGAGGAATACGACAAGGTGCTGGCGCTGGATCTGGGCGCGGACGACTATCTGGCCAAGCCCTTCGGCATGATGGAGATGGTCTCCCGGGTGCGCGCGGTGCTGCGCCGCACGGAGCCGGAGCCGGCGCAGGAGGCGCTCTTGCAGGAGGGCGCGCTGACGCTGGATCCCGTGTCTCATCGCGTGCTGGTGGACGGAAGGGAAGCGCCGCTGACGCTGAAGGAATACGATCTGCTCTATCTGATGATGACCAACCGCGGGCGCGCGTTCACCCGGGACGCGCTGCTCTCCGCGGTGTGGAACGACGACTATGCGGGGGAGACCCGCACGGTGGACGTGCATATCGGCACGCTGCGCGCCAAGCTGGGGCCCTGCGCCTCGCTGATCGAGACGGTGCGCGGCGTGGGTTACAGAATGGGAGGCAAAAAATGACCCGACGAATCTTTCGGTCGATCTGCGTGGTGGCGCTGGCGGTGTTCGTCGGCTCCATGGCGCTGGTTATGGATCTGCTCTACGGCTACTTCTCCTCGGAGCAGATGCGGCAGCTTCGTCAGCAGGCCCATCTGGTGGCCCAGGGCGTGTCCGACGAGGGCATGGACTTCTTTGACGGTCTGGATATGGACGGAACCCGCGTGACGTGGATCGCCGGCGACGGCGAGGTGCTCTACGACAACGAGGCCAACGCCGGCGCGATGGACAACCATCTGGGCCGCGAGGAGATTCAGCAGGTGCTCAAACTTGGCGAGGGCGAGAGTACGCGCTATTCCGACACGCTGACCGAGCGGCAGATGTACGTCGCCCTGCCGCTTCAGGACGGCAGCATCGTCCGCGTTTCGGACGCGCAGTACACCATCCTGACGCTGCTGGTCAGCCTGTCCCAGCCGATACTGATCGTCATCGCGCTGGGTCTGGCCCTCTCCCTCTGGCTGGCTTCGCGGCTGGCCAGGCGCATCGTTCAGCCGCTGAACGGCATGAAGCTCGATCCGCCGGACGAGACGGCGGTCTATCCCGAGCTCGCGCCGCTGATGGATCGCCTGCGCTATCAGCAGAATCAGCTGACCATCCAGCGCGCGGAGCTCAAGCGCAGGCAGCACGAGATGGAGGCCGCCACCGGCTCCATGCAGGAGGGCGTGATCCTGCTGGACGAAAACGGCTGCGTGATGAGCCTGAATCCCGCGGCTCAGCGAATCCTGAACGTGACGGATTACTGCATCGGAAAGGATTTCATGCTGTTCAACCACTCCTGCGAGCTTCAGAACGTCCTCCGGCAGGCGCAGAAGGGCGAGCGCGCTCAGGAGACGCTGACCTTCGGCGGCGTGCGCTATCAGCTCAACGCCAGCCCCGTGGAATCCGACGGCAAGCGGGTGGGCACGGTGCTGACGCTGTTCGACGTGACCGAGAAGCTCAAAAACGAGCAGCTGCGCCGGGAATTCACCGCCAACGTCTCCCACGAGCTGAAGACGCCGCTGCACACCATCGCGGGCTATGCGGAGATGCTGGCCTCGGGCATGGTTCAGTCCGACGACGTGCCGAAATTCTCCGCGCAGATCCTCTCCGACGCGAAGCGCATGACGGCGCTGGTGGAGGACATCCTCCGCCTGTCCCATCTGGACGAGGGCGCGGAGGACATGAAGCGCGAAAAAACGGATCTGTTCGAGCTGGCGAAGCAGGCCACGGACGGACTGCGCCCCTACGCCGAGGAATCGGGCGTGACGCTGACGCTCACCGGCGAGAGCGCGCCCATGACGGGCGTTCCCCAGCTGCTGAGCCTGATGATCCGCAATCTCTGCGACAACGCCATCAAGTATAATCGCCGGGGCGGCAGCGTGAACGTCAACATCGAAAATCGCCGAAGCGACGTGCTGCTCTCCGTCAGCGACACGGGCGTCGGCATTCCGCCCGAGGAGCAGAGCCGCGTGTTCGAGAGGTTCTACCGCGTGAACAAGAGCCGCTCCAAGGAGCTGGGCGGCACGGGCCTCGGCCTGTCCATCGTCAAGCACGCCGCCCTTCTCCACGGCGCGAAGATTGACCTGAGCTCCGTGCCCGGCGAGGGCACCTGCATCACCGTGAGCTTTCCCATTGCGAAATAACTGCTTCCGATAAGGCAGCGTCCGTCGCCTGTCTGACAAACGCGGTGCGAAGTCGAAATAATCAAATATGACAGATGCAAGGGCGTTGATATGCAGGTATCAATGCCCTTTTCCAATATCCACAAGCCGCAGAAATTAAAAACCTGCGGCGTTTTCATTTGGCTAAAAATACCTGTACACTTGCCAAAAGAATGCCATGCATTGCAAATATATGACAATTGACTGCCCAAGATCCACATGCTATAATGACAGTAATTTAAGTTTGTGTTGAATTATATATACCAACAATTCTAATACAAAGAGAGGGTGGATACGAATGGAACAAAAGGTTTACCGGCAGCCGGCAAGGGACATTCCGATTATCGGAGACTATGACGTGATCGTGGTCGGCGGCGGCTGCGCGGGCTTTGCCGCGGCGCTGGCGGCGGCGCGCAACGGGGCAAAGACGCTGATTCTGGAGCGCTTTCCCTTCTTTGGCGGTACGGCGACGGCTTCGTTGATGGCCAACATCGTGGGCATGCGCAACCAGGTGGAGCCCAACCGGCTTCAGGTCTGCAAGGGCATCGGAGAGGAGCTGATTCTGAACCTGCTGGCCTGCGGCGGAGCGACGGTGACACGCAATGCCTATCAGGCCACCGGCGGTGAGCACGCGAACGTGAAGGGTGACATGTCCTACAGCTATGCCTTCGACACGGAGAAGTTCAAGTATGTGACACTGAAGATGGCCGTGGACGCGGGTGTGGACATCCTGTTCCATGTGTATTTTTCGGACGTGATGATGGACGGCGATACGGTCACGGGCGTGGTCTTCGAGGGTAAGTCTGGCCGTCAGGCGGCGCGGTCGAAGGTGGTCGTGGACTGCTCCGGCGACGCGGACGTGGCGACGCGCGCGGGCGTTCCCTTCTGGCAGACGGCGCACGACGAGGCCAAGCGCCTGAACGATTCGCTGATGCTCAAGGTGCACGGCTTCGACAAGGACGTGCGCACGTCCAGCTGCGTCTGCGGCGAGGATATGATCCTGTGGGGCCCGAAGGTATGCTTCCACAATGGCGCGGACACGCGTGAGCTGACGCAGATCGAAATTGAGGCGCGCCTGGGCGTGTTTGATTTCATGGACGAGCTGCGCAAAAAACAGCCGGATCTGCGGAACGCGCAGATCGCGGACACGGGCTGTCTGATGGGTATCCGCCAGACGCGCTTCATCGAGGGCGTATATAAGATCACCGGCGATGACGTGCTCTCCGGCGCGCGGTTCGACGATGTGATCGCGCTGGCGTCCAATCCGGTCATCGATTACTTTGGCTATCGGCGCTATCTGGAGCACGAGGCCTATGATATTCCATATCGCTGTCTGCTGCCCAAGATGGTGGACGGTCTGCTGGTCGCGGGACGCTGCATGTCGTCGGATCAGATCGCCTATGAATCATGGCGGGCGATGGCTCACGTGTTCTGCATCGGCGAGGGCGCGGGCGTCGCGGCGGCGCTGAGCGCGCGAGAGAACGTGCAGCCAAGAAATGTGAATATTCAGGCGCTTCAGGAGACGCTGCTCCGGCAGGGCGCGGAGCTCGGTCAGGGACGGACGCTCTGATCCGTCGGTGCGCCGGAACGAGACACAAAAACGACGAGGGAAATGCTACGGCACGGTTTGGCCGGTATTTCCCTCGTTTTGGTGTTGGCGAAAGACGAAAAATCCGTAGGACGCGCTCATCGCGCAAAGGGGCGCGATCGCGGGAACGCTTCTGCCATGGACAGGGCAGAAACTGGTTTTTATATTCTGATTTCGCGAAGGCGTTCGGGAGGAAAGGCGGACGATGAAGAGATCGAGAGTAAAGAGAAAAGAGCGTCTTCATCACGGAGGCATTCTGCACCTGCTTTGCGCGGCAATGGCACTGGTGCTGGGCGTGCTTTTCTCGGTGGAATGGGTATTCCTGGCGCTCTATCGCACCAATGTCGAGGAGAGCCTTCAAATGCTCAGCCAGACGTGGGCGGATGAGGTTTACAACGAGATGAACCGAATGTGGTATCAGCTGAACCTGATTTCGGGAACCTTTTCGCGCAGTGAGGCCATGCGCGCCTATCTGCACGCCGATGTCGGGGATCGGCAGGCTGCGCAGTCTCTGCGCTCGTCGGTGTATATGACGCTGCTGGCATCGTCGAACATCGACGCGGTGATCGTCACGGACTTTGGAGAGGTGGAGCTGTTCGCCTATGGCGAGCAGAACGCCCGGGCGATCCACAGTGCCCGACGGGCGCTGGAAAACGGTCTGATCGTGAAGAACCCCGTCCATCTGCAGGAAGGAACGGGCAGCGATGCATTGCTGTACTGCATCAACTGTACGGATACACTGGAAAATGGAAGCATGCTGTACACGATCATCGTTTACAACATTGACGAGGTGTATTCCCGCTTTGCCGAGATTGCGGACGAAGGCAGCGAGATCAACCTTGTGCTGCTGGACGGCAATGGAATTCCGCTGCTGGAGGTGACAGCGCTGGAGGGCGAGGCGCGGCGCGCGGCGGAGGAGGCGCTGCGCGAGGGCGGCGTGCCCGAGGGGACGCGCTTTTTCCAGTCGAGAACACTTTCGCTGCTTCGATGGCGGCTGACGACCTTCGTACGCGAGGAGACGCTGCGCAGTCGCATGGGCGTGATCGGGCAGTTCGCGGGAATCGTCGCCGGAAGCGCGCTGGTGATCTGGATGATCTTCTTTGCGTTTCTCTACAAGCAGATTACCGCGCCGATTCACCAGATTCTGGAGTTCATGCAGCGCCAGTCCACCGCTGCCGAGGCAGAGGTGCTGGTGATGAATACGCGCAACGAGTTGGGACAGATCGCCGACGGACTGAACGAAATGCTCCGGATCCAGCGAAACATGGCGCAGGAGAATATCCGGGACAAGGAGCGCATTTACGAGGCCGAGCTAGCGCGAAAGCGGTCGGAGATCGCCGTGCTGACGCACCAGATCAATCCGCATTTTCTCTACAATACGCTGGACTGCATGTACGGCATGGCGCTCGCGCGGGGAATGGACGATCTGGGGGAGATCATCTCCTCCATGGCGCACATCTTCCGCTATGCTGCCCGTTCCAGCGCCTATGTGAGCGTCAGCGAGGAAATTGAAAGCATCCGGCGCTATATGAGCATCGTTCGAATCCGCCATGCGGGGCGCATCGACGTGGAATACGCGCTGGCAGAAGAGACGCTGCCGCTGCGCATTCCGCGGATGATCCTTCAGCCCATCGTCGAAAACGCCGTGACGCACGGCATGGAAATGGTGCGGCGCAACACCACCGTGCGCCTTCGGACGTGGCTTCAGGAATCGGATCTCTATATTTCGGTCAGCGACGACGGAACCGGCATCGAAGCCGGGCGGCTGGCGCAGCTTCAGTGCGGACTGGCCAGCGCGCAGTCCGGGCTGGAGGATCAGCGGGAACACATCGGAATGGTCAACATCCATCGCAGGCTGCGCCTGCTCTATGGCCCGGAATACGGCCTGACGCTGGAATCGCAGGAGGATCGGGGCACGACGGTGACGCTGCGCCTGCGCGCGGACGGATCGATGATTCCGGGGGAAGGGCGGTCATTGCCGGGCGACGGCGAAAGGAGGACGGAACATGTTTCGAGCAATTCTGATTGACGACGAGCCGTGGGCGCTGGAGAGCCTGTACAGGGTGTTTCGCTGGGAGGAGAGCGGCTTTGAGGTCATCGGTCGATATACGGACGCCATCGAGGGCTGGGAAGCGATTGAGAGGGAGCAGCCGGATGTGGCGTTCATCGACATCTGCATGCCCGGAATGAAGGGACTGGAAATTGCCGAGCGGGCGCGGACGTGCGCTCGGGCGACGCTCTTTATCGTGGTCAGCGGCTATGGAAGCTTTGAATACGCGCAGCAGGCGCTTCGGCTGGGAATTTTCGATTACTGTCTCAAGCCGGTGGATCGGATGGATGCGGGCGCGCTGATGGTCAAGCTGCGCGCTGAGCTGGAGCAGCGGGAGAAGCACAGGCACGCGGAAATTCTGGAGGCGGTGCAGGATGGGCAGGACGCGCTGGAACTGTTCCGCCGGCATGGCGTCACGCCGGAGGGCGAATGGTGGCAGGTTGTCGTCGCGCGCTTTGTGGGCGCGGAGGAAAAGCGGGCGCTGGGCGAGGCGATGGACGGACGGCGTGTGCTTCCGGTCTGTATGGGGCCGACGAAGTGGATGTACATTGTCAACAGCGCGGCGCGCGACTCGGGGGAAATGGAGCGCGACATGGCGGAGCTGTGTGCGGAATTTCCGATGGAGATCGGCATGAGCCGCTGCGACTGCCATTCCAATCGCCTGCTTCAGCGCGTCAGCGAGGCGCGCGGCTGTGCCTACAACGATTTTATCGACGGACGGAGGGGCCTTACGGTCTATCATGGCCACGAGAGCGTCGGAGTGAGCGAGCGCGTGCAGGAGGTCTGCGACGCCATCGCCGCCGCCAGTCCGTCACGCTGGGAGAAGACGCTGGATCGCTGCATGGAGATGCTCCGGGCGGAGGGGGTTCAGCTGCATCAGCTCTGCCGCTACTGGAACCGATGGATGGACGTCTTTGCCCGCAGCGGGCGCGAATGCGTGCAGCGTCGGCTGGAATGGATCGCCGAGCCGGAGGACATGCGGTCGTTCGGCTCTCTCGAAGAGCTGTGCGCCTTTCTGGACGATCTGATGGGACTGTACATGGAGACCGGCGAACCGGTGAAGAGCGCCGGATCGCAGATGCTGCGGGACATGGCGGACTACGTGCGCGCGCATTTTAAGGACAGAATGCGCCTGAGTGATCTTGCTGAGCAGTTTCATCTGAACACAGCCTATTGCAGTGAGATCTTTCGGAAATCCGTGGGAATGACCTACACGGACTATGTGACGAAGCTGCGGATGGAGTACGCGTGGCGGCAGCTGACTCAGGACGGCGACTGCAACTTGCAGGCACTGGCGCTGGAACTGGGCTATGGAGACTATTTTACCTTCAGCAAGCGCTTCAAGAAATATTACGGAATGTCTCCCTCGCATGTGGGGAAAACTGAATGAGTTCATATTGGATTTGAATATTTGACAAAAAGCCCCAAAGTATGGACATGGATTCGGACAATTTCGTCTGCTATAATCGATTCAGAAACTCGAAAGAGTTAAATAACGAGGAGGAATTTGACGATGAAGAGGAGCATCCTGAGACTGACGGCTGTGCTGTTTGCCGTGTTGCTGGCGCTTGGCACGTTTGCGATGGCAGAGGGAACGACGAACGAATCGGGCCTGACGGTCTATGACACGCCGCAGTCGTTCACGCTGTGGACGGGCATGGGCAAAATGGCGGGCGTGGTGGAGGACTGGTCGCAGAATCTGGTTTTCCAGACCATGCGTGATCTGACCAATGTGAGCATCGAATTCCAGCATCCCGCAGTGGGCGGCGAGAAGGACGCGTTCAACCTGATGTGCGCCACCGGCGAATACCCGGACGCGATTCAGTACGGCTGGCTGACCGACGCGGCCGGCGGCCCCGCTTATTACATTGAGAACGAAGTGATCATTCCCCTGAACGATCTGATCGACGCGTATATGCCGAACCTGAAGGCGTATCTGGCGGCGCATCCGGATCTGGATCGCATGTGCAAGTTGGATGACGGCACCTATTACGAGCTTCCGTCGATCTACGAGGATGTGGCGCTAGCCACCGACCAGGGTCCGATCATCCGCGGCGATTTCCTCGACGAGCTGGGACTGACGCAGGACGATCTGCCCACCACGCTTCAGGGATGGGAAGAGCTGCTGATTCAGGTTCGCGACAACGAAAAGCTGAACGTGATTCCCTTCTTCTTCGCGACGCTGAAGAATATCAACGACACCAATGCCATCGTCGGCGCGTGGGGCATCGCGCAGGAATTCTACAATGACAACGGCACCGTGAAGTACGGCGCAATCCAGCCGGAATACAAGGAATTCCTCGAGCTGATGCGCCGCTGGTTCGACGAGGGACTGATCGACCCCGAGTTCGCGGCCAACACCGATAAGATGCGCGACGAGAAGGTCACCTCCGACCGCGTGTTCATGTTCCTGGGTTCCATGGGCAACGCCATTACCCGCTACACCGGCATGTGCCGCAACGAGAACAACCCCGACTTCCAGCTGCTGCCGCAGCCCTATCCGACGATCGAGGAGGGCACCATCGCGCCCATCGGCCGCCGCGGCCCGCTGGTCAGCTCCGGTCTGGCGATCACCACGTCCTGCTCTAAGGAGACGGCCGAGCTGATCTGCAAATACTACGATTACTTCTACACCGAAGAGGGCCATATGCTCAGCAACTGGGGCGTGCAGGGCATGACCTACGACTACGATGAGAACGGCAACCCCTACTTCCTGCCGCTGGTGGTGGAGAGCGAAGAGGGCTGGAGCCGCGAGCAGGGCATGGCCAAGTACACCATCTGGCAGACCAATTCTCCGGTGTACAAGAAGAGCGACGAGCTGGAGCAGCGCGACTGTCTGCCCGAGCAGATCGAGGGTCGTAAGAAGTGGATGGAGTGCGAAAACGCCATCATCATGCCGCCGGTGACGCCCACCGCTGAGGAAGCCAACGAGTTCGCGACGATTATGAACGACTGCACGTCCTATCTGTACGAGCAGGCCTCCAAGATTATCATGGGCGAAGTGGATCTGGACGAGGGCTACGACGTACTCGTGGCCACCCTCAAGGGCATGGGCATCGACCGCGCCATCGAGCTGCGCCAGAACGCGCTGGAGCGCTATCTGGCCCGTCCCTGAACCTGACAAAGCCTAAAGACCTTTGGACGATCCGGAATGCCGGTTCCGGCAGGCCGGATCGTCCTGCATTTCAAAGAACCTGACGAAGGCCGCTGCGGCTGTTTCCATCGCTGGGAACCGGGTGGATTGGAGGAAAAACATGGCTGCGGGAGCAAAGACGACGCCGGCGAGGCTTCAGCCGACGCTGGGCAAGCGAATCAGGCGGGATCTGAGCCGATATAAATACGTCTATATCATGCTGATCCCCATTGTGGTTTGGTATATTCTGTTCTGTTATCGCCCGCTGCTGGGCAATGTCATCGCCTTTAAGGATTACAAGGCGTCCAAGGGAATCTGGGGAAGTCCCTGGGTGGGAATAAAGCACTTCACTGCGTTCTTTTCGAGCTTTTATTTCTGGAGACTTCTGCGCAACACGCTGCTGATCAGCCTGTATGGAATCATCTTTTCATTCCCTGCGCCGATTCTGCTGGCGCTTCTGATGAACGAGATGCATTCACGCTGGTACAAACGCACGGTGCAGACCATCACCTATATGCCGTACTTCATTTCGATGATCGTCATCTGCGGCATGCTGATGGATTTCTTGAAGATGGACGGCGTGATTACGACGATTTTGGCCGTGCTGGGCATGCCCAACGAGAACTATCTGATGAAGCCCGAGGCGTTCCGGACGATCTACGTGGCCTCGGACATCTGGCAGAACTGCGGCTGGAATTCGATTATCTATATGGCTGCGCTGAGCTCCATCGACCAGGAGCTCTACGAGGCAGCGGCCATCGACGGCGCGAATCGCTTCAAGCAGACGCTGCATGTGACACTGCCCGGGCTGCTTCCGACCATAATGATTCTTCTGATTATCCGCATCGGTGCGGTGCTGAACGTCGGCTATGAGAAGATCATCCTGCTGTACAATTCTGCCAACGCGGACACGTCGGACGTGATTTCCTCCTTTGTCTATCGCAGAGGCATTCTGGAGGCCAATTTCAGCTATACCACGGCGGTCGATCTGTTCAACTCCGTGATCTCCTTTGGTCTGGTCATGGGCGCGAACGCGCTGAGCCGCCGCAAGACGGCCTACGGCCTGTGGTGAGGAGGAGAGAAAGATGGTTCGAGCGAGCAAGGGAGAAAGAACCTTTCAGCTTTTCAACAACGCGCTGATGCTCGTCGTCTCGGTGCTGACGCTGTATCCGGTGCTGTATGTGGCGCTGGCCTCCGTATCGGATCCGTCGCGGCTGATTCGCGAGGGCGGTCTGCTGCTCTGGCCGAAGGGCTTTGAGCTGGGCGCGTATAAGATCGTGTTCAACAATCCCAACATCGGCAGCGGCTATCTGAACACAATTCTGTACATGGGCGCAGGCACGTTCATCAGCATGCTGCTGACGATCATGGGCGCCTATGCGCTGTCGCGGAGGAACGCGATGTTCGTCAAGTATCTGATGTTCTTCGCGGTGTTCACCATGTGGTTCAAGCCGAGCATGATTCCCTTCTTCCTGACGGTGGGCACAGAGATGAAGCTGAAGAACACCTTCTGGGCAATGGTGCTGCCCCGGGCGATCAGCACCTACAATCTGATCGTGCTGCGCACGGGCTTTGCGCAGGTGCCGGACGCGCTGGAGGAATCGGCGCGCATCGACGGAGCGAAGGATTTTACCATTCTGTTCCGCATCTTCGCGCCACTGTGCAAGGCGAATATCGCGGTGGTCACGCTGTTCTACATGGTGTCCAAATGGAATTCATGGTTCGACGCGATGCTGTTTCTGAACAAGCGCGGCATGTTTCCGCTTCAGCTGCTGCTGCGCGAGATTCTGATTCTGAACAACACCGACAGCATGCTGGCGGCCTCCGCCGTGACCCAGGGCGATCAGATCGCCGTGGGTGAGACGGTCAAATACGCCACCATCGTGGTGGCGACGCTGCCGATTCTGTGTGTCTATCCGTTCATTCAGAAGTACTTCGTCAAGGGCGTCATGATCGGCGCGATCAAGGGCTGACGGGGAGGAGAAAGAAACGTGAAAAAGAGCATTCTGGACTTCAATCGCATGGCCCAGTCGGGCGAGAAGATCACATGGCTGACGGGCTACGACTATCTCACGGCTAAATACGAGGAAAAGGCCGGCGTGGACATGATCTTGGTGGGTGATTCGCTGGGCATGGTGACGCTGGGCTACGACACGACCTATCCGGTGACCATGGAGGACATGATTATCCATTCCAAGGCGGTGCGCCGCGGTGCGCCGGACACCTTCGTGGTGGGCGACATGCCGTACATGTCCTATCAGGCCTCGAACGAAGAGGCCGTGCGCAACGCGGGGCGCTTTACCAAGGAGGCGCTGTGCGACGCGATCAAGCTGGAGGGCGGTGGCCCGGAAATCTGCGAGCGGATCCGCGCCATCGCCTCGGTGGGTATTCTCACCTTCGGGCACATCGGCCTGACACCGCAGTTCGGCGCGCAGATGGGCGGCTATCGCGCCCAGGGAAAGAACGCCGAAGCGGCGAAGAAGCTGCTGGACGAAGCGCTGCGCATTCAGGATGCCGGCGCGTGCGCGCTGCTGGTGGAGGGCGTGCCGGAGGTAGTGGGCGAGCTGATTACGAAAAAGCTGTCGATTCCGGTGCTGGGCATCGGCGCGGGCTCGCACACCCACGGGCAGCTGCTCATTTACGCCGACATGGTGGGCATGTACGACAACTTCACGCCGAAGTTCGTCAAGAAATACGCCGATCTGGGACGGGAGATGGAAGCGGCCTTCCGCGCCTACTGCGAGGAGGTTCGCGCGGGTGCTTTCCCCGTGGACGGCGTGCACACCTATAAGATCGACGACGCGCAGCGCGCGGCGATCAAGAAGATGATGGACGAATAAGCGCTTCCAGGCGCTGGAGAAACGGAGGGAAAGACATGGTTATTGATCGGGTAGAGACGATTGTTCTGAAGAAAAAGGTGGACAATCCGGTGTCGGACTCGCTGCACACCTACGACGTGGGCGGGCATCTGCTGACGCGAATCTACACCAGCGACGGAATCGTGGGCACGGCGACGACGAACTTCGGCCGCGTGCATTCCGGCATGGCGACGGTCAAGATGATTATCGACAACGAGCTTGCGCCGATTCTGATCGGAAAGAATCCGCACAATGTCCGCGCGCTGCGCAAGGAAATGTACGTCGCGACGGAATACTACGGAACGCTGGGCGTGGCGAACTTTGCGCTTGCGGCGGTGGACAATGCACTGTGGGACATCAAGGGCAAGGCGGCCAACGTTCCCGTGGGCGAGCTGCTGGGTGCGCGCCGGCCGGCGATTCCCGCCTATGCGATGGTCGGCTGGTACTTCGGGGGCGGCATGAAGGAGTTCGTCAGGCAGTGCACCGACGCGGCGGCGGAGGGCTTTACGGCCGTCAAGCTCAAGGTTGGCCGGGACACGCTGTCCGAGGACGTGGCGCGCATTCAGGCGATCCGTTCCGAACTTGGCGACGACTTCCGCATCATGGTCGACGCGAACTGCATCTTTGACGAGGCGGAGGCGCTTCGCCGCGGCCGCGCATATGAGAAGCTGGGCGTGTTCTGGTTTGAGGAACCCATTCAGCCCTATCAGCGCGATTCTCACATCCGTCTGGCGCAGCAGCTGGACATTGCCATTGCCATCGGCGAGAATTACTTTACACGCCATCAGTTTTATGATATTATCAAGGCGGGCTGCGCGGACATCATTCAGCCTGACAACCGCCGCGCCGGCGGCGTGACCGAATGGCTGGACATCGGGTCGATCTGCGACGTGGCCGGGCTGCGCTTGGCCAGCCATGGCGGCGGTCCGGGCAATGTCAACGTGCTGTGCGCGCTGGAGAGCGCAATCTACATCGAAAGCGGCAGCCTGAAGGGCGACGAGAGCTTCTATGTGCATCCGATGAAGCTCCGGGACGGCTGTCTGTATATGCCCGAAACGCCGGGCATGGGTGCGGACGTTCAGCCGGAATACATCCGGCGCTATCGCATCGACTGACACGCGATGTTTTTCCATAGAAAACTGAGAAAGGAAGAAGCAAAAAATGAAGATCAGTCTGCTGGAGCCCATCGGCGTGAGCCGCGAGACCATCGACGCGCTTGCCGCGCCGGTGCGCGAGATGGGGCACACCTTTACCTATTATGACACCAAGACCACGGACGCGGAGGAACTCAAGCGCAGAAGCGAGGGTTGCGAGGTGGTCATGATCGCTAACAATCCCTACCCGGACGAGGTGGTCTGCGCGGCGGAGTCGCTGAAGATGCTGGACGTGGCGTTCACCGGAATCGACCATGTGGGCCTGGCGGCCTGCCGCGAACGCGGAGTGACTGTCTGCAACGCCGCGAATTACTCCAACCAGACCGTCGCCGAGCTGGCGATCGGGCTGACCATCGGCCTTCTGCGCCATATGCTGCCCGCCGACCGCGCGGTGCGCGAGGGAAAGACCTCCGCGGGCCTGATGGGACGGGAAATCGCCGGGCGCACCGTGGGCATCGTGGGAACCGGCCGCATTGGCATGATTACCGCGAAGCTGTTCCAGGCCTTCGGCGCGAAGGTGATCGCCTATTCCCGCACCCACAGGCCCGAGGCCGAGGCACTGGGAATCCGCTACGTCGAGCTGGACGAGCTGATGCGCGAGAGCGATATCGTTTCGCTGCACGTGCCCAACAACGCCAACACCTGCGGAATGATCGGCAGGGCGCAGATCGACGCGATGAAGCCCACGGCGTTGCTGATTAACTGCGCGCGCGGCCCGATTGTGGACGCAGCGGCGCTGGCGGACGCGCTGAACGAGGGCCGGATCGCCGGTGCGGGAATCGACGTGTTCGACTGCGAACCACCGATTCCGGCGGATAATCCACTGGTGAATGCGAAGAATGCGCTGCTCACGCCGCATGTGGCGTTCCTGTCCGAGGAATCCATGCAGCGCCGCGCGGAGATCGTGTTCCAGAACCTGATCGCCTATCTGAAGGGGCAGCCGCAGAACGTCTGCGAGCTGTGAGCTTTCCCATTGCGAAATAAAAACGCCCGCCGGTTCTCAGAGGGAGAACCGGCGGGCTTGCGCTATCTCGAGCGGGGAACGTCAAAGAAAATGCCCGCGCGATCCATGGGGCCGCCCAGATAGGGGGCATCGCTCGTGTCCACGGCGGCGTCGATGATGTAGAGCGACCATAAACCGATGTTGCCGGGCTCCCAGTCGTCGCGGGAAATGCAGCGCAGGGCAATGCGGTATTCGCGCGTCCCCGCCGTGACGATCTCGCGGCCTATGAGCTCCTTGGATCGTTTTCCATGATTTATGTTTTCGGAAGTATTCGGCCCGATGGGCTCTTCGAGCGTGAAGGAATCCACCTCAAAATAGTCTGTGAACGCGTTCAGCATTTCATCCAGCGTCTCCTCGCCGATCTCGGAAACGGCGTTCGGTGCGAACAGCGCCTTCATGGCGGGAAGATCCTTCTCCACAGCGGCGGTCAGAAAGGCGTTCGTGTAGTTGTAGGCTTCTTTGTCTTCAGTCAGAATTCCGCGCTTTTCGAGAAAGCGCCTGATCGCAAGGTTTGTCAGAATCGAATTGATGATTTCCATGGGCCGCATTTTCTCTTCCCTGGCGGCGCAGTCCGCAAAAAGCGCGCGCAGCAGCGACAGAAACGCAGCGAATCTCTTCATGTTCCCTCCAATGCCCGGAGCGTCGCCCGGCAGCGCTTTTTTTCAGGAACATTTTAACACGGAACTGCGGCTTTGTAAAGACAGAGCATTCCGACGTTCGGAGGTTGATAGGGAGGGGAGGATGTGCTATGGAAACGTGATCGTGTCCATCGAGGAAATCGACGATCCGTGAAGAGACTAAAGAGAGTGCCCCTCCGCTTTGCGGAGGGGCACTCTCTTTACCAGTCCGGAATCAGCCCTTGACGGCCTTTTCCGCGACCTCGACGATGTGCTCGGCGGTCAGGCCGAAGCGCTCGGCCAGGTAGTCCACCGGGCCGACCTCGCCGTATTCGTCCTCGACGGCGACGTAGTGCACCGGCGTGGGCAGCTTCTGGGACAGGCACTCGGTCACGGCGCTGTACAGGCCACCGATCTTGTTGTGGTTTTCCACGGTGACGACCTTGCCGGTCTTCTTCGCGTATTCCACGACCAGATCCTCGTCCAGGGGCTTGACGGTGAACATGTCGATGACGCTGGCCTCGACGCCCTTTTTGGAGAGCTCCTCGGCGGCCTTGAGCGCCTTGCCGACCATGAAGCCGCAGGCGATGATGGTCACGTCCTTGCCCTCGCGGAGCACGACGCCCTTGCCGATTTCGAACTCGGAGCCGGCCTCATAGACCAGATCGTTGTTCTTGCGGTTGACGCGCAGATACTTCACGCCCGCGCGGCTGACCAGCTGGGGGAAGATGTTCTCCAGCATGGCGGTGTCGGTCACGTCCACGACGGTCGCGCCCGGAAGCGCGCGGTACATGGCCATGTCCTCGAAGGGCATGTGGGTGCCGCCGTTGTAGCCGGCGCACACGCCCGGGTCGGTGCCGATGATGGTGATGTCGTTGTGGGCGTAGCCCGCGGACATGAACGCCTGATCGTAGCAGCGGCGGGAGGCGAAGGGGCCGAAGCTGTGGCAGATGGGCTTGAAGCCCACGGCCGCGAGACCGGCGGCGATGCCCACCATGTTGGCCTCGGCGATGCCGCAGTTAATCATGCGGTCGGTGCGGGTCTTGGCGGCCTTGGCCACGCCGATGCAGCTCATCAGGTCCGCATCCAGATAGACGACATTGGGGTCGTCGTCGATCATCTGGGGAATCATCTTTGCAAAAACGTCCTTGAACGCCTTGACGTCGGCAGAGCCGTTGTAAATCACTTTCATGCTTCGACGCCCTCCTTCTCCAGCGCTTCGAGATCGGCCTTGACCGCGTCGATGTAGCTGTCCCAGGTCGCCGCGTCCACGGTCATGGAATGGTTGGCGGCGGTCTCCTCGACGGCCTTCACGCCGCGGCCCTTGACATTGTCCATGATGATGGCGATGGGCTTGCCGGCGATGGGCTTGCGGGTCAGCGCGTCGTAGAGCTGCTCCACGTCGCTGCCGTCGATGCGCACGGCGTCGAAGCCGAAGGCCTCGAACTTGGCGCGGAAATCGAAGGCGGGCAGGATCTCGTCGGTGGGGCCGTCCAGCTGCTTCTTGTTGTCGTCAATGATCCAGACCAGATTGGAAACCTTCTTGGCGGCGGTGAACATGGCCGCCTCCCAGCACTGACCCTCGTTGAGCTCGCCGTCGCCGACGATCAGGAACGTGCGGGACGGACGGCCCTTGATGGCGTCGCCCAGCGCCATGCCCACGGCCTGAGAGGTGCCCTGCCCCAGAGAGCCGGTGGTGCAGTCCACGCCGCGGGTCTTGTTCTTGTCGCAGTGGCTGGGCAGCTTCGTGCCGGGACGGTTCAGCGTCGCCAGCTCCTCCTTGGGGAAGAAGCCCTTCAGCGCCAGCGTGGCGTAGATCGCCGGGCCGGCATGGCCCTTGGAGCAGACCAGCTTGTCGCGGTCGGCCCACTGGGGATCCTCAACCTTGTAGTTCATGACCTTGCCGTACAGTACGGCCAGCAGATCGCACACGCTCAGAGAGCCGCCGATGTGGCCGAAGCCACGGGCCTTCAGCTCCTCGAGGAGCGTGATGCGGATTTCCGCAGCGAACTTTTTCAGTTCACGCTTTTCGATTGCGTTCAACTTGGTACGCCTCCTCTGTTGTTTGGCCGGGGCGCAGACCCCGTCGTCGCGGCCGCGTTCGACCGTTTCTTCAGCTGATATTATAACATAGATTTGCCCGAGGGAACAACCCCATTGTGTAAATTCTGTTTTTGAACGACCGATCATGCGCCGAAAACGACCGAACGGCGCAAATCGGTTGCCATTCCGGCCGGGAAGTGCTATGATGCAGCCGTGGGGGGTGGAGAGCACGTGAGGGTGGAAATTCAGATCGATCCGGCGCTGAGCGAACCGAGGCTGGTGCTGCGCGCGCCGGAGCTGACGGACGAGCTGGCGGCGCTGGCGCGGCGGCTGTCCGAGCCGGAGCGCGCCGTGCCCGCCCAGACGCCGCGGGGCGTGGCGCTGCTGAAGCCCGCGGAGATCCTGCGCGTCTATGCCCAGCGACAGCGGGTGTTCGCCCAGACGGCGCAGGGCGTTTTCCCGGTGAAATTTCGCCTGTACGAGCTGGAGGAGCGGCTGGGCGAGGAATTCGTGCGCATTTCGTCCTCCGAGCTGGTGCGCGCGTCGGCCATTCGGAGCATGGACTTCAGCCTCGCCGGAACCATCCGGCTGACGCTGGAGGACGGAACCGTCACCTACGTCTCCCGGCGGCAGGTGGCGAAGATCAAAAAACGATTCGAGAGGTGAGCCATATGTGGAAAAAGGCGCTGAGCCGCGGCGCGGTCAGCTATTGCGTCTGCGTGGCGGCGAGCAATGTCGTCACGCTGATTATGGGCCTGTGCGGCGCGCAGGCCGCGTGCGTGCCGGAATTCGTGGCGCGCGTAGGCAGCCCGGTCACGGCGGCGGGACTTCAGCCGCTGCTCATCGGCCTGATCGGCTTCGCCTTCGGCGCGGGCTCGCTGCTGTTCGAGGTGGAAAGGTGGAGCTTTCTCAGGCAGGGCGCGCTGCATCTGGCGCTGACGGCGGCGGTGTGGATTCCCGTGGAGCTGATCTGCTTTTCGCCCATCACGCCGCCGGCGGTGCTGTCCTTCGCGCTGAGCGCCGGGGGAACCTACGCCATTACATGGGGCGTGCAGTACATGGTGTGGAAAAAGCGCGTCCGCGAGCTGAACGCGCTTTTGCAGAGCCGAAAGGAGGAACAGCCATGAACGCGCTGGAAATTCGCAATCTGACGAAGCGGTTCGGCGACCGCGCGGCGGTGGACGATCTCTCGCTGGAGGTGCCCGAGGGCGGCGCGCTGGCGCTGCTGGGCCTGAACGGCGCGGGCAAGACCACGACGCTGAAGCTGGCCGCCGGGCTGCTCCCCGCCGATTCGGGCGAGGTTTTCGTCATGGGTCATCCCGCCGACAGCCCCGAGGCGCGCGCGGCGCTGGGCCTTTCGCCTCAGGAGAGCGCCGTGGCCGAGAACCTGACGGTGTGGGAGAATCTGGAGCTGATGGCCGGCGTGCGCGGCATGGATAAAGACCATGCGCGCCGGGCGGCGGAATCGGCGCTGGGCGAGCTGGGGCTTCAGGAGGTGCGTTCGCAGCGGGCAAAGCGCCTGTCCGGAGGATGGAAGCGGCGGCTGAGCATCGCCATGGCGCTGCTGGGCAATCCGGCCGTGCTGGCGCTGGACGAGCCGACGCTGGGGCTGGACGTGCTGGCCCGGCGGGAGCTGTGCGCGCGCATCCGGGCGCTGCGCGGCCGGGCGGCGTTGATTCTGACCACCAACGATCTGGGCGAGGCCGAGCAGCTGGCCGACCGCATCGCCGTGCTGTCCCATGGGCGGCTGGCGGCGCTGGGCACGATCGGGGGGCTGATGGCGCGGGCGGGCGCGGCGAGCTTCGAGGACGCGTTCGTCCGGCTGGCGGGCGGAGAAGGCTGAGCGAAAAAGCCGCTCCCAGCGAAATTGGCGACGCGTGCGGGGTTGACAGCATCGCCGTGCCGTCCCATGGGCGGCTGGCGGGCGGAACGGAGGAAATGTGAGGATTGGAAGCCGCCGGGCTTTCATGCGGGAGGAGAAAAGGTAGAATGAAACGAGCCATGGCCTTTGCGCGGCGCAATGCCCGGGAGCTGGTGCGGGATCCGCTGACGGTGGGGTTCAGTCTGGGCTTTCCGCTGGTGCTGCTGGCGCTGCTGACCATCATCCAGCGCAACATTCCCGTGTCCATGTTCGAAATCGATCGGCTGGCTCCGGGCGTGGCGGCCTTCGGGCTGACCTTCGCGGCGCTGTTTTCGGCGACGCTCATCGCCCGGGACCGCGCGTCGTCGCTGATGCTGCGGCTGTGCGCGTCGCCCATGCGGCCCGGGGATTTTATCGCGGGCTATCTGGCCCCCATGCTGCCGCTGTGCGCGGCGCAGATCGCCGTGTGCTATGCCGCGGCTCTGGCGGCGGGGCTGAAGCTCGGCGGAAACGCGATTCTGTCCATGCTGACGCTGCTGCCCGCGGCGGCGCTGTACGTCGCCATCGGCCTGCTCTGCGGCACGCTTCTCAATGACCGGCAGGTGGGCGGCGTGTGCGGCGCGCTGCTGACCAACGTCTGCGCGTGGCTCAGCGGCGTCTGGTTCGACTTAAGCCTGCTGGGCGACGGCTTCCGCCGCGTCGCCGAGACGCTGCCCTTCGCCAATTCCGTGACCGCCGCCCGGGCCGCGCTGGCGGGAGAGACTGCCGGGATCGGCGGCCCGCTGCTGAACGTCTGTCTCTGGGCAGCGGGCGTGCTGGCGCTGGCCGTGTGGACGTTCCATCGCCGGATGAAGCGGGGTGTGTGAGAAATGCAAACCGGGGTTTCACGAAGAAGCTCCGGCGTTTTTTGACTTGACAACGCGCCTGTGAAGCCATATACTTAAACTGATTGATTTTTGCGGGGAGTGTGGACGGTCATGGGAAACGCGGCGTTGGATCGGGCAGTGGAGAAACTGATTGAGTGCTACAGAAACGGCGGCAAGCTGATGGTCTGCGGCAACGGCGGCAGCGCGTCGGACAGCGCGCACATCGTCGGCGAGCTGGTCAAGGGCTTTCTGAAGAAGCGGCCCCTGCCGGCGGAATGGAACGAGGCGCTGGGCGAGAACCGGCTGCAGATGGGCCTGCCGGCGCTGGATCTGACGGCGCAGGGCGCGGTCATCGCCGCCATCGTCAACGATCTGGGCGGCGAGTACATGTTTGCCCAGCAGGTGCTGGCCTATGGTCAGCCGGACGACATGCTGCTGGGCATTTCCACGTCGGGCAACGCCCGGAACGTGGAGCTGGCCATGCGCGCGGCGAAGCTGAAGGGCGTGACCTGCGTGGGCCTGACGGGCATGGGCGGCGGCCGCCTGCGCGCGCTGAGCGATATTCTGATCGAAGCGCCCGAGACCGAGACCTATCGCGTACAGGAGGAGCACATCAAGCTCTATCACGAGCTGTGCGCCCGGGTCGAGGCGGCGTTCTTCGCGGAATAAGAAGGAGAGAAGAGCATGATCGGCGAGATTCGAAGCGAGTCCTTTCGGCTGCGCGCGCGCAGTCTGGGCGCGGAGCTGACCAGCTTCTGCGATCTGCGCGGCGGCGAGTACGAGTATATCTGGCAGAACCGGGAGATCTGGAACGGCCAGTCGCCGCTGCTGTTTCCCATCGTGGGTCGGCTGAAGGGCGACCGCTATCGCCTGAATGGACGGGAGTATTCTCTGAACAAGCACGGTTTTGCCCGGCGGTCGGAGTTTATGCTGGAGGCACAGGGCGAGACGGAGATGACCTTCCTGCTGACGGACAGCGCCCAGACGCTGGAGCGCTATCCCTTTCCCTTCGAGCTGCGCGCGCATTACGCACTGACGGCGGACGGCTTCGTCATGGAGACGCGCGTGCGCAACACCGGCGCGGAGACGATGTGGTTCTCCCTCGGCGCGCATCCGGGCTTCCGGTGCGAGATGGGCGACCAGATCGTCATGGACGCGGAGGAGACGGTGAGCGCGTTCCTGCTGGGCGAAAACGGCCTGCGCGAGCCGGAGCAGGTTCCCGTGTTCGACCATTCCCGCCAGCTCGTCCTCGCGCCCGACACCTTCGCGCGGGACGCGCTGATCTTTGACGGCCTGAAGTCCCGGGGCGCGGCGCTGGTTCGGCGGAACGGGCGCAATGTGCACGTGGATTTCGGCGGCGCGCCCTGTCTGGGCCTCTGGGCCAGGCCCGGCGCGGAATACGTCTGTATCGAGCCGTGGTACGGCGTGGACGACCGCTGGGACGCGGACGGCGACTTCACGCGCAAGGAGCGGATTCAGTCTCTGGAACCCGGCGCGGAGTTCGCGTTCCCGGTGACGGTGAAGGTCTGAAAAAGCAAATCAAACGAAAACCGCCCGCGGAGGCTTCGGAAAACGGAGCGCTCCGCGGGCGGTTTATTGTTTTTATTCTTCAATTCTCAGCGCGCGGCAGGCGTTGTCGTAGAGCGTCTGGGCCATGCGGTCGGGGGCGGCGCCGCGCAGCTCGGCGACTTTGGCCAGCGTGTGGGGCAGGAAGGACGGCTCGTTGCGCTGGCCCCGCAGCGGAACCGGCGCCATGTAGGGGCAGTCCGTCTCGATGAGGATGCGATCCTCGGGCAGATTGCGCGCCACCTCGCTGAGCTTCGGCGCGTTCTTGAACGTCACCGCGCCGGACAGGGAGACGTACAGGCCCAGATCGAGATAGACCTTCGCCGACTCCCAGCTGCCGGTGAAGCAGTGGAGGATGCCCGCGGGCATGCGCCCCGCCGCGGCCCGGGCGCGCAGCATGTCCATGCAGTCGCCGTGGGCCTCGCGGATGTGCAGCTGCACCGGAACGTTCCGGACAAAGGCCAGCTCCAGCTGGCGGTCGAACACCGCGCGCTGGGTCTCCCGGGGAGAGAGATCGTAGTGGTAGTCCAAGCCGATTTCGCCCAGCAGACGGCATTTGGGATGGCTCAGACAGCGCAGAATCGTCGCCTCCGCCTCGTCCGAATAGCGGCAGGCGTTGTGGGGATGCGCGCCGATGGCGGCATAGAGAAACGGATATTCCTCCGCAAGGGCGAACACGCGCGCCTGATTCGGCTCCTCCTCGCAGGGGTCGGCGACCACCAGCGCACGGCGCACGCCCACCTCCCGGAACCGGGCGATCACGTCGGCGCGGTCGCCGTCAAAGGCCGGGTCGGCGATGTGGCAGTGGGTGTCGAACAGATTCATGGATGGATTCCTTCTTTATAAATGGATTTGTCAACGCATTATAGCACGCCCGGCGCGGCGGCGCAAGAAATGCGGCGGGCGATTTAACACAATTGTGCGATGGCGAGCGGAATTGGCCCGGAAAAGAATGATATAATGGAGGGAATCGGAGGCTGACTCTCCGCCCAGGGAGGAATGCGCATGCTTCGGCTGCTTTCAAGGCTGTTTATCAAAAATCGCGACGACGTGGAAAATCCGCAGGTGCGCCGCGCCTATGGAACGCTGTGCGGCGTGCTGGGCGTCGCGCTGAACATTGTGCTGTTCGCGGCCAAATGGCTGGCGGGTACGATGACCGGCTCCATCGCCATCCGCGCCGACGCGTTCAACAACCTGTCCGACGCGGGCTCGTCGGTGATTACGCTGATCGGCTTCAAGGTCTCGGGCAAGCGCCACGACGTGGAGCATCCCTTCGGCCATGGCCGGGCGGAGTACGTCGCCGGACTGATCGTCGCCATGGTCATCGTGCTGATGGGCTTCGATCTGGCGCGCTCGTCGGTGGAGAAGATCTTCGCGCCCGAGGCCGTGTCCTTCAGCATGCTCTCGGCGGCCATCCTGCTGGGGTCGATTCTCGTCAAACTCTACATGGCGGCCTACAATCGCTCGGTGGGGCGGAAAATTCACTCCGTGGCCATGGAGGCCGCGGCGCTGGACAGCCTGAGCGACGTGGCGGCCACGTCGGCGGTGCTGCTGTCGTCGCTGGCGGGACATTTTCTCGGCTGGAACGTGGACGCCTACGCCGGCGCGCTGGTCTCGCTGATGATTCTGAAGGCCGGCTATGACGCGGCGAAGGACACCATCAGCCCGCTGCTGGGCAATCCGCCCGACCCGGAGTTCGTGCGGCGCGTGTACGACATTGTGAACAGCTACGACGTGGTGCACGGCGTGCACGATCTGGTGGTGCACGATTACGGCCCGGGGCGGGTGATGCTCTCGCTGCACGCCGAGGTGCCCGCGGACGGGAATTTCTCCGAGATTCACGATGTGATCGACACCATCGAACGGCGGCTGAGCGCCGAGCTGGGCTGTCAGGCGGTAATTCACATGGATCCCATCGCCACCGACGACGCGTTGGTGGCCCAGACCCGGGATCGCGTGCTGTCCATGCTGCGGCAGAAGCTCAATCCCGGCGTGACCATCCACGACTTCCGCATGGTGGCCGGGCCGACCCACACCAACGTCATCTTCGACGCGGTGGTTCCCCTTCAGGACGAGCGCAGCGACGAGGCGCTCAGGCAGGCGGTCTGCGCGCTGGTGCGGGAGATGGACGGCGATTACTACGCCGTGGTCAACATCGACCGGCCCTACGCCGGAGAGTGAAAATATTGCGAGATATTTCGAAATTATTACGGTCATAATTCAGTCATACTTATTTTACATTGCAAATTGAAGGAATTCTGTGACGAACGGTGAAATAATATATCTATATGAGATTCCGCGGCGGATTCTGCCGCGGCGCACAGAGAAACTCAATTTGCGCAGGGAAGCGGCCCATTTGCCGCCGCGCGCGAGATACAAGGAGAAAGAGCATGAAGGAACGATTGAAATTCATCCGAAGGAGCGTGGCGCTGACGCTGATTCTGGCGCTCTGTCTGGCCGCCGCGCCCGCGGCGCTGGCAGAGAGCTTCGCCGCCTACGTCTCCGCCAGCTCGGCCTCGGTGTGGTCGGACGCGAAGCAATCCAAACGCGTGGGCTCGCTGGAGCAGTACAGCGTCGTCACGGTGGTCAAGTGGCAGGGCGACGTGGCCGCGGTGCTCTATTACGGCAATCCCGGCTACATGCGCGTGCGCAACCTGCACCGCGTGGACGACGGCTGTCCGGAGGCCGCCGTCGCCGAAAAGACGAAGGTCTATCTCGAGCCCAAGACCTCCAGCCCGTCGCTGAGCGTCTCCAAGGGCACGAAGGTGCGCCTGGTCAAGGCCTTCGATTCCGGATGGGCCATGATCGAGAAGGACGGCGTGGGCGCGTATATTCAGGTTTCCGCGCTGGCCTACATCTCGGAAACGCCCGTGCTGACCGCGACTCCGGCTCCCACGGCCACGCCCTCCACGGAAAACGCGATTTCCGGCACAGTGACGGCGGACAAGGTGAAGGTCTATAAGGAGGCCGACACGTCCAGCAAGTATCTGGGCACGCTGGGCAAGGGCACGCAGGTGAACGTGCTGAAGTACAACGGCAGCTGGGCTTACATTGAGCTCAACGGCAACTACGGCTACTGCGCGGTGAGCGCGCTGACCCGCACGGATGAGCTGAACAAGGCCACGCCCACCCCGACGGCGGCTCCCACGGCCACGCCGTCCATTGAGAACGCCGTGCCCGGAACGGTGACCGCGGACAAGGTGAAGGTTTACGCCAGCGCCAGCGCGTCGAGCAAATATCTGGGCACCATCGGCAGGGGCACGCAGGTGAACGTGCTGAAATGGAAGGGCGGCTGGGCATACATCGAGCTCAACGGCAATTACGGCTACTGCGCGCTGTCTGCGCTGACCCGCACGGACGAGCTGAACACGCCCACGCCCACGCCCACGCCGTCCATCGAAAACGCAGTGGCGGGTACGGTCACGGCGGACAAGGTGAAGGTCTATGCTCAGGCCAGCGCGTCCAGCAAATATCTGGGCACGCTGGGCAGGGGCACGCAGGTGAACGTGCTGAAATGGAGCGGCGGATGGGCGTACATTGAGCTCAACGGCAATTACGGCTACTGCAAGCTGTCGGCGCTCACGCCCACGTCGAATCTGGCCACGCCCGCGCCCACGGCCACGCCCAATCCCGCGGACATCGTTCCCGCGGTGGTCACGGCGAGCAAGGTGAAGGTCTATGCCAGTGCCAATGCGTCCAGCAAGTATCTGGGCACCCTCGGCAAGGGCACTCAGGTGAACGTCATCGCCTGGAAGAACGGCTGGGCGTATATCGAACTCAATGGCAATTACGGCTACTGCGCGCTGTCGGCGCTGACCCGCGCGGACGCGATGCCCACGCCCACTCCGGTTCCGGACGAAACCGGCTCCATCGCCGCGGTGGTGACGGCGGACAAGGCGGACGTCTATTCGGGCATGGACGGCTCGATTAAGCTGCTGGGCACGCTGAAGAAGGGCACGCAGGTCACGGTGCTCCAGTACTGGAGCGCGAAGGACGCAGCCTATATCGAGCTGGACGGCAGCCGCGGCTATTGTAAGCTCTCCGCGCTGACCCGCGCGGACGCGCTGGCCACGCCCACGCCCAAGCCCGACGGCAGCGGAGACATTCCCGCCGTGGTCATGGCGGATTCGGTGAAGGTCTATTCCGGCATCGGCGATACGGCTCAGTATCTGGGCACGCTGTCCAAGGGCGCGCTGGTCACGGTCAAGCAGTATTGGAGCAGCCTGGACGTGGCGCTGATTCAGGTGAACAGCAATACCGGCTACTGCAAGCTGTCGGCGCTGACGACCGCGTCGCTGAGCAGCGGCTCCAAGGGCGAGCTGGTCACCCGCGTGCAGCAGCAGCTGTACTCGCTGGGCTACTTCATCAAGACCTCCAGCGTGGACGGAGACTTTGGCTCCACCACGGTCAAGGCGGTCAAGCTCTTCCAGAAGGCCAACGGTCTGAGCGAGACGGGCAATGTGGACGCGAGCACGCTGTCCAGGATGTTCGGCGGCAGCGCGGTGCGCCTGCCCAGCGGTACGGCGGCGGCGGACTATGTGGCCGCGCCCAATGTGGTGCCGGGCAATCAGCAGAACAACTCCACGACCATTTCCTCCACGCTGGCTTCCGGCCAGAGCACCTACAGCTCCGGCATGAGCAAGGCGCAGAAGCTGGAATACGTCATCTACGTGGCGCAGAACCAGCTGGGCAAGCCCTATGTCTACGCCGCCAACGGCCCGTCGTCCTACGACTGCACCGGCTTTACCAAGTATTGCTTCAAGCAGATCGGGGTCAATCTCCAGCGCACGGCGCTGAACCAGGGCTACGACGAAACCTACACGAAGATCAGCAGCATCAGCGACCTTCGCCGCGGCGATCTGGTGTATCTGAACACCGTCGCCGACGCGGATCTGAGTGACCACGCGGGCATCTATCTCGGCGCGGGCTACTTCATCCACGCATCGTCCGGCCAGCACAAGGTGGTCATCAGCACGCTGGCCTCGGGCTATTACAACCGCGTGTTCTCCTGGGGAAGAAGAGTGTTCGACTGATTGGAAAACCAAAACTCAAGCCGCCGCAGCACCGAGCTGCGGCGGCGTTTCTGCGCAGAAAACGGCCTTGAAAAGCGTTACAGTTCGTTCATAAAATGCGGGAGGTTTATTCATTGACTTTTACTGACGTTGCGCTTATAATGATCTCGTTTCCAAGAGGAAATGCAATCAATCAGGGTTTATCCACCATTAAAGGAGGTTTCTACTATGAAGAAGAACAATCGCGTTTCTCTCGCGCTGCTGTCCCTGTCGCTGGTATGCGTCATGGCGCTGTGCGGAACGATGTTCAGTCTGTTCCATCAGAGTGCTCCCGCCTACGCGGAAACCGTCGCGGAGCCCGTCGAGCAGAGCCCGGCCATCTACGTCTCCGAGAAGAACGCCAATTCCGTGGTCGGCATTCTGACCAACACCCAGACCTGGGATAACGTCAACGGCGTGACGGATCAGACCGTCGCGCAGGGCTCCGGCGTGGTCGTGGCCGAGGGCGGCTACGTGCTGACCAATAACCACGTCATCGCCGACGGCACCGCCTATCAGGTACTGATGCCCTCGGGCGACAAGGTGGACGCGACGCTGGTCGGCTCCGACAGCACCACCGATCTGGCCGTGCTGAAGGTGGACGACGCGGACGCCGCTTCTCAGCTGGTTCCCGTTACCTTCGGCTCCACGGAAGAGCTGAAGGTCGGCTCCACCGTGGTCGCCATCGGCAATCCCGGCGGCGAGGTTCTGGCCAACACCGTGACGCAGGGCATCGTCTCCGCTCTGGAGCGCACCAGCGTCAGCACCAACAACACCAGCCGCAAGATCAGCTACATCCAGCACGACGCAGCCATCAACTCCGGCAACTCTGGCGGCGGCCTGTTCAACTATAAGGGCGAGCTGGTCGGCATCAACACTCTGAAGTACTCCGGCAGCGTCTATTCCACCACCACCTTCGAGGGCCTCGGCTTCGCCATCCCGGTGGAGACCGTGCAGAGCGTCTACCCCGATCTGATTGAGCACGGCAAGGTCATCCGTCCTGCGCTGGGCGTGACCGTCACCAATCAGGCGGGCCCGGACGAGCCGCTGAACGGCAATGCCCCTGCGAGCGTCTGCATCCGTCAGGTCACTGAGGGCGGCGCGGCGGAGAAGGCCGGCCTGCAGGCTTACGACTTCATCACCAAGGTGGATGGACAGCAGGTCAAGACCATGGCCGATCTGACCACCATCCTCGACCAGCATCAGGTGGGCGATACCGTGTCCGTCACCGTCGTTCGCTACAACCAGGCGGGCGTGTATCAGGATAACCCCAACAGCCTGTTCGGCTACGGCTACGGCTATGGCTACGGCCGCAACTACAGCAACGCCAACACCGACAGCACCGGCGAAGTGGTTGTCGGCGGCGGCTACGAGGAAATCACCGTTGATGTGACGCTGGAAGAGCTTCCGTAATCGAAAATAAACCCGGGGCGCGATCCAAAAAAAGATCGCGCCCCATATTTATGCCCAACAACTATCTCCTGAAGAAGAAAGAAATCCGAGTGCGACCACCGCACTCGGATTTCGTCAATTTGCAGAGACCTCGGCAATGCGCACCAAC
>ERZ780195.466-NODE-466-length-40618-cov-14.394078_pt1 | contig 40618 bp, 32 predicted proteins | sample MGYA00511017_ERZ780195 | MGnify/ENA primary metagenome ERZ780195 (study PRJEB29588, sample SAMEA2159974) | human gut metagenome | biome: human gut; feature: human-associated habitat; material: faeces | place: Denmark | collected 2008/2010 ...
GCGGCAGGGAGCCGTTTTCGTTTCTGGGGTCAGGCTTTGACTTCCTGCCCGTTTTTGAAGGTGAAGCGGATGTCGTCGGCAGCGTAGACGGTGCCGTAGTCCACCAGCCCGTGCCAGCTCTCCAGCGTGAATTCGGTCAGCTTATCCGGCATGGCTGCAAAGGCTTTCAGGAAATCCTCAATGCTGGCCCGCTGGGTCTGCATCTGATGGATTTCCGCTGTGACCGCGTCCAGTCGGGCCTTGGCCTTCTCGAATCGCTCGGTCAGGCCGTCGTAGCGTTTCTGGTATTCGGTCTGGTCGAGGGCAACGTGTGCGTTTTCGTAGATGCACTGCTGAACCATATCGGAGACCACCTGCGTCTCCTGCTGGAGTTCTTCCTGCTCTCGCTCCAAGTCGGTGGTGTCAAAGAGCAGGGCCATCATTTCCCAGCCATCCGCGATGACTGTATCCTTGGTGGCCAGGAGCTTATTTGCCGCTGACAGGAAAGCCTGCTGGATGATGTCATCGGTCAGGTGCGGAGTGCTGCAATGCTTGTCGCCGTCGAATTTGTGATTGCACTGCCAGATGACCTTCCGGTACTTGCTGTTGGAGTGCCATACCTTTGAGCCGTACCAGCTGCCGCACTCACCGCAGCGGATTTTACTGGAGAAGGTGTGGACGCCACTATGGTATTTCCGGCCCTTGCCGCGCTTCTCCATCTCACGCTGCATCATCTCGAAGGTGTCCGGGTCGATGATAGCCTCGTGGTTGTCCTCCACATAGTATTGCGGGATTTCACCCTCATTGACCTTCTTTTTCTTCGTCAGGTAATCGACGGTGTAGGTTTTTTGCAGGAGAGCGCAGCCCTTGTATTTCTCATTCGACAAGATGTTAACACATCCGCTGGCAATATTCAATTCCCTTTGTAAAAGTAACTTCCGGTTTGGCCAATGTTTGTAAAACTTACTTCCGGCTTTTCACATGCGGCACTACTTTCCCGGAATTTAATCTTGCGAGGCTTTTGGAAACCCGGAAGTTAATCGTGCAAACTGGAAGTTACTTTTGCAATCCACCGTTTGTCAAAAAGCGTATTTATTATAGCATCTAAACGGAGAACTTTCAACAGCAGTCGCAGAATATTCGTGCGTTTACGGAGAATTATCTTGTTTTTTTGACAGGAACGTGGTATCATGGAGGCACACTTAATAAGATTTCGGCGAAACCAAAGCTCGTTGCACAGGCACAGGTTTATTATTATGGGGTGACCATTATGGAAGTAAGTTATAAAAAACTATGGAAACTGCTTATCGACAAAGATATGAAAAAGAAAGATTTGCAGTCGGCGGCAGGAATTAGTTGGTCGTCCGTGACAAAGCTGTCCAAGGGCGAAACGGTCAGCATGGAAGTCCTTATGAAAATCTGCAAGGTTCTCAACTGCGACATCGGAGACATCATGGAGCTGCTACCGGAGGAAGCTCCAGAATCCTAAAAGAGAGGTTTGTATGGCGAAAAATCAACGTGATTTTTTCAAGAAGAAAAACGAGTGGTCTGAAATTAAGGATACGCTTCTTAGATGCTACTTGCCCCAGTATTTCCAAAAGCTCCTTGTTTCAGGGAAGCCGATTTTCTATATTGATTGCTTTGCTGGCAAAGGCAAGTTTGACGATGGAAATGATGGCTCCCCACTGATAGCAATGCAAATCATAAACGAGCGGTTAGGCATGAGCAGAATATCCCGAAAGAACAATGCAATAGTGCCTTGCTTTATTGAGCTGAATCACGCTGCAGACTTGGAACAGAACCTGATGCTGCATCCTTATCAGTATGGGACACCACAGGTAGTTGACGGGAAATTCGAGGATAATATTCGTGGCTTATTAAAGGATAAACGCGGATACAATGTCTTCCTTTACATTGACCCATACGGAATACAAGCACTTGATTCGCAGCTCTTTGATGAGATTGGCACATACGGATTTCGTTCCTTTGAGATGCTCATCAATTTCAATTCCTTCGGTTTCTTCCGAGATGCCTGCCGTGTGATGAAAGTAGATATTTCTCAGGATGATGCCTTGATGGGCCTTGATGACTTGGTTGAATATGAGCCAACAACGGTAACAGCATCTCCTCAGTCAGAGAATTTGTTGACACGAATCGCCGGTGGAAACTACTGGATGGATATCGTCAGGGATTTTCGAGCGGGCCGCATCGACGGGTATCAGGCAGAACGTAGGTTATCAGCAGAATACAAGCAGCACCTGAAACAGAAGTACAAATATGTGTTGGATATGCCCATCAGACTGAAACCTGGTCAGAGGCCCAAGTACCGAATGATACATGTTTGCGACCATGAAGACGGTTGTTTCCTTATGGCTGAAAACATGCAGCATCGAAAGGATGAGCTGTTTGTCAACATCCAGCAAGATGGTCAGTTGTCCATCTTTAACATGATGAACACCGTAACGTCCACGGTGGAAAATGATATTTTGACGCAAGAAGAGATAGAGCAGATGGTTCTGGCACATATCCAGCATATGAAAAGAGAGACACATATCACAGTTTTTCTTGCTGACTTTTGTAATGAATACGGAGTTATCTGCCCATTCAAAATGATATACGAGATTCTCACAAAACTCGAAAATGCTGGAACGATTGATATCGTGAGAGACCCAGCGTTAACAGCCGCAGGAAAGAAAAGAGCGTTCTGGGAAGAGAAAACTGGCCAGACCGTAATTGTTAGGAGGCGCACATAATGAAGCGCGTAAAAGGATTCATAACGCGGAAAACCATGCTCTATGAGACCGGTGTGGAGTATGGAGATTACACCATGAATCATATTCTCGGATGTGCCCACGGATGCAAATATCCTTGTTATGCTTTCCAACAGAAAAAGCGGTTCGGTAATGTAAAAAGTTATGAGGAATGGTTACAACCATATCTCGTTTCAAACACGTTGGAGCTCTTGGACGAAGAAATTCCAAAGCTGAAAGACAAAATCAAATCGGTTCAGCTCTGTTTCACGACCGACCCTTTCATGTATGGATATGACGAGATAAGAAACGTGAGTATTGCTGCCATTAGGAAACTAAATGAGGCAGGCATTATCTGTACTACATTGACGAAAGGCATCCTTCCGATAGAGCTGAAAGAATGCTCATTGAGAAACGAACATGGTATCACACTAATAACGCTTGATGAGGATTATCGACGTAAAATGGAGCCCGGAGCAGCCTCGTGTGAAGAGCGCCTCGCTGCATTACGGGCATTACATGATGCCGGGTGCAGGACATGGGTAAGTATTGAGCCGTATCCAACACCAAATCTCATAGAGCAGAACCTTCATGACCTGCTTGAATCCGTTGGTTTTGTTGACCGGATTATATTTGGACGCACGAACTATAGCAAAGAAGTGAGTGCATACACTGCACACAAACATTTTTATAATAAATGTGCTGCCGAGGTGGTTCAATTCTGCCAGGAGCGAAACATCAGCTATCACATCAAAGAGAAGACAATCACGGAAGAGTAATCTCCAGAGAAAGACACAGGAGGCAAAAAACGCATGGCTGCTTTAGACGATTTGATTAGCCAGATTCCGGACAAGTCCCTGCGTGAGCGGATTCGCGCAGAGATGAAGCGGGCCAATCGCCAGAAGAAATTTGGTCTGGTATTTGAAGAGCATCTGCCGGAGGCCACACCGCTTTACGATATCCCGGTAAAGCGCGGTTCCGTCGTGGCCACGAAGGACGGGCAGGTCACAGACATCTACTATGTAGAGAAAATCGAGGATGGACAGGCTGCCTGTTTCCACAAGGCGACGAAGGAGCGCGTCGTGCTTCCTGTGGATGCGCTGGTTTGCGTGGCCCAATTCGGTGAGCCCATCTATCCCTATCTGCAGCCGCTGGATACCGTCTGCAATGCGCCGGACAGCGACCTGTGGCACACGCTGATCGAGGCGGACAATTACCATGCCCTGCAGCTTCTGGAATACCTGTACGCAGGCAAGGTGGACTGCATCTACATCGACCCACCCTATAACACAGGGGCTCGTGACTGGAAATACAATAACGACTATGTAGACGGCAACGATACCTACCGGCACAGCAAGTGGCTGTCTATGATGCAGAAGCGGCTGAAACTTGCCAAGCGTTTGTTGAATCCTGCCGATTCGGTTATGATAGTCACCATCGACGAGAAAGAGTACCTGCATCTTGGGTGCTTGTTGGAAGAAATGTTTCCTGAAGCAAGTATCCAAATGGTTAGCTCAACAATCAACGGAAAAGGCGTGGCTCGCGGGGGCGAGTTTTTCCGTGTAAATGAGTACATTTTTATTCTACGCTTAGGAAACTGCCAAGTCGCAGAATTGGCTTTGCCTGATGAATGGCTTGGAAATGTTAAAACTTCTACGACAAAGCAGGTTCGGTGGGGCAGCTTAATGAGAAGTGGAACAGGTGCTTTGAGAACTGATTCCCCTGGCTGTTTTTATCCTATTTTTATCAGCAAAGATAAAAAATACTTTTGTGGTGCAGGAGATGTTGTTCCAGTTGGTGTAGATAGAAATACTGTAAAAGTACCTGATGATGTCATTGCTCTTTTTCCGGTGCATGACGATGGAGTGGAAGGACGATGGCAATATTCACGCGATAAATACCTTGAAATTCAGGAAAAAGGATATGTTCGAATAAGTGAACAGACAAAAGGCGGCAAAGAAGCAACGCTACGTTATATTTCTGAGGGTTGGCAAAAGCGTGTTGAAAGCGGTGAAATCAAGGTGCTTGGGAAGGCCGAAGATGGGTCTTTGATTTTTGATGATGGTGAATACCAACAAAAATACATTCCCAGCAACCAATGGTGGATTCCTTCTCATGACGCTACGGAGTTTGGGAGTAAACTTATCCAAAAGATAATCGGAAAGCGTTTTTCATTTCCAAAATCTTTGTACGCAGAACATGATACGATAAGGTTTTTTGTTGCTAATAAGCCAAGTGCCCTTATTGTAGATTTCTTTGCCGGTTCCGGCACCACACTCCATGCTGTCAATCTGCTGAACGCGGAAGACGGTGGACATCGGCGCTGTATCATGGTCACAAATAATGAGGTTTCCGTGGACGAAGCAAAGTCTCTGACTGCCAAAGGTTATCAACCGGGAGACGAAGAATGGAGCAAACTGGGCATTGCCCGCTATGTGACATGGCCGCGTACCGTCTGCTCCATTGAAGGGCATGATGTGAACGGGAAACCGCTTAAGGGCGACTACATCACCAGCGGAGAGGAGCCGATGCATATGGCAGACGGCTTCAAGGCGAATGCTGCTTTCTTCAAGCTGGGCTTCCTCGATAAGAACGCCGTGGCGCTGGGATGCCAGTTTAAAGAGCTCCTTCCGGTGCTCTGGCTGAAAGCTGGTGCCCACGGGCCTTGTCCCACGCTTGAGGAGACAGCGGAAGCGCCCGACATGCTGGTGCTGCCGGTGAACCGTTTCGCCGTGCTGACTGACGAATCGCAGTATGAGACTTTTGCTGCGCAGGTGAACGGTGAAGAGGCCATTACAACGGTTTACATCGTGACCGATTCCGAACCGGGCTACCGGGAGATGGTTTCCGGCCTGCATGCCGAGGACTGCTATCAGCTTTACAGAGACTATCTGGATAACTTCCGGATTAACCACGGAGGACGCTAAGATGAAAGTAGAATTATTCCCTTTTCAGAAGATGGCGCTGTTCCAGCTGCGGAGAAAGACCGCAGAGGCCCTCGGCTCCTACCAGCGCACCCATACACCGCAGGTACTTTCTTTCACCGCTCCTACCGGCGCTGGCAAAACCATCATTTTGGCGTCTCTGATTGAATCTATCTATTTCGGTGATGAGGAGTATCCCGACCAGCCGGATGCCATCTTTGTCTGGCTCTCGGATTCTCCGGAGCTCAACGAGCAGTCGCGCAGCAAGATTGACCTGAAGGCGGATAAGATTCGGCTCAACCAGTGCGTGACCATCACCGATGAATCCTTCGACCAGGAGATGCTGGACGATGGGCATATCTATTTCCTGAATACCCAGAAGCTGGGTAAGAGCAGTAATCTGACGAAGAAGGGCGACGGACGCACCTTCACCATCTGGGAAACGCTGCAGAACACGATGGACGAGAAGTACGACCGCTTGTACTTCATCATTGACGAGGCCCACCGTGGCATGCAGGGACGCGCTGCTGCGCAGGCCACCACCATCATGCAGAAGTTCCTCAAGGGCAGCCGGGAAGACCGTCTGGCTCCCGTTCCCGTCGTGCTTGGCGTGACCGCTACGCCGGAGCGCTTCAACAATCTGGTATCCGGGACAGAGTCGACCATCCAGAAGGTTATCGTCTCCGCCGATGATGTGCGGGCCTCCGGTCTGCTGAAAGACAGAATCATCATCGCCTATCCGGAGGATGCCTCTGGAAGCAAGGATATGGCCGTGCTGCAGGCTGCTGCTGATGACTGGAAACAGAAATGGGAGCACTGGTCTCAGTATTGTCAGGAGCAGCACTACGCCTATGTGAATCCGGTGTTCGTGATTCAGGTGCAGAACCAGACCGGCAGCGGCATCTCCGATACCGATTTGGATGACTGCCTCCGGAAGATTGAGGAGCGGACAGGATTCCGTTTCCAAGACGGAGAAGTTGTGCATACCTTCGGCCAGACGACCAGCACCATCCAAATCAATGGTGTCGCGGTCAGATATCTGGAGCCGTCCCGTATTGCGGACGAGAAGAACGTCAAGGTGGTTTTCTTCAAGGAGAACCTCTCCACCGGCTGGGATTGCCCTCGCGCTGAAACCATGATGTCTTTCCGTCGTGCTACGGACGCGACCTATATCGCGCAGCTGCTCGGCAGAATGGTCAGAACACCCATGCAGATGCATATTCAGGTGGACGATGTCTTGAACGACGTGCACCTCTATTTGCCGTACTTTGATGCCCAGACCGTTGAGGATGTGGTCAAGGCGCTTCAGAGCACCGAGGGCGGTGAGATTCCCACCGATGTTGTCGGCGACTCCTTCGAGAACAGCACCATCGAAACGTGGACTGTCCGTCCGACCAGACCGGCTCCCGCCCAGCGTCCCGCGAGGCCGAAGCAGCAGGTTCCCGGCCAGATGTCTTTGGGAGACAGCCCTTCCCCTGAGACCGGCAATGAACCTTCCGCGCAGGAGGCGCCGCAGCAGACGCCCTCGCAAAGTGGTAGCACCTCATTCGGCGCACCAGCGGCACCTGCTTCCGGTACCACGGATACCATACGCCCGGTGAGTGGCGTGAGCAGCGAAACGCCTGCAAATGGAGCTGCTGCAGGGGCAGAGCCTTCCGGTGCAACGGAACCGCAGCCTGCTCCGGAAGACGTTCCCGAAGAGCCGGAGCTTGACCGAGAGGCCATCGTAAAGGCCATCAATGATGCTGGTCTTCTGACCTACGACGTGCGCAGGGTCAGAATCAACGACTATCTGAAATCTCTGTTCAGCCTCACCCGGCTCCTGACGCAGTCCGGCCTTCAGCCCTCTGCCTCCTATGATGTTGTGAATGAAATCGTAGAAATGATTCGCAGCTTCATCAAGAAGACAAAGGACGAGGGCAGATATGACGAGCTGGCCACGCAGGTGCTGCAGTTCAAGCTGAAAACGCAGACGTTTGATGTATTCGGCGAGTCTGTGGATGACCATGCGGAGATGGATTTGTTCTCCACCACGGATACCGACCTCGACCGTCAGTTCCGTCTTGCAGAGCTCAAGCTGGGCAACGAGGGTGTCGGCATCCGCTATGGCACCCGATACGCAGATGACGATAATCCTGCCGGATATAAAATCGACGTCATCATCTTTGCCGCCGACGCAGACTGCATGGATATGCTCCACAACTATGCCCGCAGCCGGTTCCACGACATCAACGACGCGAATCGCCGCCGTATCACCGGCCTGACCGAGCGGTACCGGAAAAAGTATGACAGCATTGTTTCCGATGGCGATATCATCAGTAAGCATAACTTCCGGCTGCCGGAGACCATCAGCATTGAGCGCAGCAATGTCGGCGAGGCTTATACCGACCATCTGTTTGTGGACAATGCGACCGGCAAAGCCGTCATCAACCTGAACAATTGGGAAAAGGCTGTCCTTCAGGCCGAACGTGGCCGGTCGGATTATATCTGCTGGCTCCGCAATCCGCCGAGGAAGTCATGGTCACTGTGCATCCCCTATGAGCAGAACGCGGAGAAGAAATCGATGTATCCCGATTTTTTGATTATCCGGAAGGACGAGATGGGCTTTGTCATTGATATTTTGGAGCCTCACGATGGTACCAGAACGGACAATCTGGGCAAGGCTAAGGGCTTTGCTGAGTATGCCCGTCAGAATCCCGGTGTCGGCAGGCTTCAGCTTATCCGACTGCTGAACGGGCGCATCAAGAGACTGGATATGTCCCGCAGCGCCGTCCGTGACCGCGTTTCTCACGCGATGTCCAATGACGAGCTTGACCATATTTTTGATGAGGATGGATTTTTTGGTTAAAGGCTGGTGAAGCAGAATGTACGACGAGAACATCATATCCCGGATGAACGATTATCTTCACAAGGCCGCGCAAGCACTGGCGTCGTGGCTTTCTGTGATGCTGCCCAAATCCGGCGAAGACTGGTGGGAGGAGTGCGTACTCTCCAATCTGAGTTATCCCCAGAGAGAGCTCATTGAGAAAAAGGGCCTTTCCAAGCTGGAGGAATTAGACCTTGCAGCGCTTCTTCGTGTTGCCAACAAGTCTTGGTACACGATGCGCGGCTACGCCTATCTTCCGACCAGTGAGCGGGAGTGCATCCGCGATATGATTGGCGTCCGGAACAACTGGGCGCATGTCAGCGCGGAGCTTCCCGGCAAGGATACCATCGTATCGGACATTGAATGCCTCATCCGGTTTTTCACCCAGATGAACCGGAGCGGACTGATTCCTGATTTGGAACAGTTCAAAGCAAGGGTGGAGCGGCCCGAAGCATTTAAGGATGAAACACCTCCGCAGCCAGTGCTTCGCCCAACCGTTACCGTGCCCAAGCAGGCAGATGTCATCGTGGAACCGGAGGTTGTGCAAGAGAACGATATCACAGAAAGAAGCCTCGTTTGCATCGTCGGCAGCCCGGACACCAAGGGTATGGTATTTTCTGTTACGCAGCTTGGCGACACCAAGAAGTACGAGGTGTTCGTCGAAGGTGCGCTAAAGACCTATTATGAGGGTCAGATTACGCTGGTGAGCAGCACACCTGAATATGAGTGGGTGGATTCTGAGACCCTGCGAAGCTACCTTTCTGCCTACCAGATTAACAATCCGTCTGCCGGAAATCTGTATTCCCTTAATGCTGCCCGTATCGATTTCGTGCCCTATCAGTTCCGACCGGCATTGAAGCTGATAAAGGCAGACGAACCAAGAATTCTGATTGCAGACAGCGTCGGTGTCGGTAAAACCATCGAGGCCGGTCTGATTATCAAGGAGCTGCAGGCCCGCTCCGATTTGGAAAACATCATGATTATCTGCCCGAAGCCGCTTGTCGCAGACCGCAAGTGGGAAAATGAGATGAAGCGCTTTGACGAGGAATTCACGCCCTTGGATGGCGATACTCTTCGGCAGATTATCTCTGATACCGACCGTGACGGCGAATGGCCTACCCGCTATGGAAAGGTCATCGTCCCGTATTCCATTCTGGATGCGAGGACATACCAAGGGAACCAATCCAAGAGCCATAAGAGCTTCGGCCTCCAACAATTAGACCCGGCACCGCATTTTGATTTGGTCATCATTGATGAGGCCCACCATCTGCGCAATGGCAGCATGGAGAAGGACAAGGCATTTGCATATAAGTGCGTCCACTACTTCTGTCAGCACGCAGACGCTGTCGTAATGCTGACCGCGACTCCGCTGCAGACAAGTGACGACGACCTGTACACGCTGCTTAATCTGCTGCGCCCGGATGTCGTAATCGACAAGAAGAGCTTCACGATGATGTCGCGTCCGAATCCGTATATCTCTCAGTGCGCCCACATCGTTCGAGCTGCGAAGGAAAACTGGAAAGCAGAAGCACTGGAAACGCTGGATAGTGTTCTCACGACCCAATGGGGCGAAAATGTAATCGCAAACAATCCGGTATTTGAGCAAATCCGGAAGGTTCTCAGACAGGACACCATCACCCGTGAGGAGCGGGTAAAACTCATTACCGATATTGAGTCTCTCCATAGCTTCAATATGATGCTCAACCGGACGCGCAGAAAGGATATCCAAGATTTCTGCATTCGGAGAACGCATACGCTGGAGAGCGATTTTACTGACCAACAGCGGGAGCTCCATGATGCTCTCTTGACTTTTGAAGTCGCTGCGCTGTCCAAATTGCACGGTGGCCGTGGCGTCAAATTTATGATGTCAACGATTCGCCGTCAGGCTGCAAGCTGCATCTTTGGCCTTGCTCCGCACATTCGGGGTATCATTGACCGCAGATTCGAGCAGATGACGGACGACCCGGAATTTGATTTTGATGAAGGCGAGTTCAGTGAGATGGACTTGGAGACATTCCGCTCCATCGCAAAGAACATTCTGGAAATGGCGGATAACCTGCCGGAGGACGACCCGAAATTCGATGGGGTGCTCCAGATTATCCGAGAAAAGCAGAAATCTGAAAATAATAAAATCATCCTGTTCAGCACATTCCGCTACACGCTGTATTATATCAAAAGAAAGCTGCGAGAAGCGGGATTTCGTGTCGAGCAAATCGATGGTAGCGTAAAAAATGATGACCGGCTGGATTTCCGGGCTCGGTTTGAACTCCCGAAGGATGACCCGGAAGCCATTGACATCATGCTTTTCACAGAAGTCGGCTCTGAAGGCTTGGACTATCAGTTCTGTGACATGATGATAAACTATGACCTGCCTTGGAATCCCATGCGCATCGAGCAGCGCATTGGTCGTATCGACCGCCGAGGCCAAGGGAGCGAAGTTGTAAACATCTATAACGTTATCACCAGTGATACTGTGGATGCTGACATTTATGACCGCTGCCTCTCTCGCATCGGTGTCTTTGAAGGGAGCATCGGTGAATGCGAGGAGATTCTCGGCGAAATCGGCAGGCAAATTGAGCTGATAGCACTGGATACCAGCCTTACGGATGCAGAGCGAAAAGCAAAGCTGGAGCAGATGGCCGATAATGAGGTGCGCAAGGCCCAGGAGCTGAACAAGCTGGAAAGCGAGGAGAAGGAGCTATTCGGGTTCGATTTGTCGAACTATACGATGTCAAAGGAAATTCAGGAGGCAGAAAGTCCCTTCCTGTCGGCCAGAAGCATTCAGCACCTTGTCGAGATGTATCTCAATCACCGATTAGGTGGTAGCAATTATATCCTTGGTGATGGTGCTCTGAAAACACTGCGCCTCAGTGCAGTGGCGCGTTCTGAAATCCTGTCTGACCTCAGAAATCTGACTGGCCTGCGGAACAGCCTGCGTAGGAAATGGGAGGTTTATCTTAAGGGCAACAATCCGAACCACCCGATTACTTTTGATTCAGAAGCTGCCGAGAAAAACCGAACCGCCTTTTTCGTTACTCCGGTGCACCCGCTGGTCAAACAAGCCGCATTCTATTTTGCCACCAACAAGCTCGTTTATATTCACTTGGAATACTACTCTGACGAGATTCCAGCCGGTGATTACCCGATGTCTATTTATGCGTGGGATTATGTTGGGATTCGTTCAAATTTCAAATTGGTAGCAATCTGCGAAGAGCCGAGAATTGCAGCAGAGCTCCCGGAATACATCCTGACAGCTGCCGCAGTTGACTATTCTTCAAAGCTAAAGCCGGAGGCATGGGATGCTTTGGAGGAACACCATGTCCGGATGTGGCAAGCTGAGAAAGCCCAGCATATAGAGTCTACAAGGCAAGTCGCTCGCTATAAATTAGAGAGCTTAAAGAACAATTACCGAAACCGGAAATTGCTCTTGGAAAGAAAAATTGCTGAGGCCGGGGATGAACGAATTGCAACTATGCATCGCTCTGAATTGGAAAACGCTACACAGCGTTATCAGCAGAAGGTTTCAGAGATTGAAGCGAAGATTGCGAAGGCAGATATACATACTACGTTGATTGCAAACGGGGTTATCACGGTAAAGTAAAGAGGTGAGCGCTTTGAATATAGCTGATAAGATTCTCCAGAATCAAGATAGGGACGGCATGCTCAGGCGGTCGCTCGAACGGATAATTCAGCTCTATACCGATAAATCACACTTTGTCTACGAACTGCTCCAGAACGCGGAAGACGCAGGAGCTACCGGAATTCGGTTTGTCCAATACTCTGACAGGCTTGAAGTGATGCACGATGGAAAATCCTTCACTACGGAGAACCTGCAGGGCCTGTGCGACATAGGGCAGTCGGACAAGGTTAATGATTTAAACCAGATTGGCGAATTCGGTGTCGGCTTCAAATCAGTCTTTGGCATATGTGAAACGGTCAGGCTGTATAGCTCGCCGCGCAAAAAGGAGCTGGCAGAAAATTGCCATCCCTTCGCTGTTGAGATAAAGGACTTCACGAAGCCCGTAGATATCCTTGCCGTTGATGTTCCGGCTGGCTATACGACCCTCTTCGTGTTCCCATATAGCGTTGGATTCCAGTTTTCGGGATTTAAAAATCTGGCTGCGCTGAATGAAGCTATTACAAAGCGACTCAAAAATCTCGGAGTGACTACGCTCCTTTTCATGCGGCACCTCGAACTCATTGAGTACGAAATCAAGATTCCGGGCAAAGAAGCATCAGGGGAATATTTACTGGATGCTGAGCCGGTAAATGATCACTGCACCCGCGTGTCGGCAATTGAATCCGAGGATGATAAGACGGACGAGTCTCTGTCATTCATCAAATTTTCGATGCCGATTGATTCGATGGTTTCTACCCGTACAATTGACGTTGCGTTCACTGTCGCAACAGACAAAGAAGGAAAAACCACTTTCCCAAAAGCAAAGAATCCGTATATCTCCGTTTACTTCCCGACAGAGACCGAAAGCAAACTTGACTTCATTGTCCAAGGCCCGTTCCGCACTACTCCAAACCGGAGCAGTGTTCCTGCCGATGAAGAGGAAAACGAGGCTCTGGCTGAACAAACGGCCAAGCTCCTCAGACAGAGTGTCCTTGAGCTGCGCGATATGGGGCTCCTCGACTTGAGCCTGATTCGGATTCTGCCTCTTGATGAGGACGACTTTGATGTCTATCCGCTTTTCTATCCTTTATACGAAGAAATGCGAGATTTGTTTTCGTCGGAGCGCGTTTTGCCGGTTAAGGATGGGAAGGGCTACACTAAGGCTGCCAATGCAGTTATTGCGAGAAGCAGAGAAATTGCAGAGCTATTGCCCAGCGAGTTAATCTCGGAACTTATTAACGACAAAAGACATTATGAATGGCTTCCGGTTTCGTTGACGGAGACAGGCCCGTACAAAGATGTGCTCTCTTATTTCTCCAGCATTTTGGGAATAGAGGTTATCCGTCCGGAAGACCTTAGAAGCTACTTCAACGACAATCACAGTTTTTTGGAAAACCGAGATAATGACTGGCTCGTTAGGCTTTACAAGCTGTATGAGACTGTCCCGAATATTTTCTCCGAATCAAATTACAGAAATATTCTCGACGCTGTGATTGTCCGCACAGCATCCAACTGCATGGTTGCTCCATACCGAAAATCGCAGTCTTCTTATTTGCCCAATGTATTTCTTCCGTCAAAGAAGGCGATGCAGGCCGAGGTGGAATTTGTCCATCCATATCTATTTGAGAAGTGCCGCGCCTTCTTTGAAAATGTGCTGCACCTGAAGACGCCCAACGAGTACGAGCACTTTGTAAAATCTCTTGAAAAGCGGTATGCTGGTACAGATTTTAGCGGTTCATTTGAGGAGCACGTACAAGACATTCACGCCCTTGTCAAGTATCTCAGGAATTCTGACTACGAGGCTGACCTGAGACAGATTGTTCGGAAAGCGTTCTACATAAAGTGCAGGTCAGGAGGAAAGGCATACTGGGCACGGCCACATTCAAAGGTTATTCGGTTCCCTCAGTCCGAAACCGGTCTAATGCTGGAGCAATACTACAAAGGCATTGCGCCGGATATCTACTTTGTCGATTTTGACGCATACCAGTCAGCCGGAATCACCTTTGATGACCTACGGGCGCTTGGCGTTACAGACAAAATCATCACCGGGGACGAAAAAACCTGGGGTGAATACTATACCGGCAATCCTGGCCGACAGCCTGAGTGGAGAACGACCGGAGACTTTCGCTGGAAACTCGGCATTGATAAGTTGGAAGAGGCCCTTCTCTACATCTCCCAGCATGCGAAAGCTAAAGACGCCTTAATAAAATCACAGGTGATTTTTAAGACACTGCAGGAGAACATGTCCCGCCTTGTTGGTACGGTTTATATCGGCGGAGGAACGCCAAATAAATATGACGAGCCTGCAGATGTAATCCATACTCTGAATAGGGATGGGTTTAATTGGCGTTTTTCTGACTGGAACGGAAAATGGCTCTATACTGAGTCTGGGGAGCTGGTCTCGCACAAGGCTATATCAAAACACGATTTGAACAAGGCACTATACGGAAAAGTCAGCCTCGATTCAAATTTGTACGACATTCTGGGCTTTAAGAAAGGGAAAATTGACCAGCATGAGGCCATTGTGAAGGATTACGATGCTCTGCCGGATGAGAAGAAACAGTCCTACTTTGAAATTGAGCTGGAGCGCCGCTTCCACATTACACCTGAGCAGCTCAGTCGTGAATTTGGTGGTCTGTCTCTACAGGAAGGTTCTTCTGGTCAATCTGAGGAGGACGAATTTGAGTTCCCGACCGGTTCCGTTAAGAACTGGGAGGCGCTGAAGAAGCATGCCGCTCAAATACTGTCCTATGCCAGCCCAACCGTATATGCGACTGTCGTCAGGCGTATCCGCGTCAGTCGACCGCAAGACGATGTCCGCGCATACCTGATGAATATGTATCGCGTAAACTCGTCTTATCGGTATGCCTGCCAGCTGTGCCACAAGCCGTTCTCCAATGTGGAAATGTGCCAGCTGGAACGGAAGCCGGATGTAGAGCTCGACCCGTTGAATGTCTGCCTTTGTCCGAATTGCGCCGCAAAGTTTAGAACGCTGCGAAATGATAAGTATCTGGCAGACCGGCTCATAGATTCTATCCTTGATGTATCGGAAAATGAGATTGAGGAGAACGACCACGTTTCAGTTGCTATCAACGACTATGATTTCTGGTTCACACCTACTCATATCGCGGAAATTATAGAGCTTCTTAAGCTGAAGAAAAAAGCTGCAGAGGAGCGCAAAGCCCAACCGCAGACTGCCAGTAAGCCCAATGCGAAGGAAGTGGCAAAAGCGCCGGAGTCGAATAGAGCTGCACCTGTGCAGCCTGTTAAGGAAGAAACTCCACCTTCTACTCCGGAGCCGGAAGAGGAAGGACTGCAGAGCGATACAAGCGCATATGGCGAGCTCATTGGTAGACGGGTGTTCCACAAATCGAAAAAAGCATACGCTCGTGTTGTTGGATGCGACGGAGAGTATGTGGTCTTGAATTTCGAGAGTGGGGATAAGGCCGGTCAGGATGTCAAGTATAACCTGACCATGTGCTTGAATAATGGTTGGATTGAAGTCGTCGACTAATACTTTTTAATTTTGCCCGAACCATTTAATTTTGGCATACATTGGACAAGCTATGGAAATCCGCGAGAGTATACTTTATTCCCTCCTCTACAGGAACTTCTTTTTAATTGCCCCCATAAGATTATGGAGGAATTGCAAAAAGTCAAAGGTATCTATCATTTGGATTTACCATTTTGAGGTTTAAGAAGCCCAGCACCGCGTCGTTTGACGTGCTGCTGGGCTTCTTACTTAGTTCCATTCCTCAGCTAAGAGGAAGTCGCGGATATTCCGGTGCTTGATACCGTTTCGGCTCATATCGAACTCATCGAGAGAAACAACATACTTCGGGAAGTTGTCACGAATGTTATCATACGCACCAAATTCACGGTTGACCGTTTCTTCCGATGCTAGCAGGTAAGTGACCTGAACATACAACTTTTCGCCGCGCTTGTCGCATACAAAATCAATTTCCTTATCGCCCGTTCTGCCAACGGTCACTTCATAGCCCCGGCGCAGCAATTCCAGATATTTCGCTTCTATTATAACTGCCGCATGGCGGGTGATCGGTTTTTTGCGGCCGACCGGAGTGAACCGCAATAGCTTGTGACGCTGCTGAGGTGAGCGGATGAACACTTTCAAGCGAGGCATAATAACACACTTTCGGTAAAAAATCAATACTAATTTTGTAGAAAATAATTGTGAATTTATGAAATTGAACAAAATAGAAAAGAAGAATAAACTATAATGGTACAAAGTGGCAATAAACCTTGACGGACGCATTTTTGGCGGACCGGGAGCGGAATGCCGGATTCCACAGCAATCGCAGCGCTCATGCCGTGCCGGGTTTTGCGGTGTGAAAAGAAAAAATATACCCCGGAATGTTTGTTTTTTGCAAGTTCGTGTTTCAAATGTGTATTGTGTTTTGCTTGCGGAGATGGTATAGTCAAGATACACAAAAAAAAGAGAATGACACCGACTCTTTTGGCGAAAATGTCATGCCGCCTGTCAGGCTGCGAAGAATCGGGACGACCGCACCCCAGATTGACGGTCAATATGAATAACCCGTTCCGAAATCGCCCGTGAGCCGGTCACGCATTTTGTATTACCCGCAAAAGGTTGTTTTGCGTGTATAAAAATTAAAAACTAAGGAGAAGTGAAACATGAAAAAGTTTATCGCGATGCTTCTGGCGTTGGCCATGGTTCTGTCTCTTGCCGCCTGCGGCTCGAAGACAGACGCCCCCGCTGAGACAAAGGCACAGACCGCTGCAGAAAAGCCTGCCGCGACTGAAAAGACCGAAGAACCTGCTCCCGCTGCTGAGCCTGTGACCCTGACCAGGGGCTCCTGGGTGTTCGCAGAAGATTCCGTCCGCCCCATCTATCAGGAGATGGCGGATCTGTACAACGAGACGAACGAGTACAACACCACCATCAGCACCGAGTACTTCTACTCCTACGCTGACTACCTCTCCACCCTGCTGATCGACGTTGCCGGCGGCAATGGCCCCGACGTTGCCCACATCAAGGCTGAGTGGCTGCCCCAGCTGCTGGCTCTGGGCGTTGTGAAGCCTCTGGACGGCTACCTGTCCGCTGACGTCCTCGCCGACTACTCCCAGTCTGCTATCGACTCCGTCACCATCGACGGCTCCATGATGGCACTGCCCTGGTTCTCCAACACCTACGCGCTGCTGGTGAATACCGATCTGTGCGAGCAGGCTGGCGTTGATTACACCGCCATCGCTTCCTGGGACGACCTGCTGGCGGCTGCCGAGAAGATCTCCGCTCTGGGCAGCGACATCTACGGTCTGGCGATCCCCGACTCCAACGGCGTTGAGGCCGGCGAAGGCTACAACACCTTCCCCGCTCTGTGGGCCCGCGGCGGCGAATTCGAGAAGGACGGCACCATCCTGCTGACCTCCGATGAGTCTGTTGCTGCTTACACCGATCTGCAGAACCTGTTCGTCAAGAAGATCTCCACCGCCGCCGGTGCCAACTTCTTCAAGGAGCTGCGCAACCTGTTCGGCGCCGGCAAGATCGGCTTCTACTGGGACATCGAGTCCGGTATTGTCACTGCCGCTTCCGCTGCTGAGGATGAGGCTGCTTACTATGCCCGTACGCAGGCTATGACCATCCCCGGTGCTGACGCTGCCGGTCACGGCTACCTGATCGCTCATGAGCTGGTCGTGTTCGACTCCTGCTCCGATGAGAAGATGGAAGCCATGGGTCACTTCCTGGACTTCATGTCCGGCGCCGATGTCATTGACATCCTCTACCGGAACGGTCAGGGCAAGATGAGCTCCCGCTCCACCGTCATGGCGGAAGTCTTCAAGGACTGCACCGCTGTCAAGCAGGAAAAGGGCGGCTACACCTACGCTTACGTAAAGGCTATGGATTCCGCTAAGGCTCTGCCTTCCGCCAACATCCACTTCCAGGATGCCGACGCCATGCTGACCGACATGCTGACTGAGCTGGCTCAGGGCGGCGATGTCGCTGAGATCCTCGCCAAGTGGCAGACCCAGATTCAGAACGAGTACAACAAATAATCGGCTTGTAAAGAAGCACGTTTGAAAGATTGCTAAGCGGGTGGGTCCTCTCTCTCGGCGGAGAGAGGGCCCACTTTCCAGAAGGAGACAGGCATATGACTTCCAAAAATCAATTAAGAACGCGTAGAATGTCCGACAGTACCTTTGGTTTTCTGCTGATGGTGCCTGCCCTTCTTGTTCTGCTCGTCGTTATTGCGTTCCCGATTCTGAAAGGTATCTACGCCAGCTTTTGTGATTACGGGCTGAAAGAACTGAGGAAGGGCATATTCGATCTGAAATGGAACAATTTTGCCAACTACAAAATCATGCTCCAGAACAATCAGATCTTTTCCTATTTCAAGAACACCTTTGTCTTTGTGGCACTGGTGGTCGTGATCCAGCTCATATTGGGCATGGGTATCGCGCTTTTGCTGAACAGCAAGATCAAGGCGCGCGGTACGCTGCGCGGCCTGATGCTGGTTCCGTGGACGATCCCCTCCGTTGTTACCGCGATCGTCTGGAGATTCATGACGAACTCCAGCTACGGTGTGATCAACTGGATCGCCTATAAACTGGGAATGATCCCCACTCTGGACTACTCCTGGACGCTGCAGAGCGGCAGCGCCATGGCGCTGATCGTCATTGCGGCAGTGTGGCGCCAGCTTCCCTACATGATGGTCATGATCCTTGCCGGTTTGCAGTCTGTTGACAAGTCCCTGCTCGAAGCCGGTACGATCGACGGCGCGAATTATTGGCAGAGTCTGCTGCATATCACCATTCCGTCCATCCGACCCGTTTTGATTACCTCTATCTGGATCGCCCTGATGGCAAACTTCCAGATGTATACCATCATCGCCAACATTACCAACGGCGGTCCTGTCGGTGCGACTACAACCTTGTCTATTGCAGCCTATAATGCCGCATTCCAGTCCTATAACTTCGGTTATGGCACGGCAATCGGCGTTGTGTGGCTGATCGTTCTATTCATCATCACCATGTTCTCCAACAAGCTTACGGATAAGTATTCCGAAGATCTGGGTTAAGGAGGGAAGCAGAAATGAAAAAGCGCAATACTGGAAAAAAGATTGCCAAGTATGTGGTCATTGCAATCATTCTGTTCGTGCTGTTGTTCCCTGTTTACTGGATGATCAACTGCTCCCTGCTTCCCAGCAACGTTATCATGAGCGTGCCGCCCCGGTTCTTCCCGATCAACGCGACGCTGAAGAACTTCTCGCAGATATTTACCCGCGCGTCCTATCTGCGGTTTTTCCAGAACAGCTTCATCGTCTCCTTCGGAACGATCGCGATCGTGCTGCTGGTTGCGGTTCCCGCGAGCTACGCACTGTCCCGCTATAATTTCTTTGGCCGCCGCGTGATCCTCAGCTCCGTTTCCTCCGTTCAGATGTTCCCTGTGGTGGTCATCCTGACGACGCTTTACGGTTTTTACAATTCGTGGCACATGCTGGACACGTATCGTGGCCTGATCCTTGCGGACACGACCTTCGCGCTTCCGCTGGCCATTACGCTGATGAAGAGCTTCTTTGATACGCTGTCCAAGTCTCTGGATGAGGCGGCGAGAATCGACGGTGCCAGCCGGATGCGGGTGCTGCTGCATATCCTGCTTCCGCTGGTGGTTCCCGGACTGGTCGCGGTGGGTATCTACACCTTCCTCAACGCATGGGACGACTATCTGATGGCGCTGACCATCATGAAATCCAACGAAATGCGCACGCTGCCTGTGGGCATTGCCCAGAGCTTCCTGGGCGAGTACTCCAACGACTACGGCGGACTGATGGCGTTTGCTGTGGCCGGTTCTCTGCCCATCGTCCTGCTGTTCATTTTCTTCCAGAAGTATCTGGTGTCCGGAATGACCGCCGGTGCGGTAAAGGGTTGATTTATGGCATTTCCTTCCAAAGAAAAGGGACGCGGTGTTTTTGCGGCACTGAAAGCCTCCGGGTGGGAGAGCGTCCGGCTGGTGCTGAGCCAGTATTGGGTCAGGCTGATCGGACTGAATCTTCTGTATCTGCTGTGCTGCCTGCCGGTGATCACCATTCCGGCGGCAACCTGCGCTCTGCACAGGGTCATCCTGAATATGGTGCGGGAGACCCGGTACGAAGGGGTGTTCCACGGATTCTTTGCGGAATTCCGGACCCACTTCCTGAAAAGGACCGTGTTTGGCCTCCTGCTCCTGCTTGCCCCGGCGTCCATCGCCTGCTACCCGATCATCTTTGGCATGGAAGGAAGCGCGGTGGTCATCACCACGACAATTTCCGTCCTCCTCTATTTCTGTATCACGAAGTATTTTTATCCGCTGCTCGTGCTGCTGGACGTGGATATCTGGGCAAACTTCAAAAATGCCTGCATCATGGCGGTCGTGGAATGGAGAACCACGCTGCAGCTGCTGATCACAGCGGGTTTGCTGGATCTGATGCTGCTGCTGTTTACCTATCAGGCGCTTCCGTTCTATATCATCATCCTGTGTGCGTTCAACTGCCTTCTGGGCTGTTCCTTTGTCAATCAGCCTTTCGAAAAATACTTTGGCAGTAAGACAGCCAGCGAAAAATGACATTTCCATTACTCCTATATATGGCGAAAGCCGAGAAACACCTCCGGATGTATTTCCGGAGGCGTTTTTCACATGGTTCACGGAAAGAGAGTATGCGGAAATTCAACCGGTTTTATAAAAAACAAACAAAATTCGCGCTCGATTCCGGCGGCAGTTGACAGGGCGGAAAGAATCCTGTAAACTGGGAATAGCCGAAGAAGCAAAGGAGAAAAAAGTATGAAGCGTCGTATCTGTCTGATTATTGCGGGGATCATTCTGGTGGCTATCCTGGCGTTTGCGTTTTACGAGCTTAGCGCGGGGGACAGTTTTGAAAAAACGCTTGTTTCTTCCGAATGGTACGTTCAGATGTCCGAGGGGACGACCGCGGTATATACGTTTCATAAAAACGGAACGTTTGACTGTGAGGCGCATATCGCGCTGGGGGAGCAAGAGGCAAGTATGACCCGCAGCGGCACCTACGCGGTGGATAAGGATGAAAGCGGCGCCCGCCGGGTGCTGCTGCAGTACCCGAACGCAAACGCGCCCGTGGAAATCACCTGCACGGAAAAAGAAGACGGAACGGTCCGCATGGAGATCGCGGGCTGCGAAATGCAGAAAAATGGATAGGGCAGCACCGCACAATTCGGCAAGAAGTCTCAGGCAGGATTTTTGTTCCAATTCAAAGTTCCGAAAATGGAGGAATACTGTATGTATTTCCCATTTTCGGAACTGCGGAAGTGGAGCAAAAAGACGGCTGAGACTCGCAGACGCAATTGCGCGGTGCTGCCATAGTAAAATACCCGGAGATTTTCAGAATCTCCGGGTACTGTTCTGCCCGTTTCCGGGCGTATCTTTGCTAAGCTTCCGGTGTATGGAGTGACATGCCGTCAGCCGTTTTCCAGAATGTACGCGGCAATATCCAGCCCCCGCTGATATCCGTGACCATTGGCGAACATACACAGGTAGACCGGCGCATCCGAAATGCCGTGTTCTCTGGCGAAGGCGGTGCCGGAAATTTCGACGGCATACTCTGTGACCGGGTATCCGGCAGGAAGCGCCTGCAATTCCGCGGGCCAGTCCCGGGACAGATCGACCAGAATATCCAGAGAAAGGAGATATTCGTACCCGTCCTCGTCCACGATGAATATGTCCGGCTGTCCAGCAGTGAGCCAGAGCGTGGATTTTATCACAAAATCGTCCCGTTCGGTACTGTAGGGCGGGGACTCCAGAATTTGCAGATATTCCCGCTTCGGATCGCAGCCGATGGCCTCCTCGCAGCTCTGTAACCAGTCCGGGGACGCGGAGTAGCCGGACACCGCAATACCGATGCTGACGGGGTCCTTGGGAAAGAAAGTGCCCTTGACCATATTGACGCAGAAGGAGCCGAGGATCAGAAGCACGATCAGCGCCACGGGCAAAACCAGAATGATTATTTTATAATAATCCCAGATGTATTTCCACCGTTTTTCCTTTGGCAATGATTTTATTGTTTCCAAATCTTTTTTGAAAGAGAAATTGATAGAATCGTTGTAATTATGCCCCATAGAAGAATCTGCCTTTGCAAAAAGTGGTCGAATTTCGTCCAGTATAGCATGGGCGGGTGTGACTGTCAATTCCCCCGGACTGCCGAACGGACAGAAGGTGTATTTTCTGCAAGCATGTGTTCCTTTTTTGCATTGCCAATTTCCATGGGCGCAGGTATGATAGCTGCAGATATTCAGGATGATTTGCCGGAATCAAGGCGGAACCCGTGGGCAGTGCCTTGAGAAAAAATGTCAATACCAAAAAATCTGACAGAAACAGTTTTTTTCAGCATTGACAGTGGGGACAGCCCCTTACTATAATGGCTAGTAGCAGGGTAACAGCGGCCCCGGAAAACAGCGCTGAACCGTTTGAAAAAGGCATGATTTGGAAAGGAGCAAACCATTATGAAGGAAAACCTGATTGAAGTAGCACAGTATGATGGCCCCGGCTATCGGGCGCTGGTCTACTATGAAGGCTGGCGGGTCGCGTTTCTGAATGACGATCCCAGCAAATACCGCCGCGAAACGATCCCCTATCTGGAGCGGCATAATGAAACGGACGAGCTGTTCGTTCTGCTGGAGGGGGAGTGTACGCTCTATGTCGCGGACGGCGTCGGAGACGCTCTCGGACAGATTTCGACGGTCGTGATGGAAAAACGGAAGATGTACAACATCAAAAAGGGCGTCTGGCACAATCTTGCCGGAAATGAGCAGATGGTGCTTCTCATTGTGGAAAACGCGGACACCTCGAAGGGAAACTCCGACTTTTTCCCTGTCACGGCGGACATGCTGCCCTGATGTGAATGTTATTGTTTTCTCTAAGGCAACACCGCACAATTGCGTCTGCAAGTCTCAGCCGTCTTTTTGCTCCACTTCCGCAGTTCCGAAAATGGGAAATACATACAGTATTCCTCCATTTTCGGAACTTTGAATTGGAACAAAAATCCTGCCTGAGACTTCTTGCCGAATTGTGCGATGCTGCCTTAAAATCTTTTTTAAAGATTTTAGGGTCTATCTGAAAACCGTCAACATGCCCAAACAGCGGGTCTTTTCCGCCTGCTGTGCACCATTTTCCCTTGTAATACACAAAGTATTCCTGCGGAAAAATGGCTTCAGCAGGCGAAAAATCCCTCGCTGTTGGTCATATTCCCGGTTTTCAGATAGACCCTAATTGGAGTTCAGTATGAGAGGGCCTTGCCGCCTTGTGTACCCTCTCCGTCTTCGCTTCGCTCAGACGCCTCTCCCAAAGGGAGAGGCAAGGGGTGCTGACCGTTTCTTTGTTTTCAACAGAAAAGGACATATATTATAGCATAATTCATTAGAAAATTCAATACTATTTTACGGTTTTATCGCGGATTTTCTTCGCATTGAAGAAATGCACCGGGAGAATATAATGGGCTTATAAGGGAGGCAAGGTGATCCCCTTAAAACTTTTGATATGATAAGTGAGGAATGAACTATGAGCGAGAAATTCCGTATTGCACTGATCGGCACCGGAATGATCTGCAACTGCGCACACCTTCCGGCCATCAATAACCTCAGAAAGAAGGGGCTGGCCGAGATCGTTGCCTGCGCCGATATCCGGGAAGAAGCGGCGAAGGAAACGGCTGAGCGCTGGAATATCCCCGAGTGGTACACCGACCCGCAGGAGATGCTGGATAAGCACAAGGACAAGCTGGATATCGTAGCCGTCTGCACCCCGAATCTGGCGCATAAGACATGGTCTATCGCGGCACTGAAGGCCGGCGCGAACGTCATGTGCGAGAAGCCTCTGGCGCTGACCTACCGCGACGCGAAGGAGATGTTCGCCGTAGCGGACGCCTGCGGAAAGGTTCTGTTCCCCTGCCAGTCCCGCCGCTGGACGAACGACATGGTGTTCTGCAAGGATGCCATGGAGCAGGCCCAGATCGGCAAGCCCTATTACGCGGACATCAGCTTCTGCCGCCGTTACGGAATCCCCAGCTGGGGCATGTTCCACATGAAGGAACAGAACGGCGGCGGCCCCTACTGCGACCTGGGCGTTCACTTCGTGGACAGCCTGCTGTGGATGTGCGGCAATCCCCGTGTCCTGTCTGTGTCCGGCATGAGCTTTGACTGCCTGAGCCATCAGGGCAAGGACATCATGATCAACATCAAGGAATCCGGCGCTCACGCGGGTACGGTCTTTACGCCCCGCCCCTACGATCCCAAGGAGATGAGCGTGGAAGAGGCGGCCATGGGCGCCATCCGGCTGGAAGGGAACTTCCTCGTCAACTTCAAGTTCACGTGGGCGCTGAACTATCCCACCTCCCGCTCCTTCGTCATCTGCGGCCCCGAGGGCGGCATTGACGCGGAGAACATGAAGCTCTATAAGAACGTCGGCCACTATCAGGCGGAGACGGATCTCAAGTATTTTGACAACCGTGCCTACAACGATGTGAAGGCCTTTGACGGACACTGGTATATGTATGAGCATGTCCTGCGCGTTCTCAAGGGAGAAGAAGAGCGCATTGTGAAGCCTCGCGAGACCCTGAACGTGGTCGCGTCGATCGAGTGCTTCTACCGCAGCGCCGCGGAAGGCAGAGAAGTCAGAGCTGAAGAACTGGAGGGCTATGATTATGAAGGATAAGTATAAAGTTGTGATCGTGGGCTTTGCCCATGTCCATATCAACGATGTTGCCAAGCATTTTTACGAGCATCCCCGTATCGATCTGTGCGGCGCGGCGGACGTGCCGCCCCACATGCCGGAGATGAAGCCCGGCGCCATCTATACCCGGGAATGGAATATCGACTACTGCTGCAAGAACTACAACATCCCCAAATTTGACGACTGGAAGCAGATGCTGGATGAGGTGAAGCCTGACCTGTGCGTTGTGAACTCCGAAAACTGCTACCATGTTCAGATCACCGAGGAATGCGCCAAGCGCGGCATCGGCGTGAGCATTGAAAAGCCCATGGCGACGACAATGTCGGATGCCATGAAGATGTACCGCATTGTGAAGAAATACGGCACGTTCTACATGGTCAACTGGCCAATCACCTGGAACCCCGGCCTGCAGACGGTCAAGCGCATGGTGGATGACGGCGCTATCGGCAAGATCATCGAGATCAAGACCCGTATGGGTCACACCGGCCCTCTTGGCCCCGGCGCGAAGCACAAGATCGCGGAGACTTCGGAGCCGATGACCGAGGCAGAGAAGTGCAGCACATGGTGGCACCAGCATGACTGCGGCGGCGGCGCTATGGCGGATTACTGCTGCTATGGCTCGGTCGTCAGCTATTGGATGGCGGGCAAGCCGGCTGTTGCCGCAATGGGTATGCGGGTCAATTCCATCCACGCCCTTGCGGACGCCGAGGACAACGCGGCGATGATCGTGCGCTATCCCGACTGCTACGCCGTTCTGGAAGGCACATGGACGACCTATAATCATACCTTCAAGTCTCCGATCGTCTACGGCACCAAGGGCGCTCTGGTCGGCGACTACAAGACCGGCAAGGTGCAGTTCTACCACACCGACGGAACCGTAGAGGATATCGAGAACGATCCGCTGCCTGAGGAACTCAAGGACGTCGCCTGTGCCTATGTCCATCACATGGATACGGATGAGCCGATCCATTACACCGCCCAGCCGGAATTCAATCTGGACGCCATGGCGATTCTGGACGCCGGTATTCGCTCCTCCGACAGCGGAAAGATCGAGCTTGTCAACAATCTGCACTGGCAGATTGGGTGATCGTCTATGGAACGCGGCCTGATTTTTGATATTGAACGCTACTCCACCGCCGATGGCCCGGGGATACGCACTGTGGTTTTCTTCAAGGGGTGCAATCTGCATTGCTACTGGTGCCACAATCCGGAAAGCCTGAAGGTGTTTCCGGAGGTGGACAGGTATGAGCAGGAATGCATTCACTGCGGAAGATGTGTTCAGGTCTGCCCCGAAAAGTGCCATGTGTTTACGGAAACAGGCCGTGTTTTTCATTCGGAGAAGTGCATTCACTGCATGGCCTGCACGGAAGCCTGCCCGGTCGCGGCCCTTCGGCCGATCGGGAAATGGCTTTCCGTGGAGGACTGCATGGCGCAGATTCGGGAGGACGTCGTTTTCTATGGAAAAAGCGGCGGCGGCGTAACATTGTCCGGCGGCGAAGTCCTGATGCAGAAGGCGTTTGCGCAGGCGCTTCTGCAGCGGTGCCATGCGGAAGGAATCCACACCGCCATCGAGTCCAATCTGTGTGTGGATACCGCCGTGCTGGAACAGCTAATCCCGCAGCTGGATCTTGTGATGGCGGATATCAAGAGCATGGATGCCCCGGCGCACATTCGCGGAACGGGGTGCGGCAACGAAAAGACACTGCGCAATATCCGCTGGCTCGACAGCCGGAATGTGCCGCTGATTATCCGCACGCCGGTAATTCCCGGATTCAACGACTCAGAGGATAACATCGCGCAGACGGCGGAATTCCTGAAAAGCCTCTCCAATCTTTCCTATTATGAGTTGCTTTCCTACAATCCGATGGGAAACGACAAACGGAAGCGGCTGGGCTATCCCGTCCCGGAGATCACGGCGCTGCCCGCCGCCCGGATGCGTGAGCTGGCGCGGACAGCGGCGTCCGCGGGAATTCCGGTGTGGCTGAACGGAACACAATATCACAACATAGAGGACTGAGCTATGGGATATACATTTGAAGAACGTCTGAATGCTTTGCGCAGCCGCAAAGAGGAACAGACAAAAGAGAAAATCCGAAGAAACGGATACATGGACGAGGACGACTACGGCTGTGTACCGCCCCCGGAGGACTTTGTGTTCCACCCGGAGTGCAACGATAAGGAGCACGGGACGTTCTACGGCGCAGAGCTGTGGGGCAGGAACTTCCGCCGGTTGATGGAGGCGCACCCTGTGTATGTAGACGCCAATGACGCCCTCGCGGGCAGATGGATGTTCATTTTGCAGCGTATGCGTCCCTTTGAAAGCGTGACTTCCACCAATAACATGGAAATGGCGCCCATTTTTGATTACAGCTGGCTCAAGCCGGTTCAGAGCAAGTATGCGCTGGTTCCCGGTATCGGAAAGATGCACCATTTTGGGGGAGACTATCAGATCGGCCTGGACCTTGGCTGGTATGGACTTCTCGACAAGGTGGAGCGGTACAGCCGGGAGAATACGGATGAAGAGGCGCAGGAGCTGTATGCAGCGGAAAAAGATGTTCTGCTGGGCATTATCAACTGGGTCGAGCGCACCATCGAAACCATCGCGCAGATGGAGCGGGAGGAATCCGACCCGGCGGTGAAGAAAAACCTTCGGGAAATGCTGGAAGCCAACCGCCAGATCCTGAAAGGCCCCGCCCGGAATCTGAGAGAGGCATGTCAGTGGATCAGCTGGTACAATATGGCAGAGCGGACTTACTGCCGGGCCGGTGCCGGCTGCCAGCTGGACTGCACATTGCTGCCATACTACGAAAAGAGCGTCGCGGAGGGCATGACGGACGACGAGGCCACCTTTATCCTCGCCTGCTTCCTGCTGTGCGACCCCCATTACTATCAGATCGGCGGCCCCGCCGCGGACGGAAGCGACAACACGAACCACCTGTCCTACCTGATACTGGAGGCGGCGCACCAGCTGAAATCCACTGCCAATATTACCATACGCGTATTCGACAATATGGATGAGGGGCTGTTCCGCCGCGGACTGGAGATCTTGTTTGAGGATCGGCTTGCCTATCCCCGTTTCTCCGGCGACAAGGCGCTGGTTTCCGGCTTTATGAAAAACGGATACTCTGCCGAGCTTGCCAGAAGGCGGATCGCGCTGGGGTGCAACTGGATGTCCCTGCCGGGGCTGGAATATACCATGAACGATCTGGTCAAGATCAACATGGCAAAGGTCTTTGAGGTGGCGTTTCAGGAGTATCAGGGAGACGATCTGGCAGAGTTCTATGACGTGTTCCGCAAAGACCTGCTGGAGGCGATCGCCTGCATCAAAGCGGGCATTGACTTCCACCTGAAAAATCAGTACCGCAACGCGCCGGAGCTGCTGCTGAACTTGGTTTCCCATGGCCCCATTGAAAAGGGCCGCGACGCGTCCCATGGAGGCTTGCAGTATTATAACATTGCGATAGACGGCGCGGGCATCGCAACGGTGGCGGATTCCTTCGCGGCCTTGGAGCTGCATTGCTGCGAGAAAAAGGACCTGAGCTGGGATCAGGTGCGCAATGCGATCGCCGTCAATTTTGAAGGCCCTGAAGCTGACGCGGTTCGCCGCATCCTGAAAAATACGCCCATGTATGGCTACGGCGGAACAGAAGCGGACGGCTGGGCTTTGCGGATATCCCGGTTCTTTACGGAGCGTATCTCTCAGGAGCGCACACCGGAAGGACACCTGACGATCCCCGGCCTGTTCTCATGGGCGAATACGGTTCCCTTCGGGAAGCAGGTCGGCGCGACGCCCAATGGACGCAGAGCCGGAGAACCGATCAACCACGGTGCAAATCCGAACAATGGGTTCCGGAAGGACGGCGCGTTTACCGCGGCGGCCAAGGCGATCGCCGCTGTCCAGCCCGGATACGGCAATACCGCGCCGTTCCAGCTGGAACTCAATGACACCATCATTGACCGCGAGAATGCCATTGAGAATGTAGCCGCGGTATTGAAGGGACATTTCGATATGGGCGGCACGCTGGTCAACGTGAACATCGTGGACAAGGATCAGATTCTGGCGGCCAATGAGGACCCCTCCGCGTATCCGAATCTGATCGTGCGCGTTACCGGATTCACGGCGTATTTTTCGGCGCTGAGTCCGGAATTCCGCCAGCTGGTGGTAGACCGCATTATCTCCCTCTGATACTATTTCCTGATTAAAATCTTCATTTTAATCAGGAAGGCATCGCCTGACGGCGCTGCCTGTTTTGTGATTTATTTTGTGAAGTTTTCTCAGTAAAAAACAGGTGCCCAGCACAGCTGTATGGCTGTGCTGGCACTGTCGTATGGGGAAAAGGGGGCTGCAGCGAATATCGAAATGCGCGAAACAGGAATCTTCCGGTTGCCTACCTGATGGCCGCTGTGGTATAATGCCAGAAAATCCGAGTGATTGGGGGAAATCTGAAATGATGAATAACGAAGTTCCGGTTCTCTGGGACGAGGAGTGCCTGAACTCTTCCATATACAAGGACATGTGCAACGGCATTTCCGCAGCGGCGGCGAAAAAACAGATGACCACCAAAGTCTATACCGATTGCGCAAAGCTGATGGAGGACGCTTCCTCGGACAGAACGGTGATCGTGATCGGATATGAGTCCCCCAGACTACGGGATAATCTTCTGCGGCTGACGGGGAAAAAGAAGCAGGTCATTCTGGCAGGGCTGGACGCGGAACGGTTCGGCTCGGGGATCAGCAGCACAAGCCCCAGCCGCAGGGGAGCCACCGCCATGCTGATCCAGTATCTGGTTGCCTGCAAGAGAGAACGGATCGCGCTGGTGGCCTGCGGCGAGAGCAGTGTCAACGATCTGATGCGCTGTGAAATCCTCAAGGGCTATCTGTATACCAGAGGGTGCCCAAATCCGGATGACGCGATCTTTTTCTACCGTGAGCGTGTGGATGAGAGCTTTGAAGCCTTCTGGGAGAAACGGGAGAATTTTGACGCCGTGATCTGCCCCAACGACTATGTCGCCCTCTGCTTCATCCGCTACTGTGAGGAGCACGGGCTGAGGGTTCCGGAAGATCTGTATGTTGCCGCGTTTTCCAACCGGACGCTGAGCAGATACTGCAAGCCCAGCATCACGTCCATGTCCATCAATTTCGTGGATGTGGGGGAGTGTTCCTACTACGCATGGGAGTTTCTGGAGAATCACAAGATGGAAGACCACCAGATCCACATTACGACGCCCAGCAGCCTGATCGTGCGGGAATCCACGGCCTATGAGATGCACGAAATGGATACGGAAAACGCCATTCTGCTGGATGCGGCGCATCAGGGCGGGCCCTTTTATTCCGAGCCTGTGATCGCAAATGTGATGCATGTAGAAAACTGCCTGACACAATGCGACGCGCTGAATCTGAAAATCATTCAGGGCATTCTGAACGGGGAAAGCTATGATTCGATCGAGGACAGGCTGTTCCTGAGCCGAAGCGCGCTGAACTACAGGCTGAAGAAGATTTTTACCTATGCGCAGACCCAGAACCGGAAAGAGCTTGAAAGCCTGTTCCGGCACTATTTTACAAAAGAAAATAACCTGTGAGGTTGGCCTGAGGAGGAAAAATATGAACGCGGAATACATTCAGGAGCCGGAGCGCACGCTGCCGGTGCGTTACGCGGACTATGACGTCATTGTGGCGGGCGGCGGCATTGCGGGGATTGCGGCGGCGCTGGCGGCGGCAAGAGCCGGAAAACGGGTACTGCTGCTGGAAAGAATGTTTGCTCTGGGCGGCCTTGCCACGCTGGGGCTTGTGACGATCTATCTGCCCCTGTGTGACGGAAAAGGCCACCAGCTGAGCTTCGGCCTTGCCGAGGAGCTGCTGAAGCTTTCCATCCGGGAAGGCTGGGAGCGGGATTACCCCGATACATGGCTGTCCGGGAGTACAGAGCATGGCCGGCAGCGCTATAAGGTGCGCTACAACGCGCAGGTGTTTGCCGTTCTGGCGGAGCAGCTGCTTGCCGAGGAAAATGTGAAGATCCTTTATGGCACGACGGTCTGTCAGGTTCTGCGCAGCGGCAGCCGGTTGACCCATATCATCGTGGAGAATAAGGACGGGCGTTTCGCGATTCCCGTGCGCAGTGCCGTGGATGCCACCGGCGACGCAGATCTGTTCCATCAGGCCGCAGCGCCGGTCCGGCTGCATGAAACGGGCAATATGCCGGCCGCGTGGTTTTATGAAACGGGCGCGGAAGGAAATGTGCTCCATATGGTCGGCACGGCGGATGTCCCTACGGACGAGGAAAATCCCGCGGTTCCGGACCCGGTGGTCGGAGGGCGTATCTCCGGCGTGGATGCGGATGAGATATCCCGCCGTCAGATATCCTGCCATGGGCAGAGCCTTGCCGCGTTTTTGAAAAGCGGCCCTCTGACGGAGCAGCACAGTCTGGCGACATTGGCGTCGATCCCGCAGCTGAGAATGACCCGCTGCATCCGGGGCGCATACGAGATGGACGATACGGAGGCGCACAAGTCCTTTGCAGACAGCATCGGCATGGCCGGAGACTGGCGCAAGTGCGGCCCTGCTTATGAAATTCCGCTGCGCACACTGTATACGGAAGATCTTGTCAACTGCATGGCGGCGGGCAGAATCATCAGCGTGACCGACGCGATGTGGGATATCACCCGCGTGATTCCGGCCTGCGCGGTCACGGGGCAGGCTGCGGGTCTGGCAATGGCCATGACGGATGACGTCACGGCGCTGGATGTGTCCCTCCTGCAAAACGAACTGGTCAAACAGGGGGTTCTGCTGCATTTGCAGGATGCGGGGCTTGCGGAAAACTGAAGGCAACACCGCGCAATTGCGTCTGCGAGTCTCAGCCGTCTTTTTGCTCCACTTCCGCAGTTCCGAAAATGGGAAATACATACAGTATTCCTCCATTTTCGGAACTTTGAATTGGAACAAAAATCCTGCCTGAGACTTCTTGCCGAATTGTGCGGTGCTGCCTGAAAAAATCGCTGCCGCACCGGACTTCCCGGTGCGGCAGGACTGTAACTGCACAATAAACGCCCGCATACCGGATACGGTCAGGCATGCGGGCGTTCTTTCGCTGCCATTTTGGGCGGGTATTTTTTACCGGAAGATGGCGCCGGGAATATTGCAAATTGCAGGAAAATAGTATATGATAGAGCGGACAGAAAAAGCTGTGCAAATTGATTGCCTGGGGGTATAGAAAGATGACCATTGATGACTTGACGATCGGTCAGTCCGGTGTGATTTCTCAGGTGGGCGGCGAAGGGCCGCTGCGCCTGCGGTTTCTGGATATGGGGCTGATTCCCGGAACAAAAGTAACGCTGCAGAAAATCGCGCCAATGGGCGACCCGATCCAGATCCAGGTGCGGGGCTATGAGTTGACCATCCGCCGGGAGGATGCCCGGAAAATCGCGCTGAAGGAGGGGACGGTATGATTTTCGCACTGGCGGGAAACCAGAACTGCGGCAAAACCACCCTGTTTAACGCTCTTACCGGCTCCAATCAGCATGTGGGCAATTTCCCCGGTGTTACGGTGGATCAGAAGGCGGGCGTAATCAAGGGAACTGACCATCAGGTGGTGGACCTGCCCGGCATTTACTCCATCCGCCCCTATACGCAGGAGGAGATCGTTACCCGGGATTTCATCCTCAAATCCAGACCGGACGCCATTATCAACATTGTGGACGCCACCAACATAGAGCGGAACCTCTATCTGACGCTTCAGCTCCTGACGCTTCAGGTGCCTACGGTGATCGCCCTGAACATGATGGACGAGCTGGTGGGCAACGGCGGCAGTGTGGACGTGCAGAAGATGTCGGAAGCCCTCGGTGTTCCGGTGGTTCCCATTTCCGCGGCGAAAAATCAGGGCATCACCGAGCTGGTGGATACGCTTATCGACACCGCCTCCCGCCGGGTGACGCCCAAGGTGCAGGATTTCTGCCCCGAGGGGCCGGTGCATCGGTGCATCCATGCGGTGTGCCACATCATCGAGGATCATGCCCAGCGCATCAACATCGCCCGCCGCTTCTGCGCCATGAAGCTCATCGAGGGCGAGCAGGACTTTTTCGACGCGCTGGAGCTGAGTCAGAACGAAAAAGAACTGATCGAGCACACCGTCATCGAGATGGAGCATGAGACCGGGCTGGACAGAAATGCCGCGCTGGCGGACATGCGCTATAATTTCATCGAAAAGGTCTGCGGCGAGTGCGTGGTGAAGGCGAAGGAAAGCAGGGAACACCGGCGCAGTATGCAGATCGACAAGGTGCTGACCCACCGTATTTTTGCCATCCCGCTGTTTATCGCAATTATGGGACTGGTGTTCTTCCTGACCTTCAACGTGGTGGGTGCGTTCCTGTCCGACGTCATGTCCTATGCCATTGACGGTCTGACCCTTCTGGCCGACCGGGCACTGACGGCCTACGGCATCAACCCTGTGGTACATAGTCTGGTCATTGACGGCATTTTTGCCGGCGTGGGCAGCGTGGTGAGCTTTCTGCCGCTGATCGTGACGCTGTTTTTCTTCCTGTCCATTCTGGAGGACAGCGGCTATATGGCCCGGGTGGCCTTTGTCATGGACAAGCTGCTGCGGAAGATCGGCCTTTCCGGAAGGAGCTTCGTGCCCATGCTGGTGGGCTTCGGTTGCTCCGTCCCCGCCATCATGGCGACGAGGACCCTTTCCTCCAACCGGGATCGGAAAATGACCATTCTGCTGACCCCCTTCATGAGCTGCTCGGCGAAAATTCCCATTTACACCCTGTTCGCCGCCGCGTTTTTCCCGGGACATGAGTTGCTCGTGATGCTGGCACTGTATTTCGGCGGCATTCTGGTGGGCATTCTGGTGGCGCTGGTTCTGAAAAATACCGCTTTCAAGGGCAATCCCGTTCCCTTTGTAATGGAGCTGCCCAATTACCGCTTCCCCTCGGCAAAATCCGTGGTTCTGCTGATGTGGGAGAAGGCGAAGGATTTCCTGACCCGGGCGTTTACGGTGATCTTTATGGCCACGGTCATCATCTGGTTCATGCAGACCTTCGATACCCGGCTGAACGTGGTGGAAAACAGCGCCGACAGCATTCTCGCCGCGCTTGGGCGGCTGGTATCGCCCATCTTTGCGCCGCTGGGCTTCGGCGATTGGCGGATGGTGACGGCGCTGGTGTCCGGCTTCACCGCGAAGGAAGCGGTGGTCAGCACCTTCGGCGTGATTCTGGGCGTCAGCACGGAACAGCTTGGCATTGCGCTGCACTCCCTGTTTACAACGGCGTCGGCGGCGAGCTTCCTTGCCTTCTGCCTGCTGTACACCCCCTGTGTGGCGGCGGTTTCCACCATTAAGACGGAGCTGAAATCCGGCTGGAAGACGGTGGGGATCGTGTTTGCACAGTGTCTGGTTGCCTGGCTGGCGGCATTCATGGTCTACCATGTGGGGCTGCTGCTGACATGAGCTGGCTGGATTATCTGCTGCTTGCCCTGATCGGCGGGTACTGTGCGTACTTACTGCTGCGCAGAAAGAAAAAAGACGGCTGCTGCGGGGACTGCTCCCGGTGCGGCGGCTGCGGCAGGAAAAGCGAAAAATAAATGACCCGCTGTCATCCGATTTTGGTGGATGACAGCGGGTTTTTGCACTATATTATTGCTTCCTTCGCCGGTTGTACAGCTTGGCAAGGCCGCCCTCGCTGGTTTCCCGGAAGCGGTGATCCAGATTGACGCCGGTCTCCCGCATGGCGCGGCACACCATGTCGTAGCTGATGTTCCGGGAGCCGGTGAGAAAATAGCTCAAGTTGCAGGCGTTCATGGCGCGGACTGCGGCGACGGCGTTGCGTTCGATGCAGGGGATCTGCACAAGGCCGCAGATGGGGTCGCAGGTCAGACCCAGATGGTGCTCCATGGCGACCTCTGCGGCGTACTCCACCTGATCCAGATTCTGGTGGTACAGCTCTGCCAGTGCCGCCGCGGCCATGGAGCAGGCGGTGCCGATCTCCGCCTGACAGCCGCATTCCGCGCCGGAGATGGAGGCGTTGGTCTTGGTCAGGTTGCCGATGATGCCGGCGGTGGCAAGCCCCCGGCAAACTTGCTCGTCGGTAAAGCCTTTCGTCACCTGAGCGTATTTGAGGACGGCGGGCAGCACGCCGCAGGCGCCGCAGGTGGGGGCGGTGACGATGGTGCCGTTGTCCGCGTTCTGCTCGGCGACGGCGTAGGCGTAAGCGGCGATCATCTGAAATTCCTTCATGGCCGGATTTTCGTCATCGGGGTGCTGCTCGTACAGGTATTTTGCCTTGCGCTGGACGTTCAGGCCGCCGGGAAGTACGCCGGTTTTGGAAAGACCCTCGTCGATGGACTGCTTCATGGTCTGCCAGACGTCCAGAAGGAATGTCCAAATCTCCGGCCCCTCGTTCAGCTCCACATAGTCGCTGAGAGTCTGGATGTAGCGCCATTTGCAGAAATCGGCGATCTCCGCGAAGGAATGCTCCACGTAGACTTCTTCACTCTCGGAATCCGTCTGACCGGGGATGCGGATATCGCCGCCGCCGATGGATTCCACCCGCAGCCTGTCCGCTTCCGCCCCGTTTTTCAGAGCAATCAGGTCCATGGTGTTGGGGTGGGCGGAGGCGGGGAGCGCCTCGTCGGAGAACACGATCTCCGTGGGGACGGGGGCAAGGACCTCCCGCAGCACCCGGTCGGTGCCGTGACCTACGCCGGTTTTGCTCAGAGAGCCGTAGAGGATCACCCGGAAGCCGTCGGCCTGCGGGTGGGCGTTCTTAAAATAGTTCGCGGCACGTTCCGGCCCCATGGTATGGGAGGACGAGGGGCCTTTGCCGGTTTTGTAAATTTCACGGATAGATTTCATGGAGGAACCTCCAAATGTCTTGTCGTTACGCCGGAAAACCGGCGGGGATTTCTTTCCCGTTTAGTATAGCAAATTCGGGAGGAAATTACAATGGGTTTTCCTCCCGGTTTTGCAGTGCCTCCAGACTCAATTCCCCCGCCAGCTTGTAAAGGCTGTCGCAGAGCACCTGCTCCAACGGCAGTCCTGCCCAGTCGGCGACCCGGGAATAAAACAGAGCCACGGCCGGCTCCAAGTACAGCGTAACCTTTGTCATAAGCGCCTCCTGAGCGGAAAATTTTTATGAAAAACATCTGCTTCATCCTATGCAGACCCTTGACAATGGTGCTATAATAGAGTATCAAGATTTGGCATTCTGAGAGGATGAGGAAATATGGCAAAAGAGAAAAAGGTGGAGCAGATCACCGACATGGAGGTCGATTTTGCGCAGTGGTATACGGACGTGTGCCGGAAGGCCGAACTGGTGGAGTACGCCTCCGTCAAGGGCTTTACCATCCTGCGCCCCTATGGCTACGCCATCTGGGAGAATATGCAGCGGATCATGGACGGCGAATTCAAGAAAACCGGCCATGAGAACGTGGCAATGCCCGTGCTGATCCCGGAGAGCCTTCTGAAAAAGGAAGGCGAGCTGGTCAACGGATTTGCCCCCGAGGTAGCATGGGTCACCATGGGCGGCAGTGAGAAGCTGGAAGAGCGTCTGGCCTTCCGTCCCACCTCCGAGACCATGTTCTGCGACCACTGGTCGAACATTCTGCAGACCTACCGGCAGCTGCCTATGCTGTACAACCAGTGGTGCTCCGTCATCCGCTGGGAGAAGACCACCCGCCCCTTCCTGCGTTCCCGGGAATTCTGGTGGCAGGAGGGTCATACCATCCATGAGACCGCCGAGGAGGCCAAGGCCGAGACGGAGCAGCAGCTGAAGTGCTACGCCGATTTCTTTGAAAATGTTCTGGCCATCCCTGTGGTGCCCGGCCAGAAGACCGAGAAGGAGAAGTTCGCCGGCGCCGAAGCGACCTACACCGTGGAGTGCATGATGAAAGATCACAAGGCGCTTCAGGGTGCGACCTCCCACTACTTCGGCGACAAGTTCAGCCGTGCCTACAACGTTACCTTTACCGGCCGGGACAACAAGCAGCAGTACCCCTTCCAGACCTCCTGGGGCAGCACGACCCGGATGATCGGCGCGGTGATCATGACCCACGGCGATAATAACGGATTGGTTCTGCCCCCCAAGATCGCCCCCATTCAGGTCATCATTCTGCCCATCGCTCAGCACAAGCCCGGCGTTCTGGAAGCGGCGGCGCAGCTGAAAGAGCGTTTGGTGAACGCCGGATTCCGGGTGAAGGTGGACGATTCCGACAACTCCATGGGCTGGAAGTGCGCCGAATACGAGATGAAGGGCGTGCCTCTGCGGGTGGAGTGCGGCCCGAGAGATCTGGAAAACGGCCAGTGCATTCTGGTGCGCCGGAACGACGGCGAGAAGAACGTCATCAAGCTGGAAGAGCTGGAACAGGCCGTGGAAGCCCAGCTGGAGCTGGTGCAGAAGGGCATGTACGAAAAGGCAAAGAAGAATCTGGAGGAGCATATCTACGAGGCACACTCCATTGAGGAAGCCAAGGAGCTTCAGCAGAAGAACGGCGGCTTCATCAAGACCATGTGGTGCGGCGACGAAGCCTGCGAGCTGAAGATGAAAGAGGTCGCCGGCATGTCCTCCCGGTGTATGCCCCTGAAGCAGGAGCATCTGGGCGACACCTGCGCCTGCTGCGGAAAGCCCGCCAAGCATATGATTTACTGGGGCGTCGCGTACTGAGAATCGTGAAGAAAATAGCAGACCTGCCTGCGGGCAGGTCTGTTTCAGGGGATATAAGTTTACATAATATGGAGGAATATGGAGAAAATTCTGATTATTGGCTGCTCCGGCAGCGGAAAATCCACCCTTGCCGTGGCTTTGGGGGAAAAGCTGGATCTGCCGGTGGTGCATCTTGACCAGCTGTGGTGGAAAGAGGGCTGGCGCAATGTGACACGGGAAGAATTTGACTCCCGGCTTGCCATGGCGATGAACATGGACGGCTGGATCATCGACGGCAATTACAGCCGTACCATGGAAATGCGGCTGGCGAAATGCGACACCGTTATTTATCTGGATTTTGGCCGCTGGGCGTGCCTGCGGGGGATGTGTCAGCGGGTGTTCGGCAATTACGGGAAGGCGCGTCCCGACATGGCGCAGGGCTGCCCCGAGCGGTTCGATCCGTCCTTTGTGAAGTGGATTTGGGATTACAACAAAAACAACCGGGTGCGCAATTACATGTATCTTGCGCAGGCGAAGCACGCCAAAACGATCGTCCTGAAAAACCGGAAGGAGGTCAAGGCATTCCTCCGGAATCTGGGGGACACGCTGCCCGACTGAATCCGACACGACAAAAATTTACAGCCCCAACCGTCAGGTTGGGGCTGTAAAGATATTGAATTCTTACACGATGCCCTGTGCGGTCATGGCGTCGGCGACTTTCAGGAAACCGGCGATATTGGCGCCGGCAACGTAGTTGCCCTCCATGCCGTATTCCTTGGCGGCGGCATCCAGATTGTGGAAAATATTCACCATGATGGTCTTCAGCTTGGCATCCACTTCCTCGAACGTCCAGCTCAGGCGCTCGGAATTCTGGGTCATTTCCAGCGCGGAGGTGGCGACACCGCCTGCGTTGGAGGCCTTGCCGGGGCAGAACAGAATGCCGTGCTCCTGCAGGTAAGCGGTGGCGTCCAGAGAGGTGGGCATGTTGGCACCCTCGGCCACGGCGAAGCAGCCGTTTGCCACCAGCGCCTTGGCGTCGTCCAGCAGAAGTTCGTTCTGGGTGGCGCAGGGCAGAGCCACGTCACACTTTACCGTCCACACGCCCTTGCCCTCGTGGTAGACGGAGTTGGGGCGCGCCTTGGCGTACTCGGTCAGGCGGGCGCGGCGCACCTGCTTGACGTCGATCAGAGTGGCCACATCGATGCCGTCGGGATCGTAGATCCAGCCGGTGGAATCGGAACAGGTGACGGGCTTGGCGCCCAGCTGCCATGCCTTCTCAATGGCGTAGGTCGCCACGTTGCCCGCGCCGGAAACCACAACGGTCTTGCCCTCAAGGGACTTGCCGTTGCAGCGGAGCATTTCGTCCGTCAGGTACAGCAGGCCGTAACCGGTGGCTTGGGTACGGGCAAGGCTGCCGCCGTAGGAAAGGCCCTTGCCGGTGAGCACGCCCTCGTACAGATTGCGGATGCGCTTATACTGGCCGAACAGGTAGCCGATCTCCCGGCCGCCCACGCCGATGTCACCGGCGGGAACGTCGGTATCCGCGCCGATGTACTTGTACAGCTCCGTCATGAAGCTCTGGCAGAAGGCCATGACCTCCCGGTCGGACTTGCCCTTGGGGTCAAAGTCGGAGCCGCCCTTGCCGCCGCCGATGGGCAGACCGGTGAGGCTGTTCTTGAACACCTGCTCAAAGCCCAGGAACTTGATGACGCTTAAGGTAACGCTGGGATGGAAGCGCAGACCGCCCTTGTAGGGTCCGATGGCGCTGTTGAACTGGACGCGATAGCCGTTGTTCACCTGAACCTGACCCTTGTCGTCCACCCACGGAACCCGGAACAGAACGGCGCGCTCGGGGGTGGTCAGGCGCTCCAGCAGAGCGTCACGGCGGTAAGCATCCTCGTTTTTCTCAATTACGGGGCGCAGAGATTCCAGAACTTCATAGACCGCCTGATTGAATTCGGGCTGGTCGGGATTTTGCTTTTTGACCCGGGCAAGGGTCTCGTCAACATAACTCATGAACAAATGTCCCTCCATGAAAGATTAGGAAGCTCTGGACAAATCGGCGAGAGCTGACAGCGAGAGATTTTTCACCAGATGAAGGTTTCAGAAGCGGAGGAATACTGTATGTATTTCCCGCTTCTGAAACCGCACAGCTGGGGAAAAAGATCCGCTGCTCAGCCGAAGACAATTTGTTCAGAGATTCCAAAGTATGCCCGAATTGTAACAGAACCGGGCGGAAAAAACAAGGGGTATCTGCAACTTTTTCGTCGCGTGATTGCATTTTCCGCAAAATCGTCGATCGGCACAGGCGGAATCGGAAGACTGGAATGCGTCATCTTGCCCGGGGAAGGATTTCCTCCCGGATGACCGAAACGAGAGTGTCCAGCTCCTCGGCGGTGGTGTCACGGCACAGGGAGACCCGGAAGGAGCCGTCCATGATCTCCGGAGGCAGACCCATGGCTTCCAGCACATGGCTGCGGTGCCCCTTGGCACAGGCGGAACCGGCGGAAACGCAGATGCCGTGGTCTTGCAGAATATTGATGGTGTTCTGGGTAGGTACGCCGGGGACGGACAGGGACAGGATGTGTGGTGCGTCGTGAGCGCCGTTGATGACCAGCCCGTCCAGCTTGGAAAGTTGGGAAACGGCATGCGAAAGCAGTGCCTTTTCCCGGGCGGCATCCGCGTTAAAAGTGGCGGACAGGGCGGCGCAGGCGGCGGCAAAGGCAAACCAGGCACCGGCGACGCAGACGGCAGCAAAGGTGAACCAGGCGCAGGGCTTTCAGTCTGCACCCCAAAACGCCACTTCCTATGCGGCTCCATCTGCTCCTCAGAAGATGGGGGGCGGTGTAGCCTCTTCTTCATCGCCCAGATCCCAGGCGTCATCTATGCCAAGGCGTTCTGCGGCGGTACAACAGGCTCCTGCGGCAACGCCTTCAGTATCCGCCGTGCCTGAACCATACGACGATCAAGTCCCCCTCGATGTGTATGGGGCAAGTGTTTCTGCTGAATACGACGAAGATCCATACGCTCAGCAGTATGGATCTTCGCCAAGCCAGCAGTCCTCGGTATCGGCTTCTTCTGCGCAGCCTTCCAGTGGCTCGGTTCCAGCGTCTGCGGGTTCTGCCCAGGCGGTAGCGCCAGT
>ERZ780195.475-NODE-475-length-40206-cov-5.781724_pt1 | contig 40206 bp, 37 predicted proteins | sample MGYA00511017_ERZ780195 | MGnify/ENA primary metagenome ERZ780195 (study PRJEB29588, sample SAMEA2159974) | human gut metagenome | biome: human gut; feature: human-associated habitat; material: faeces | place: Denmark | collected 2008/2010 ...
TCAAGGAAGCCATCATCAACAACTCGGACGTGGTGATGCTGCTCGACCAGAGCAAATTCCGCGAGCGGTTCGATGAAATCAAGGCTATCCTCGGACTTACCGACGTGGACTGCAAAAAGATATTTACCATCAACCGACTGGAAAACAAAGAGGGGCGCAGCTTCTTCCGGGAAGTCTTTATCCGCCGGGGCAGTACCAGCGGCGTGTACGGCGTGGAAGAACCGCACGAGTGCTACATGACCTATACCACCGAACGGGCGGAAAAAGAGGCCCTGAAACTCTATAAGGCCGAACTGCAATGCAACCATCAGGAAGCTATCGAGGCATACTGCCGGGATTGGGATGCCAGCGGCATCGGCAAGTCCTTGCCATTCGCCCAAAAGGTGAACTCCGCAGGACGAGTATTGAATTTAACAGTAAAATAACAGAATAATGAAAACAAAACGAATCCTAATCACTCTGGATCTCTGCTACGGGCTGAACGTGATGCTCTATGAATGCGGCCTGACGAAACAGCAGATTTCAATCGACAGCCCCGCACTCAAGGAATTGTCCCTTCGTGAATTTTGTATGCTGACGAAAAAGAAAATCCTCTCCGCAGACGGCATGACACCGGACAAGCTGTCTTTCATCGAACGGCTGCTGGCAGAATACTCCCTTCGGCTGGACATGCCCGATACGGAACTGGAAGCGTACCTGAACCAATACTATCAGGAAAATCCCGAAGAAAAGAAATTTTATGATTTATGCGACAGAATGTGCGGAATTAATCCGGATACGAATACCGACTCCCATTCTGCAACGACGATGGAAGAAGTACCGGCTTTCGACGAAGAAAGATTCAGGCAGGAACTGAACAGGGAGTTTCACCGCAATCCTTTCAACGGAACAAGAATAAGCGATTTGGAATGGCTACGATACCAAACCGTGCGTGTGGCTTATCTGAACCAACCTTGGTACATAAGGTGGTTCTGCTCCCCCAAAGCCCGAATGAATCGTGCCATCGTAGACGCATTCAGGGTACATGAAATATTTTGCCTGCTCGCCACGGAAGATTGTATCGAATCCGAGCGGTGGCACTTTGAAAACAGAGAAATAAAATCATCTCTTTGACAATGAAAAAGCTGTCATTCATCCTCATGGCCGTATTGCTCGCCGCCGCGCAGCATGTCCACGCCCAATATTACAGCGTGAACTACGACACCCGTACCGTAGCGGCAATGGCGGCCGCTTTCGGCACGGAAACCGTGGCCGAGAGCTATTACCGCGAGCAGGTCGATGACATCCTCAAGCATTACAATGCGGCAGAAGTGGCCACGGCAGGGATTTTCGCTTCCAAATTTCTGGAACACAAGGCGCTTGCGGACCTCGGAATATGGTGTAGCAGTACGGAGAACTATTATTACCGCCGGATTTACCGCATGGTGGCGGAAAAAATCATGCCGAAGATCTGGGTCGTGGCAAAACAAATGCTCCGCTCGCCACAGACGGCGATTTACTGGGGCAGCTACCTGATGAAAATCTGCGACGAGACGAAAAGCCTCTGTATGCAGTTCGAGAGTGTGGTGACGAACAGCACGCTGACCTTTTCAGATGTCGTGTTTCTCGAAATCAACCGGAACATAGCCCCCTTGCTGAAACTCTCGGAGGTGGGCGACATCGACTGGCAGAGGATGCTGGATGATCTGGCCAGCGTACCGGGCAACTTCACGAAAGAAAACCTGCAACACGACATCGACAATCTTTATGACATGGGTGTCGGCCTTGCCACGGCAGGAATCGAAAATATCGGAGACGCCCTGCTGCAGACCAGCTCGTTCCATGAGCTGATTGGCGGCAAAGTCGGTGAAATCATCAACCTGTACGACCATTACAACGGTCTGTTCGAGCGAGTGGAACAGGATGCCGGCCATTTCATAATCGAAATGGTAGGCGGCGAGGATAATGTCGCCAGACTGTTCGACATCGGGGAGTATGACCTCACCGGTTGGATGACGGACTATCTGGACCAAACGGCGGGAAACTACTATACCCAGCGGTGGTATATCGCCCGTCGCGAGCAGGGCAGCGTTTCGTTGTGCGACTATTACCCGCCGACCGACGACAACAGCATACTGAACGGCGGAGAATGGGTACGGTTCGAAACGAGCGATCCGAACTTCTACCCAAACGCTTCGCAACGGGAACAGGTGCTTTCCAACTCGGAACGGTATGCCGGATGGTCAAGAAGCCGGGTACAGCAACTCAACAACCAGAACGACGGCTACACCTATACTATCAACTACTGGCAGAACGGCTATATCATCAGCCGGGGCGGCAAGCAGACCAAGAAGGCATACGCCTACGAAATACACGTCACAAAAAGCTGGAACCGGGAAATCGTCGTCTACGAGGACGTATTCGATTCCTACTCGATGGACTTGAACACGTTCAAGGCGCAACTCAACGCCCGCCTCTCGGAGTTCAACGACAACGAGGAGGGCTATACCTATTATATAACTTCCGATGCAAAGAATTACTACCAGGCAACAGATGCCGCCAAACTACAAGGCTGCGAGAGCGTGACCATCAGCGTAACGTGTTCGGACGGCGCCACGCTCGGACAGGGTACGACGCAGTACAAGTGCCGCAAGTGCGGCAGCTCGCTGAACGCCCACTCGAAGGAGTGCGCCATGCAAACCACCGTTTCGGACAACGAACTGGATACGTCCGAGCTGGACGGGCTGTTGCAGGAAGCCGACAACAAGGTCGCCGCCCTCGAATCACAAATAAAAGCCTTGGAGTCTGAAAATGACGCGCTGCTGAAGAAGATTGCCGAGGCGAGCGTGGAAGATGCGGCAGTGTATCGTCAACAGTATAACGAGAACAAGTCACAGATAGACCGCCTGAAAAGCGAACTGTCCGAGTGGCAAAAAAAACAGCAGGAGTACGCAGACGCCAAGGCCGAGGCGGCGGGCGACAACGACGTGGCAACAGACGACTATTACCGCATACCGGCCATCATGCAGGACTGCAAGACGGCTTACGGCCTGACATGGCAGGACGGCGGTTCATGGAGTGGCTACTCGTATATCCGTAAAGCGACCATGCCGAACATCAACGGTGTCATCACATTCAAGGCAACGCTCTCGATAGCCCGGAAACCCAAGTATTTCCTCGGTATCAAGATTCACCGTGCCATCCTGCAAATCAGTTGGGAACTGACAACGGAATACAGCGATACGCACGTAGCCGACGTGCTGACACTCGACCCGAACCTGTCGGACGAGGAGAAAACCAAACTGGTGAACAACCGCATTGCGGAAATCGCACGGGAATACCCTTCCTGCAAGATCACGACGGAGTATGCCCGCACCGAACCGCTGGAAGAAACTCCGACCGGCAACGTGTACCACCTGCTGTGGTCGAGCGACCGGCTTGAAATCGCACGGGAAGTGGATTCGCGGATTACACAGATATACGCCGACCTCGTGTCGCTGGAAAAGATGATGTACTACAAGCGAAGCATCATCGACGTGCTGAAAGATGTCCTGCCTGAACTGGATACGGACGAAGGACGAAGGCTCACGCTCGTGGAAGAGTGTCATGACCGGTGGGTGGAGAATGCCCGAAACCTGCAAAGCAGAACAGGTAGAAAGGAGGCGCAGCCATGAAACGGTCTCTATTAATAACGGTCACGCTGCTGGTTCTCCTGCCCGGCATCGTCAAGGCGCAGTGGACGTTCGACATCGTGTCGGTCGAAGCCTACATCACTGACCATAAAAAACAGCGCAGCCTGCTGCTGGCCCGAAGTACGCTGGAGTACAGCAACAAGCTGCTGCACGAATACAGCCGCAAGGAAGTCGGCGAATACAAGGAACTGAATGTGGACCTGGACCGCTACACCCGTGCTTTTGATGTCATCGACGTGATGTACCAGTCCCTGCGGACAGCGCTGAATGTGAAAAGTACCTATACGGCAGTCAGCGAACGTATCGCCGACTATAAGAAACTGCTGGAGGATTTTAACGAGAAGGTGTTGAAACGGGGAACCGTCGAGTTGGCCGATGCACAGATACTGATGATAAACGAGAAAGCCATACGGGACATCGCCGACGACGGGGAGCATCTCTACAAGTCGGTCAGCGACCTCGTGCTGTATGCCACAGGAGCAGCGGCCTGCTCGACCTCCGACCTGTTGATGGTGCTGGAAGCGATCAACACTTCGCTGGACGACATCGAACGTCACCTGAACCGGGCATATATCGAGACGTGGCGGTATATACAGGTGCGTATCGGTTACTGGAAATCGAAAATTTACCGCGAACGCACCAAACAGGAGATTATCAACGGCGCTTTCGGACGATGGCGAAGCGCAGGGAGATTGGATTATTAACAACAATAAAAGCGAAAAGACAGATGAAAAAAACATTGTTACTCATGGTGATTGCGGCTGTAACGGCAAAGGAGACCCATGCACAGTCCGTCACCTACAACCACGATTCGCCGAAACAGAACCAGATTACGGTCATGGAAACCGGTACGGGGGCGCTCTCGCCCGACCTGTACTACACGCTGCTGCACAACAATTACAAGAAATCGGCAGCCAGCAAGAACAAGCTCTCATTCCGCACTCTGGCGGGTGTCAACCTGTACAACCAAACGGACGAGGCGGAAGCCATCGACTCGGCATTGGTCAAACGGGCTGAAATCGAAGCATTGAACGTGGCCGACCGGCAGATAGACCTCGCATGGATCGCCGAAGGAGATAAGGTCAACGGTCAGATGGATCGGTTCAAACGCAATATCGACCGCATATTGCCTGCGGGCGGCTCGTCCGACGACAAGGAGCGGTGGACGGAATATTACCACATGTATCAGTGCGCCATCGACGCTACCAAAAATGCCTACATGCCCAACGCACAACGGAAAAAGGAATACCTGCGCATCTACGAGGATGTGGTACGGCAGAACGAAATTCTGGTCGGCTACCTCGCCAAGCGGCAAAACGCCACGATTACGGGTAGCTTGCTGAACGCAACCGCCGACCGGAATTTGGACAAAAGTAGTGTCATCCGCGAGGCTATGAGCCGCTGGAACGAATCGAGACTTACAGTGCGCAGCTCTCAATCGGGTAACAACGCAGGCAGTAGCGATGGAGATGAAACAGTAAACAGAGGGAAATAAAATACGGTGCACATGGCAGACGAAAACATACTTTCAGATTTCGGAATCAATCTTCTGGAGGAAGAGATTGACGATGTGATTTTTCAAACAAACGAGTTCCTGACCGATGCGACCTTCACCGGTTCGCAAGGACCATTCTGGTGGTTAGCGCATTTCCGCCTTTTTTCTTGATACTAACTATTTGTAAACCAGAGTTTTACAAAATTTTGTTCCGTGAGACAAATCCCAAACGGGACAAAAACGGGACAGAACCACAGGAAAATAAAATCAAGAACGCTTTGCTCCGAATATCCGTCTCTGAATATCTGTTGTACAGGTACAAAGGTACAAATTTGTCCCGTGAAAAACAAATCGAAACACCTAAATATCACTGGTTCAGTGCGTTTTTTATTTTCTTGTATCAATGCGGATAACGCAAATGGGATTTTCAGCCAAATGCGCAGGATAACAGAAAAAGAGTGTGTTAAAATTTGTTTCCCGTCTTTCGGCAGAATGTCCGGTGAAGATGTGGCAACCCTGCGTTTGTTTTGCCACATGATTGTACAAAAGTCAAAGCCACCGCCTGCAAACAGCCAGTATTTTAGGAATAAAACGCACTGAAAGCAATGTCTGGCATTTTGCCGGATATTCTTCTGTACAAAAGGCATAAGCAAGCGTCAATTTGATATATTAAATAGTTGTAAATCAATTATTTGCAAAGAACGAAAATTTGAGTTTTCCAAATCAAACGATATACATTTGCGTATCGAATCAACAAGTAAAACCATAAAATAAAAGATGATGACAGAAAACAAACAATCCAAAATGAACCTTGAGCATGAGCGCAAGATTGCGAACCTGCAAGAACGGGTGGGCAAACTGGAAAACCTTTGCTACGCAGCAAAGGAAGTCCTGAACCTTGAAGAAGCGGCTGATTTCCTCGGCATAGCCAAAAGCACGCTTTACAAGATGACGCACTTAAACCAACTACCGTACTTCAAGCCAGCCGGAAAACTGATCTTCTTTGAGAAGAAAGCCCTGCTCGACTGGGTGCGTGGTGTCAAGGTGATGTCAGAGGAGGAAATCAGAATCGAGGCGGCAAACCGTCTTAGGGAGTTGAACAGCAAATAAGCGCATTATGGAGAAAGAAACACTTGTATCAATATTGCAAGGGCAGAACCCGGTTTTAGCCGAAGCGGTCAGCCAAATGGTCGGTTACATCCAAGACAGGTGGGCAGCACCATATCCCACAAAGGAACAGACGGAGGCGGTCAATGCCTACTTGCATTCCGTCCATGCGGACGGTGACGGCACGATGAACGAGACGGACATCGCACACCGCAAAATTGCCTCGCAGGAGATAACCATTAACGCAATCCGTGTGCTTGACCATGACCAACTCAACCGCTTGCAGGACGTGCTGAACCACATAGCGGAAGACAAAGAGTATTACATGCCTGAACGGGAATACGACTTGGGCAGGTAGATGACCATTGTAACACCATAATATCATTAGACTATGTGCAAGGATAAACAGAACATATACTACTGCACCATTCTTTCCACCGGGCAGTGGGATTTCCTTTTAGGCGGCAAGTGTTCCACCCACAGGCAGAAATGCCTGTACAGGCTGATGACCGATGCGGTACGGGCAAGAACCGCCTATAAAATCAAGGGGGTTGAGATTGTCTTGGAGGTGGGACAGGTCGCAGCTTCCGACGTGGAACTAGCGGAATATTTGGGATGCAACCGTAAGACAGTCGGCAAGCTCATTGACAATTTTAACAGGCTCGGTATGCTGACCACCCGAACCAACAACCGCACTTCCGTTCATACCCTGCATTTTCTCACGGGCTGGTATGTCGGAGGTATCCTGATAACCAATCCCCATTATGTCAGACCTTCGGCTACCGCCAAAGGACAGACGGGCGATGTGCGGACACCTCTTTCCAATGATTTGCCGTTGGAGAGTGTACAAAGTATCGTACCGGGTGACTGCCAAAGCAAAGTGCAAGGTGCGGACAGCACAACAGCCCTTTTTTCTTCCCTCTGTTCGCCTGACATTTCCGACCCGTCAGCCAACGGTCAGGAAGTAGGCTTGTCAGACGCAGGCAGAGCCGGAAATACCCGCATCGTAGTTGGCGGTGAGGGAACCCCCGACGATAACAGCGAAGAAAGCCCCAAAGAGGCGCAAGGCGGCACGATTGGCGGTGAGGACAACCCGAGCATAGGAAAGAGGGATTGAAAGACGCAGAGCGCCGGATTTCAAGCGAGGTTCCGTTGGTGTGGCGGGGGTAACCGTGCTTGCACCGGTATAGCCCACTATAACTTCTCCGCTGCGCTACAAAGTTGTGGGCTCTCCCGAGGGGCTGGGCGTTGCCCCGTCCCACTCAGGGCGCTGCCCTAAGAACCCGGCAAGGGCTCTCTGCCCTGTGCAACCCGACCAAAGAGTGACCCCCTCTTTGGAAACTCCGCTTAGTGGTTTCCACCCCTAAGAACCCGGAGCAGGAAGTGACCCTCTCCCTGCACCCTCCGATTAAGGCGAAGCCCTAATAACCCATTGTAAAACTCAAAAGACAAATAAACTCATGGCACAAAAGACATCAATCAACATAAAGCCCTGCAACGTTGGAAGCAGCGGACCGCATAACAGACGGACAGCGGAATACCTTGCCAATATCCAAAAGGAAAAGCTCTACATACGCACTGACCTCATGGCGAGAAATGAAGCATGGGTAGCACCTGAAATTGGCGATACCTCATTGACTGAATACACCAATATGATAGCTGCAATGGTCAAGGAAAAGACAGGGCGGGCGATGCAGACCAAAGACCGGGAACGGGCAAACAAGAAGACGGGAAAGGTGACCATTGTCCGTGGTAGCACCCCGATCAAAGAGGGCGTGGTCGTAATCGAGGAAGATACCAAAATGGAGCAGTTGCAGCGTTTCTGCGAGGTGTGTAAGCAGCGTTGGGGCATCACTGCATTACAGGTATTCATCCACCGGGACGAGGGGCATTACGGTATTCCCAGAGACAATGCCACTTGGAAGCCCAATCTCCATGCACATATCGTCTGGGACTGGATGAACCACGAAACCGGGAAATCATGCAAGCTGGGCAAAGAGGACATGAGCGAGATGCAGACGCTGTTAGCCGAGTATTTGGAAATGCAGAGGGGCACGTCGAAAGCCGAAACGGGCAAGGAGCATTTGGAACGGGAGGACTTCATCATCGCCAAGCAAAAGCAGGAAGCCGAACGAGCCAAAGCCGAAAAGGAAGCCGCCATTGCAGCCAAGAAAAAAGCCGAAGCGGAACGTATGCTTATCGAGAAGGAGAACAAGGAAAAAGAGCAACACCGACTGTCCCTTGACAGTGAGATTGCCGATAAGGAGAAGTTGCTCAAAGACGAACGCAAGGCAAAAATGGACAGCATTTTGGATAGTGTCGGCAGCATTGTAGGGGTCGGCAAGTCCGCAGCCGTTGAGAAGGAAAACGCCAGATTGAAAGCCGAGAACGAACGTATCAGGAAAGCCTTTCCCGATGCGGTAAAGAACAAGGTGGAGGAACGGACAAAGGCAGTGGTCGAAGAAAAGCGGAAAGCCGAAGCCGAGCGTGACAGGGCATTGGAACAGAACCGTTCACTTGCCGTTGAAAGGGACAAGGCGGTCAGGCTACTTGACGAGCAAAAGACTGGCGAACAGCAACGTATCAGTCAGGCGGTTCTCACAGCCACGGCGGAGAAAGACAAGACTATCCGCCTGTTGCAAGTCGCATTGGAAAACAGCAAGAGAATTTTGAACGTCATAGCCCATATCCTGTATAAAGCAAGCGAGGTGTTCAGACGGGCAGTCAATGCGATTATCCATTTCGGTACGGAGCAGTACAAGTCTGTCTTTGCTCCTTCCGAAGCCGCAGACATCAAGAGCGTGATGCAGGAATACGGGGAAACTACCGAACAGCAAAAGGCGGTTGGAGAATGGTTGTGCGGATATGCCGAAAGCAGAAAGCCTTTTGACGAAATAAAACATCGCCACACGCTAAATGAGGTGGGCGATGTCGCAGAGGGAGCGTATGATTGGAAGATAGAGAGAACCAACAGCAATGGAATAACAAGATGATTTTAAAGTGTCTATCAGCCTCTGTAAAGGATAATGATGTGGTTAGTTGTGCTCTATAAATTTATCCGTGAATATGTAGAAAAGGGTCTGTAGATAAACTAAAAGAAAACATTACAGTTTATAGTGCCTTATTTACAGACTCTCTACATCAATAGCTCGATGTTTTATCTATAGCCTTTTCCTTTACAGGAAGGACATGTTTTATGGTAATGTCCATTTATTCGATACTCACCACATTCTGAGCACCATTTTTTATCAGTGATTCCAAAATTAGCAACAGAGTCATCTATTTTTCCTGTACCATTACATAACCCACATTTTTTTGTTTGTGGTGTACTGTTTGAAGATGTATTATTATTTGTATAATCAGAAGAATCCGATGAATCAAAAGATGAACTTGATGACTGATTATTATATGTAGCATTCATACTTTGTAGAAACTGGGTATATGCTTCCATTTCTTCCATTTCTGATGGCTCACGTCCCATTGTTTTCCTAAAATTATTTCTAAACTGCGTCAAGAATTGATTCTTCTGCATAGCCATCTGTGCATTAACTTGAACCATTGCATTTTGTGCAAACAGTTGAGGATTTAAAGACGGTGGAAGATTATAATTAGATGAAGTGCTATTGTAAGATTTAATTGCAGCATTTGTTTGTATAACAATTGATGCAACATTAAGAGCTGACCCAAATATTCCCATAATAATATTAGCCCTTCGCTCTCTTTTTTGCTGTAGCATCTTTTCACAATCTAATATTAAATCTCTTGCGTCATCAATCACACTTTGGCGCGGTTTTAATCTAATACATGCTTGAAGATTTTTGATGGCATCCTTGTACTTGTCAATATTGTAATAGGCTGCACCAATATTGTAAAAGGTGACTCCGTCTTGTTTTATAGCCAATGCTTGCTTATAACACTCTATTGCTTTTTTGTAATTTTTATTATTGAATTCTTCTTGACCTGAATCAAAATATTTATCGAAGGCTTTTTCTTGTCTTGTATCACAAATTAAATTACCTCTAAGATCATAAAAATAAAATATCCCTTCTTTAAAATCATTGAAAGCTTTAATATAAACATCACTAAATTTTGATTCATCAATGCTTGACCCAGATCCTCCGACAGACTTCAGCATCCCCATTAATCCAGCATGAACGCCATCTACTGGATCTGTTGAAAGCACTTCACCTTTTTTATACAAACTTACATTCTTAAACAATCCTGTTGGAAAAATCATTTTTCCTTGGGTCGTAAAAAGACCTACAGTTTCGCCATCTTTAACTTTATATAATTGGCTAAACTCTTCTCCTTTGATTGATATCTTTTTAATTTCGGTGTATTTTGGAGGGATAATGATATGGCCTTTATTATCACATATACCTCGTTTGTTAAAAGATCTAACGTCATACGTTCCATCATTGAGTGAATAAATTTTAGAATATTCTAATGGAATAATTACATTTCCAGCAAAGTCAATGAGACCTCTCAACAATCCTATTTGAACTATAGCCGTTTCATTCATATAAGGGTCTATATCATCAAATTGAGGTTTTATCAATTCCTGGCCTATACTGTCACACAAACCATACTTCCCCAAATAGTCAACACGAAAGAATAAAGGCAACCCTTTTCGCTTAACTTTTGTTATATCATGATACTTATCGCATGGAATGATGATATTTCCATTCAAATCAGCAATACCCTGAAAGCCATTCTTAAAAAGTTTGAATCCAGGTAAATCTTTGTCGTACATAATCATTTTATAGTTGCAAGGTATAATTTGCTTGCCAAAACTATTGATAATGCCACACATGCCATTTTTGTCTAAAATCTCAATGTAAGAAAAACCGTTTTTAACTATTTCCTTTCTCTGTGTTGTTGGTTGTGGTTCAGTAATAACGTTACCTTGTAGTGACATTTTTCCTTTACCATTACCCAAGTATGTTTCATAATACCAACTTCCATCATTGTCTTTAACTGGATGTATACCAGAGTATTTTGTAGATATAAGGATATTGCCTAATGAATCTACAATAGAGGCTTTTCCATTAGCTATAATTTCAAATACACCATTGTCTAATGGATATACTTCAGTATAATTTACTGCGGGTATGATACATTTGCCATTTCTGTCTAAATATCCGGTGACACCATCACCGAATTTTGATAACTTCACCCAAAATCCATTACGTGACGGTGTGATGCTTCCATATTTTATGGCTGGAATTACTACAGTACCATTTAACTCCATTATTCCAGTTTTGTTGCCAATCCACATATGAATAATGTCTCTTTGTAATGTAAAGTAATCAGTATATTTTCCTGGATTTACCACAATAGTATCGGCTAACTCATTTTTCAAGTAAACAAAACCATTAGAGTCTTTATACTGTTTGTATTTGTATATGTAATCTCCTTTATCATCAAAGACAGCCATTGGACTATTGCTTGTTGCTATTAATTTCCCTTTGGAAAGAACAAAATTCAAAATAGTATAGCCGTCAGATTCAGAAACTTTGCACTCCCCATCTTTATAGTATAATGCACAGGAATATTTTTTGCCGACAGATGACTCTTTACAATACAGCAAATCCCCATAACAAGTTATTTTGCCATATTTCTGAGGAACTATAATTTTACCTGTTGCGTCAGTCACACCATAGAGTTTATTGTCATCACTAACCAAATATCCTATAGTACCATCACTGAAATGGAATTCTTTCTTCTTTTGTGGATTTTGATTATAGACATCAATCAGCTCAAATAAATTGTCAGTCTTTTCTTCATGATTGCTTATCTCTATAAAAGAATCATTAAAGAAACTTTCCGTAGATGTATTTTTTGCAAAAAGACCTATCGTCACTAAACCACATAGGAATAAAAAATAAAAACGGTTGTTCATGTTAGATGTAATTTTTATTGTTTTTTTATATTAAAAACAGCCTCTCAGTCCCTTATTGGCGTTTAAATTTACGTTGAAGCGTGGAACTACAATGACGTCTTAGTTTGGAGGTCGTAGGAAACCTGTAATACAGATATGATAATAGCAGCCCACGCTATAGCGTGAGAACCACTATGCCTTCCTTGTACTACATTTGAAAATTTCCTACGTTCCCAAACTACAAGATAAGCATAACGCTTCTTTTTTTCTAATATGTCTTGGAAAGAGTAGTCTCTATCCGAGTGCAAAAATACGCAAAAAATTGCGCTAATCACTTATTCTATTGACGTTTTCTTTAATTTAGTCTACAATTAAACAGCATTCTTTTATTTGCTCAATACCGATAATACCTATTCCGTTTTTAGGAAAAGAATTATTTATCTTGTACAGGTCTTATTGCACAACCATAATTCTTAAATGGATAAGCCAAGCCAGAAACAGATGTTGTATTAAGCCCCTTATTTGCTTTATCAAAATTTAGGACGTATGGATACGGACTTGTACTTGATCGCATAGTACCTGTCCAATAATATCCTTTATCGCTATTATACCATGAAAAACCTCTTCTGTATCCGGTAGTTGGAAGAAATATACTATTCCCACTTGGACCAGTGACTTTATATCCATAATAACCATTTCTTTCTTCCCAAGTCCATATACAAGCAGAGATTAGTTCCTGGAATTCACTTTGAGTGGCAATTCTCCATTTGCCACCCCATTTTGCTTTAGCAACATCATATATTGTACCGCTTATTGAACTGGTTTTTGGATAGTCACTTTCAACTTCACTTTTCTTTCCACCTGTAGGATCTCCCCATCCGATTAATCCATTACAAAACCTAGTCACGTTGTCTTGGATGTTTTCGGGGGTCAATGCTGCATCATCATCATATCCTATGTCTAAATTTACGTCTGCCCATTTTACACTTAGACCTAAATCTACAGCATTTGCCATATCAAGACCGTATTGGCTCCAACTTATAGTATAAAAACCATCGCTATTCTCAATTTCAGCGATTGTATTAGAATTTTCATCTAAATAAACAAGGTTGTCATATTGGCTTAATAATGTGTAACCTTTAAAAGCTAACAGTATCTCATCCAAAGACAATGTTGCTTCCGGAATAACAACGATTGTATTCAACTTGTCATTTTTAAACCCATAGGCAATAGTTTCACCTTCGGACTGGTAGCATAGCGTGTTGTCTTCATCCAATAATACGTCACTATCAGCCATTTTTGAGGATATTTGTGATTTAGAACTGCCCCATTCTATGTAAGGTTTAAAAAATAAATACTGCGAGGCGTTGCTACCAGCGTCTTCCCCTTCATCACTACATGAGAAAAAAGAAAAACAAGCTAATGCCATTAAAGATAGGATGAAAAGTTTTATTTTATTCATATTCATCATTTTTTATTATGTTGTTGTATCGCTTTATTTCGAAGTGCATCCATTCTCTTTTTCGAAATTTGGAAAAAATAGTCCACTTCGTCATAATTAGTGTTGTTTTGCGTATTATCGCCATTATTGTCGCCACTATTCCCACTACTATCCCCTTCCTTCTTTACTGTTACGGTGCAAGAAGCACTAAGCCCGTTATTTGCAGTTGCAGTTACTACAGCAGTGCCGTATCCATTAGCTCCAAGAATATTACTGGAATTAACAAATGCAACTGAAGGATTAGACGATGACCAAGTTACATCTTGATTTGCGTTAGATGGCAAAATTATAACGTTCATTCTATATGTTTCGCCATAATTTAATTCGATACTGGTAGGGCTGATTTCTATACTTTTAATCTCCGTTTCTTCAACAAACACATTATAGTCAACGTAACCGGAGCGTTGATATATATATTGCCCTGTAGTTGGGTCCAATTCTCTATAATAATACAAGCAATGTATGGTAGCATATCCGCTAAAAGACTTAACAGCTTCTATCGTGCAAGAGTACATGGTTGTTGAAACAATCTTAACATCACTAGGTCGAGAGGAAGTCCATGCAGGTTGTCCCGCAAGCACTTTTGTTGGTAAGACAGATGGAGATAACGTTTTTGTATCTCCGACTTTCATACGAACTGTTTCCGCATATATATTTGAAATGCTGACCAATGCAAACATAAATAAAATAACACTTTTTCTCATCGTTTCTATTTAATAATTGGTTATACATTTTGTTGTTGTGGTAGTGGTTGTACCTCCTTTCCCGGTAGCTGTACACTTAACATAGTAAGTAGTTCCGGCTTTCAATCCAGGAATATTTGCTGTGATAAGATTTCCACTTACTGTTGCAGTTTTACTGGAGGTTGGATTGCTACTCGTACCATAGTAGATTTTTGCACTGGTTACTTTTGCCTCGTCTTTATTGTATATCTGATATTGCACCTTCAACGAGGTCTTTGTGGCTGTGAAGTCATAAAAACCAATGTCTGGTTTTTCGTAGGTTGTTGTACCGCTGTTTCCTCCATTGCTTCCTCCTCCAGTATTAGAATTTGTATAATTCGGATTCGTCATCACAGCTCTAATCAAAAAACCATTGTACTTGTTATTTGTTCCATAACTAACGGAGGTACTCTCAAAATGTAAACAATATGCTTTTGAGGACGAATATGATGTTGAGGACCAATACCAACCTGTATATCCTTCGTTTTGTATATAAGAATAATACGGCAAATCTATTGAATTGCCGCTTGGTCCTGTTGCGGTCATAACTTGAATTCCATTTCTTGTGTTTCTTTTCCATGAACATTTATTCACAAGTTCTTCAAGCTCACTCTTTGTTGGCAAGCGCCAATCTCCACCCAAATTCTGTTTGGCAACGTCCGCACTACCACCAATATAGTTGGAACTAGTGTAGGTGTTTTTGGTCGTTGTTTCTCCAAACGCATACTTATTTCCTTGATTTGTCGATGTATATGTCCCGATATTACAAGTCGCCCAATAGGCACTAAGACCTAGATCAATATAATCATGACCGTTATTGTTTACTTTAATCGCTCCTTGTTCTTGATTATCTCCGTCGATAATGTCATCATCTTTGCTGCAAGCAACGAAAAAAAGAACAACTGTCATTAGTGATAAAAAGATTCTTTTATTCATTCGTTCGTTGAAATTAAAAAGGCGTGCAACCATTCCTTAACTTGCTACTCATTCGGTTACCGCCAAGTGACCTGTTACACGCAAGCGACAGAATAGTCCACGCCCTATGAGCGTGAACTTCCCATTCACTTGTTCTCGTGTAACGAATATTGGCGGTATTCAATGAGTAGAGAACAAGAGCTGTGAAGCTCAATATCTATATGTTCATTTCAATTTTTTTAAATGGAAGCGCTTCTTTCGGTTTATTTTTGTCACACATTCCGTGTAACAGTTTTATAACTCAAATTTGCGTAATGTCATTTTTCCAAATGTACAAAACTCCTTAATGTCAATAACATTTCGGATGCGTTTCCTTCGTTCTGTGTCTGTTTCCTAACCTCCTTTTTTAACATTATACTATCTACTATGCAAAAGTAACTCCTTTTTATGAAAAAGGAGAATGCTTGATGCAGAAAATATGCAAATCAGTAATACACATTGTACTACCGGATGATATCTCTATATTTCATTTACTAATACTTATCAATGTTTCCCCAAAGAATGAAGAAAGCAGCGATATGGTCTTAATCGTAAAATTATGCTGTCCGCTTAGCCACTTGGTCACTTCGCTTGGGCGTTTGCCCAATGCCTGTGCAAATTGCAATTTGGATAAGCCTCGCTCCGTCATCAGTTCATAGATACGGTTGGAAATGGCAAATTCCAAAGACACCTCTTGCTGAATAGCCGGAGAGGTGCTTGCCAACATTTCATCAAAAGAAGTCTTTATCGTTTTCATATATCAAAGGTATTTTTTGTTTCTATTGTATTTTCAGTTACCAATATAGACCCGTTTTTAACTCCCTCTGTTATGAGCTTGTCAAAGTTCTGTAGGGTGATAACGTAACCTTTCAGCGTGTCATCCTCGTTGTAGGTTGGGGTAGCTTTCACTCCACCGTTGCCAAGTATGAGGATCTTGTCTGACAACCTCAAACAATAGAGGCGCAAACGTGATTTCAAGACAGGCAAGGCGCATACCCTGTCGCTCATTTTTCCTTCCGGACGGAAGAAGCGCTCAAATGCACCAAAGTCCGCTATACGCCCGATTATATTCAAAAGGCGTTCAAAATCTTCGTTATAAACCGATTCATCCCTGAATTTGGCGTAGAAACGTTCAAACTCGCTCTCGTCTTCCGACAAGAATTGAATAGAATATATCGTGCAGTTCTTGGCTGCCTTTACCAATCTTAATTCAGCTTCACTCATATTCTTTATTTCTTTCCTGTACAAAAGTACAATTAATATTTCACTTATAAATAAAATGCGGTATTTTTTTATGCTAAAATAACAGCAAAATAAACTTCTCAAAAAGAGGGAAAGAAAAAAATAATCTTCCCCCGGATTATCGGTATTTGGCTAACCGAAAATTCCGTTAGCCAAATTTACCGCTTCCGCTTTTTTCTCCATGTTCACCGAAGCATAAACCTGTGTGGAAACTATGCTCCCATGTCCCAAAATCTTACTCACTGAATACAACTCTGCACCTGCCGTAATCGCTAGTGTTGCGGCGGAATGTCGGCTGCTGTGGTAGGTGAAATCCTTTTCTATCCCTGCCTTTTCCTTGATGCGCCGCACGTACTTTGCCACGTTGTCGGGCTTCTTCACCAACGGGAAGATAATGTTGTCCTCTCCATTGTCAGGACGGGGCGGCAACAATGAAAGAGCCAACTCATTGAGAGGTACGGTTACAAGCCGTTTTGTCTTGTGTTGGATAATGGAAACCGCCTGCACCTCGCCTATGGTCTTGATGTCGCTCCACCGGAGCCGTTGCATATCCCCGAGCCGAAGCCCGGTCATGCAGGAAAAACCGAAAGCCTTTTGAACCGTTTGTTCCGCCTGTGTCTGCGTCTCAACGGCAAGGAAGCGTTTCAGTTCGTCCGTTGTCAGATACTCCCGGTGTTTGTCCGGCACGTGAAATCGCTCCTCTTTAGCAAGGTCTTGAATGGGATTGAACGGTATCAGACCGTCACGCACAGCCTTATTGAAAATTGCCTTGACCGTTTCCTCGAACAGCACAAGGGTAAAATCAGCCAGTTTGCCGCCGTCTGCCTTGATTTGACCGGGATTGCGGTAGTCTTCACGCATATACTTAAACAGTCCGCTTATTGTGTCTCTGTTTACATCTTTAAGCAGGATGTCCGGTTTCCTTATCTGTTTCAGATAGGCGGCAATGCGTTTACGCACAACCCCTTTGTGCTGTATCATCTTTTTACAGTTTTCGCTGTCTATCGCACTCTGTATATAATCATCGCACCACTGGAGCCAAGTCATTGTTTTTGCCCTCTCGTTTTCTTCCGGCTTCTTCTTTTTGCTTTCAAAAGACGGTGGGTTCAGGATGCGCTGTGCCTGTATCTCACGTGCCTTGTTGTAGGTCTGTCCGTTGATTTTTCTTGCGTTGGGTGCATCATCGGGAACGAGATACAGGTGCAGGTTTTCCTTTTTGCGGAAACCTTTCTCGTAATATTCAAGATACAGGCTGCGGTTTCCGGCTGTCAGCTTTCTTTCTTTTATTTCCACTTTCATAGAATTACTTATTTATTGGTTATACAAACAGGTTGTTTACGAGGTTCATTGTCTCGATTTTCTTCTTATCCACTATTTTGGCGTAGATTTCTGTCATTCTGATACTCTTGTGACCGAGTATCTTGCTTACCGTGTAGAGGTCAGCCCCCAATGTCAGCAACAGAGTGGCTGCGGTATGGCGGCTGCAATGATAGGTGATATGCTTCTGTATTCCGGCTTCCTGCATCCATTCATCCAACACCACTTCCACCGTGGTAGAGGTGATGCGGAGTTGATGAAATACGGTATCAACGTCTTTAGTCCGGCGGGGTAACCATTTCCGGGCTTCATCCGACAAGGGGATTGTCACCCTGTTTTTTGTCTTTACCTGTTCATGTTCGATGTAAAGCGTCTTTCCGTCAGCCGCCTTGTGCACCTCGCTCCATTTCAAAGTAAGCATATCGCTGTACCGTAGCCCGGTGAAGCAAGAGAACAGAAACGCTTTTTTCACTATCTCGTAGCGGCAGGGTGTGGCAATCAGCGTCCGCAGTTCCTCAATAGTAAGAAACTCACGTATCGCATTCTGTTTTTGCGGCTTCTCTTTTGTTTCCAACAGTTTGAACGGGTTACGATCAATCAACCCCTCACGGACAGCCTTGTTCAAAGCTGCGGCAAGACGGTTCATGAATATGCGGCAGGTCGTGCTGCTCAACGTTTTTTTCCCGTTATTGAACGTGCAGGTTTTCAGAAAGGCGATGAAACCCTTGCAAAAATCCTTATCCACATCAGCCAGTGCAAAATCCGGCTTACCTATATATAATAGGTATTCTTCTACACGTGCCTGTGCGTTCCGCTTCGACCTCATGCTTGCAGGGCTTAGACCGCATTCTTCGGCGGTATATTCCGCCACCCATGCGCTAAGTGTCATTTTGGACTTCTTTACATCTTCCCAGTTCACAAGCCCTTGCTGTTGAATGTCAAGGATGCGTTGCGCCTTGATTTGCTCCGCCAGTTTACGGGTGTTCTCGTTCTGCTGTCTTGCGGCAGCATTCACTTCCGGTACAAGGTAGAGTTTCAGCCCCTCTTTCCTTCGTGCGCCCCTATAATACATGTCGAGATAGAGGCTTACATTACCGTCATTGAGCCTCTTTTCACGAATGCGAACAGGCTCTTTCATCTTGATTTCCTTCTTTTTTCGTCCCATTTTCTTTCTGTGTTATCCGTTTTTTGGATTTGTTACTATATTGTTTATCAATCACTTATGTACAAAACAAAGATAATTACAGACGGGACAAAAACGGGACAAAACGGGTGTTTTTATATCCAAAATTAGGCAAATATAACAATGCAATCGCAAATCGTACTTGTATCATAACAAACTGTAAATCAGTGCGATTTAACCGCTTTTGTTATATATCCTTTCCTATGGTTTTACCCGCTTGGAGTAATTGGTGGTTACTGGTGGATTCTCCAAATGTGCATGGCCCTGGCCGCACTCTTTGCCATCATCATGGCAGCGGGCATGGCGTACAAGATGATGGTCAAGCACGAACCGCTGGACGTGATGAAGCTCTTCCGCCCTTTGGCCGTATCGCTCATCCTGTGCTGGTGGTATCCACCGGCAGATACAGGGATGGCCGGTAGCGGAAGCAACTGGTGCTTTCTGGACTTCCTCTCCTATATCCCGAACTGCATCGGCTCATACACGCACGACCTCTACGAGGCAGAAGCCGCACAGATTGCAGACAAGTTTGAAGAAGTACAGGAACTTATCCACGTGCGCGACACGATGTACACGAGCTTGCAGGCACAGGCGGATGTCGCCCACACGGGTACGTCCGACCCTAACCTCATTGAGGCGACAATGGAGCAAACAGGCGTGGACGAAGTTACCAACATGGAGAAGGACGCGGCGAAACTCTGGTTCACGTCGCTGACTTCGGGAATTGTCGTCGGGATAGACAAAATCATCATGCTTATCGCTCTCGTCGTATTTCGCATCGGGTGGTGGGCTACGATATATTGCCAGCAGATCCTGCTCGGTATGCTGACGATATTCGGGCCGATACAGTGGGCTTTCTCGCTGCTGCCCAAGTGGGAAGGCGCATGGGCGAAATGGCTCACCCGCTATCTGACCGTCCATTTCTACGGGGCGATGCTCGTACTTCGGAGGTTTTTATTCGCTTGTATCTTATTGATTATCAATCATATAAGTTTTATAAAATTGCTCGCGTAACAAACGTGCAACAAAAATCCGAAAAACTATTTCCCTCGTATTTAACACTATTGTAATCGAATGTTAAAAATCAGACTTGCAAGTATGAATGTTAAATCTTCATTTTCCGTCAGATGTTTTTGGGTTGGCATTTGGACTGTCACATTAGCCACTGCAACCGACAAAAAAATGCTTGTACACTCCGATATTCAAGGTCGTGGCAAAGTTAGCAAATTTCTGCTGTTATAAAAACCTGTATGCAAGGTTAAAAGTGAATGTTGCCAATGGAATTTTGCCGCTGTATGACTTGTACACTCGACGTGGAAAAGCGACATTTTTTGAATTGGCATTTTAGCAGGACATTTGCCATATAAATTACTGTTATACAGTTAGTTAATATCAAATTGAGGTATTGTTTTCATATCCTTTTCGCTTTAACTTTGCACTTGCCAACCTAAAGAAACACAAGCGGATGGCAACAGTTAAGAACAACAATTAAACAGATAAAGACTATGTGTAAAACAGAGCAGAACCCAAACGAAACCGCCTTGCTCCGAAAGATGGTGGATGGGCTTAAACAGGAGGTTGAAAAGGTTAAGAGCGTGGTGTATGCCTCAAAGGAAGTGCTGAACTTGGAAGAAGCGGCAATGTTCCTCGGCATATCCAAAAGCTCACTCTACAAGATGACCCATAACCAAGTCATCCCTTATTTCAAACCGAACAACAAGATGGTGTATTTTGAGAAATCAGAGCTTCTGAAATGGCTGCGGCAGAACCCGGTCGCATCACAAGCGCAGGTTTCGGAGGAAGCACAGGCCATCATGCGCAAACTCGCTCGTGCGGATTGATTTTCCCTACATTAAATAATTCTTTGATATGACAGACAACGAACCATTGCATATGTCTTTTGACAATCTGCCCCGTGCCGTGGCAGAACTCCACTCCAAAATCGACACGCTTACCGAAATGGTAGAGAAACTGATGTCGGCAAACACCGCACAGCCTTTGTCGGAGATAATGACAGTAGAGGATGTATCGGCGATGCTGTGCAAATCCGTTTCCACCATCTATGCCATGACTTCCGAGCATCGCATACCTTACCGCAAGCAAGGCAACAAGCTCTACTTCATGCGCACGGAGATTAAATCATGGCTCAATGATTCCGTAGTGCCAAAGGATGCTCCCAAACGAAAAAGCGGGCATAAGGCCAAAGATTGCAGCAGCTCTCCTGACGAACCAGCTCCCGAAAACGAAGTTGTACAATCCGATGCTGTAAGTGGAACAGATGACTTACAAGCAAGCACATCCATATCTGGCAATGGCATCGAATCGGAACAACAAAATCCACCTTACATCATCGAACAAAGGACGCATTCAAGAAGCGGTGCGGAGATATTTGCCGTGCGTTTCTCCAATGAATATGAAACTGCCGGAGAACGGAAATTCAACCCGAAAGCAAGGGAACTCAATGGTTACTGGAGTGATTACGGAAATGGTGGTTATGTGTTCAATACATCAGCAGATGCAGAGAACTTTGCCAATGCGATAACAGGGAAAAAGGGAACAGAACAACTCCCGACCGATGATGCAGGGGAACAATGCTATGACTATAATTCATTTTGGTAATCAATGCAAACAGGGATATTTCAGACGGCAATACCTTTTATACAGATGTGGAAAACAAGACAAGGAATGAAGTATTTACAGGGACGTTTTTTAGAGCTGGCAAGTTAATGTTTTCGTCCACGAAAACAACGCCACCAACGGCGACCCGACCATGCGGATAACGGCAAGAACGGATTGCAGCCCTAAAAACGCCGACCCATTTATAACAGACAATAGAAAGCGGATGACAGAACAAGATACCAATCATAAAGGAGGCCGCCCCAAGGCCGTAAAGGGCAAGGCGCGGACTAAGACCATATCCACACGGCTCACGCTGGCCGAGTGGAAAACGGTCATGAAACGGATTGCCGATGCAGGCAAGAAGCCGTCGCATTTCTTGCGTGAACTATTGCTTCATGGCAAGGTCGTGGCAGCACGGACACAGGAGGACAGGCAGCAGATAAGGATGCTGGAGGGTGGTTGCAACAACCTGAACCAGTTGGCGAAGTTGGCACATCAACAGGGCTTTCCAAGAACCAAAGAAAAAATCACTGCCCTGCTGGACGAGTTCAACAAAATCATCGCGGGAATATGATGGGCGACTTGAAGAAACGGGCGAGCTTCGCCAAGCTGGTGAACTACGTGAACAACCCGAAGAAAGCGCGGCTCATAGACAGCAAGGACGTGAGGCTTGACAATAATGCAACCATAGCAGCGAGTATGCAGGGGCAGGCTGATGACAAGCCGGGGCGCAAGCTGAAAAATCCGGTGTACCACATCTCGCTGGACTTCGCCCACGAGGACACGCCCAAGCTGACGGACGCTCTGATGGCAGAAATAGCACGTGATTACATGAAGCGCATGGGCATTGTGAACACCCAATACATTGTATGCCGCCACACCGACAGGGAACACCAGCACTTGCACATCGTGGCCAACAGGGTGGACAATGACGGGAACACCATCAGCGACCGGAACGATGCCATACGCAACGTGGCGGTGTGCAAGGCTCTCACGAGGGAATACGGACTGCATTTCTCCAAAGGCAAGGTAAACGTGAAGCGTGACCGTCTGCGCGGCAAGGACAAGGTGAAATACCAAATCCATGATGCCGTCAAAGCGACTTTGCCCCATTGTAACAGTTGGTCGGAATTATGCGACAGGCTGGCCAAGCAGGGCATCGGAGTGAGTTTCAAGCTCGACAGGCGTAACGGCAATATCATTGGCGTGTCTTTCACGAAAAATGAAATCTCGTTCAGCGGTTCACGGATAGACCGCAGCATGGGCTTTTATAGGCTGGACAAGCAGTTGGGAGGCCGCATCGCCGAGGGCTTGGAATGGAGAAACAATCTGTACCATACCCGGCCAACGTCTGAAAGAGGAATAAGCCTGACAGAAACCGTATATAAACCAAAGCATCCATTTGAACAGGCGGATAAAGCCTATTCTACCGAGAGCCATGCGGAAGCATCCGACAACGGAACTTTCGCCGATGCCGATGCGAATACAGGCATAGTCCAAGTGGGCATCAACGCACTCATCGAGTTGTGCGTCCAACCTCACCAAGCCAAGGTTTCATCCGGCGGTGGCGGTGGAGGAAATGAAAGCGGCTGGGGCGAGAACGACAAGGAAAAGAACAAGTACAAACCAAGAAAGATGAGAAGATGAAGGACAACTTACAGAACATATCCGACCTTATCGGGGCATTGGCAGAGGACATCGAGGAAATCAAGAAGATACTGGCCGCAAAGGACACTTCAGACAAGAACGAGGCAGTGAAAAGGCTTGCGGTGAAGCTGGAGCCAGTCATACGTTTCTTTGGCGGCAGCACGCCGGAGAACATCAACAGCATTTTCAGGAGCAAGGAAACCATCGAGGCATACAAGAAGTCATTGGGCGGTGAAATGATTGTGAGCTTGCAGGAATACACCGATGCCAACGACAAGAATATGCGCGAGCGTGGCATCCCCACTACCAAGGATTTACTCTATAAGATATTGGAAGTGCTTACTGACCATGTGGAGAAAGACAAACAGGTTTCACAAAAGGCACAGCAAAAGCAAGGCTTCACACTGAAACTTTGGCTGGCAATCCACCCGAACAGAGCGATAAGTGGTATCAGGCGGTTATGGTCCAAAGTACCTGATGGCTGGTACAAGAACCCTTACGCATGGGCTGGCATCGTTAGTATACTCGTGTTCTTTGCCCTGTTTGCCGTCAGTTGGATGAGATGGCATGAATACCGGGAGGAAAACAAGCGGTTGAGAACGGTTGCCGACAAGTACCAAGTGACCACATTCATGCTCAACGAGCTTTACCCTGAACTGGCAGTGACCGTCGGGGCATACGATAAACTGGTGGAAACGGTCGGTAAGGATTCCACGTTGACCGTATTCAACAGGCAGGTTAAAAAAGTGAGAAATGAAAACGAATCCAAACAATAAAAATAAAGTGAATGGCATCCATCAAGGTAAAATATCGTCCTTCCGCTACAAACGGCAAGGAGGGCAGCATCTACTATCAGGTAATCCACAAGCGAACAGTCCGCCAAATCGGAACGGACTTCCGCGTGTTTGATACGGAATGGGACAAAGAAGCATCGTCCGTCCGAATCATGCCTGAAACCAGCGAGAACAGAAAACGGTATCTCCACAGCGTTGCGGAACATATCGGCTGGGACATCCGGCGGTTGCGGGCTATCATCGCACAATGCGACAGGCAAGGCGGAAAATACTCCGCAGATAATATCATAGAGAAGTTTAACGGACAGATGGATGGGCAATCGCTGTTCGGTTTCATGCAAGGAGTTATCGGGCAGTTGAAGCAGCTTGGCAAAGTACGCACGTCGGAAACCTACACCGCAGCCTTGGCCAGTTTTATGAAGTTCCGTGATGGGCAGGACATTCTTCTGTGCGAGATAGACAGCGACACCATGATGCTCTATGAGGCATGGCTTAAAAGCAAAGGAATCTGCCCCAACAGCATTTCCTTTTATATGCGCATACTCCGCGCCGTCTATAACCGTGCCGTGGAAAAGGAACTGACGGAACAGAAATATCCGTTCAAGCATGTTTACACGGGTATCAGCAAGACAGTGAAACGTGCCCTCCCATTGAAAGCGATAAAGCGCATCAAGGAACTCGACCTGACCTTGAAACCGCATCTGGACTATGCACGGGATATGTTCCTCTTTTCATTCTATACCCGTGGAATGTCGTTCATTGACATGGCCTATTTGAAGAAATCGGACTTGAAGAACGGTGTCATCATATATCGCAGAAGAAAGACGGGGCAGCAACTGACCATCAAATGGGAGAAGTGCATGGAGGACATCATCTCCAAATACGACGGTTGTTCCACCACCCAATACCTGCTGCCGATAATCACCAACCCATGCGCAGACGAGCGGACGCAGTACCGCAATGCCATCAGCCGTATTAACGTGGCGTTGAAAGAGGTCGCCCGTTTAGCCGGATTGAATATGCCGCTGACCATGCACTGCGCGAGGCATTGCTGGGCAAGCATTGCCAAGAGCAAGAACATACCGCTTTCGGTCATCAGCGAGGGAATGGGGCACGATTCGGAGGAAACCACGCGCATCTACCTTGCATCGCTTGATACAAACGTAGTGGACAAGGCTAACAGCCTTATCTTAAAAGACTTGTAACCGCAAGACTTCGATGGAATCTGTTTAGCAAAAACCGTAATCTCTTGATAAGAGTTACAGTTGATATTGCAAAGATACGCATAATATTGCAAATTCCGCACTTTTGCCTCATTTATAATGGGATATAAAGGATATTTGGTACGGTTTTGTTTAGTAAAACCGATTTTTGGAACCTGTTAACTTGTTGATTCACAGCATTTGTATCTCCAAGATATATCTCTTATCAAGAGATGAATTTCAAGGACATACTGCATAAATTCCGTACCGAATCGTTTACCGAAAAGGAAAAGGGTACAAAGTTCGAGCGACTGATGCGCTCATGGCTGTTGACAGACCCACGCTATAACGAGCTTGAAAAGGTGTGGCTGTGGGAGGATTTTCCGGGGCGCAAGGACTTCGGAGGCACGGACACGGGCATCGACCTCGTGGCCAAAACCGAGATGGGCGACTATTGGGCTATCCAGTGCAAGTGCTATGCGGAGGATGCCGTGATAGACAAGCCCGCCGTGGATTCGTTCCTCGCCACCTCCAGCCGCACGTTCACCAATGAGGTCACTTTCCAGACCACCCGGTTTGCCAAACGGATATGGATTTCCACCACCAACCATTGGGGAAGCAACGCCGAGGAAGCCATACGGCACCAAGACCCGCCTTTTTCACGGGTTGGGCTGATTGACCTGAACTCTTCCTGCGTGGACTGGCAAAAGCTGATGGATGGCCTTACGGGAACTTCCGCACTCGTGGAGGGCAAAAAAACGCGCAAGCACCAGTTGAATGCCATATCCAAGGCATACACGCACTATATCACAGAGAATAACAACCGTGGCAAGCTCATCATGGCCTGCGGTACGGGCAAGACCTACACCTCGCTGCTCATCAACGAACAGTTGTTGGACGGCAAAGGACTGGTGCTGTTCATGGTTCCGTCCATCGCCTTGTTGGGGCAGTCACTCAACGCATGGTCGGCAGACGCGAAGAAACCAATCAAGGCCGTCTGCATCTGTTCTGATTCCAAGGCTTCGCGAAAGATTCAGAATAAATACGATGATATGGATGACAGTGTAGTTGACCTTGCCGTGCCAGCATCCACCAATCCGAAGTCCATTGCCTCACAGTTGAAGAAATACCGCAACCATGACGGATTGGTGGTTGTGTTCTCTACTTACCAGTCCATTGATGCCGTTTCAGCGGCACAGCAGGAGATACTTTCCGAAACAGACGGAGAGTATGGCGTGTTCGATTTCATCATCTGCGACGAAGCCCACCGCACCACGGGCGTGAAGCTGTCGGATAAGGACGAGAGCAACTTCACCAAGATACACTCCGATGACAACGTGCAAGGCCGTAAACGGCTTTACATGACCGCCACGCCACGGCTTTACGGTGAATCGGCCAAGATAAAGGCTTCGGAAAAGGACTGCATCCTCTGTTCGATGGATGACAAGGCTCTGTACGGGGAGGAGTTCTACCGTGTGAATTTCTCCTACGCCGTACAGAACGGGCTGCTGACCGACTACAAGGTGCTTGTCCTTACCGTCGGTGAGGACGATGTACCGGAAAATATCAGGCGCGATGTCACCGACACGACCACCGAACTGAACTTTGACGACACTTCCAAGCTCATCGGCGTAATCAACGGACTGTCGAAGATGATACGGGGCGACGACCACCGCACATGGGATGCCGACCCGCACATGATGCGCCGAGCCGTGGCGTTCTGTTCGTCCATTGACAGGAGCGCAAGCAGGGTGGGCATCGCTTCCAAATATGTGGCTTCCGTGCTGCCACAAATATCAGAGAAGTACGACGAGAATCTGGATGCGGAGAGCCTTTCGCATACCGTTTCGATAGCCACAAAGCACATAGACGGCTCGATGAACTCACAGGAGCGAAATGGAATCCTGCAATGGCTGGCCGACGAGCCGGAGAACGACCGGGAGTGCCGCGTGGTGACCAACGTGCGCTGCCTGTCCGAGGGCGTGGACGTGCCGTCGCTCGATGCCGTGCTGTTCCTTTCCGCCCGTAACTCGCAGGTGGACGTGGTGCAGTCGGTTGGCCGCGTGATGCGCACGTTCCACCGTGGGCAGCCCGACGAAAAGAAGTACGGGTACATCATCATCCCTATTGTCGTGCCGTCCGATGTTTCTGCGGAGGAAGCACTCGACAACAGCAAGACCTTCGATGTGGTCTGGGAAATCCTGAACGCGCTGCGCTCCCACGATGACCGTTTCAATGCGATGGTGAACAAGATTGCGCTCAACAAGCAGAAACCCAACAAGCAGTCTTACACGCCGTCCGTCACCATCGGCAGGCCGGGGTTGGGCTTTCAGGAGGGAGAGGAAGAAGCGCGGCAGATGGAGAACGCGGAAATCGCCCGGCAGTTGGAACTTCGTTTCGGCGAATTGCAGGACGGTATGTATGCCAAGCTCGTGGAGAAGTGCGGCGACCGCCTCTATTGGGAGAACTGGGCAAAGGAAATCGGACTTATCGCGCACAAGTTCATCGAGCGCATATCCAAGCTCATCCAGTCCGGCGTACACAAAAAGGCGTTCAACGAATACCTCAAGGGATTGCAGCGAGACCTTAACCCGTCCGTGGACGCGGCACAGGCCATCGAGATGCTGGCACAGCACATTATCACCCGTCCGGTGTTCGATGCGTTGTTTGCCGACTACCAGTTTGTGAACAACAATGCCGTGAGCCGTTCCATGCAGCGCATGATAGACCTTTTGCAGGAGCAGGCTTTCGAGAAAGATACCGAAGTGCTGGAGAAGTTCTATCAGTCGGTGAGGACGAATGTCGGCGGCATTGACAATCTGGAGGGCAAGCAGACCATCATAAAGAACCTCTACGAAAAATTCTTCAAAGGCGCGTTTCCGCTCACCGTGGAGAAGCTGGGCATTGTCTATACGCCCGTGGAGTGTGTGGACTTCATCATCCATTCCGTGAATGACATACTCAAGGCGGAGTTCGACACCTCGCTGACGGCACAGAACGTGCATATCCTCGACCCGTTTGTGGGAACAGGCACATTTATCACACGGCTGTTGCAGTCCGGCCTTATCCGTCCGGAGGACATGGAGCGCAAGTACCTGAATGAAATCCATTGTAACGAAATCGTGCTATTGGCCTATTATATCGCCGACGTGAACATTGAGGCGGTATTCCATGACATTACCCGTCGTAAAACCTATCTGCCGTACAGCGGCATCTGCCTGACGGACACTTTCCAACTGGCGGAGAAGAAGCACAACGAGCTTTTCACGGAATTTTTCCAAGACAATTCCAAACGGGTGAAGAAGCAGATGGCCACGCACGTGAGGGTGATTGTTGGGAATCCACCGTATTCCATCGGACAAAGGTCGGCTAATGACAATGCGCAGAATTTGTCATATCCGTATCTTGACAATCGTGTGTCTGAAACATACGCGGCTGAAAGCTCTGCCAATCTTACAAAATCTCTTTATGATACTTATGTTAAGGCTTTTCGTTGGGCATCCGACCGTATTCCTAAAGAGGAAGGCGGCATTGTAGCTTTTATAAGCAATGGGGCATGGTTGGATGGTGCTGGCCAAGATGGTATGCGTAGATGCCTTGAGGAAGAATTTACTTCCATTTACGTGCTGAATCTGCGTGGAAACCAGCGCACATCAGGTGAATTGTCACGCAAGGAGGGCGGTAAAATCTTTGGTAGTGGTTCTCGTACTCCCATTGCAATCACTTTCCTTGTCAAGAATCCGGCAAAAAAAGGACAGAAGGCTGTTATCCACTACCACGACATAGGCGATTACCTTACTCGTGAGCAAAAGCTCAAAATGGTAAAGGATTTCCGTTCTATTTCTTCGCAGAAGTTGAATTGGCAGATTATCTCTCCTAATGAAAAGGCAGACTGGATAAATCAACGAGATGGACTGTTTGATAGCCTAATTCCTTTGGCTCCTGATAAAAAGTTGAACAAAAATTCTCAATCACTATTTATTGTAAATGGACCAAATATCGCTACCGGTAGAGATAGTTGGGCTTATAATTATTCTTCATTCGGATTAGCTGATAATATTAAAAGACTTGTTTGGAATTACAATTCAGAAATTCAACATCCTTTGGATGAAATAACTAATGACCCAACAAAAATTAGCTGGACTGCAGGATTACGTCTAAAAGCATCAAAATTTCAAGAAACTATATATATTCCAGAAGATGTGAAACAAGGCATGTACCGTCCTTTTTGTAAGCAAAATTTATACTACGGAAAGGATTTAGTGGAGCGTCCTGGAATCCAAGCTACTGCATTTCAATCAGATAATCTCATCATTTGTGTTAAAGGAATTGGCGACAAGATTTTTTCGTGCTTCATTTCAAACACATTATCTGATTATCAGCTACTATTTAATAGTCAATGTTTTCCCTTATATTGGTATGAACAAAACAAGAATCCACAGGCCTCTCTTTTCGATGATGCGGAAACAAACCGTTATATCCGTCGCGATGGCATAACCGACTGGATTTTGAAAGAAGTCCGCAGCCGTTTCGGAGGTTCACGAACCATCACCAAAGAACACATCTTCTACTATGTCTATGGACTGCTTCATTCTAAGCAATACCGTGAGCGGTTCGCCGATGACTTGAAAAAATCATTGCCACGCATCCCCATTGTAGATAATGTGCAGGACTTCATGGCCTTTTATAAAGCTGGAAAGGAGCTTGCCGACCTGCACCTGAACTACGAGCAGGGCATCAACGTGCAAACTACCGGACAAGACGGAGATTATCAGTTCTTTGCAGCTATGCCAATGGATGCCTATTTGTTTTGCAAGGTCAAAGTATATGGTGACATCGACATTTGGCAAAGCGAATGGACGAATGAAACCTATCAATACTTTGCCGTGGATAAGATGAAGTTCGCCAAAGTCCGTGACGAGAACGGGAAACTCGTTGCTGACAAGACACGCATCATTTACAACGGTCATATCACCATTGAGAACATTCCGCTCAAAGCCTACGATTACATCATCAATGGTAAGTCCGCAATTGAATGGATAATGGAACGTTATGCCGTCACCATCGACAAAGCCTCCCAAATCAAGAATGACCCTAACGACTGGTCAAGAGAACACGAGCAACCTCGCTACATACTCGACCTTCTTTTGTCAGTAATAAATCTCTCTTGTCAATCGGTGGACATTGTGAATACTCTACCTGAGTTGAATCTATGATAAACCGAAAATCATAAAGACGAATCCTAAAAACGAATCCTAAAAACATCAAGACTATGACACTTTCGACCGAAATGATACTGACTCTCCAACAATTGGATGGTATTGGAAATAAAACGATTTTAAAAATAGCCAATCAAGCACCAACCTCCATTGGTGACTTCGGACAACTTTGCGATTTCTGGAAGTCACTGAAAGGAAAAAAAATTGAGTCCTTTTCTAAGAGTGACCTTGAATATGCTTATCAAACCGCACTGCGTATCAAGGCTCGCTGCGAGCAAGAAGGAGTTGGTATCATTTCCTACTACGATAATGACTTTCCTAAAACGCTTCGTGATTGTACCGATGAAACAGGGAAGCTCAATCCTCCTATCATTCTTTATTACAGAGGAAACGTAAAGGTATTGGAGAAACCGGGGGTAGCGGTAATTGGCACAAGAGAACCAACGATGAACGGCATACAGGCCGGAAAATACTTTTCAAGTGAATTTGCCAAAAGGGGATATAACATTGTTTCAGGTCTTGCAATAGGATGCGATGCTGCAGGCCATCAAGGTGCATTGGAGGTTGGCGGTGTGACCACAGCTTTTTTGGCTAATGGGCTTGATTGGGAATCTATCTATCCCAAAGAGAACCTTGAACTAGCAAAGGATATCGTAGAGAAAGGTGGCTTGTTGCTTAGCGAATATCCCATCGGTCAGAGTTGTGGTAGATATGGCTTAGTTGCTCGTGACAGACTGCAAGCTGGACTTTCTTATGCTACAGTAGTTATCCAAACAGGCGAGAAAGGCGGCACCATGCACGCAGTCAATGCAACGATAAAATCCGGCAAACTCCTGCTTGCCGTAGAATACAAGAGCGATGAAGATTGCATTCATGAAAAGGTGCAGGGCAACATAAAGCTCATCCAAGAGGGGAAAGCGTATCCCTTGCGCTCGGCATCAATAAACGAGGCTTTTCTGATGTGCGAGAAAGTCATCCGCTCAGAAGTGAAAATAGTCAAACAAACATCATTATTCGACTGAGGGTATGAGAAGCATTATTTTCGATATGGACTTAACCCTGGTTGATACCACTCTGTTGGAAGAATCGCGTCATCGCAGAGATTGGACACAGGCATATAGCTTGATTCCACATACAACAATGTATGATGGCATGGCAGGCGTTCTGGAAATCATCCGTAAATGTAACATAAAAACTTGTATTGTAAGCACTTCTCCACGGCCATATATTGATAAACTGGTAGCATATTACCACATACCAGCCCAATACATTGTAGGCTACCATGATGCAAAGCCAACAAAGCCACACCCGGCACCCATGCTTAAAGCAATAGAACTTATGGGTATTTCGGCTAAAGAAGCCATATCGTTTGGTGACCGAGTAATTGACATCCAATCATCGAATGCCGCTGGTATTGAAAGCGTTGCGTGCTTTTGGGGAACAAAGGAAAGAGTTGAACTTCTACGTTCGGGGTATTCTCATGCCATTGTCAAACCGGAAGAGATACTAACCTTAATAAGATGATGAAACTATGGATAAAAAAGATTTTGGCTACTTACCACCGAAATATGTAGACGGCGTTGAGGAATTGCATAAACGCCTAAATGATGCCTATAAAAAGGCGATAAGAATTTCAAATCTTCTTATCGGAACTCCTTTGCCAGAAGCCCATGATATGTTTGATATTTTTATCGATCCCAATAATACACTGCCATCAAATAAGCTGAAAGGGTATTTCATGTTTAACAAGATTATCCATAGATTCCTTTCTGTCACGTTCGACATGGCTTTACTACTCCCTGTTAGAAATCACGGTGGAGGAAGCATCAGAATGCTTAAAAACATTGTCTGCAAAGATGTCTGTGAGCGGGTTAAGGATGGTTGTGTATTACATTGCGGAGTTGAAATAAACGAAAACAAGAGGCCGCTTCACAGAATAATACCAATATATCCCGAATCGCATTTCTTCATGAATAAAGATAAAGTTGATGACATTGGTATGCCTGTAAACAGGTTTCCAGACATTGAGGAATTGAAAATAGCGGATGTTCCAGAACTGTTTTTGAAAAAAAATTTTTCGCTTGTAGGAGAACAATTCTATGCTCCTTATGCAACAAGCCATGATACCTATTGTGTACTATTTGCCGAATTAGAGAACGAATACGATGCAAATGCAATTAAAGTGCTTCGTTGGTTACCTGTGAATAAGGAGTGTAAAGTTGACCAACTCATGGGACTTGAACCTAATGGTGGTGATTTGTTTTTTGAGTGGGGGTATATTTCAAGAACGGAAAACTCAGAACTCCACGACTTTATGGTAGATAAAAAATCAAGGTTACTATTTGGGAAAGTCGCAGACAAGAAAATTTCCATAATGGGTGGAGTAAAAACATTCAAAACCAACAGCCTTAAATATCCCAGATGTCTGTATAACATTAAATTATCATGAAATCCATATTTGCCTACATATTCAAGCACAAGGATTATAGTAATGTTGTAACAACCTACGACAAGGTAATTAAAAACTATAAATCTGCTTATGAAGTTTGGATGAAACAGCAATCCAGACCATTGTTGAAAGGCTATGAGCATAAAGAGATTGTTGCTGAACATTTCTCGGAAATAAGAACCATAGATTCTTGGATGAAAACCTATTCACAACTGATACGTTCAAATAAAGAGGCTGTGGATAGATTTATCGGAACGAAGAGTTCCTACCATTCTTTTGTGGAAATTCAAAGGGTTGGTCAATCCAAGAACCGAATTGAGAATATTGCTTCAGTCCTTAAAGAAGCCCATCGGATTGAACATAAATACAGTAAAGCATGGAAGAACTTTTCTCACGGCAGAATATTCGATGATATTCCTTTAGACGAGTTGAATACTGTCGATGAGGAAAAATTTGAAATCAAAAATTGTTTTTTGGCATTATATGATAGTCATGCTAAATTGATAAGCCTCATAGCTGGCAGTAGAAAATTTTATCTCAACTCTTTTTCTAAAGATGAAATTGATTCTGAGGCAGAGATTATTCATATTTTGTCTTCCAACGAATCGGAAACCGTAACATCTTTCAATGCAGACATATGCATTGACGATGAGAAAAAATTGAAAAGAGCTATTTTGGATTCAATCTACTATGGCGAGAAATGCAACTTTACTGACAGCTTCACGATAGCTGACTTCTATGATTTCCGCAGCAACTTTGATGAAATAGGGATACCATTCGATGATGCAGTCTTAGCAAAACAGAAAAATGCCAATGCCATTAAAGCTTTTAATAAAGCTAAATACGGTAAGGCAGAGATTTATATAAGCGACTATTTTGATGTTGTAAAAGTAGGAAGCGAACTATTCTTGTATGTAAAAAAATACAATCAAGAGCAAGAATCAAGAGAGGCCGCAAAGCATTTGCGACAAATCTATTCAATGGGATTCAATGCAATATACGGCACTATAGATTTAGATGAATGTGACTTTTCGCTAATACTGGAAATCTTAAATTCCGAAACTAATATCAATAGCAAAGACCGGGAATTACAGGAGATTGAACGGGAACGAAAAGAAGCGGAACAAAGGCGTAGAGATGAGGAACGGAAGCAACAAGAAAAGAACGCTTTATTAAAGTGTGTGTCTGATTGGTATACACACACATGGAATGGTTCTGTAAAGCACAAATGGTGTTGTGACTACTACAGTTATAAAAATTACAAGGATTATGCTACGAGCGAAATGTGGGATGCATGGAAATTTATATGGAGTTTCAAAAATGATCCGTTCAAAAACGTTAGTGAATACGAACATGATATGGCATTAAATCGAGCTGTTAAATGGACTGAAAATATACTAAGTGAGACCTTTGGCACAGACGTTTCCAAACTTACGCTCGTGTGCTTAACAGCTTCCACCCGTATGAAAAATGATAGACGTTTCAAACTGTTTGCCGAAAAAGTATGCAGTGATTTAAATATGTATAATGCTTACAACCACATAAATATTGTAGCAGATGGAGAAGCTAAACATGAAGGAGGAACAGTTGCCGTAGGAAAATCTTATGACGCAAATTGGTTCAAGAACAAATACATTGTTTTATTTGATGATGTACGTACTTCTGGTAACGGTATAGAACATGAAAAAAGAATTCTTGAATCATTTGGGGCAACTATTATTTGCGCTATAACATTAGGACAAACCAAATCATGGTAGAAGTCTGTTTCTAATAGAGAGATACTAAAATGGTACTAAAATTCTAATAGACAAAAGTTATTTCATAGTGCAATAATTTTAAACCACAACTATCGTTTATTGAAATGCAAATAGCTAATTTTGCGTTTGTTAAATATAGTGGTAGCAATGAGTAGAAACAGGAAATTAGTAAAAGAAAATTTACACACAGAAGATGTGAATGATGCTTATGCTATAATAGCAGGCTGCAATTGTGCAGGTATTAAATGGTATATTGTGGCGACAGAAAATTTGGCAACAGCAAAAGTCCTTTTTAAGAATGAAAGGTTTGCGCATTGCATCTTCTTTCTCCAGCAATGTGTCGAATGTCTAATAAAAGGCATCCTTCTGGAATGTGATGTAATTGATAGACCTATTGGTTTAGGACATGCACCAGAAGAAGCCTTCAAAGAACTTTATGAAAGATTTGATAATGGATATAATGCAGAAAATTGTAAATTCATATCTCAAGCTATCAATGGCATAGAAAATGATTTCGAGAAAAAACTACCAATTATAGTCAAATTAGTGAATAAGGCCACAACAGTATATTCAAATAATTATATAATGATGCTTACTGGACATGATGAAGTAAAATATAATTATGTAAATACGGTACTCTATTGTTTGGGTATTCTATTCAATGGTACAGAGGCCACTACGAGATACCCAGACAAAGAAGTTTGTCCTGAAGAGAAATATAGTACAAATGCAATTCAAACACAAATACCATCTTTACTTAATTTGATAGAAAGAATAATTGGAATTATTACCTGGGGATTGCCAGAATACAATATACACAAAATTCCAAAAAATAATCTATAGCTTGACTTTTTATGTTTGGCGTTTGAATATACATATGTTTATATAATACGCTTCTACATTACACAACAAAACAGTGTGTGACTTTTTACCGTTTCGGGCAATATAAATATTAACATCTATCACATTATTTGGAAAAATAGCTTGAAATCCGGCTGATTGCTTCAACCTTTGTTTCCATTACAGCATCGGCATAGACCTGCGTTGAGTTGATGCTTGTGTGCCCGAGCAATTTGCCCACCGTATAAATATCGCCACCTGCGGCCAGTGCCAAAACTGCGAATGTATGGCGGCTCGTGTGATAGCTGATTTTCTTCTCTATACCAGCAGCAGCGGCAATCTTTTTCAGACATTTGTTGCAGGAACTCAAACAAGTCATGTCAAATACCTTTTGGCTCGGTTTGCAACCGTTTCTGTCCGGCAGCAGGCTTATCGCTGATTGATTCAGAGGTATTACCACCTGTTTGCCTGTCTTTTGCATGGCCTTTACAGACACCATCCAGCCGTTATCTCCCTGCCTGATGTCACGCCATGTCAATGCGCTCACATCGCTGTATCGCAACCCGGTGAAGCAGCAGAACAGGAAAGCCCGTTTGGTCGTTTCATTGACAGTTGGAGCTTCGGCAAACGCCATCAGTTCCTCTTTGGTCAGATATTCTTTTTCGGCCTGTTGCTTGCCGATTCGGTCTTTCCGTTCCAACGAGTAGAACGGGTTTCTATCCAATACGCCATCTTTTACAGCCGCATTGAGCATACGTACCAACGTGGATTGGTAGAGATGCAGCGTATGGGGCGACATTTCCTTTGGATTGTCGGGCGACTTGGTGTTGCGGTAGGTATGCTCTATGAAGTCAATAAAGCCGAGGACAAAGCCCTTGTCTATATTCGACATAAACAACCGTGGCCTGTGCAGGTGCTGCAAATACGCCTTTATCACATTCACCGTTGAACGGTAGTTACGGTATGTGGATGCGGCATAAGCCGGATTGCGTCTAATCCCCTCTATATGGTCGGTAAGCCAGTCGGCAAACACACGCTTGGGGAGTTCCGATTGTTTGGTGTCGTTTGTTCCCGTTTCCTCCTCTATGCCGAGCATTCGTTTGGACTTTATGGTGTTGGCTTTTGCCATAACAGCCTCATTTAGCCTTTTTGCGTCCGGCTCATCATCCGGTATGAGGAACAGATTAAGGTATTCATTCCATCGCTTTCCATTGTCGTAGAAGTCAAGGTATATCGAGCGGCTTCCAGTCCGAAGCGTCCGTGTGCGTATTGTTATTTTCATCTTTTCCCCTCTGTTTGCTGTTATCTTGAAAAGAAGTTATCTACAAGTCCGACCGTTTCTATCTTCTTCTGGTCAACTATCTTGGCGTAAATGGATGTTGTGTTCACATTGGCATGGCCGAGCAGCTTGGATGTCGTGTAGATGTCCGCACCGAGCGTAAGCATCATCGTGGCGAATGAATGGCGGCTGCAATGGTAGGTTATGTGCTTGGTTATCTTTGCGTTCTGCATCCACTTCGTCAAGTTCCTTTCGATGTTGGAAGCTCCTGTCGGGAGCGTAAAAATAGGCTCGTTGGCATCATCCTTTGGGTAAAGGCAATCCAAAGCCTCCTTTGACAGAGGCACGTTCAACAACTTCTGCGTCTTTTGCATCCTTACTCTTATATATAAGGTGTGTCCGTCCGGTGCCTTGATAATCTTGCCCCATGTCAAGGAGCGCACATCGCTCAACCGAAGCCCGGTGAAGCAGGAAAACAGAAATGCCCTTTTCACATCCTCACGGGGGCATGGAGCGGCCATCGCCGCTTTCAATTCCTCCAATGTCAGGTATTCCCTGATGCTTTCCGAGGGCTGGTATTTCTCTTTCGAGGCCAAGGATTTCAACGGATTGGAGGCCAATATACCCTCACGGACAGCCTTGTTCAAAGCCCCGTTCAACACAGCCTGATGGTGGTGTGCCGCCCCGTTGCTGATGGTGCTGCCGTCCTTGCGCACACTGTTTTTCGCATAGCGCAGAAAAGCGATGAAGCCACGACAAAAGTCCGCATCCACATTGGCCAGTACAATATCGGGCTGGCACGTTTCGTTTAGATAGGTTTCGACTTTGAGCCGCAAATCCCGTCTGCCTTTCAAAGTGGATGCAGAGAAACCGAATTTCTCCTGTTCGTACTCTTTCAAAAAATCAATAAGGGTGATGCACGACCGCTTGACCTTGTTCCACTGGCGCACACCGTGGTTTTGCAAGGCTAAAATCCGTTCCGCTTTGATTTTCCCTGCCACTTGCATGGCATGGGCGTTCTGTTGCTTGTCAATCGGTGTCTGTTCCGGCACAAGGTACAAACCGAGGGATTCAACCTTGCGTACTCCTTTCACATAAACATCAAGATACAGGCTCATATTTCCATTGGCCAACTTGCGCTTTCGGATGCGCACAGGCTCTTTTACCTTTTGCACTTTCTTCGGTCGTGCCATGTTCTTTTCCCTTTCTTTTATTTGGTTTCAACAAGAGGATTTTCCTCTGTCTTGCGAGGGCAAAATTAACAATTAAATCTGTTACGCGCAACAAATATGCAACAAAATATCGTTAAAACTATGGCATTTTATGCTATTTAGGCTAAAATAGGAAAATAACATAAACGCTTAATATAATGTGTTTTACATTACTTTTCTTTCCTATTTTGCTTCTTTATTTTCACTATTAGAACCCTATACTTCGTCGGGTTGTGAAACTTCTTTCCTTGTAACTGTCGCTTTTTTGCGCAAAACTAATTTCCCCATAGAGTACGAAGATTGAAAAACAGAGGAAAAAGAATAGATGATTATACTTTCTCATATACCGATGTTTTTATTGCAAGTTTGTTTAAATAATTAGAACCTGAATCTGATCCCGGCCATAAGCCGTAATGAAACTCCAAATTGATACTTGTTTTCATCATCTTTGAAGCTGTCGAAAAATCCCTTTAAACTTCTGTCAGAAATTTTGGTTGAACGCAACCAATTTCCACCGATTCCTAAATAGACGCTGGCTTGTTTGGAAATATGAAACGAAGGGCTGGCATAAGATTTCATCATCATGGTAGAATATATTTTTGATTTCCCGTTTATATCCATAACAGAGGATATACCGTCTATTTCGATAGCCGTAAATTCTAATTTGATTTTTTTAGTCAGCCAAGTAGATGCAGAAACATTCAGACCGCTTGACATATCTACTTTGATTTCATATTTGCCGGAACTTTGCCAGTTTAAATATCCCATAGGCAGTATCATCGGTATGCCGTATGAATTCGTAAGACCTGCTCCAACCCCGATACTTAGATTATCTCGTAATTTATAAACAAAAACTACTGCGCCATTAGCTAAAATACTTTTAAGGGTAACATCATTGGGGGCAGCATAAATTCCACACCCTAATGAAGCGAGCACACTCCATTTTTCTGTAATCGGCCTGATGTGCGAAATGTTGATGCTGCCGTTTAAAATCTTATCAGGGTTCAGTTCCTTTGCTCCCGCTTCATTGTCAAAGATTCCATAACGGCAATTAAGCGTTGCTGCCCAAGCGGTTATTTGCCCTGCATGGTTTTTCTTGGTAGACAAAGGCAGGGTGTATCTGCCTGATAGAATCATTAAGCTGCCTGACCCGTATTTATTTCCGTTATCATCCTTGAAGTTACTCGATGATAAATAATCAGTGCTGATATATCCTTGCCCATAGCTTGCTATGGGAAGCACAAGTAATAATAAAATCTTTAAATACTTCATTGGCTATTGTTTTTTGCGCAAAACTACAGCACAATATAGCACAATACAAGCACTTTCCGACGGAGTGAAGAATCGGAAGGATGAATTTCAGAATTTAGCAGATAGAGTAGTTCTGTTATATTCTCTCAAAATAATGAACATTACAGTAAAGTCAAAGATGATTGAAATGCAAGTGGATAAAATTTTGCTTGTGTCTATTCTGATAAAGTTTATTCTTTCCCTTTGTTCATGTACCCAAAACGGACTAAACTTATTTCTATTGACAGCATATATATACTGGAGAAAGAAGAAAATAGACGTTAAATCGTTCCATTGTGACATTATAGTGACAGTTTTAGAATTATATCTATTTTAAAACTGTCACTATAATGTATTTATATATTTGATTTATAGCGATATATAAGAAAAATTCCATTAGTTGCATATCAGAAGCCTAATACCCCAAACGGCCTTTCAGCCGTTTGGGAGTGCCACCCGTTCAGCAAGCTGGGGCATTGGGGGCTGTACGACATGCGGCATTCGGAGGTATGGCAGACAGACTGGCGCAACCGTTTCCAGTGCATCGGGATAGTGCCGAAAGATGAAAACAGAGGGAAAAAAGAAAAGCCCTTCTTTCACACGCCCTGATTTCTTTCTTTCCCTGTTATCGTTTTTGCAAAATTCTCGGCATCTTGCTGCGTGCCAAATATGTAACCGCCGTTGCCGTAGTCGCTCCAGTAACCGTGAAATTCACGGACGATCTGGGAGAATTTTCTTTCTCCGGCGACCTCGATTTCATTTGAGAACAACGTAAGCATTCGATAAACTCCCCCTTTCATTCTAAAAATGTGATATTACTTTTGTA